>WNFG01004588.1_pt1 | contig 12967 bp, 11 predicted proteins | sample 5400431 | NCBI WGS metagenome assembly WNFG01 (sample SAMN13153346, study PRJNA577476) | soil metagenome | isolation source: 120 cm saprolite under Douglas fir tree site 2 hole 3 replicate 2 | place: USA:California | collected 2015-04-18
GGCGAAAGGCTGGGCGATGGAGGGTAGACGGTCGAGCGGATAGTAGACGGGCGGCAGGAATCCCAAGGCGATGCTGAGGACCTGAGGAATCGAGTTCGCGCGGCGCGCGTTCTTCGTCGTCGCACCGATCGCGAATCCGACGAAGACCAGTCCGATCCACAAGAGCAAGGACGTCACGAGGAGGAGTAGCACTCCCGCTGCGGTGCTAGGCCCGGACAGCAGGAGCAGGGCCAGCGCCACGAGGACGCCGGGGAGCGCGACAACGAGCCCGCTCACGGACAGTCCGATCGCGTACGAGGCGGGAGAGACTCTCGAAGCGACGAGCATGTCCTGGAAACGAAACCACTGCTTGTTGAAGTACACGCTTTGCGACGCGAAGAGCCCGGTGAAGGAGAACGTGAGGACGATGGCCCCGACCAACGACTGGATCGCCGCACCGGGCGCAGTCGCGAAGACGAAGATGAAGATGACCGGGAGGAAAGAGAACAGGCTGATCACGACGAGGAGCATCGGGTCCCGGAGCAGCGGGAGGGCGTCGAACAGTCCGATGTACAGAGCTTCACGTATTCTCGACCTCAATCGATCCCCCCACGATCTTGATAAATGCCTCCTCGAGGCTGGCCGGCTTGAACGTCACTTTACGCTTCTCCCGAAGGCCCCGCTCGACGATCGCAAGGACCTCCTCGGCCGACCGGGGTTCGAGGACCTCCGGGCGGGCCGACCCGTTCCCAGCCGCAGCCTCCACGATCACTCGCATGCCGATGCCGGTGTCACCCTTTGCCTCCTCCACGGTCCCGAGGAAGGCGGTGCGTCCCTTGTCGACGATGAGCAAATGGTCCGCGAGCGCTTCCGCCTCGTCGAGGTAGTGCGTAGTCAGGAGGATCGTCGCGCCCTTCCGGGTGAGTTCCCGCAACATGTGCCAGACGGAACGCCGACCGAGCGGATCGAGCCCGATCGTGGGCTCGTCCAGGAAGAGGACCTCCGGGTCCGCGACCAGGGCCATCGCGATGATGAGCCGTTGACGGAGTCCGCCGGACAGGTCCGAGGCGAGCTTGTCGCGATGCTCCCACAGGCCCAGGTCCTCCATGACTTTGCGAGTGCGTTCGCGGGCCGCCGCCCGGGATTGGCCCCGGATCAGGCAGAAGTATAGGATGTGATCGTACGGAGACAGGAGCATCTGCGGCCGGGCTTCCTGAGGGACGACCGCGATGTGCGGCCGGATGGCCTTCGGGTCCTGGAGGACATCGTGACCGAGGACGAAGGCTCGGCCGACGGTCGGCTTGAGTTGAGTCGCGAGGATCCGAAGGAGGGTCGTCTTCCCCGCGCCGTTGCGGCCGAGCAAGCAGAAGATCTCGCCTTTCTCGATCGAGAAGGAGACGCCCTCGAGGGCCTTCGTCCCGCCGGGGTACGTTTTCCCCAAGCCCTCGACGCGGACGACCTCCATGAAGCGCGACCAAACCGGCCGCGCTACATGAGGCTTCCGCGCGCTTCGTTGCGTCAATTCCCCCCCCGAAGGAAACAAGTCCCTCCGAGTGGGAAAGGCAGTCGGATGCGATCTGAGTCCCGTGGAACGGACCTCCTTCGACATCGTGGTGGTCGGTGGAGGGGCCGCGGGTCTTCGGGCCGCGATTGCCGTCGCGGAAACCGATCCGGATCTCACGATCGCGGTCGTCTCTAAAGTCTATCCGATGCGGAGCCACACCGTGTCCGCGGAGGGTGGGACCGCGGCCGTCCTTCGCGATTACGATTCCTTCGACCTCCACGCCCTCGACACGATCAAGGGCTCGGACTTCCTCGCAGATCAGGATGCGGTCGAGTTCTTTGTCGCGCAATGTCCGGAGGAGATCGTCCGCCTGGAACACTGGGGCTGTCCGTGGTCCCGCGACGAGGACGGCCGCGTGAGCCAACGTGCGTTCGGCGGCATGTCCGTCAAGAGGACCGTGTACGCAGCGGACAAGGTCGGCTTCCACATCCTGCACACGCTCTTCCAGACGTCGATGAAGTACGAACGCATCCACCGGTTCGACGAATTTTTCGTCACGAGCCTGATCGTCGACGGAGGCGCCTGCACGGGCGTCGTCGCGATCGATCTCCGCGAGGGCTCGATGGTGGCCATCCAGGGGAAGGCGACGATCATCGCGACGGGCGGATGTGGCCGGGTATACGAGTTCACGACGAACGGTTTCATCAAGACGGGCGATGGCATGGCCCTCGCGTACCGAGCCGGAGTGCCCCTCAAGGACATGGAGATGGTGCAGTTCCACCCGACCTGTCTCCCGGGGACCGGGATCCTGATCACGGAGGCCGCGCGCGGCGAGGGCGGCTACCTGGTGAACAAGGACGGGGAGCGCTACATGCAGCGCTACCTCCCCGGGAAAATGGAGCTCGGGCCGCGGGACATCCTCTCGCGGGCGATGATCCAAGAGATGAAAGCCGGCCGGGCGTTCGAAGGTCCGTACGGCCTGTACCTCGGCCTCGACCTCCGTCATCTCGGCGAGAAGAAGATCGAGGAACGGATCCCGATGGTCCGCGAGCTGGCGGAGAACTATGTGGGCATCGACCCGGTCCACGAACTCATTCCGGTCCGTCCGGGGCAGCACTACATCATGGGCGGGGTCTCGACGAACATGAAGGGGGAGACCTCGATGCCCGGCCTCTTCTCCGTGGGCGAGACCGCCTGCGTCTCGATCAACGGGGCCAACCGACTCGGCTCGAACAGCCTGAGCGAATGCCTCGTCTTCGGCGCGGCCTGCGGACTCGCGGCCGCGGCCTTCGTGAAACGGAAGGCGAGCTACCCCCGCGGGGCCGTGGCGCGAGAAGCCCTGAAGAAGGAGGAGGGCCGAGTGTTCGATGGGCTCCTCGGCAAGGAGCGAGGGAAGGAAACCGTGACGGGACTCCGGGTCGAAATGCAGCAGCTCATGGAGCGGGACGTTGGGATCTTCCGAGACGATGCGGGCCTGACGAACGCCTGCGGGGTCCTCGAGAAGCTCCGAGATCGCTTCACCGCCGTCGGAGTCGCGGACAAGGAGCGGGTCTTCAACACGGAACTGACCGCGGTCCTGGAACTCGATCTCATGCTCGACGTCGCCGCGACGATCGCGCATAGCGCCCGGAACCGACGGGAATCGCGGGGCGCCCACAGCCGCACCGACTTCCCTCAGCGGGACGACGCAAACTTCCTGAAGCACACGCTCGCGTTCCGGACCGACGCGGCGCCGCGGATCGATTACGTGCCGGCGACGATCACGAAGTGGCAGCCGGTGGAGAGGAAGTACTGATGGCGGATGCGGAAGTCGTCTTTCGGGTGAAGCGGTACCGGCCGGAATCCGGCGCAAGGCCTTCCTTCCAGGAATACCGGATCCCATACCGCCACGACATGGTCGTCCTGGACGGATTGAATTACATCAAAGACCACGTCGATCCCACGCTCACCTTCCGTTGGTCCTGCCGGATGGGCATCTGCGGATCTTGCGGGGCGGATGTGAACGGCCAGCCGCGGCTCACCTGTGGCACGTACATCCGCGATGTCCACAAGGGCGCGGTGACGATCGAGCCGCTCTCGAACTTCCCGATCCTCAAGGACCTCGTCGTGGACTTCGATGACTTCCTGAACAAGCTCGCCTCCGTCAAGCCCTATATCGTTCGGAAGGACTGGGGCGACCTGTCGAAGGAGTACACGCAATATCCGGAGGAGGTCGAGGCCTACCGCCAGCAGAGCCTGTGCATTAACTGCATGCTCTGCTATGCGGCCTGTCCCGTCTTCGGCCAAAGCCACGAGTTCGTCGGACCCGCGGCGTCAGCCCTGGCCCTACGATACATCCGCGACTCTCGCGACGAGGGAGCGGACGCCCGCCTCGCGCAACTCAACACGAAGACCGGCGTATGGGAGTGCACGTTCGTCGGCGAATGTTCCGTCGTGTGCCCGAAGGACGTCGATCCCGCGGCCGCGATCCAGACGCTCAAGTTCCTCGCGACGATGCGGCACATGCGGCGCCTCCTGATGCCGGGGGCTGCTTCGCGGTGACTTGATGCGCGGCCGGGAGTATCCCTGGAAACGCCGACCGGGATGGTGGCTGCGGAACCGCCGCTATCTCGCCTTCCAGCTGCGCGAGTTGGGCGGCGTCGTCTGCGCCGTGTATGGCCTCATCCTCCTAGACCTGCTCGCCCAGCTCCCAGCCGGGGCTTCGGCCTACACGGCGTTCCTGAATCTCTGGCGGACGCCGCCGATGTGGTACCTGAACCTGGTCCTCTTCGCGCTCGTCCTGTGGCACGCGATCTCTTGGTTCATGTTGATCGGGAAGGCGCAGCCGATCCAGTTCACCCGCCGTCCGCTGCCCTGGAAGGTCGTCTTCGGGGTCAACGTCCTCCTCTGGCTCGGCGTCTCCGGGGCCGTCGTGTACCTGATCTTCGGGGGGATCTGAGATCGCCGATGAGGCCAGCTCCGTGCGAGAATCGGTCGCCTGGAACCCGGGGCGCGAGACGGTGCGCGCGGATGCCGACGAGCCCGACGAGGTCGTCCTGGAACCCCTGCTATGGAGCTTGTTCTCCCTCGGCGGCTTCATCACGGCCTTCCTGTTCCCCGTGACGCTCTTCCTGTTGTTCTTCGCGGCCCCGCTCGGGCTGTGGCCTTCCGACCCGGCCGCCTACTCGACGTTCCTCGCGCGCTGGGGCGATCCGATCGTCCGCCTCTTCTTCTTCGTGCTGATCGGAGGCTCCCTGTTCCATGGCACCCACCGGCTGAAGTACATCCTGATGGACGCCGGATTCAAGGGGCCTGGGCCGGAGACGTTCCTCGACCTTATCTTGAACGGCGTCGCGATCCTCGGGAGCCTCGGCGCGCTTTACTACGCGCTCCGCGGGTGGCTTTTTTTCTAGTGCGCTTCGCACGCTTCGGGCCGGCCTTCTTGCGCGCAGGCCCCTTCTTCCGAGGCGCTTTCCTGCGCGGCTTGGGTCGCGCGGCACGCCGCGCGGTCCGCGGAGCGGCGGGCGCACGCGGTGCGGCCGGAGCACGCGGTGCGGGTGAAGGCATTTTCGGCTCTGCGGTCGGGATGAGTTTGTAGACGAAGTCCTTCTCCCGCACGCGATCGCGCACCTTCATGCCGACTTCTTGGCCCGGGCCCGCGGTCGAGACCGCGGCATGTTCGATCTGCAACGCGTCCACGGTCTGCTCGAGGTTCGTCGTAGGACCCTGGATCTGCACGTTGTCACCGACCGCGAGGGAACCGTCCGTGAGACGGATCGCCGCGACGCCGATCTTCCCGAAGAAGTGGAAGACTTCTCCGATCTTCTTCCGTTCCATCCGCACGCAAATGGATTGCACGCGATAAATATGTCTCGGTCCCTGTACTCGATGCGAGAACGCAGACCGGCAGACGAAAAGTCTTAAGTGCAAAAATCAGATATGGCGCCTGCGGAAGGGGGGAATGTCGTTCGTGGTGATGCCTCTTAACGTCCTAGAAAAATCTATCAACAAGCGCGTTCAGTTGTTACTGAAAGACAATCGCATCCTCGAAGGGAAGCTCGTCGGATACGACGATTACATGAACATGGTCCTCGAGGATACGGAGGAGACGAAGGAAGACAACGTCCGGCGGGTCGGGACCGTCGTCCTCCGGGGAAACAACGTCGTCACGATCGTCCCCAAGTGAGCCACCAGGGCAGAAATTAGATAACCGGGACCCTGCTTCAGAGAGCAGATGCAGGCCGTGATCATCGCCGGGGGGCTCGGCAAGCGACTTCGTCCCCTCACGTTGACCCGACCGAAGGCCCTCGTACCTCTCGTCAACAAGCCTCAGGTCGTCCACATCCTCGAGGCGCTCCCGCCTTCGTGCGAGGAGGCCATCCTCGCTGTGAACTACCGGTTCGCCCAGGTGCGCGATTTCTTCCGAGATCACGAGTTCCGGGTGAAGGTCCGTGTGGTCGACGAGCCGACCCCGCTCGGGACCGCGGGAGCCCTGAAGAACCTCGAGCGCCTCGTCCACGGCCCGTTCGCGGTGTACAACGGAGACGTCGTCGATTCGATCGATTTCGACGACCTCGTCCGCGCCCACCGGAAAGGGGGTGGGATCGGGACCATCGCCGTGTGGCCGGTCGAGGATCCGTCCGCCTTTGGCGTCGTCGAAGTCTCGGCCGGTCGAGTCACCCGGTTCCTCGAGAAACCGGCCAAGGGCGAGACCGGGAGCCATCTCGTGAACGCCGGCCGATACGTCTTCGAACCGGAGGTGTTCGACTTCATCGACAGGAGCGTCGCGGTCTCGCTGGAGCGCGAGGTGTTCCCGCGCCTGATCGAGCGAGGGCTCACGGCCTTTCCCTTCGAGGGATGGTGGTCCGACGCCGGGACGCTGCCGAATTACCTGAATGCGCAGCATCTCCTCCTCGCCGCGGGCCATGGGAAGATCGCGCCGGACGCTGACGTCACGTCGGGGATGCTGCAGACTCCCGTGGCCATCGGCGCGGGGTCCTTCGTCGAAGGCCGCCTCGGGCCGGACGTGGTCCTCGGCCGATCGTGCAAGGTCGGCCGCGCGGTCGTCCGCAACACGGCCCTCCTCGACGGCGTCAGCATCGACGACAAGGCGGAGGTCCTTGGATCGATCATCGGCGCGGGTGTCGCAGTGGGGGAAAGCGCGCAGGTCCGGGACAGTATCCTCCAGGACGGCGTGCAGGTCCCGCCGCACGCTGAGATCGTCGACGACCGGGTGGCGGCATGACCCGATTGTTCGGGACGAACGGGATCCGCGGGATCGTCGGCGAAGGGATGGATGCGGACCTCGCGGTGAAGGTCGGTCGCGCGATCGGGACCTTCTTCGGTGGCGGCCCCGTCGCCCTCGCGCGGGATCCACGGCTGAGCGGCCCGATGCTTGCCCGGGCCGCGGCTTCGGGCCTTATGTCCGCGGGTTGCGACGTCGTCGACCTCGGCATGGTGCCGACCCCCTGCGCCCAATACTTCGTCGCGAAGTCGGGCCACCTGAAAGGGGCGGTCGTCGTGACGGCGTCCCACAACCCGCGGGAGTTCAACGGCCTCAAGGCGATCGATGCCCACGGGATGGAGATGCGGCGGGAGGACGAAGAGGCGATCGAGAAGATTTTCTTCGACGGACAGTTCCACGCGGCCGGATGGTCCGAGGTCGGTTCTCCCCGTCCGGACGAGACCGCAGTCCCGAGGTACATGGAAGCGATCCACGCGAAGGTGGACGGCGAGTCGATCCGGAAGCGCAGTCCGCTCGTGGTCCTCGACCCGGGCAACGGGGCGGGATGCGTCGTGAGCCCCTTCCTATTGCGCTCCCTCGGCTGCCGAATCCTGACGCTCAATGCGCAACCCGACGGCGCGTTCCCCGGTCGACTGCCGGAGCCGACGCCGGAGCACCTCGGGGACCTGATGCGGGTCGTCTCGGAGGTCCACGCGGACCTCGGGATCGCCCACGACGGCGATGCGGATCGCGCGACGTTCGTCGATGAGACGGGCGCGTTCGTCGTCGGGGACAAGGCCCTCGCCCTCCTCGCGAAGGCCGCCCTGAAGGGTCGCGGCGGAACGGTCGTGACGCCGGTCAGCACGTCGAGCGTCGTCGAGGAGGTCGTCCGGGCGGCCGGAGGGAAGATGGTCCGGACCCGCGTCGGTTCTCCCATCGTCGCGCGGACGATGTTCGAGTCGGGCGCCGCCTTCGGGGGCGAGGAAAACGGCGGGGTCATCTTCCCCGACCACCAGTTCTGCCGGGACGGGGCGATGACGGCCGCGAAGATGGTCGAGCTCCTCGCGCACGAGGGCAAGCCGCTTTCGGTCCTGGTCGCGGCGCTCCCGGCATTTCACATCAAGAAGGCGAACGTCTCCGTTCCGGAGGAGCGACGGGAGGCCGTCCTCCGAACCATCGCAGATCTCGCGAAGGGTCGGAAGGTCGATACGACGGACGGCGTCAAGATCTTGGAGAAGGATGGCGCGGTCCTCGTGCGTCCTTCGGGCACCGAGCCGATCTTCCGAGTCTACGCAGAGGCCCGGACGGCCGCGCGCGCGGACGCGCTCGCGGAAGAGGGCGTCGCCTTGGTCAAGAAGGCCCTAGACCATGGGTAGCGGGCCCGCGGCGAGCAGGATCAGGTAGGCGAGGACGGCCCCCGACATCGTCGAGACGAGATTGTTCGTCTTCTTGTTCACGAGTCCGCGGCGCTCCAGAGTGGCTCCGATGACGCTGTCGATCTGGCAGCCGAGGAACCCGATGACGAGGGGGATGACCAAGTACGTCGGCGACGCGGGCATCGAGGGAATGAGGCCGTAGTTCGTCGCGACGTAGGACAAGACGAACCATCCGACGACCGACGTGTACAGGGCCGCCCCCAATGCGCAGAGGGTTCCGAGCAAGGAGACGCCGCCGTCTGTGCCAGGAGGGACCAGCTTCCCGTTCGTGATCAGGTATGTCTTGCGCGAGAGGACGCCGATTTCGCTCGCGAGGGTGTCCGCGCCCGCGACGGACAGCGCGGACAGGAAGATCACGCCGCTCGCGACCTTCGGGAGCCGGGTCGGCAGGACGAGGGACGCGACCGCGACGATCATCAGGGCGGCTCCGTTCGCAAGGACGTTCGTGGCCAGCCTCTCCCCACGGACCCCTTCCTGGACGCCCATCGCCTCCTTGAGCGCGAACCGGTACCGCGTGGCGAGGAAGCTCGAGAGGAGGAAGAACAGCAGGAGGAAGAGCCAGGTCACGTCCCCGAAGATCCCGACGACCATGCCGACAACGAAGGCCGCAAGGCTGCCGTCCCACGTGAGCACGTTCCGGCGATAGGCGAGGGCGCTCAGGACGCCGGTCAGAAAGGTGCTGATGAGCACGGAGGACCCGAAGTCCAGCGGCACGAACGCGGGCAAAGAAAGTGCCGTTTAAAGCCTTTCCCTCTGAGTCCGTTTTACCGGAACCAGGAGTCGAGGGAGCGCTGTTTCTGCTCCGATAGGCCGACGCCGAACTTCTCGAGGGCCGCGTTGATCCGGTCCGGCGAGAAGTCGAATTCGTCGCACAGCATCCGGCGCACGCCGTCCGGGTCCGGATCGCGGAAGACCAGCTCGACGTGATCGAGGACGTTCGGATGGAGGAAGATCTTCCGCACCTCGTCCTTCGACTCGATGTCCACGCCGAGTTCCTGGAGGGCGCCTTCCAGCGAGCCGTGTTTCTTGATGAGTGCGAGCGCCTTCTTCGGGCCGATCCCTTTCACGCCTTCGTTGAAGTCCGTCCCCATGAGGAGGCCCATGTCCACGAGTTGCTCCCGCGTGATTCCGAGGTTCGCAAGGGTCGCCTCGAGCGAGATTTCCTCCGGATGGACCTCGACGTAGACCTCCTTCCGCGGCAGCTTGCGTCGACCGCTGATCGCGAGGTTCTTGACGAGTCGCGGGGACCCGAACAAGAGGGCGTCGAAGTCCTGGGATGCCGCCGCATAGGCGGTCCCGTCCCGAGCCATCCCGCTGGCCTGCGCCTCCCCCTCTCCCGGCGCCTGGACCGTGGGGATCCCCAGAAGGTCCAAGAGCCGCTTCGACTGGTCGACCATCTCGTCCGTCAGGCGAGAGGTCTGCATCGCCTTCGTCCTCGCGGTCGCGAGGTCGCCGATCTCGACGGCCTCCCGCCACTCTCGCTCGGCACGCCGTTTGATCTCCCCGCGGGACTGGAGCGTGCGAGCCTTCAACCGTGGCGGTTCCCCGTCGAACACGAAGACGGGCTTGATGCCCGCCTCGACGAAGTTCGACGTGCGGTAGACGAGGCCCGAGAGGTGAGACGTGACCCGGCCCTGTCGGTCCATCAGGGGCGTGCCGTTCGGTTGTCGGATGATCGCGAGGAATTGGTAGAGGGTGTTGAAGGCGTCGATGGCGAGGACCTTCCCCGAGAAATCCTCGAGTCGTCGCGGTTCCAAGGTGACGACGTCGGAGAGGTTGAGCCCCATCGGCCGTCCGAAGGGGAGGGGGCCTCAAGTGCCTTTCGAACCCGGGCCGGGCTCAGGCCATCCGATGTCCCGGAAGGGAGGGGCTTCACATCTCGGCGGCGCGAACTCCGAGGAGGAACGTCTCGGCCCCGAGGCCGGCCTCGATCACGTATGCATCCTGCGCGGGCTCTGTGACGAACTGCATCTCGAGCGCGTTCGCGTCCCGCAGGATCATGTCCGTCCATGGCTGCAGCTTCGCGCGGAGGTCCTTGCCCGCCACGAGTTCGATCTCCACGACACGGTCCCCCTCGAGCCGCATGTCCTTGCGGGCCTCCTTCACGAGCTCGACGATCTCCTTCGCATAGCCTTCAGCGAGGAGTTCCTTCGACATCCGGGTGTCGAGGTACAGGACGCCTCCCTCGAAAGGCTCCTCGACGACATAGTCGGGGATCGATTCGACGAACGAGACCATCGTCGGATCGATGCGGACCTTCTGTCCTTCGATGCCGACCGAATACTCGCCCCTGTCGAGGCCCGCCTTGATCTTCCAGGCGTCCTGGGATCGGAGCAGGATCTCGATCTTCTTCGCCCACAGTTTGTAGGCGGAGCTCACGGAGTTCATGTGGACCTCGACGTCGATCTTCATCCCGCGCCACATGTCGTTCGGCCCGACGAGGTCGAGTTCCTTCGCGCCGGTTTGCCCGACGACCACCTTGCGGAACGCGCCGATCGCGTCGATGCCTTGCTGGTCGGCGACCTTCACCGCGACACGGGCGACGGGCCAGTATCGCTCGATCCCCGCACGGTGTTTCGCCTGGAACGCGGCCTCCAAGGTGAGGCGCAGGAAGTTCACGTAGGCACCCACCTGGTCGTCCGTGATCTGGAGGGTTCCCGCCTCCTTGGAAGCGATGATCGCCTGTTGGATCTGATTCGAGATCTCCTCGGTCGGACCCACTGTGGCGTCCGTGATCTTCTTCAACACCTGGACGCCCTGCTCGTACCCGCGCCCCTCGACCTGCTTCCGGGCCCAGACGAGGAAATCCTCTCCCGCGTCCCCCTTGAGGAGGCCTCGCTCGACCAGCGCGGGGATCTTGGAGACCGGCGTGTCCTCGAGGGGTCCGAGGGAGACGCCATCCGCCTCCGTCGCGAACAGGATCTTCCGGAGGAGTCCCTGGATCCCCGCGAGCTCCGCGGGATCCCCGGTCCAATTCTCGAGTCGGATGCCGAATGTGTCGTGGATCTCTTTGAGGGTCTGGATCGCGTACAAGGGTAAGATCGTCGGTTCCTTCCCATGCAGGACGACGGCGAGGAACGCCGCCGGGCTCCGTGTCGCGACGACGAGGCCTCCGTCGACCTTCGTGCGTTGGACCGACTTCCCCCCATTCGGGAACGCTCGGTTCACGAACGTCTTCACTTGGTTCTCCAGGTTCGGGCCGCGGGAGGCGCTCTCGGGCGGCAGGTACGTGCGGCTCTCGTGGGCCACCAGGGCCCCCGTCGAATGGAACAGGAAGGCGTCGTCGATCGGATACGCGGCTTCCGGCTCGACCCGGACGACTGCGCTGTCCGTGGTCTCATGCCTCCCGTCGTCGAGGGGCCGCTTGTACTGGACCTCGAAGTCCAGGTCCATCGTGCCGACCTCCTTCGGTTTGAGGCCGAACTCGAGGTTCGCCTTCTCGTTCGGCTCGATACGGTCGATGACGCGGAGTCCTTCGACGTCCACGGGGCCGCTGACGAGGGGCGTGACGTGCTCCGCGGGCCAGTTCCCCTTGTTCGTGATCTGCATGCCGACGCGCGTCCACCGGTTGGCCTGGAGCCCGAGATGCGTCGTCTCCAGGAAGAGCCGCGGGCTGCGGTCCTTCAGGATCTGTTCGATCCGGCTCCGCGCGCTCGCATCGGCGCGCTCGAGCAAGCCCTCCAGGTTCCGGAGGTCTTCCTGGCGGAACGCGTTCTCGGCCTGGGCCAGGACGGCCTCCACGTCCCCGAGGTCCGCATTGACCGCCTTCGCCTGGGCCATCAAGGCCTGGAGCTTCGTGATGTGTTCGCGTGCCTTCTCCAGGACCGTTCGCCGGCGTTGGCGTGAAAGGGATTCCTTCGCGCGCCGGAGGTACTCCTCCATCTGGCGGGGGTTCTTCTTCTGGATCGCCCCTTCGATTTTCGTCAGGTACGATTCCGCCTCGCGCGCATCGAGGCCCTGGCTCTTCGCGATTTGAATCTCATTGATCAGGGAGGCGAGTTCGACCTCGACCTTCTTGCCCGCGATGTCCCCCTTCAACCGCTCGAGAGACTCGTGCAAGCCGGCCTGGATCTCCCGCACGCGTTCGAACTTTCCTTCGTTGAAGGCCTCCTCCGCCTCCCGGAGGAGGAGTTCGGCTTGGCTCGTGTCGGCCCCGATTTCCTTCATCTCCTTCACGGTGTCGCGCGCGGCCCTCAGGATGTCAGTCATGCGGTCCTTGAGTTGCCGCTGGACCTGCTCCGCCTGGCCCCGCGCCTTCTCGATGAACTGCCACGCGAGCTGGATGTCCGTCTCCAGCGTGGATTGGGCCTTCGCCAGGAGCTCGTTCGCCTCTACCGCGTCGTTCGCCCCCAGCGTCTCGATCACCTTCGCGGTCAAAGTAATCGGGCTGTCCGCGAGCGGGCCTGCCTGCGTCGAGGAGTCCTTCGCCACGAGCACGAGCTTCTTGATCACGTCGTCGATCCCTTCGAGTTGGTGGAGGAGGCCCGTCCACCTCTCGAGGACATTCCCGTAACGATCCTCGACCTCCTTCAGGACCTGGAGCATGTAGAGCGGGAGGAGCCTCGGTTCCCGACCGACGACGACGGTCGCGAGAAACGCGTGGGGGGACCGCTCGATTAAGATCTTGGAGTCCCCGAAGTCGAGGCGCTTCATCCCGACCCGCGTGCGGGCCCGGAACGAGTCCTTCACAAAGTCCTGGACGACCGTCAGCATGCCGGAGAAGATGTCCTCATCGATCTCCTCCCGGAACTTGCGGCTGTAATGCGCGATGAGCCGTCCGTCCGAGTGGATGAGGAAGACGTCCTCGACGAGGTACGTCGACTCGGGCTCGACCCGGATTTCCTT
>WNFG01003609.1_pt1 | contig 12965 bp, 10 predicted proteins | sample 5400431 | NCBI WGS metagenome assembly WNFG01 (sample SAMN13153346, study PRJNA577476) | soil metagenome | isolation source: 120 cm saprolite under Douglas fir tree site 2 hole 3 replicate 2 | place: USA:California | collected 2015-04-18
CTGCCTACAGCACGAGCAAGGCAGGCGTGCATATGTTTACCGAAACGCTCAGAGGAGAACTTGCCGAGACGGCGATCAGGGTAACGGAGATGCAGCCCGGCCTCACGCGAACCGGTATCATCCTCACCCGCTACCGCGGCGACAGGAAGAAGGAAAAAGACTACTTCGGGCAGTTCAAAATGGCGCTCGATCCGGCGGATATCGCGCGATCGATCTTGTTTGCGCTGGACCAGCCACCCCATGTTCAGATTGCGGAGATGATGATTCTGCCCGTAAATCGCTATTGAACCAGTGCCGATAGCGGTCGACGGCAGCGGCGACACTGCACGTGTCATTGCGAAAGACCGAACGAAGGCGACAGACAATGGACAAACGCGCTGAATTGCAATCCACGCTTCGGATTGAGGACGTTCCAACCGTCCGGTCGAGGGTCGCGCAAAAGTTGCGCGAAGCGATCATGTCCGGGACCTTGAAGCCGGGCCAACGGCTGGTGGAACGTGAGCTTTGCGAGATGACGGGTGTCAGCCGGCCGTCTATTCGCGAGGCCCTTCGGCTGCTGGAAGCCGACGGTCTCGTCACCACGGTCCCCCATCGCGGTCCTGTCGTCAGCACCATCAGTCTTGATGAAGCAAGGCAACTTTACGCGGCACGCGCCGTGCTCGAAGGATTCGCTGGCCGTGAATGCGCGCGCCTGCGCGACCCCGCTGTGGTGCGAAGGATCGGGGACGCTCTCACCAGGCTGAAAGCTGCGTTCGCCGAAGCTGACCTGATGACGGCCCTTGAAGCCAAAACGGAATTTTATGCGGCGCTTATTGGTGGCTGTCAGAATACCTTCGTCGAGCGAATGCTTCGGCCACTGCACGACCGGATTACGTTATTGCGAATTACCTCGATGTCGCAGCCAAAACGGATCAACAAGAGTCTCCGCGAGGTCACTGCGATCTGGCGCGCGATCCAGAATGGCGACCCCGAGCTCGCCGAGCGGTGCTGCGTCGATCATGTGAAGGCGGCCGCGGTGGCCGCGCTCAGCATGATCGAACGCTCATCCGCGCCCAAGGAAAAAAGCGGCCGAGCATGAATAGCCAGTCCTCGCTGCTTTCGAAAGGCCCACGAGGCAGACAGGAAACTGCCATGAAGTTCGTCAAAACAATTCTGCTGTTGCTGCTGCTGTCGCCAACGCTGCCGGCGTTCGGACAGGAATATCCGAGCCGGCCGATCACCATGGTCGTTCCGTTCTCGGCCGGTGGGCCCGGCGACGTAATCGCGCGCCTGCTCGGAAGCTCGATGAGCGCAACGCTGAAGCAAGCCATAGTCATCGAAAACGTCGTTGGCGCCGGCGGCACCATCGGCACCAATCGGGTCGCCAAGGCCGCCCCCGACGGCTACACCCTGCTGCTGATGCATGTTGGCCAGGCCACCGCGCCGGCGCTCTATGCGAAGTTGCCGTTCGATCCGGTCGGCGATTTCGCGCCGATCGGCCTCGTAACCGACGTGCCGATGATCCTGGTGGCGCGCTCAAACTTTCCGGCCAAAGACCTGAAGGAATTGGTCGCCTATGTGCGCGCCCAAGGCGACAAGGTCACCTATGGCAATGTGGGCCTGGGCTCCGCGTCACATCTTTGCGGGCTGATGTTCATGAGTGCGATCGAGGCCAAACTCACGCCTATCTATTACAAGGGTGGCGGACCGGCGCTGAACGATATTATCGCCGGTCACATTGACGTCTATTGCGATCCGGCAACCGGACCGACGCCCTATATCCAGGCCGGCACCATCCCGGGCTACGCGATTACCAGCAAGAAACGTGTACCGACCTTGCCGAACGTGCCGACTTCGGCAGAAGCGGGCGTGCCGGGATTTGACGTCACGACCTGGTACGGAATGTATGCGCCGCGCAACACGCCGAAACCAATCGTCGATGCGCTCGTCGGCGCCCTGCAAAAGGCGCTCAAGGACCCGGCCCTGGTCAGCCGCTTCGCCGAGCTCAGCATGACGCCGGTCGAGGAGGAGCGAGCGACGCCCGCGGCGCTCGAACGCCTGCTCAAGACAGAAATCGATAAGTGGGATGGGATTATCAAGAATGCGGGCATTACCCCGCAATAGGGCTGGCAAGTGCGTCAAGGCAAAGGTCTGCGCCAACCCTTCGCCAGAACTGTCGACCGTGTAGAAACCATACCCTACCTTGGTGCTGCCCTTGATCTCCGAAGGTGATTTGGCTCCTTGCGGCGCCGCCAGCATTTCAGCGAATGCACAAGAGAGACTTCCGAAATAGAGTTGAGCACGCGCCGGCTGAAGTTGCCTCCGGAGCGGCGGGAATTCAAGCGCGGTCCCGAAACGACATCTGCTCGACGTTCGAGGCGTCGCTCGGCGCCGCAAGTGGGGGCCACACCTGGTTCCGGCCCTTACGCTTCGCCGCATAAAGAGCCGTATCCGCGATGGCAATCAGCTCCGCCGCAGTGAGTTCGCCGACGGAAGCCCACGCGACGCCGAAACTCGCTGTGACGATCCCGAGTAGACCGGGCCCTTCGTTCGGAATAGTCGCCATTTCGACCGACCGTCGAATCCTCTCGGCGATCCGCATCGCATCGACCAGCTGCACCGCGGGCAGCACTACCAGAAATTCCTCGCCGCCGTAACGGACCGCACCTTCCGACGCCGGCCCGAGCTCGGCGATCAGGATCGAAGCCATCCGCTTCAGGCAGAGATCGCCCGCACCGTGGCCATATCTATCGTTGAGCCGCTTGAAATGGTCGATGTCCATCAAGATAACCGACACCATTGTTGGTGGTTCGCCGCCCGCCGCCCACAGCCGGCGCAGCTCGATGTCCAGGTGATGGCGGTTCGCCAGACCGGTGAGGGCATCGCGCTTCGATGCTGCATCGGACTGCGAATGGCGAAGGCGATCCCGCAGGGAAAATAGATAGGCGCGCCGCAAATCGCGCTCCATCGTGTAATTGGCAACCAGCGTGATGTACGCGCAGATCGCAATCTGCACCAGGATCATAGCCGCAACCGGACCCGCGATGTAGCTCGCCGACAGGATGACCGCGGCATGGCAAATCACGACAGCCGCGGTCACGGCGCGTGCAACACGAAACGCCAGCCGGTGCAGCGATACGTTCGCATAAAGCAGCGTCGGAATAATAACGTACTGGTAGTGTGCGGCGCTTTCGCTCGTCGTGACCGAAAAGCCGTAGTCAATCTGCAGAACAATCAACAGCGGCACGCTGGCCGCCACGCATTCGCGAATGAAGGGACGTGGACGCTTGGTCATCGCCCAGGCCGCAAAGAGCATCCATGGCGTGACCAGACAGAGATGAAGCAACGTAGCAACGCGAAATACGTCGGGGACGAGCAGCCAATCGGCGATCAAGAAGAAATTGTAGAGGACGGCAGAAACAAGGAGACCTACTCTAAGTCGCGCGCACCGCCGCTCCTGCGTATCTTCCTCGAACTGTCGTTCCAATGCGGCCGGGAATGCGATCGTGCGCCTCCGCTGACCCATGAGAGCTTCGACTGTTTCGAGTGTGACTGACAAATCGGCAACCCTGTTTGCTTTGCAGGGTCTCAGTATGCAGTCCCGATGCTTTCCAAGGAATTTCGGAACGAAGTTAACTGGTCGCTTACGTCGATAAAATGCGGTCTGACAGAAACAGTAACCGCGGGCATTTCGCCAACAGCCGAAGATATTATCGTCCGATCAAAGGCGAGCTTCTGCACACGACGCCGCGAACAGCGATCGCCGGACACCGCAGGACTTGTCTCGATGCTCGTTTACGAGTTCACGACCTGGAAGTGGGCGCTGCGCCGGCCGCGCCCGACGACAAGATTCCTTCGAATAGCGGCTGCGCGAACAACCGCACCGCATTCTCGTGCGCGATGTCCGGGACCCAGCGCTCGAGTTCTGACGCCGCATTTTTCGTTGCGCAAGTGAGAGTGGGCCTTATGGGGCATGTTTGGCTATACGTTGATGGGCTCCGCGGCCGCCAACAGGGTGGCATTGCCGCCGGCAGCCGTCGTGTCGATGCACACGGCGCGCTCGTGCACGTAAGCATTTGGGCTGATCACTTCCGACACCAATGGCACAATCGGACCGGAACGTCGTGCCAGCGCACGGCGTATGGCGCGCAGCGTGTCGACGTCGGCCGAGATCGCGACCACCTCGACGCTGAGTTGAACCAGATCGCCGGCATCCACCGTGCCGTTGATGGCGCGGATTGGCAGGCCCTTGTCCAAAAGCGGCAACAGGCATGCTTGCGCGCGCGGCGCGACCGCCAGCACCGCATTGCCGGCCGCGAGAGCCTGGACTGCTTGGGCAAGAACGGCTGCCTCATCCAGTCCCAGACACAAGACGCGACCGCGTGGCGCGCGCAGCAGCGTGTTGGCTTCGCCGGTCGGTCCCGGCAGGTCCACCGGACCGAAGTCGATGGCCGCTGCTGCGGTGATGGCTTCGGCGCCCTTTCCACGCAGATGCTTTCTCAGTACCGCGAGGCGATCGGGCTCTGTCGACCAGCCGCCGAGCGTCGCATCGGGCATGTGTTCGGCGAGCGTAGACGCTGACACGACCGGGGCTTCGGCAGCGTTGACCGCCGTCGTCAGACCTTTGCGGAAACGGCGCAAATATTGCGGTCCACCTGCCTTGGGACCGGTGCCTGACAGCCCCTCACCGCCAAACGGCTGTGAACCCACCACGGCACCGATCTGGTTGCGATTAACGTAGATGTTGCCGGCATGGATGCTTTCAACAAGGTGCTTTACACGCGCCTCGATGCGCGTGTGCAGCCCAAATGTCAGGCCATACTGTTTCGCATTGATCTCCGCGATGACGCTGTCGATCTTGTCGGCCTCGAAGGTGGCGACATGCAGGATCGGGCCAAACATCTCGTGTTCCATCTCGGTAATTCCGGAAACGCGAAAAATGTGCGGCCCGACAAAGCAGCCCTCTCGCGGCGCATCGAGCTTGGCGATCAGGCGGCCTTTTTTCTCCATCTCCGCGCAATAGGCCTTGAGTGCTCCGCGCGCCTCGTCGTCGATGACCGGACCGACATCGGTCGAGATCAGCCAGGGATCGCCGATCCTCAGCATGGCAAGCGCCCCCTTCAGCATCTCCAGCGTCTTTTGCTCCACATCCTTTTGGACGTAGAGGATTCCCAGCGCCGAGCAGCGCTGGCCGGCGCTCTGGAAAGCCGAGGCAAGGATGTCACGCACCGCCTGTTCGGGCAGCGCCGTTGAATCGACGATCATGGCGTTGAGCCCGCCGGTCTCGGCGATCAGCATCGCGTCTGGCTCAGCCGTCGCCGCGATCTGCTGTTCGATCAAGCGCGCCACCTCCATGGAGCCGGTGAAGCAGACGCCGTCGATTCGGGGATCGGCCGTCAGCGCTGCGCCGACCGACCCATCGCCGGTCACCAACTGGAGCACGTCCTTTGGAATCCCCGCTTGGTGCAGCAACGCGACGGCGCGCGCAGCGATCAGCGGCGTCTGCTCGGCCGGCTTGGCGACGACCGCATTGCCGGTGACAAGGGCCGCTGCGATCTGACCGGTGAAGATCGCCAGCGGAAAATTCCACGGCGAGATGCAGACGATAAGGCCACGCGCGCCTGTATCGTGCTCGGCGTTGGCCGCCTGCCCGGCATAGTAACGCAGGAAATCGACCGCCTCGCGCACTTCCGATACGGCATCGCCAAGAGTCTTGCCGGCCTCGCGAGCGCACAGCGCGAAAAACTCTGCCGCGTTCCGCTCGTATAGCTCCGCCGCCTGCATCAGCATGTCGGCGCGCATGCCGACCGATGTTCGCTCCCAGCCGGTCCGTGCCCTCACCCCCGCATCGACCGCTCTGGCCACATCGGCCGCTGGCGCGTCGACAACTTCGCCAACGCTCTCGTCGGGCCGGGCGGGATTGAGCACGCTGCGTGCCCTGCCCCCAAGGAAGCTGGCAGCGACGATCGGGCCTGCGTTCCAAAGGTGCGGCGCCGCGAACGGCTTCCTTTCGGCATCGATTCGCGCGAGCGTGATGGGATCGGTGAGGTCGAATCCCCTCGAGTTGCGGCGCCCGGCTCCAAAAATGCTCACCGGAAGGGGGATCGCCGGATTGGCGGCCGGGCCCTGCGTCATGACGCTCTCGAATGGATCATGCACGATGTCTGCCGCTTCGATGGTCTTGTTGACGATCTGGTGCACGAAGGAGGAGTTCGCGCCGTTCTCGAGCAGGCGGCGAACGAGATAGGCGAGCAGTTCGGAATGCGCGCCCACCGGCGCATAGATCCGACAGCGTGTGCCCTCGGTCGCTCTCGCCGCCTCGTGCAGCGCTTCGCCCATGCCGTGCAGCCGCTGGAATTCAAAGCTCTCCCTGTTTCCCGCCATCGCAAGAATAGCCGCAACGGTGTGCGCGTTGTGCGTGGCGAACTGCGGATAGATGCGGCCGGTCATGCCGAACAGCTTTCTGGCGCAGGCAATATAGGAGACGTCGGTGTTCGGCTTACGCGTGAACACCGGGTAGCCGTCGAGCCCCAGCACTTGAGCGCGCTTGATCTCGGTGTCCCAATAGGCGCCCTTGACGAGGCGAACCATGATCCGGTGGTCGAGGCGTTCGGCAAGCGCGTAGAGCCAATCGATGACGAAAGCCGCGCGCGGTCCATAGGACTGAACCACGACCCCCATTCCCTTCCAGCCGGCAAGCCGGGAATCCGACAGGACCCGCTCGATGACATCCAGGGAAAGATCGAGCCGGTCGGATTCCTCGGCATCGATGTTAAGGCCTATGCGCGCGTCACGCGCAGCGAGCGCCAGCGACAGCACGCGCTGGACGATGACCGGAAGCATCGTGTCCTTCTGGCCCGCCTCGTAACGAGGATGCAGCGCGGACAGCTTTACCGAGATTCCATGATTGCGGTCGCTGTCGGCATTATCAGCGGCAGCGCCGATCGAAGCGATTGCGTCGGCATAAGCGCGATGGTAGCGCAGTGCGTCGCGTTCCGTCCGCGCCGCCTCGCCGAGCATGTCAAAGGAATAGAGATAGCCTTTTCGCGTGACATCACGCCCGGCGCGGATCGCCTCGTCGATGGTACGACCCAGCACGAACTGCTCGCCCATTTCCCGCATCGCCGCCGACATGGCTTTGCGGATCACCGGCTCCCCCAGTCGCCTTATCACCCCGCGCAGGGCCCCTTCGATGCCGCTGTCGCTGTCGTCGAGTACCTCGCCAGTCAGCATGAGCGCCCATGTCGAGGCGTTGACAAAGACCGAGCTTGAACTCCCGGAATGGGACGACCAATCGTGGGGCGCGATCTTGTCATGGATCAGGTCGTCCATGGTTTGTGCATCGGGTATACGCAGCAGCGCCTCCGCCAGACACATCAGGGCCACGCCCTCTTGCGTCGACAGCCCGTATTCGGCAAGAAACGCCTCCAGCATCTGAACATTGGCCTGGCCGCGTACGGTGCGCACAAGATCGATCGCCCGCGTCGAGATCGCAGCACGTTGTTGAGCCGAAAGGTCGGCGAGCGCGACAAGGCGCTGCATTGCTTCGGCTTCATCGGCAAGCGCATTGGCGCGAATTTCCGCGCGTATCTTGTCGAGCGGGGACGAATGCATGGCAGCGTCACTCATTGATATCGATGCCTGCCGATAAGATCCTCGATTGAGGCGGCCCCTAACAAGGCCATCACTGTATCAAGTTCGCGGCGCAGAATTTCGATGATCCGACTGGCGCCCACAGCCCCGCCACTTGCGACACCGTAAAGCGCGGCGCGCCCGATGAGCACGCCCTTGGCGCCGAGTGAAAGGTATTTCGCCATGTCGCCGCCTCGACGAACGCCGCTGTCGGCCAGCACGGTCGTCCGTTCACCTATTTGTTCGACGATTCTCTCGATGACGCAAGTGGGGTTCGGCCCGCAGTCCAGGTTGCGCCCGCCATGATTTGAAACGATGATGCCATCTACCCCCGCATGCTGCGGCAATCCTGGCGTCTTAGACGCTCAAAATACCCTTCAATACCAATAGACCATGCCATCGCCGTCGCAACTCGCGAACATCCCGCGTCTGCCGGCAGCCTTTCGGTCTGGCGCGCTAGTCACGGTGCGCCCGTCTTCTTGGGTCGAGGACATCCTGCAGGCCATCACCCAAAAAAATCAGGCCCGGGCTGGCGTTCGGTTGAAAGACGTAGAGCGTTCGCCGCGACCTGCTCCCGGAATCCATCGATCACGTGGCTGGTGGTCGCGCCGCACACGAGCCTCAGGCCGGCATCAAATACCGCGACAATCTTTTCGCTCACCAGGAGATGGGCTTCGTTCTGTGCATCGACACCTCCATGCGCGAGTTTTGCGACGCGGAGACCAATTACCTCACTCGACTCCAGCACCAGCATTACAACGGTGATCCATGGCCCGAACATTAGCATCTCCTGTTGCTGCAAATTGGCGCGAAGATCCTGCACCATGATTTCCGGAAGCGCGTAAACCATGCGAGACTTCGTTATCACGCCTACTCCAATGTCAGGCGAACGCTGAGAGTACCTCCGCGAGTTCTTCGGTCACGACGTCAATCGGCTGCAACCCGTCGACAATATGGAGCAAACCTTGCGACCGGTAGTATTCGGTGACGGGAGCGGTTTGCGCGCGGTATGCTTTCAGCCGGGTCTTGAAGACTTCGGGGTTATCGTCGCGGCGCACGGGCTGGCCCTGATTTGCCGCTTCGTCGGCACGACCTTTGATGCGGACCAGAAGCACGTCTTCATCGACCTCCAGCTCGAGGACTGCGTCGAGGCCGATTCCCCTGGCTGCCAGTTCCCGATCAAGGGCGTCCGCTTGCGCCACGGTGCGGGGAAACCCATCGAGGACAAAGCCGTTGGCCGCGTCCGAATGGTCCATTCGATCGGCAACAACCGCAATGACGACATCATCAGGCACGAGATCCCCGCGCTCCATGATATCTTTGACACGCGCCCCGAGGGCCGACTCTGAGGCCACCGCTTCGCGCAGCATGTCCCCGGTCGATAGTTGCGGAACAGCAAAACGTTTGGCGATTCTCGTCGCCTGTGTGCCTTTTCCCGCGCCCGGCGGCCCCAACAGAACCAGTCTCATCACCATGCTCCCCTACGCGATCGGCCCTACCGATTCTTGATCAAATCGTCGACCACCGTTGGGTCGGCGAGCGTCGACGTATCGCCAAGCGCACCAAATTCATTCTCCGCGATCTTGCGCAGAATTCGCCGCATGATCTTTCCGGAACGGGTCTTTGGCAATCCGGGCGCAAACTGGATGACGTCAGGGGCGGCAATCGGGCCGATTTCCGTACCCAGGCGACGAGCTCCTTGCGCAGTTCCGCGGATGGCTCCGCACCCGTCATCAGGGTTACATAGGCGTAGATGCCCAGTCGGGAAGATTGCTTCGGGCCGGATCAAGCTTGTGAAAGCATGCCGACCTCTGCCAGGACGCGATCAGCGCCGATTTCGCTGCGCCATTAGATGAGATCGCAGACTGTATCCGGTCCGCGTGGTCGGTAGTCCCGACTGCCGGCATTCGCTCCTCCCAAAATCCGGATTCACTGCTGTCGGTCTTGTCGATCGCTCGATCCACCAACTTTTAAGCCGACACACGATCCAGGTCCGCTTCACCCTCAATTCGGCCGAGTGCAAGATCGAGAATTGGCATCTGCTTTGTCTGTCGCATTTCCCGTTTGGAGAAAAACGGAACGGACCGTCGTCGGTGACGACGGTCGCGTTACCTTCTGCCCTTCGTCCCGGCTACCCACACGTCAGTTTGATCGAGGATCGCTCGATTGCGTTCTTTGCTGCGACTCCCTTTTATCCTTGCTCCGAAAAGGGACTTTGCGTTAGATCAATTCGGAACGGGTCAAAGCCACTACCATCAAAAAACAAATAAAATCCCGTGCGAGGGGGAATAGCCTTTGGGAGGCACGCAAATTAGCGTCGGCGACAGCATTGTCGTCGCGCAAGCCAAGACCGTGGGTCCACGCGAAGCAGCCGAGGAAATTTCTCGGCAGCTTGCGTCTCTGGATCTTGCGATGATTATCGTGTTCGTTTCCCCATTTTACGATCCCGCAATATTCATCGAAGAATTAACTTGCCGAATTCCCGGCACGCCGATTTTCGGCTGCACCACCGCGGGTGAACTGGCACCCGGAGGCTGGGAAGAGGACAGCGTGGTTGCGATGGGCTTCAGTGCCGCGGACTTCATCGTCGCCGCGCGTCCCTTCCTCGATTTATCGGGCTTTCGAGTTGATCACGGACGATCAGTCTGCAGCGAACTACATCAGGACTTCGCCCGCCGCACCGCGGAGCAGGACTGCGGCGAGGAAGCCTTCGGGTTCCTGTTCATCGACGGCATGTGCCAGCGCGAAGAGGCGCTCATGTCCGCGATCTACACCTCGCTGGAAGACATCCCGGTCGTGGGTGGTTCGGCCGGCGACGGCTTGCGGTTTGACAAGTCATGGATCTTCCACGGCGGACGAGCGCATTCCGATGCAGCCATCCTGATACTGATCAAGACACGCCTGCCGTTCCGGCTTTTCAAATGCGATCATTTCGAGCCGACATCGGTCAAGATGGTGGTCACCGAAGCGGATATCGAGCGCCGCATCGTCAGGGAAATCAATGCCGAGCCGGCCGCGATCGAATATTCCCGTGCCGTTGGGATCGGAGATACCAAGCTTGATGCGCTGTCCTTTGCCGCGCATCCGGTCCTGGTGCGAGTCGGCGGTTCCTACTATGCCCGTTCGATCCAGCGCATGGATCCGGATGGCTCGCTTCGATTCTTCTGCGCCATCGACGAAGGAATGGTCCTCACCGTCGCGCAGGTAAAAAACCCTATCGAAGCGACGAATGACCTTTTCAGGCAACTGATCGATGATTTGGGCGAAGTTTCCATCTTCATCGGATTCGAATGCGTCCTGCGCCGACTCGCCGTCGAACAACACCAATTGTCGCGGGAGATGTCCGAGCTGTATCGTCGCAACAACGTTATCGGATTTCAGACCTATGGCGAGCAGTATCGATCCATGCACGTCAATCAGACGCTGACCGGTGTTGCGATCGGAAGGCGAAGGGTCGCGCCGTGATCGACATTGAGCCGGACCAGACCGCGTCACTCGAACACGAGATTGCCAAGCTTCGGAAAATCAACGCGGCCTTGATGTCGCGCGTGGAACGCTCCACGGATCAGCAACTCAATGCATTTTCGCTGTTCGAAACGGCGATCTCTCTCGACCAGCAGGTCCGCAGCAGAACCCAGCAGCTCAAGCAGGCCCTGCAATCGCTGGAAAGAACCAACGGCTATCTTTCTCAGGCCAAACAGCAGGCAGAAGCAGCCAGTTCGCTGAAGTCGTCGGTCCTGATTTCCGTTACCCATGATCTTCTGCAACCGCTGAACGCCGCGCGGCTGACGCTGTCCGCACTTGACGAAATGATCGCTGCGCCAAAGGGGCTTCTCCTGACCGAGCAGATCGACCGTTCGCTTGCGACGTTGGAAGGTCTGCTGCGGACGCTTCTGGATATCTCCAAGCTCGACGCGGGTGTTCTGGAACCGGAATTTCGTCCGGTTTCAATCTCGACGCTATTCGAGCCACTGCGGCAGGAGTTCACCCTCGTGGCAGCGAAGCGTCACCTTTTTCTGAGGATCGAACCCTGTGCCGAGACCGTGTTGTCGGATCCGATGATGTTGAGACGAATCCTGCAGAATCTTCTGGCTAACGCCCTGCGATACACGCAGCGTGGCGGCGTGCTCATGGGTTGCAGACTCAAGGGCGCCAATCTGAGTATAGAGGTGCACGACACGGGTCCTGGCATTCCCGAAGCCCAGCGCGAAGCCATCTTCATGGAATTTCAGCGCGGGGAAACCAGTATCGGCGCCGATGCGGGCATCGGCCTCGGCCTTTCGATCGTTCGGCGATTCGCTACCGCGCTCAATCATGACATACATCTGAAGTCGCGCTTGGGGCGAGGCTCGATGTTTGGTATCACGGTGCCTCGCACCTCCGCGCCCGAGGAGGCCGCTTCGAGCGGAGAACCTGTCCTTTCCGGGTCCGCCTATCGAGGCATGGAGGATGCGAGGATCCTTCTGATCGAAAACGATCTGTCCAGCGCCGAGGGGCTGGCCAGCCTGCTGGAGAAGTGGGGGTGCGACGTGGCCATAGCGGCATCGGCCGCAGAAGCACTCGACAACATCAGGGCACTTGACGAGATTCCCGATGTCATCATCGCGGACCTTCACCTCGACAACGGCGAAACCGGCATCGAAGCCGTCGAGGAGATCCGCAACGCGATCAAGACCAACGTTCCCGCGATCATCGTGACGGCCGATCATTCCGCGAAGGCTGCCTCGGACGCCGCATCCTTCGGGCATGAACTGCTGAAAAAACCCATCAAGCCAGCCGAGATGCGGTCCCTGCTCTCCTTTCTGTTGACGTGATCGGTCTACTGGCAGATTCGGGCCGTTTTGTTCGGTACGGCCAGTTCAGGAATGCGTCACACTTCCGGAATCACGGATAGCGGTCGGCGCGCTGCGTTCGGCTCGGGTCAGTTCGAGACTGGAAACCTTGATGATTGCGTTGGTGCGGCTTCGGACGCCGAGCTTTCGCAGGATCTCGGTGACATGAACCTTGACCGTCGTGACGGAGATATCGAGTTCGTAAGCGATATGCTTGTTCTGAAGACCTCGACAAGTCATGTCGAGAACACGAAGCTGCTGGGATGTCAGGCAAGACAGTTGACGCAGCAGGTCCTGAATTTCCGCGCCGGAGCGCCTGGTTGCCGCGCGCCTATGGAGGCGCTTCGGGACATAGACCTCCCCCTCCAGAATTGAGCGGATCGACTGAATCAGCTCGGCCTTCGGGGTCGATTTCGGGATATAGCCGGAAATGCCGAGCGCCATCGCGTATCCCACGATCCGGGTGCTGTCGTATGCCGAAACAATGACCAGCGCGCTTTTCGGAGCAGCGGCACGGACGCG
>WNFG01003610.1_pt1 | contig 12965 bp, 11 predicted proteins | sample 5400431 | NCBI WGS metagenome assembly WNFG01 (sample SAMN13153346, study PRJNA577476) | soil metagenome | isolation source: 120 cm saprolite under Douglas fir tree site 2 hole 3 replicate 2 | place: USA:California | collected 2015-04-18
CTGGCTGCTTGATTCGCGTTCTTTCGGGTGCATTCGCGGCTAAGATATTCCGCCCGCCGCCAGCACCGCTCGCTTGGCAAAGACGCGAACCATGTCGCGCCGGTACTCCGGCGTTAGCGCGGACGTAGTCAGCGGCTTGGCAACCTTTGCGGCCAGCTCGCCGACTACGGTTGCGACGTGCTCGTCCACGCGCTTGCCGGCCAAGGCGTGCTCGGCGCCAGGGACCAGCAGCGGCGCGGGATTGACCGCCGTAATTGCTACGCGCGCCTGCTCCACGGTTGAGCCGTTTTTCTTCAAGGCCACCGCTACGCCGGCCAGCGGATAGTCAATCGATCCGCGAACGCGCAGTTTCTGGTAGCTTCCCTTCCAGCCGGACGAAGCCTCCGGCAGAAAGACCCGGGTCAGCATCTCATTCGGCTCCAGCTTCATGCGCGCATCGCCGACCTTGGTATAGAAATCGCTCAACGCCACGTGGCGAAAGCCCCCGGGCCCAACGATCTCCAGGTCGGCATTTAAGCAGAGCAGCGCGGGCGGCGTGTCGCCGGAGAATGTAGCCCAGCAAAACTTGCCTCCGGGCGCAACGTGGCAGAGGTCGCCATCTTTCTTGATGCAGAAACCGCAGGAGCGCCGCCATTGCAGCGACTGGTTGTACCAGAGGCAGCGCGTGTCCAGGCAAATGTTCCCGCCGATCGTGCCCATATTGCGCAGAATCGGCGAAGCTACGGTACTCACCGCCTCATAGAGCACGCGGTAGTTGCGGCGCATAAACTCGGAATCTTCAATGGTCGAAAGCGGTGTGAGCGCCCCAATCTCCACGCCAACGCCGGGCACAACGCGAATACCCTGAATATCTTCGATGCCGCGGATGTCCATGAGATACGGCGGCGTGAACAGCTTTTGCTTCATGGAAGGAAGAAGATCTGTGCCGCCGGCCAGGACTTGGACATCTTTGCCGTACTTCGACAGATAGCCGACAGCATCAACAATGCCGCGCGGGCGGAGAAGCTTGAAAACGGGAAGGCTCAATCGTCACCCGCTGCGGTCTCTGTTTGATGGGCGCGTCGCGAAGGATCATCTTCATGCCTCTTTGGCCCTTTGCCTTTGAACCACAATGAGCCGCCATGCTCGCGGAAGGTCTCAACGGATGAATCGGATTCTTTAGCGCCAGACTTCTTCGCCCGTAAAGCAGCCAGCACACGCTCTGGCGTAAACGGCGCTTCGCGCAGGCGAACGCCGACGGCGTCATAGATTGCGTTGGCGATGGCGGGAATCGTCGCAGCGAGCGAGCCTTCACTGGCTTCCTTGGCGCCGAACGGACCCTCGGGATCAACGCTTTCGACAATGATGGCTTCAACGTCGGGCGACTCCATCGCGGAAGGCGATCTGTATTCGAGCAATCCGGGATTCATCAGCAGGCCGTCTTTCCAGACCATTTCTTCCTGTAGCGCCTGGCCCATCCCCATCCAGACAGAGCCAATCACCTGGCCTTCCACCGACACCGGATTCAGCGCGCGGCCGCAATCGTGCGCAGCCCAGACTTTGTGGACTGTGACCAATCCGGTCTCTTCGTCCACGCTGACCTCAGCCACCTGCGCGGAGTAGGAGTACGCGGGCGACGGGCCAACGCCGGCTCCCTTGAACGCGCCGCCGCGGGCATCTTTGGGCGGAGCATAAGAACCAGTGCCAGTCAGAGCGCCGCTGAAGTCGATGGCCGAGACCACAGCCTCTTCAAAGCTCATGCTGTCTTTGGGGCCTTCATCTTTGCGCTTCTGCTGGAGCGATCCGCGAAGCGTCTGGCCTTCCACTCGTCCACTGACTTCCTGCACGCCGCCTTTGGAGAGCGTTTGGGTTTCCGCGCCTGAGCCGTTTACAGGCGATGACGAAGCGCCGCGCTTCCAGACTCTGTCATCGCGCATGATCACTTCTTCGTCCATGCAGTGCATCCTGGTGGCGGCTGCGGCTACGATCTTTTTCTTCACGTCCTGCGCCGCGCGCAGTGACGCGTTGCCGTTCATGAAAGTCACGCGGCTCGAGTAGGAGCCAATATCAATCGGCGTGAGATCGGTGTCGGCGGCCACGATCCGCACACGACGCAGCCTGATGCCCAGGACCTCCGCCACAATCTGCGCCACCATGGTATCCGATCCCTGGCCAATGTCCGACGCGCCGGTGTACACGACCACGCCACCGTCGCGATCGATCTTGATGTTCACCGTGGAGTGCGGCATGTCTGAACGAATGATGCTGTTGGCCGCGCCGCTCACGTAGTGGCTGCATGCGATCCCCAAACCGCGTCCGCGAGGCAGCTTGCCTTTGCGCTCGCTCCACTTGGAGCGCAGCACCACTTGCTCAATGCATTCCGGCAGGCCGTAACTCTGCACGCGAAGGTTGTTCACGGTTACGCACGGCGGCTTGAGCAGGTTGCGGCGACGAATGGTGGCGGAGTCAATGCCCAGTTGGTTCGCAATCTCGTCAAGCTGCGACTCAAACGCAAAGCGGACGTTCACCGTGCCGTGCCCGCGCATGGCGCCGCATGCCGGCTTGTTGGTGAGCACGCGGTAGCCGTCATAGCGAATGTTCGGGATGTCGTACAGCGCACCCAGCAGCGCACCGGAATAAAGAATCGTCACCACGCCGTACGAACAGTACGCGCCGCCATCCTGGACCACGCGCGCAGCGACGGAAGTAATGCGCCCATCCTTCTTCACGCCGGTCTTCAGATCAATGATGGTGCGCGGACGTCCGCGATGCGCCCAGAAAACTTCTTCACGCGTGTACGTGATCTTGACCGGAGCCTTCGCCTTGCGGGCCGCCACGGCGGCGATGATCTCCAGCGGAATCACTTCACTCTTGCCGCCAAAGCCGCCGCCAACCAGCGGCTTGATCACACGGATTTGCGCCATGGGCATTTCCAGCACGATCGAGAGCTTGTGCTGAAGGTAGTACGGCACCTGGGTGGACGACCACACGGTCAGCCGTCCGGGCTGTCCGGTTTGCGAATCAATCTCAAACGACGCAAGCGTGGAGTGCGGCTCCATGGCGGCATGTGTGACTTCAGCCGCAAGGTAACGGTGCTCGATGACGAGATCGGCTTCGGCAAATCCTTTATCGGGATCGCCAAATGAGTGGTGATAGTCCTTCTCAATATTGTTGGGACGCTGCGGATGGATCCAGTCTTTCTCCGCCTTCATCGAGTCTTCAGGATCAAACCACGCGGGGAGCAACTCGTACTCAACGTCAATCAGTTCGAGCGCCTGCTCGGCGATGGACTCCGACGTTGCGACCACGCAGGTAACGTTGTCTCCAACGTACCGGACTTTCTCCACCGCAAGCGCAGTCTCGTCATGCCCGACCGGTAGAATCCCGTATTTGTTGGGAGCGTCCGGCCCAGTGACGACACACACCACGCCATCGAGAGCTTCGGCGCGCGACGTATTGACCTTCTTGATCAGAGCGTGCGGATACGGCGAATGCAGGATCTTGCCGATCAGCATTCCCGGCAGAGACAGGTCGTCTGTGTACTTGCCCTGGCCGGTGGTCTTGCCGGCTGAGTCAACCAGCGCTACCGATTTACCGATGATGGAGAAGTCAGACATTTTGCTTTTTCTGATGCTCACTCGTCTCTTGATTCCAGGAGAGTTCCGCTGTAATCGCCGCCTTGATCGCCTGATACATCTGCGTATACCCGGTGCAGCGGCAGAGATTGCCACTCAGCGCGTTGCGTATGTCTTCTTCACTCGGCTCGGGATTTTTATCGAGCAGCGCTTTCACCGTGACCATGAAACCCGGAGTGCAATAGCCGCACTGTGCTCCGCCCCAATCGCCATAGGCTTTTTGGATGGCGGCGAGCGCACCGTGCTCTGCAATGCCTTCTACCGTGGTGATCTCAGGAGCGCCATTCTCATCTGTGGCAGCACTCATGGCCAGCATGGTGCAGCTCAGCGTAGGCACTCCGTCCACCAGGACGGTACAGGCCCCGCAGGAAGAATCATCGCATCCGCGCTTGGAGCCGGTCAGTTGCAGCTCCTGCCGCAGAACGTCCAACAGCAAGGCGTTCGGCTCCGCCGCCAGTTCGTGGCTGCGGCCGTTCACGCGAAGCTCGATGAGTTCTTTTTTCATGCGAATGCAGCTCTTAGTACTTAGCCTTTTAGCAAAAAACTGACGCGCAACCGACTTGGCTAAGTGCTTATGGCTAATTGCTAAGCGCTCTTTCAGTATCCATAATCCGCAGCCGCTGAGTAGGCGTGTTTTTTCACGCGTAGGTCTTCCACTCGCGAAGCCCCCAACCGTTTTACATAATCCGCGCGATCGGTGACGTTCGTGATCCAGCGTTGCGCCCAGGTATTGAAATCCGCCGGAGTCCTGGTCTGTTCGTGATATTGCTGGAAAAAAGCGTCGTCACGCTTATAGTAACCCTGAACCGGCGCCGGATGCGCTCCCAGCGGACACTCCACCACCGCCGATACCAGAAAAGCGGGGATGACGGTCCGATTGGGATCGCTGGCAATCACCTCGTCGGCCACAATCTCCTCGGCGCAGACGATCACGCGTTTGGCGGCGCGCACAGCCTCAAGCATCACGCCCAGATTGCCCCAGCAATGCGCGTTGCCCTGCTTGTCCGCGCGCTGCACGTGCGCGATTGTTACATCCGGCTGAATGGCCCTCACCGCCAGCAGCGTCTCTTTGGGCTCGAAGGGCGAAATGATCTGATAGAAGAAATGGTTCCCTTTGGCCACGTCGCTGCCCATCGCGGTGCGCGTGGGCAGAAAGGGAACGCCCAGCGCTCCGGCCTGTAATGCCAGCGCCAGAGAAAAATTCGTCATATTGAAGACCGTGAGCTTTTCGCCGGGAGTGCCGGGGTTCTCCTGCTCTGTGGCACAGCGAAAGTTGTAAGCCGAACCCATCATCACGTTGCCAACCCAGGCGGCCACAACGTCCTTCACGCATCCGGCGCCGATCAGCTGATCAAACAGAATGTCTGAGATCGGGCCAACCAATCGCAAGTTACGCTTTTTCTGGCGAATGATCTCATGTCCGGCGGCGAAGGGAATCATCTGCTCCAGTTGCAGTCCCAGAGCGACGCTTGATCCGTCCGGAACGTGCTGGGCAATCGCGTCATGCAATGTCAGCAGCTTCGCCATGAACTTTCAGTATAAATGGCCTCAGAGAACGGGTTGGCGTTTGACTAAGCTCCAGCGGAAACTTCTACGTCGGAGATAGTCCCCACGGGAACGTGATAGCGCTCAGTTCTCGGTAGCTTGCCTAGATATCCCAGCGCGAAGAATATTCCGGCCGTGATCAGGAATGTTGCCAGGCGAAGCTCGCCCAGGCTGGAGGGAGAAAGATCGAAGAAACGTCCCAGTCGCCACATGGCCCAGCTGGCCAACTGGGTCGGCACCACGGTCCAGACGGCAACGTAAAACCGTCCTTTTTCCGCGCCTTCGTTACGAGTGGAACGGCGAGCGCGCGGCGTGAAGTCCAGCACCGTGGCCAGAACCACCGCGGCGGCGAGTGCGTAGTAGAGCTTGCCGTACAGATCATTGATGATCCAGCGTCCGGTGAAAAAGTTAATGACCAGCCCAACCAGGTTCACCGTGAATGGCACCAGCAGAGCAATCCAGGCTGTGGTGTAACAAATCACGCGATACCACAGGTTTGGCTTCTCTTCTCCGTAGTGCGTGATGTAGGGCTGGGGTTCAGCGCCGGGCAGCCTTCCGGCAAAGCCGCGCCAGGCACAGATCAGAGCGACGATTGCAAGCCATATCCAATGGCGCCGATCCGGGCCGTGAGCGTAGAGAGCGGCGGTGAGATGGCCAGGCAGAATCCAAAACGCCCATATCCAGATAGGCACATGCAGCACACGGTAATAAGCTTTGTTGCGTGCCCGCTCAACGACTTTTTTCATGCATCGGCTCCGAGTGGCATTGTAAATGGTGGTCTTTCCACAATATAGCGACAGCTACTGGTGAGTGTTTCCGGCGGAATGCGTGCTGAATGATAAGCTCTGTCGGTGAAAATTTTCCGTCGGATCGCATATGTGGTTCTTGTTCTGCTCGTCGTGGCATGGTTGGTCTTGCCCGGGATTATTGAAGACCAGAACAATCGCGTTCTGCATAGACCGCCGTATTGGGCATCGAGCAGAGCGGAAGCACTGCACAAAAAGCTCATTGTGACCGACCTTCATGCCGACAGTCTTCTCTGGAAACGCAATCTGCTGCGGCACAGCTCACGGGGCCACATGGACGTTCCCCGCCTGATTGACGGCAATGTCGCTATCCAGGCCTTTACCGTGGTTTCCACCAGCCCACGGCATTTGAACATCTATCGCAATTCCAATGATACTGACCTGATCACGTACCTCGCGGTCACAGAGGGCTGGCCGCCCCGTACCTGGCACAGTCCGAAGGAGCGCGCGCTCTATCAGGCCAGCAAGCTGCATGATTTCGCGAAAGATTCCCAGGGCAGGCTGATCATCCTCAAGTCACGTGCGGATTTGCAGAAATATCTGGCGAACCGCGCTGCCGGACAGGTCGCCGGCTTTCTGGGCTCAGAGGGCGCTCAGCCTCTCGAAGGCAAATTAGAAAACCTGGACGCACTCTACAATGCCGGCTTCCGGATGATGGCGCCGTCGCATTTTACCGACACCGCGGTTGGGGGCTCGGCGGCCGGCGTCAACAAAGGCGGCCTCACCGAACTCGGGCGGCAGTGGGTACGCCGCATGGAAGCCAAGAGCATGTTGATTGATCTGGCCCACGCTTCGCCGGCGACGTTGCGAGACGTCACGGCCATGGCGCGGCGTCCGGTTGTGGTGTCTCACACCGGCGTGAAGGGCACGTGCAACAATCCGCGCAATCTCTCAGACGACGAACTGCGTGCAGTCGCCAAGACAGGAGGCGTTATCGGCATCGGCCTGTGGGACACCGCAACCTGCGGGACCGACGCTCGTGCCACAGCGCGCGCCATTCGTCACGCAGTGAAAGTCGTGGGAGCAGAGCACATGGCGCTGGGTTCGGACTTCGACGGCTCTACGACTGTCCCGTTTGACGCCAGCGGATGGAGCCTGATGACCGAAGCGCTTCTGGATGAAGGGTTCTCCGAAGCGGAGGTTCGTTTAATTATGGGCGAGAACGTTGTTCAGCTGCTGATGCAGGCGTTGCCGGAAAACTGAAGAGATGACCACTGATTTCCACCGATGACACTACCTGAGAACCCGACTCGTTCGGTGACTAGCCTGTCCAAAATCCTTCCTTATCGTACACGCGGATAGCTTTCAACTCAGCTTCATTCGGTTCTTCCGTTTGCCGCAAGTCCTCAGCCACTCGCAATCTCCAGCCGGTGTTCGTCTGGACGTCATCCACGGTCACGCCGGGATGCACGGTCGAAAGATATGCTTCGCCATCTTCGCCGAAGCGTAGCACGCACTTGCTGGTAATCACCGCAGCCGGACCGCCGCGGGGAAGCCCGGCACGCTTGCGCCATCCTGCGCCGTCGCCATTACCGGGACTCGTAATGTAGCCCACGCGCTCCGGCAAACGATGCTTCGCATGATCGAGCAGCGCGACAAAACGGTGCGCCAGGCTGGCGATGTCACACGCCCCGCCGGAGCCAGGCAGCCGGACCAAGCCGTTTTTACCTTGCACCTGCGTGGAATTCAGATTTCCGAAACGGTCCACCTCGGCCGCGCCAAGAAAACCCATATTGACGCGTCCGGATTGCAGCAAGCCCATCACAGCCATCATGTCCAGACATTGCGTTGCGCCCTTGATATTCGGCGGATCGGCCATGGTGTAGATCAGTTCCGGCGAGGGCGTGGAGCGCACGACGCCATTTTCGAAGAGTCCCGTGGCGTTGGGCGCGTGCGTCTTCTTGGCGACGACAAATGCAATCAAAGGCAAGCGCATGCCAACGAAGACAACTTCGCCGTCTTTGATCTCGCGCGCCGCGGAGACGACCATTAATTCGTTGAGCGTGTAGGACATGAAAGCAGCACTTAGTACTTAGCCGTTAGTACTTAGCTTAGGCTTCAGAGCATCGGGCGCTGCCGCAACTGGTCGCACCGCAGGGTTTCGCTAAGTGCTAAGTACTAATGGCTAAGTACTTGTTCTTTTACTGCACGCTCGCATTGAGCGCGTTCTTCCGCACTTCGCCAATCGTCAGAAGCGGGTTTTTGGCGCCGGCGCGTTCGGTGATCCATTTCTTTTCTGACCGGACGATGTCCATCAGCAGCTTTTTGTCACCTGGCAGAGGCATCCAGGTGTCGAATTGCTGTTTATATTCTTTTTCTTCGAGCTGTTGGCCGGTCTTGGGATGGAAGTACTGGTTCTTCCAGCGGCCGATCATGCGATTGAACTTGATGTCAGGACAATACAGCTCTTCGCTGCCGGGCTTTTGGCCAGCACTGATGCGGCGTACGAGCTGCACGCATTCATCGCGATAAAGCTGGCGGTTGTAGTCGTTCAGATCGTCGAGCTGCGGATCGGTCGTGTTCTTGAGTTCGTCGTAGCGGCCCTTGAGTCCCCACACGTAGGCCCAGTGCGCAGACGATGAGTTGTCGGTACCGAAAAGATCGTAGGCGCTGGAGATCCATTTATTCAGATACTTCTGCATGAGCCAGCCGGGAACAACACCTGCTTCCGCGATACGCGCGAGTCCGGTGTTGCCTGTACCCATGTGGAAAGCTTCTTCCTTGAGCATGTAACTCATGGAACGGCCGAGGGGCGCGAACGCAGAGTATTTCAGCATTTGAAGCTGAAACTTGCCGTCGCGATCGATGAAGTCAGTGAAGGCAAAGAAGTCGAGCCAGTTGTCACATTCCTCGTTAAACGACCCAAGCAGGCGCTTGTTGTCGTACGCTTTGCGTTCGAGCATCTTCTGCGCTTCCACTTTGCCGGTGGTGCCAAAGTGCTCGATCAGCAGCGCGCACATCTGCCAGCCATGGCGCATCTCTTCAATCATCACGCGGGTAAGCGCCTGGCGGTCCCAGTCGGTGGGCGCAGTCTCGAACAGATAGCGCTGCTGCTCCACGCTGGCGAATTCGGTATCACCCTGGTAGACGATCAGGTTCATCAGAGCGTCTTTCATGTTCTGCGTGGGAATCTGGCGCAGGTTCTCCCACTTGGAACGACCTTTGTAATAGCCGAAGGAAATTTCCTCAGTCTCAATGGCGCCATAGAGAGTGTCAAACCTGAAAGCCTTGATGTCGTCATTGTTGACGCCGATTTCTTCGCGCCATTCCTTGAACAGCCCGATCCAATCGCTGAACGTCCCGATCTTCATTACTTTACCTGGCATTAAAAAAGCTCCTGGCGGCTAGCTTCTAGCTGCTAGCTACACAATGTTTGATCTTAGATTCTCTGGCTAGTAGCTAGCAGCTAGGAGCCAGAAGCTGCTTTTATAAATTCATCCACACGGTCTTCAATTCCGTGTAGTGATCGATCGCGTGCATGCCCAACTCGCGTCCAAAGCCGGACTGCTTGAATCCGCCAAAGGGCAACGCCGCGTCCATCAGTCCATAAGTGTTGATCCACACTGTTCCCGCGCGCAGGCGTCGCGAGAGCTGGTGGGCCTTCTTGATGTCGTTGGTCCAGATCGCGGCAGCCAGGCCGTAGACGTTCTTGTTGGCCAGCTCAGCGACCTCTTCAATATCGTCGAACGATAGCGTCGCCAGCACGGGACCAAAAATTTCTTCCTGCGCAATCTTCATGTCGTTCTTCACGCTGCCGAAGATTGTCGGCTCGATGAAGTATCCGTGATCGCCATTCACCGCTGCGCGCTTGCCGCCGGCCAGGACCTTGGCGCCTTCGTTCTTGCCGGCCTCGATGTATCCGAGGACGGTCTGCATCTGCTTCTCACTCACGATCGCGCCCAGACGCGTCTTGGGATCGAGCGGATCGCCCAGCTTGATCTTCTTGCTGTACTCGACCAGCTTGGTCAGGAACTCGTCTTCCACCTTCTTCTCGACGAACAGCCGCGACCCGGCACAACAAACTTCGCCTTTACCATAAAAGATGCCGTTGAGCGCGCCTTTGACGGCTGAGTCCATCGCTGAATCTGCAAAAACAATGTTGGGAGACTTGCCTCCGAGTTCCAGGGTTACGCGTTTGAGAGAGTCAGCGGCATTGCGCATGATCTCCTTGCCAACCGAGGTTGAGCCGGTGAACGCAATCTTGTCGACGCCGGTGTGGCTCACCAGCGCAGCGCCGGTTTGCGGACCGCCAGTTACGATGTTGAGGACCCCGGCAGGCAGTCCGGCCTCCAGCGCCAGCTCACCGAAGCGCAGAGCACTGAGCGGAGTCTGTTCTGCAGGCTTGAGGACAACGGTGTTGCCACAGGCCAGCGCCGGCCCAAGCTTCCAGCTCGCCAGCAGCAGCGGGAAATTCCAGGCAACGATCGCGCCAACAACGCCCACCGGCTCCCGCAGTGTATAGGTGAACGCATTGTTGAATGTGTTTACGGTTTCGCCGTGGATCTTGGTCGCCCATCCGGCAAAGTAGCGGAAAACGTCCGCAACCATGGGCATGTCAACGTAGCGCGATTCGAAAATCGGCTTGCCGTTATCGAGCGTTTCCAACTCGGCAAGCTCGTCGATGTTCTTTTCGATCAGGTCGCCAATGCGCCACAAGACCTTGCCGCGCTCGCTGGCGGACATCTTGCGCCATGGACCACTCACGTCTTCGAACGCTTTGCGCGCGGACGCCACGGCCTGGTCAACGTCATTCGCAGTCGCCTCGGCCACCTGCGTAAGGACTTCTCCGGTTGCGGGATTGACCGTGTCAAACGGCTTGCCGGAACCTTCAACCCACTGACCGTTGATCAGTAGTTTGCCGGGTGCGACTTTTGCTTTTGTGGCGGTAAGCATGAAAACCTCGGTATTTAGTACTTAGTATTTGCTATTTGACTTAGACCGGAGAAGCGGAGATCCAGTCGCTATATGGATCGCTCGCTTCGCTTCGGGATTTCAGAAAACAACGACCTTCAGAAACAGCAGTCCTATTTGGCGCGGAACGTTGCCGGGCGTTTCTCTACGTACGCGGCCAGGCCTTCCTTTGCGTCTTCGCTGGCGAAGAGGCGCTGTTGCAGCTCGCGTTCCACCGCCAGCGCTGATTCGAGCGGGATTTCCCAGCCGGTCTGCACTGAACGCTTGATGTTGCCCACCGCCTTCGCCGCTTTGTTCGGAGGCGTGAACTGGCGCGCGTACTCCATCACGTTCTCCATAAAGTCTTCGCGCTCGTAAATGTCGTTGATGATGCCCATCTCCTTCGCTTCTTCAAAGGTGAAGGTATTGCCGGTGACCATCAGCTCAATGGCTTTGCTCTTGCCTACCATGCGGCTCAAGCGCTGCGTACCGCCAGTGCCTGGGAGAACGCCAAGGTTGATCTCAGGCAGCCCGATCTTGCCGGAGTCGCGGCGCGCAATGCGCAAATCAGCCGCCATGGCGATTTCCAATCCACCGCCGACGCAGTGTCCGTTGATGGCCGCAATCACCAGCTTGGGCGTGTGTTCCAAGCGCAGCAACATCTCGTTGGCATGCAGGCAGAAGTAATATTTGAAAGTCGGGTCCACGGTGGAGAGCATCTTGATGTTGGCGCCGGCGGAGAAAAACTTGTCGCCGGAGCCTGTGAGCAGCAGCACGTAGACATCGTTGTCCATGCGCGCTTTCAGGATGCATTCATCCAGTTGCCGGTTCATTTCATAGGTGTAGGTATTCGCCGGCGGATCGTTCAGCTCGATTACGGCGATGCCATCCTCAACCCGATAATTCACCAGGGTCTTGGTTTCAGTTGCTGTGGTCGTAGCCATGGTTCAAAGCTCCTTTGAGATCTTGTATTTCAAACTCGTGAGACCGCGATGCGGCCCTTGGTTTTTGCGGCCTTGCGCCGCGATGTGCCGTTGTGCAGCACGCCGCACAAAAACAGGTCACCCATTTGCCGGGCCAGGACTTTCGCTCCAGCATCGACCCGTGGATTGTGCCAGGTGTAAATCCAATTGATCATGCCGAACAAACTAAGCACGGCCAAGCGACCAGAAAATTGTAGTCCTTTTACCCGGCGCAAATCTTCCATCAACTCCAGGCAAATGCGGTAGTACTCGCGCTTGATGGCGCGTATTTCCGCGCCGCGTCCGTTCTTGAGCCGCTCGTCCTCATGGGTGAGGACCTTCATTGCTTCCTTGTTGGCGAGAAAATATTCCAGGTGATTGCCGATGAAGATGCGGACACGCTCCTCCGGATCGCTGGACTCCGCCAGACGCTCACGGACCTGCTCCATGATGGTGGTAAAGGTGTGCTTCTGGATCAAGTAGAGCAGCTCTTCTTTCGACTCGAAGTAGTAATAAAGTCCGGCCAGCGACATCCCGGTGGCGCGGGACAGGTCGCGCATCGAGGCGCCCTCGTAGCCCTTTTCCCAGAAGATGCTGGCCGCGTGCCTCAAGACCTCAGCCAGACGGCGGTCACGGGCTGTTCCATTTGAGGGCGCAGAGGACGATCGTGTTTCGGCAGCGGCAAGCGTCATTGGAGAGAATTTACCGAACGTTCGTTCGAAATCTATTATTCAATGAGACTCGCGATCGAGTCAAGAAAGGGGCTTACCTCTGATTTCACTGATGCCACTGATCAAGAATGGCTCGGTTAGAAGAAGGGCCAGATTCACTGGGAACCTGGCCTTGGCTGCGTAAAGATGAGACAAACAGTCTAGTGACGGTCGCGGTCGTGATCGTGGTCACGATCGTGACGGCACTTTTCTCGTGCTTCTTCCAATTGACGGCGCCTCTGCTCGGCTTGGCGGCTGTGTTCTCCATGATGCCGTTCGGCGTCCCGCAATGCGTCTTCGGCTTTGTGGATACGCCTTTCGCACTTCTCGTCATGGTCACGGTCAAGCGCATAGACTCGCCCGATGCCGCCGAACAACAGGCCCGTCGTGATCAGCGCAGCAAATACTCCGTTCTTCCAAAATCTGCGATTCAAGTTA
>WNFG01000470.1_pt1 | contig 12958 bp, 12 predicted proteins | sample 5400431 | NCBI WGS metagenome assembly WNFG01 (sample SAMN13153346, study PRJNA577476) | soil metagenome | isolation source: 120 cm saprolite under Douglas fir tree site 2 hole 3 replicate 2 | place: USA:California | collected 2015-04-18
TTTCCCAGACTGTGAGGCTGACTTTGCCGCTGAAGACGTCGTACTGGCGCTCGGCAATCTTCTCCAGCAACCGGCGGTAGGTGGTTATCAGTACCCACAGCGCGGGCTGGCTGTCTTCGGCGATGTACGGAATCAGTTCTTCGCCTGACTTGTAGAATTCGCGGGCACGATCGGCTTCAAGACTGAGCAGCGGGCGAAGACGCGAGGGATCAGGCGTGGCCAGAAAATCGGCAGCGGACAAACCAAACTTCGCCAGATCTTCTTCCGGAAGATACACTCTGCCGAGGGCGGCATCCTCTCTGACGTCGCGGATGATGTTTGTGAGTTGGAAGGCCAGACCACAACGCTCGGCCAAAGGCTCGGCGGCTGGATCGCGGTATCCGAAGACGTGAATGCAGACCAGTCCAACTACCGACGCCACGCGGTAGCAGTACACCCGGAGATCTTCGAAAGTTTTGTATTGGACCGTGAGCGCTGGCGCTGAGTTCGGCGGCTCTGCAGATGCTTCGGAGTCAGCGGCTGATTCCACGTCCATGGCGGTGCCTTGGGCAAGTTCGTCCAGCAGTCCGGCCGCAATCTGGTAGCGACGCTGCGTATCGATCAGAGCCAGCAAGATCGGATCGTCGGTGGGATTGGCTTGCTGCGCGCGGTGGAGCGAATCGAGCCAGGTGTCGAGCTTCTGACGGCGTTCCGGCAAACTCAAATTGGCGTCGTCGGTGATGTCGTCGCAGCGGCGCATGAAGGCGTAAACGGCGCAGAGCGCCTCGCGCTTTCGTCGAGGGAGAACGAGGAACGCGTAGTAGAAATTCTTCGCCGCCGACCGTGTGATGCCGCGGCATACCGAGTACGCCATCGCCAACTGAGGGGGTGCCGGAGTCCAGGGAATCGCGGCTTGCTGGGTTCCGGCGCTCATGGGTTAGGCCGTCCTGACTTGCCGCGCAGCTTTGCCAGCGCGGCCCGCGCTACCAGCGCCAGCTTTCGTGGCCGCGAGATGGAAGGCCTGCGCCCGAGAACGGCGAAGCCCTGGCGCTCAATCGCATTCAGGATCTCCTGGCCGCCGCGGCTGAAGAGATCCAGATCAATGGCCAGCTCATGATCCACTTTCTTCACGAGAGGAAGTCCTTGTATGAACCAGTCGCGGGCGCGTTCCACTTCGAACTTCATCATGTTGCAGAAGGCCGCGGTATTCCTCTGGGCGGCGATATCTTCTTCGCTCACGCCGAACCGGCGTAGATCTTCGAGCGGAAGATAGATTCGGCCTTTGGCATAGTCCACAGTGACGTCCTGCCAGAAATTTGCCAATTGAAGCGCGGTGCAGGTGAAATCCGAAAGGTGCTGACGTTCGGGATCGCGATAGCCGCACAGGTAAAGCACCAGATGTCCGACCGGATTGGCCGAGTAGCGGCAGTAATTCAATACGTCTTGGAAGGTTTCAAAGCGAGTGATGGATTGATCCTGGCGAAAGGCGCGAAGCAGGTCCGAAAACTCCTGGCGGGGGATATCGAACTTTCGCACGGTCTCCCGTAGCGCAACGAATACCGGATGGCGAGGGTTTCCGTTGTAGCACGCGTCCAGCTCCGCCTCCCACTCGTCGAGCAATGCGAGGGATGCGGAGGGGTCGCCGACTTCGTCGCCTAGATCGTCTGAGATGCGGCAATAGGCGTAGACGTTGAAGAAATGCTGGCGCAGGTGGTGCGGTAAGAACCAGCTGGCTACGGAGAAATTCTCGTAGTGACTGCGGGCCAGGCGTTCGCAGTATGCCTGCGCTTGTTCGAGCGAGGGGGCTGTTGGCGGGATCGCGTATTCAGCGGGCAGGCGGGACCATCCTGCCGTTGCGGCGGGCGCGATCGACATACGCGAGTCGGTGGCTGAAGAAGTCATTGGGTCGTTGTAGTTTCGGTTGACGTCGCCTCGCTACGCGGGTTCTTCACGGTATACATCTTTGAATGCCAGCATCGCTCCGAGCTTATCTTCGGCTCCTTTCGGGAAACCGCACCGATCAGAGAACTCAACTGTATCCTTGTAAGTTCCAAACAGGCGATCCCACAGCGGGATGTCTGCAAAGTTGTATCTATGAACGTCGTACTCGTGATGTATGGAGTGCAGCTCCGGTGTCTGGATCGAATATCTTAACCACCCCGGGGTCCGAACATTTGCGTGGTAGAAGTATTCCCCGGTGGCTGCAAAGAAGTTGTACCAGAAGGCTCCCATCATTGAACATCCCAACAAGGGATACAACACGAGCGCGCTGAGAATTGCGTCACTCATTGCTTCGATCGGGTGCTTGTAGAACGATGTCGCAATCTCGATGCGGGAAGGCGAATGATGAACTTGATGGAAGACTAGCCAAAATCCATTCTTGTGCCGTAGCACGTGCCACCAATAAAAGAAAAATGTTCCGATAAACCATCCTACGAAACCCTCCGCAAGAGGGATATGCCATGCTGATAGATGGAAGATCGAGACATGGAAGACACGAATCCACACCCTCGCAGTTGCCAGTGTAATTCCGAGCTGCGAGAAATTTATCAGCAATGCACGCCAGTACCAGCCTCTCGCTTTAGGCAGTTCGCGCCCAGGAAATATCCTCTCCAGGGCCATGAATATGAGGGTTGCGAGAACCACCAACATGCTTGGGAGGGTCATAGGCTAAGTGCCTCAACTGAAGCCGCATCGATTTTGTTCCGTTACGGCACGAGTGAACTCGTGCCCTTCCCGATCAACGATTCACTAACCAGCCCCCCTGAGTACCGAGCAAAACCCTGAGCACCGTAAGAACTCCCTGCATCGTCGATATCGCTGCCGGCCTGATAGGGGTCCTTCCCTTCGCTCTGGATGACAGAGCAACGTTTACAGAGCAACGTTTACAGAGCAATATTTGGCAGACCGAGATCCAGCTGGCCAAAATTCAGCATCGATCAGTGGCCGGGAATAATCGCGGTCTTGATGTCGCCACCGCGGTTCAGCATGTGGCGCAGCACGTGTTGCAAGCGCGACAGGGGAGCCTCTCCGGTGATGTAGTCGGTGGGACGAATTTTTTTCGCCGCAATGAGTCCGAAGGCACGACGGACGGTCTCGGGCGTATGGTGAAACGTCGCCTTCAGGGTGATCTCGGAATAATGCAGGCGGTTGGTATCGAGTTGCACTTTGGTTCCGCTTGCACAGCCACCGAAGAAATTTACCGTGCCGCCCTTGCGAACCATATCCACGGCCCACTCCCAGGCTTCCGGCCGGCCCACCGCTTCGACCACTACGTCGCAGCCGCGCTTTTGGGGCGTCAGCGCTCGCACGGCCTCGACGACGTCCTGCACCTTGGTGGTCTGCACGATCTCATGCGCGCCCATGTGTTTGGCGGCTGTGACTTGCCCGTCGCGTTTGACCACGGAGACCACGTTGCAGCCAATGGCGCGAGCGACCTGAACGTACATGAGCCCGATGGGCCCGCCGCCAATGATCACCACCGTATCGCCAATTTCCACGCCAGTCTCGTGCAAGCCGCGCAGAACGCAGGCCAGAGGTTCGGTCATGGCCGCGTCTTCAAAGGTCACATTGGGAGGAATCACCAGCATGTTGGCTTCGACAATGCGCTTCGGCACCTTGATATATTCCGCGTAAGCTCCATTGTTGAACAACAAATCTTCGCAGAGATTTTCCTGATGCTTGGAGCAATAGAAGCACATCTGGCAAGGCGCGGAATTCAGCGCGACAACCCTCATGCCCTTCTTGAAGCCATTGACGCCGGCGCCAACCTCTTCAATCACCCCGGCCAATTCGTGTCCAAACAATGCAGGAGGAACGATCATGCGAGCGTGGTAGCCGCGCTGATAAACCTTCAGGTCGGTGCCGCAGGTGAGGGCAACCTCCACTTTGACCAGGACTTCACCATCCCCCACGCGGGGAATTGGTACCCTCTCGATCTTCAGATCTTCTTTGCCGTAGAGAACGGCAGCGGTCATTTTTCCATTCACTGCGCTGTTCCTTCCCAGGCGTTTCGTCCCCACGCACTACCTGGCTGAATCACAATCTTCATCGACGAAGGCTGCGGATGACCTGCTAAATCCAGCGCTTGCCTGCCTTCTGACAGAGGGAACCGGTGGCTGATAAGCCGCTCCAGATTCATCTCTCCGCTCATAACAAATCGAACCGAGTCTTCCTGCAAGTCGACCGAGGCGCTATAGGAACCGATCAGCGCTTTCTCATCGACACAGATCGATGCGGGATCGACCACCGCCTCCCCATGCTGGGTCTGCGCAAACAGCAACACTCTTCCTCCGGGACGGGCCGCATCCATCGCGGATCGAATCAAACTGTTGCTACCAACCGCCAGAATGACGGCGTCCGCTCCCCGACCCTCAGTTAATTCGCGGGCATGGCCGACCACGTTCGTCCGCGACGCATCCATTGTAAGTGTCAACCCGAAGCTTTCCCCTATTTTAAGCCTCTCGGGATATAAATCGGAAGTTATTACCGTGGCGCCCGCCCGCTTGGCCAGGACACTTAATATGATGCCGATTGGGCCTTGGCCGATCACTAAGGCCGTTTCACCCGGTTCCGGCCGCAGGGCCTCAATGCCCTTCATGCAGGTATTCACGGGCTCGACGAAGCAGGCCTGCTCAAAGGAGATGCCGCTGGGGATGCGGACCGTGCCGTGCTGCACAATCCAATCCATGACCCGAACATATTCGGCGAATCCTCCGCCTGAGGCTTCGAAACCTGCGGTGCAGCCGACCTTCTTGTAAGTCTGGCACTGGGCAAACGTCTTGTGGCGGCAGTAGTAGCACTCCCGGCATGGAATATGGTGAAACACCACCACACGATCTCCGGGGCGGAAATCGCGAACGCCTTCGCCGACGGCCGCAACGACTCCGGAAGTCTCATGACCGAAGATGCGGGGTGCGGAGTGCGAGCCGGTGGCAATCTTTTTCAGATCGGTGCCGCAGACGCCGCAGGTGTGCACGCGCAGCAGCAATTCACCGGGGCCAATTATCGGGACGGGGACGGTCTCGACGCGGACGTCATTCACGCCGCGATACACAGCCGCCAGCATCGTTGCCGGGAGAGAGCTCTTTTCTTCTGCTACGGCGTATGGTCCCGCAATTCCCATTAATCTCTTAGATGAAATCCAGCTCGTATTCGCTTCAGCACCTGTGGTTTCAAATCTTGAGTCATGGTGGCGAAATTTGCAAGTTGAAGTCCACCATTCGCCCGGGAGCAGTGCACACGCGCAACCCTGAAGTGCGTGCGTGAGAACTGGTCTTTCGCCCCGCTGGGGCTCGTCTGCTTCCCACCTCTTCCCAAGGCTCGCGCCGTGGGCTGCATTCTTACGTCGCTTCGCGGCTAGCAGCGAGTAGTTTTGTTCCACACGGCTCCGCCGAAATTCCAGTTCTGCGCACACACTGAAAGCCCCTCAAGAAGCGGCTCGTTTATAGCGGCACGGACAGCACTGCGCCACCCCAAAAGCGAAGTTTTTTCGTAAGCGCTAGTGGCCCGAACTTCGATGCTGCGCGGATTCCGGAGGCTCCGCAGTTTCTGCCAGGACGTTGTGGCGGACGTCGGAACCTTGCACCCAGAAGATCACATCTTCGGCGATGTTGGTGGCGTGATCGGCGACGCGCTCCAGATTGCGGGCAACCAGCAGGGCGTCCAGTGCTTGCCGAACCACTTCGGGCCGCTGGTTCATGGTCTTCACAAGTTGGATAAAGGCATCGTCGCGCATGCGGTCAATTACGCTGTCCATCTCAAGAACTGCCTGGGCGAGTTCGACCTTGCCCTCGATAAACGATTCCAACGCACGCCGGACCATCGCGCTCACCGCCGCACCCATGCGAGCGATGTCCACCGGGAGATCGGCTGTGGGAAGCTCCACCATATCCATCACGCGTTCGGCGATGTTCACGGCCTGGTCGCCGACGCGTTCGAGATCCGAATTAATTTTGGTGACGGCAAGAATGAAACGCAGGTCGACAGCCATGGGTTGCTGCATGGCCAGCAGATCGAAAGCAGCCTCGTCAATTTCGCGTTCGGCGGTATTGATCTGGCCTTCGCCCTCGAGCACCATCTGGCAGCGGGTAAGATCGCGTTCCACATAAGCCTGGCGAGCGCGGTCTACCGCTTGCTCCGCCATGCCACCCATACGAAGCAGTTTCTGCCGAAGATCGTCGAGGCCTTGCTGAAAGCGCGTGCGCATTATCCAAACCTGCCTGTGATGTAGTCTTCCGTCTTTTTCTCGGACGGCTTGGTGAAGATTCTTTCCGTCCTGCCAAATTCTATCAACTTACCCAGCAGAAAGAACCCCGTAAACTCGGCGACGCGTGCCGCCTGCTGCATGTTGTGGGTAACGATCACAATCGTATAGCGTTCTTTGAGCTGAAAGATTAACTCCTCAATCTTGCCTGTAGAGATGGGATCGAGCGCCGAGCAAGGCTCGTCCATCAGCAGAACCTCGGGTTCGACCGCCAGGGCTCGTGCGATGCAGAGGCGCTGCTGCTGGCCACCGGAAAGGCTGGCGCCTGACTTTTTGTGAAGTTGATCCTTCACCTCGTCCCATAAGGCGGCGGAATCGAGCGAACTCTGCACGACTTCGTCCAGTTTGCGCCGGTCTCGGAAGCCATTCAACTTCAACCCGGACGCAACGTTGTCATAGATCGACATGGTGGGGAATGGGTTTGCCTTCTGGAAGACCATGCCCACGCGGCGGCGCAGTTGAGTGGGTGAGGTGCCGTTGTACGCGTCAATTTCACCGATGCGGACGCTGCCGGTGATGTGCGCGTCTGGAATCGTCTCATGCATACGGTTCAAGCAACGGATGAACGTCGATTTGCCGCAGCCGGAGGGACCAATGAGCGCGGTGGCGTGATTGGCCGCGACTTTCAGATTGATGTCGAACAATGCCTGGCTCTTGCCGTACCAAGCGTTCAGGCCTTCGACCTGGATCCCAACGCCCATAAGTTAAGCCGCTCCGAAAGTACCACGCCGCACGGCAAACCTTACGGCTGCCACCGCACTGACGATAAGCAGAATCAGCACGAGTGCTCCCGCCCAAGCTTGCCGATGCCATTCATCATACGGCGAGATGGCGTAGTTGAAAATCTGCAGCGGCAAAGCGGCCGTGGGCTGATCGGTGCGCAGGTTCCAGTACTGGTTGCCGAAGGCGGTAAATAGCAACGGAGCCGTCTCACCCGCGACGCGGGCAAAGGCCAGCATGATCCCGGTAATGACGCCCGAAGTGGCGGTGCGCAGCGTAATGGAAAGCGTGGTGCGCCAGCGCGGAATGCCTAGTCCGTACGCAGCCTCGCGCAGAGCTTGCGGCACCAGCAGCAACATCTCTTCAGTAGTGCGAGTAATTGTGGGCACCATCATGATCGCCAGTGCGACCCCGCCCGCGAGAGCCGAGAAATGTCTCTGATAGAGCACGACAATGGAGTACGCAACGATGCCAATGACAATGGAGGGAACACCGTTGAGAACGTCGGCGGTGAACCGAATTACAGCACCGAGACGATCGCGGCCAAATTCCGCGAGGTAGATTCCCGCGCCTACTCCGAGGGGCACTCCAATCAGGCTCGCGATCCCAAGAATGAAAGCCGAGCCCACGATGGCATTCGCCATTCCACCGCCCGGTTCGCCTACGGGCTTCGGAGTCTGGGTGAGGAAGGCCCAATTGATGGATCCGAGGCCGCGGTAAAGCAGATAGCCAAAGATGGCAATCAGCGGCACCAGCACCAGCACCACGGTCACCACGGCCAGGCCGGTCATTACGTGGTCGGTGACGCGGCGTCGCAGGCTGATCTGGGGTACCTGGCGCTGGGTGGCAACGGTCTTAAAGGCTTCAGGCATGACCCCTCGCAGACTGTCCGCGCGTGACGGTCCAGACCAGCAATCGCGCCATCGCGTTGACTACGATGGTTACAAGGAAAAGGGCCAAGCCGATCTCGATTAACGCGGAAAGGTAGACGTTGCCCGTGGCCTCGCTGAACTCATTGGCCAGAACGCTGGCCATGGTGTATCCGGGGGCAAATAGTGACTTCGCGATTTGCGGGCGGTTTCCAATCACCATGGTGACTGCCATGGTTTCACCCAAGGCGCGACCGAGCCCAAGAATGATTCCTCCCATGATTCCGGCGCGGGCATTGCGGAGCACGCCGATGCGAATCATCTCCCAGCGCGTGGCGCCCAATGCGAGTGCGGCCTCGCGCTGATGCTGCGGCACTACCAGCAAAACTTCGCGAGTAATAGACGAAATGATGGGCACGATCATGATCGCCAGGATGACGCCGGCGGCCAGCATCGAATAACCGAAAGGAGGGCCCTCGAATAATCCCGTCCATCCCAGAGTGCCGGATAGAAACGGCTGAACGTGATGGCTGAGGACAGGAATGAGCACGAAGATGGCCCAGAGGCCGTAAATCACGCTGGGAATCGCGGCCAGGAGCTCCACGAAAAAGGACAGCGGGCCGCGCAATATCGGAGGGCACATCTCGGTGGTAAAGACTGCCACTCCGATCGAAAGCGGAACCGCAATGATTAACGCCAGTAAGGACGAAACCAGGGTCCCGTAGACGAACGGTAGCGCGCCAAACTGCTCGTTTACCGGATCCCAATCGCTGCCGGAGAAAAACTTGAAGCCGAAGGCGTGCCAGGAGAGTGCCGAGCGTGTGACCAGCTCGTAAACAATCAGAACCAGCAGGCCGAGAACCGCCAGTCCGCACGCCAGCATGGCCCCTTGGAAAATGCGATCGGGTACCTCGCTGGGGATTGGTAGAAGAGGCGGAACCGAATCAGCCCTGGGCGCGCCTGTAACTTTCGTCTGCTCAACGGGTTGCGGTCCGGGCATATCAGGCCTATGGAAAGCTGGCTTGGCCATTCGCGTTCAACCGTAGCAAACAGTTGTTACAAAGATGTTAAAATGCCTGCGCTTTTTCATCTGCGTCTGAGATTTAAACTTAGCGCTAACTAAAAGTCGAGATGATCTTCATTATCTTGAGGTTGCGTTTCCGCCAATTAGCCTGTATTTTCATCTCCCGACCTGAAACTTGGTATGTCGATCGCGTCTGAGCGAAGCCGGCTTGTATTCCAGAAGCTTGAGCGAGACCTGTTGAAGCTCTCCGCCAAGCTGAAGCCGGAGAGCGTTCACGGCTTCCGCACCGGAACGCGCCGCGTGCAAACATTGCTTGAGGAACTCGCGCCGGATCGGACCCGCAACGATAAGAAGCTGCTGAACCTGCTGAAGCGGATCCGCAAGCGTGCGGGCAAAGTTCGCGACCTCGACGTACAGCTGTCTGCGCTGCGAAACTTGAAAATTCCGCAGGAGCCGCGGCGCAAGACTCTGCTGCTGCAGAATTTGATTGAACTGCGCGCCGAGCATGAGAAGAAGTTGCGCAAGGCTCTGACCAAGGAGACGACGCGCGAAGTCCGCAAGCGCCTCAAGAGAGCGGCGAAGGACTTGAGCTCGGATACGCTCCGAGATCCTCTAGTGGTGGCGCAGAAAATGATGACGCGAGTTGTGCGTCCCCAAGGGCCACCGACAAACGAGATGCTGCATCAGTACCGCATCGCCGGAAAGAGGGCGCGCTATGCGGCCGAGTTCGCCGTAAAGTCTCCTGAAGTCGATCAGTTCATAGCACAGCTCAAGCGCGCTCAGGACGCTCTCGGCGACTGGCATGATTGGTTTATGCTGACTCAGACTGCGGCCAAACGCCTGGGGGACGTTCACGAATCGCCGCTGGTGGCCGTGCTGCACAATGTGAGCGGAGCGAAGTTTAGGCATGCAGCCGCTGCATTGCCCAGCACGCCCGTGATGCCAGCCGACTCGAAACGGCAAAGTTCTCCGCCAGCCAAATCGAGAAAACGGAATACGAAGACTGCTGCAGCAGCGGTGGAGATAAGTTCCGCCGCATGACTCGCTCGTGGGGACGCTGCGCAGGTGCGTCCTAAATTCATCCACCACCAAGGACACGAAGTTCCACGAAGGTTTGAATCTCCTTTTACAAGCTCGGTGACGTTCTTCCCTTCTCATGTAAACTGTGAGCCTTCCCCATGCCCACGTTTGCCGCGGTTGACATCGGTTCGAACTCGGTACGGCTGAAGATTGCTCGTCTGCAGGGGCATCGTCTCCGCCCCATCCATGAAGATCGCGAAGTCACGCGCCTTGGCGAAGGTGTATTCCGCTCCGGATTCTTGACGCCCGAATCCATGGCGGAAACTATCAAGGTCCTGCGCCGCTTTCACCGCGCGACCCAGCAGGTGGTAACCGACACGGTGCGAGTGGTGGCGACCAGTGCTTTGCGCGATGCCCGGAATTCGCAGGCATTTCTGGAATGGGTGCGTTCGGCTACGGGCTGGCGGGTGGAGATCATCTCCGGAGTGGAAGAGGCGCGCCTCATCCACCTCGGTTTGGTTTCGGGCCGGCGGGTGGACAGCGCTCCTACGCTGATGATTGACCTCGGTGGTGGCAGTTGCGAGCTGACGGTGTCCCGTGGAGGTCACATCCGAGATACGGTCAGCCTGCCGTTGGGAGCGGTGCGACTGACTGATGAATTTCTTCGTCACGATCCGCCTCGCAAGGGTGAACTCAAGCGCCTGCGCGGATTCATGGCGCGCGAGGTAGGACGCATCGCGCATCGCATCGCTGCGGGGCGGGTAAGAAATGTGATCGCGACTTCGGGGACAGCGGCGGCACTGGCCGCCGCCGCGGCGAACCTTCGGAAGAAGTCGGCCAACCGGCAGCGCCCGGCCGTGTCGCGGGCCGAGATGAGCCGGATCGCCAAGCAGCTGGCACGTCTGCCGGTTGCGGAGCGCCGGAAAATCGAAGGCATCGGTCCGCGCCGCGCCGAAATTGTAGTCGCGGGCGCTATGGTGTACCAGGAGTTGCTTGACCGTTTCCGTTTGAAAGGCTTTCGCTATTCGCCGCTTGGCTTGCGCGACGGCATTCTGGCGCAGATGGCCGCGGAACACGATCGCAGCACAGAGTCAGGAAAGCAGATTGAGTCCGAGCGCTGGGAGTCGATTGCCAGGGCCGTCAAACACTATGGCATCGACCGGAAACATGCGCTGGATGTACGCGAGTCCGCCATGTTCCTGTTTACTGGATTGCGATCCGTGCACCGGCTGCCGCCGGAATACCGCGAGTGGCTTTCCGCTGCGGCAATGCTTTACGAAGTCGGAGATTTCATCAACCGAACCGGACGCCACCGGCACACGCACTACATCATTTCAAACTCCGAGATCCTGGGATACACACCGCAACAGCGCCGCATCATCGCGGCGATTGCGCGTTATCTGGGAAAATCGCGCCCGACGATAGAAGACGGACCGATGAAGGCTATCGATCCCGGCGATCGAGCGGAAGTGCAAAAGGCAATCCTGCTGCTGCGGCTGGCCCGCTCGCTGAATCTTGGCCGCAGCAGGGCCGTACAGAAAGTGCGAGTAGGAGTGCGCGCCGCGGAAGTGCGGCTGACGCTGGTTCCCCGCCGGAGAATGGGAGTGGACCTGGAACTCTGGGCGATTGAAAAAGACTGTACTTACTTCCGCGAGATTTTCGGACGCGAGCTTTCGACGGCAGTGGCGTAGAGGGCGCGGGCGACTTTCGGGGTCAAGCACCACTGCAGAGTGCCGGAAGTGCGGCGCATCTCGACCTTGGCCACTGCTCCCTTCTTCAATTCCACGGACGCTTCGCAACCGGAATCGCTGATTACCGATCCAACAAACTGGCTGAGATTCGGATTGTGTCCGACGACCATGATCGCTTCCTGCTTCGCGTATTTTTCCAGAAGCTTGCGAAAGTCGGCCAGGCCCGCCGCCGGACGAAGTCCGGGATCGATCTGGACTTTGCCTTCATAACCGAGTTCGTTTCCCACCAGTGATGCCGTTTGGGTCGCGCGCTTCAGCGGGCTGGAAACGATGGCATCCACCTGCACTTCGAGCGCAGCCAGCGCGCGGCCAATGTAGCCGCACTGCTCGATGCCTTCCTTGTCGAGGGCGCGCTTTTCGTCCTTTTTGGGATTCACCAGGTGCTCGCCCGCATTGGCGTGACGCAAAAAATAGAGAATCATGGTGAACTATCGTTCCTTCCCAACCAGAATCCTGCGTGTTCTCGTCTCGGTTGGAGACGGAAGGGCGGCCGGCTTCCCTTCCGCCACGTCAATCAGGAATTCCTGCGCATTGAAAGCTGCAGAACCCACGGGAGGCTTCTTCCGTTTGCCGTGCACCAACTGCCACGGGCGCATGTAAGTTCCATCCTTGGTCAGGATACGCGCTTTGCGGTTGTCGGCGAGATAGGCGCCGAGAATTTCATGGCGAACGCGTTCGCGCAGCAGTTCCTCGCGCAGCGGCACCAGCACTTCGACCCGCTCATAGAGATTGCGCGGCATCCAGTCAGGACTGCCGGTGTAAATTTCCGGGTCGCCACCATTGGCGAAATAATAGATACGGCTGTGCTCGAGGAATCGCCCGACGATGCTGCGGACACGGATGCGGTCGCTCACACCTCGAATTCCCGGACGCAACGCACAGATGCCACGCACGATGAGATCGACTTCGACGCCTGCTTGCGAAGCGCGGTATAGGGCCTGGATTACATTCTTATCCAATAACGCATTCATCTTTGCGATGATGCGGCCTTCGCGGCCCTGGCGAGCGTGCTCCGTTTCTCGATCGATCAAAGCGATGCACTTCTCCGCCAGATCGAGCGGCGCGACCAGCAACGGATCATAACTGGGATTCTCCGCGTAGGCGGTAAGAAAACTGAAGACGTCGTGTACCGCGCGCGTAACCTGAGGATCCGCCGTGAACAAGCTGAGATCGGTGTAGATGCGCGCCGTCGTAGCGTTGTAGTTTCCGGTCCCAATATGCGCGTAGCTGCGTGTCACACCATCCGGGTCACGCCGCACAAGGAGCGAGAGTTTGCAGTGTGTCTTGAGGCCGACCAGTCCGTGAAAGACCTGTACCCCGGCGTCTTCGA
>WNFG01003832.1_pt1 | contig 12943 bp, 12 predicted proteins | sample 5400431 | NCBI WGS metagenome assembly WNFG01 (sample SAMN13153346, study PRJNA577476) | soil metagenome | isolation source: 120 cm saprolite under Douglas fir tree site 2 hole 3 replicate 2 | place: USA:California | collected 2015-04-18
TCGGCAGGGGCGGGTATTTAACTCCGCAGCGCGCCCGCGGGGGCGTAGCTCAGTTGGTTAGAGCGTCGGCCTGTCACGCCGAAGGTCGCGGGTTCGAGCCCCGTCGCTCCCGCCATTCGGCGCCGCTATTGCGCCGACATCAGCTCCGCCAGGCGCTTGCAGTCGGGCAAATCCTCCAACTTGAGCACGGCATCGACGAGCGCGGCCTGCCGCGTCTCGCTGAGCGCGTGGCGGGTGAGCTTGCGGAATTTGTCGACGATCTCGTCTTCCGTCGCAAAAAATTGCTCGCTGCCGCGCGGCGCCTCGCGCGTCTCGCTCTCGATCGTGCCGTCGCGGAAGTGAATATCGACGCGCACCTTGTGGCGGAACGCCGAGCCGAGCGCGGTGATGGCGGGATCGTGCACGACCTCGACCTTACGCGATGGCGGGATCGTGCACGACCTCGACCTTACGCGAGAGCTCCGCGCGCGCACGGTCGTTGACTGCCTCCGGCTTGAACTGGTCGACGAACACGTCGCCCTCGATCAGCAGCGTCGCGACGCAGAACGGCAGGTTGAGCTGCGCCGCGGTCAGTCCCTCGGGCCGGTACGGCCAGCCGACGTGATCGACGGTGACCTGCGATCCCTGCACCACGATCTTGTCGAGCTCGTCGAGCGCGAACGGGCGGCGGCGGGCGAGGTTGCGGATGGCGTCGAGCGTGGTGTGGTTGCTGCCGACGCAGGAATAGAACTTGAGCGAGATACGCATGGTCTCGAAGCGCTCGCCGAGCCCGGCGCTGAGCTCGGCGAGATCGAAGCGATCCTGCGAGCGCGAGAACGTGGTGCAGAAGCCGCCATAGGGCGCCTCGAACACGTCGACGATGCCGGTGAAGCCGGCCTTGGCGAGCAGCGCGCCATAGAGCCCGCTTTGCGCCGCCCGCCCGGCATGCATGCGCTTGACCATGGCGCCGTATTGCGCCGCCATCAGCCCCGCCGACTGGGTTCCCGCGATGCCGAGCGCATGGACCGTCTCGCCGGCGGTGAGGCGGAGGCCGCGCGCGGCGCCGGCGGCGGCCGAGTACACGCCGAGGGTGGCGCCGGAATGCCAGCCCTGGCCGATATGCTCCTGCCCCATGCATTTGCCGACGCGGGGGCCGATCTCGTAGCCGGCGACGGCGGCGGCGAGAAACTCTTGGCCGCTGAGTCCGGCGTGGCTCTCCGCCACCGCGATCAGCGCCGGCAGCGTGACGGCGCCCACATGCAGCACCCCCTGGCGGTGGACGTCGTCGAGCTCGAAGCCGTGCACCTGCGTGCCGTTGACCAGCGCGGCATGTGGGGAGGAGAGCTTGTGCCGCGTGCCCCAGACCGAGGTCGTGCGCGTTGCATCGAGCGTCCCGAGCGTCCCTTGCAGGATTCGGCTCCATTCAAGATCGGCGCCATAGATCGCGCAGCCGAGCGAGTCGAGGATCAGAAGCTTGATGCGCTCGCGCACCTCCGCGGGAATGCGCTCGTAGGTGAGCCCGGAGACGAACTCGGCGATCCCGCGGGTATGCACGTTGTCCGCGCCGGCATGCTTGGCCATGATTGTTCTCGGTCTGCGTCGATGTTTGCTGATGTCCGAGCGGATCGGTTGGGATCACGCGTAGGATGGGCAAAGGCGCCGGGCACGACGCTAACCCCGGTACACGATATACCGCGGCGCCGTGCCCACGCGTCGGCAAATCACACGAGCCGGGCCAGAACGCGAGGGCACGGCGCGCATACCGGCGACCGATGTCGAGGCACGGTCACGGCGTTGCGCGCCTTTGCGTACCCTACCACGCTGGAATGCACTCTATTGGGGGCGGACGGCGATCCAGTCGAGGTCGGGCTCATTCTCCAGATTTTGCAGGCGATCGAACATCTCCTCGGTCCCGGCGCAGCCGCGCGTGAGCAGCAAGAATTTCTCGCGCAATTCGGACCGGTCGAGCGGGCGCGCGGGCGTGCCCTTGAAGTCGGCGACCGAGCGCGCGAGCACGCGGCCGTCGCGCAAGCTGACCGTGACGTCGGCGGCCAAGGGGGTGGGGCGATTCTTGCCGATGCCGATGGTGACACGCTCGGCCAGCCCCCCGATGTGCGGGTCGGCGAGGGCGGCCGCATCGAAGGAGCGGGGATCGCGCGGATCGCGGTGATGCGCGAGCGCGACGCAGAACGGGATCGAGTATTGCGCCATCATCAGGTCGGCAGGGGCGCGGATATTGTTGACCGTCGCCATCTTGTCGTTGCCGTCGATGTGGATCGCAGCGACATCGGCGCCGCCATAGCCGTGCTCGGCGCGCAGATCCAGGATCGCCTGCACCGGGGTGTGCGCGGTGATGTGGCAGGGAAAGCGCTTGAGCGTGATCGAGCGCGTGGCATAGGTCTCGCCGAGGCCGCGCGTGAGCTCGGCCGCGTCGTGCTCGTTCCCGCAGAATACCCGCAGGAAGCCGAACGCGCCTTCGAGCACGCTCGCCGGACCGGTGAAGCCATCGGCCGCGAGGCTCGCCGCCAGCACGCCGCTCTCGGCCGCGCGGCCGATATGAAGCCGCTTCACCATGGCGCCGGTGCCGGAACGGGCGAACTCCATCAGCCCGCAGGCGAGCGAGCCGGCGATCCCGAGCGCATTGCGCATCCGCTCGGCGTCGAGCGCCAGCAGCCGCCCGCATGCGATCGCGGCACCGAACGGCCCGGTGGTGCCGGGAGCGTGGAAGCCGCGGCCCTCGTTGCTATGATGGGTGGCGCGCCCGATGCGGATCATCACCTCGGCGCCGGCGACGACGGCGGCGATCAGCTCGCGCCCGCCGCTGCCGCGCTCCTGGGCCACGGCGAGGCCCGGAACCAAGAGCGTCGCGCCGGGATGCACGCCGGTGCTCGGCCAGGTCAGGTTGTCCATCTCGAAGGCGTGCGCGAGCGCGCCGTTGGCCAGGGCGGCGGCGGGCGCGTGCACCTTGGCGCCGCCGGGTCCGAGGATGCGGCTGTTGCCGCCGGCACCGTTGCGCTCGGCAAAGGCGACGACGATCCGGCTCCAGGGCAGATCGTAGCCGAAGATCACGGTGGCGATCGTGTCGATGATGCATTGCTTGGCGCGCTCGACCACGTCGGGCGGGATGTCGTCGTACCGGCAGGCCGCCGCGTATTCCGCAAGCTGCAGCGTCTCTTTCGCCATTTCTCCCCCGTGGTGTCGCGAAGCACGTGGATCGGCCAAGCCGCCCAGGCTAGGATGACCGGGCGACGCGCCTTCGCCGCCGCCAAGCCAATAACACCAGACGGCGGCGCCGCCCAAGGGCGGATCGGCGCGATCAAGGGAGAGACGCCCGTGAAACGCTCAGCGCTCGCCTGGTCCCTGGCTTGGGTGGTCGCGTCGGGAACGGCGTCCGCGCAGGCGCTGCCGCCGGGTTATCCGGCCGATTATCAGGCGATCGTCTCGGCGGCCGAGCAGGAAGGCAGCGTCGGCGTCTATTCGACCACCGATTCCGCGAGCGCCGATGCCCTGCTCAAGGATTTTCGGGCGCTCTATCCCAGGCTCCAGGTCAAGTATTACGACCTCAACTCGACCGAGGTCTACAACCGCTATCTCAGCGAGACCGCCGCCAACGCGGAAACCGCCGACGTGCTGTGGAGCGGATCGATGGATCTCCAGCTCAAGCTCGTCGCGGACGGCCGTGCCCTGACCTATCGCTCGCCCGAGGCGGCCAAGATGCCGACCTGGGCGGTGCACGAGGATCGCGCCTGGGGCACCACCTTCGAGCCGCTGGTGATGGCCTACAACAAGCGGCTGCTCCCCGCCGACGCCGTGCCGCGCTCGCACGGCGATCTCCTGCGCCTGCTGCGGGAGAAGCCGCAGCTCTTCGCCGGCAAGCTCACGACCTACGACCCCGAGAAGAGCGGCTTCGCCTTCATGCTGATGACCCAGGACGAGAAATATTTCCCGCAGTTCTGGGAGCTCGCCGCCGCCTTCGGACACGGCATCGGGCGCTTCTATCCCTCGAGCGGCACCATGATCGAACGCATCACCTCGGGCGAGCACTGGCTCGGGTTCAACGTGATCGGCTCCTACGTGGTGCTGCGGCAGGGCAAGGATCCCGACCTCGGCCTCATCTATCCCGACGACTACGTGCTGGTGATGTCGCGCGTGGCGTTCATCCCGAAGAATGCCCGCCGTCCGAACGCCGGCAAGCTGTTCCTGGATTATCTCCTCTCGGCGCGCGCGCAGACGATCATGGCGAACCGGGCGACGCTGTTCTCGCTGCGCGAGGACGTCGCCGGGCCGCACTCCGCGGCCGCGCTGGGCAAGGAGCTGGGCGCCAGGCTCAAGCCGATCCCGGCGGACATGAGCCTGCTCGCCGCGCTCGCGCCGGGCAAGCGCCTGCCGATGATCCGCAAATGGCAGGAAACCGCGCGCGCGCAGTAGCGACATGATCTGGCTGCGGCTGCCGACGGTCGCCGTTCTGGCGGCACTCGTGCTGCTGCCGGTCGGGCTCGTGGTCTATCAGAGCTTCCTCGACGAGCCGTTCTTCGTGCCGGCCGCGCGGCTCACCCTGTCCTCGTACCGGTTCGTTCTCGGCGATCCCGACTTCGCGCGCGCCTTCCTGACCACGCTCGCGCTCGCCGCCGGCATGACCGCGATCGCGGTGCCGCTCGGCGGCGTGCTCGCCTTTCTGGTCGTGCGCACCGACCTTCCGGGCAAACGCCTGATCGAGCCGGCCCTGCTCGTGCCGATCGTGCTCTCGCCGATCGTGATCGCTTTCGGCTACGTGGTCGCGATCGGTCCGGTCGGCTTCGCCTCGCTGGCGTTCAAGGACATGATCGGCTTCGTGCCCTGGAACCTGTACTCGCTGGCAAGCCTGATCGTCATCGCCGGGCTGACCCACGTGCCGCACGTCTATCTGTTTTCGTCGGCCTCGCTGCGCAAGCTCAACCTCGAGCTCGAGGAACAGGCCCGCAGCATGGGTGCGCCGCCCTGGCGGGTCGCGCTCACCGTGAGCCTGCCGCTCGCCGCGCCCGCGCTCGTCCATAGCGGCGTTCTGATCTTCTTTCTCGGATTCGAGCTGTTCGGGCTGCCACTCGTCATCGGCGATCCGGCGAACGTGCTGGTCCTCACCACCTATCTGTTCAAGCTCACGAATATCCTGGGGACACCTTCCTATCAGCTGATGGCGGTGGTGGTGGTCGCGATCGCGCTGGTGACGCTGCCGCTCGTCTATCTGCAGCGTTACCTCCTCGCCATGGCGGAGCGTTACGTCACCATGGGCGGCAAGGGATTTCAGGCGCGGCCGCTGCGGCTCGGGCGCTGGCGCTGGGCCGCGCTCGGCGGCATCGTCATCTGGCTCGTCGTCGCGATCGGCCTGCCGCTCGCCGGCGTGCTGTTGCGCGCCTTCGTCAGCCGCTGGGGCGAAGGCATCAACCCGTTCGAGACGCTGACGCTGCAGAATTTTTTCGATCTTGCCGAGTACCCGAACCTCGTCGGCGGCATCGTCAACACGTTCCTGCTGGCGACCGTGGGCGCCGCCGCGGCGGTCGCCGTCTATGCGTCGATCGCGCTCTCCGCCCATCGCTGGAAGAGCCGCCTCGTCGTCCTCGTCGACTATCTCGTGTTGCTGCCGCGCGCGTTGCCCGGCCTGGTGGCCGGGCTCGCCTTCCTGTGGGTCTTTCTGTTCGTGCCGTATCTCGGGATGCTGCGAAGCTCGCTCGTCGGATTGTGGCTTGCCTACAGCGTCGTGTGGCTCGCCTTCGGGCTGCGGCTGATCTCGGCAGCGCTCTCCCAGATCGCGCCCGAGCTCGAGGAGGCCGCGCGCGTCGCCGGCGCGTCGCCGGGGAGGGCGCTGCGCGACGTGACCTTGCCGCTGATCCGTTTTGGGCTCGTCAGCTCGTGGCTCCTGTGCTTCATGATTTTCGTGCGCGAATACTCGACCGGCGTCTATCTGCAGGGGCCGGGCACCGAGGTGCTGGGGCCGCTCATCGTCACGCTGTTCGGCGGCGGCTCGCTCGAGCTGGTGGCGGCGCTCTCGGTGGTGAACGTCGGCCTGGTCGCCGTCGGCCTCGCGCTGGCGCTTCGCTTCGGCGTGCGCATCTAGGAGCATTTTCAGGAAAAGTGGAAACCGGTTTTCCGTCCGAAAATGCGATCACGCAAAAAGACTGGAGCGCATTGAGTTTCCGTGGAAACTGAATGCGCTCCGCGATCGTCCCGGCGACCCGCTCGAACGGCGCGCGCAAATGCAGTAATCTCGCGATCACTCCCGGTCGACGAAACCCGGGTCGGCCCCGCGGCAAGGAGAGCGCCATGTTTTCGAAGATCAATCACGTCGCCATCGTCAGCGACCGTTACGCGCACCTCGGCCAATTCTACGAAGCGGTGTTCGGCATGAAATCGTCGGCCAGGACCGGCGCCGGCCGCGCCGTCAGCGTCGGCGACGGCTATGTCGGGCTCAACATCAATCCGCGGCGGGCCGGACGATCCGCCGGGCTCGACCATTTCGGCATCGAGGTCGAGGACGTGGACACCGTGTTCGATCGCATGCGCCAGCACCATCCGAGCGTGAAATGGCTGCAGCGGCCGTCGAACCGCCCGTTCGCCGGCATCACCACCCATGATCCCGACGGCAACGTGTTCGACATTTCGCAAAAGAACATGAAGAACCGCACCTCGGTCTATGTCGAGAACGACGGCAAGGCCAATCCGCGTCACATCGATCACGTGGCGATGCGCACGCTGCGGCCAGCGGAAATGGCGGACTTCTTCCAGGACGTGTTCGAGCTCGCTCCCACCAACAAGCAGCCCGACGACCACAACCATTACGTCACCGACGGCCACGTCACGCTGGTGATCATGCCCTGGGACATCACCGATTACGAGGGTACCGGCATCATCACCCCGGGCATGGATCACATCGGCTTCAAGGTCGAGAGCATGCAGGCCTTCAAGCAGGACGTGGAGCGGATCGCCGCCGATAATCCCGGGCTGGCGCCGGCGCCGATGAGCGGCGCGGAAGGCAAGGCGCTGGAGAGTCTGTTCCGTCGCTCCTGCCCGCTCGGCCAGCATCAGATGGCCGATTGCGACGGCATCCTGATCGACGTCCGTGCGGATTAGCCGCCCGCGGCGATGAGCCGCTTCCGCGGGACCAAAGGAGGCCCAATGAGCTGCGGCATTCGCGCCGCGTTTGCCCTCGCTCTCGCGGGCGGACTGGGCCTCGCCCCCGGTGCGGCCCGCGCCGACGATCATTTCTACAAGGGCCGGCAGATATCCTGGATCCTGAGCGCCGATGTCGGCGGCGGCTACGCCAGCTACGCGCGGGCGTTCGCGCCGTTCTTCGCCGACCATATTCCGGGCAAACCCAATATCGTGATCCAACACATGCCCGGGGCCGGCGGCATCCGCGCCATGAACTATTTGAACGAGCTCGCGCCCAAGGACGGCACCGTCCTTGGGCTGGTGCATTCGGGCGTGCCGTTCGCGCCGCTCTACGGCATCAGGGGGGCGAAATTCGATCCGCGGCAGATGAACTGGATCGGCAGCCTCGATGCCGATCCCGCGATTTGCGTCTCCTGGCATACCTCCCGCATCAAGACCTGGCAGGACGTCCTGGAGCGAGAATTCACCGTCGGCGGTTCCGGCGTCGGCTCGCAGATGGAAACCATGCCGGCCATGCTCAACAAGCTGTTCGGCGCCAGGATGAAGGTCATCTCCGGCTACAAAGGCGGTAACGAAATCTATCTGGCGATGGAGCGCGGCGAGGTCGATGGCCGTTGCGGCGGCTTGGTGTCGTCGATCAATTCCACCCGCCCGGATTGGTTCCCGCAAAAGAAGGTCGTGGTGCCGATCGTGGTCGCGCTCGAGCGCAGCCGCCTGTTTCCCGACGTGCCGGCGATCGCCGAGTTCACCAAGGACGTGCGCAGCCGGCAGGTTCTCGAGCTGTTCGTCGCCCCGCAGGCGATGGATCGCCCGATCCTGGCGCCGCCCGGCGTTCCCTCCGCGCGGGTCGCGCTGCTTCGGTCCGCCTTCCACGCCGCCGTCAACGACCCCGGGTTCATCGCCGAGGCCGCCAGGCAGCATATCGAGATCGCGGAGGTCGACGGCGAGCGGCTCGCGAGCATCGTTGCCGGCGCCTATGCGCTCCCTCCCGAGGTCGTCAAGGCGGCGACGGAGGTGATGAACGTTGCCGGCGCCCGCGGCGGCGAGTAGTGGAGCAGGTCACGCCCGCCTCCAGGCCCTGCACGCCTGCACCGCCGATCCGCCTTGAACCTCCCATGCCGGCGGGTCTACGCTTGCCTGCACCGGAAAGCTTGCGTTCAGCAACCGAACATCGGGAGGCAACGCCGATGCAATCGCGATTTGGCTTGATCGTTTTGACCGCGGCGGGGATCACGCTGTCCATGCCGCCTGTCCACGCGCAGACGCCGGTTGCCTTGACCGGCCAGGTCAGCTCGGCCGCCGAAGGGCCGATGGAAGGAGTGGTGGTGAGCGCCCGGCGCGACGGCGCGGCTGTCACCGTTTCCGTCGTCAGCGACGCCAAGGGCGCATTCGCCTTCCCGGCGTCGAAGCTCGAGCCCGGCCGGTATTCGCTCGCCATTCGCGCGGTCGGCTACGATCTCGACGGCCCGAAGACGGTTGAGGTCGCCACCGGCAACGCCGCCACGGCCGACGTCAAGCTCAAGCCGACCAGGAGCCTCGCGAAGCAGCTCACCAACGCGGAATGGCTCGCGAGCTTTCCGGGAACCGATGCGCAGAAGAAGGCGCTGCTCAACTGCATCGGCTGCCACGATCTCGATCGCATCGTGAGCTCGACCCATGACGCGGACGAGTTCGTGCAGGTGTTCGACCGGATGACCGGCTACTATCCCGGCAGCACCCCGCAGCATCCGCAGCGGCTGATCGGCGAGGCGCGGCGCAATCTCGGCGCGGCGGCGGGCGTCAAGGCGATGGCCGAGTATCTCGCCTCGGTCAATCTCAGCAAGGACGAAAGCTGGGATTACCAGCTCAAGACCCTGCCGCGGCCGTCCGGACGGGCGACCCGAGTCGTGATCACCGAATATGATCTGCCGCGAAAGCAGATCCAGCCGCACGACGCGATCGTCGATTCCGACGGCATCGTCTGGTTCACGCATTTCGGCGAGCTGTTTTTGGGCCGGCTCGACCCCAAGACCGGCAAGGTCTCCGAGTATCCATTGCCGGAGATCAAGCCGGGCTATCCGATCGGGACGCTCGACCTCGAAACCGACAAGGCCGGCAATCTCTGGATTGCCATGATGTACCAGGGCGGCGTCGCGAAATTCGACAGGAAGACCGGGACCTTCCAGACCTGGAAGGTGCCGCAGGAATGGCAGACGGACGCGACCCAGCAGGCGTTCGTGACGCCGACGAGCTCCGAGGTCGACGGCAAGGTCTGGGTGAAGAACTCGGACCGCGCGCAGATTCTGCGGCTCGACCCGGCGACCGGCCGGTGGGAGAATCTCGGCTCGTTCAAGGATCCGACCAACAACCGGACCATCACCTCCTACGGGGTCCCGGCCGACCAGGGGAACAACCTCTATCTGCTCGACTTCTCGTCCTCGAACATCGGCCGGCTCGATGCCAAGACCGGCGCGCTGACCGTTTATCGCTCCGGCATCCCGAGCTCGCGTCCGCGCCGCGGCCGGGTCGATGAGCAGAACCGGCTGTGGTTCGCCGAATATGGCGGCAACGCGATCGGCATGCTCGATCCGCGGACGGAGAAGATCCAGGAATGGGTGTTGCCGACCCCGTGGGCGCAACCTTACGACGTGGTCGCCGACAAGAACGGCGAAGTCTGGACCGGGTCGATGCTGAGCGATCGCGTGTCCCGGCTCGATCCCAGCACCGGCCGGTTCGTCGAATATCTGTTGCCGAAGAACACGAACATCCGCCGCGTGTTCGTCGACAACTCGACCAACCCGGTGACGTTCTGGGTCGGCAGCAACCACGGCGCCTCGATCGTCAAGATCGAGCCGATGGATTGATTACGTAGGATGGGTCGAGCGCGGCGAGACCGATCGATCTTCGCGGACAGCAGCGATGGGTCTCCGCCCGCTTTCGCGGGCGTCAGCCCATCCTACTGCACGGTCTTCACCCCGAGCATTTGCCGCGCGTCGCTGGGGGTGGCGACGACGTCGCCGAGAATCTCGATGATCTTGGCGGCCTTTTCGACCAGCGCCGCGTTGCTCGGGGCGAGCGTGCCCTTCTCGAGATAGAGGTTGTCCTCGAGCCCTACCCGCGGATGGCCGCCGAGCAGCACCGCCTGCGCCGCCATCGGGAACTGGTGCAGCGATATGCCGAACGCGAACCACGGCGAGCTCGCAGGCAGGAGGCCGCGCATGTAGCTCATGGCTTCCGGCGTCGCAGGCTGCGCCCAGGCGATGCCGAGGCAAATCTGGAACATGCCCGGGGGCTTGATGTGGCCGTTCTCGATCATGCGCTTGGCGAGCAGCAAGTGCCCGGTCTCGAATACCTCGAGCTCCGGCAACACGCCGGCATCGCGGATCGCGGTGGCCATGGCTTCGAGGTGGGGAGGCGTGTTCACGAACACGTGCGGACCCATGTTCATGCTGCCCATGTCGAGGCTGCAGATGTCCGGCTTGAGCTCGACCACGTGCCGCACCCGCTCGGCCGGCGGCTTGATGGTGGTGCCGGGTCCGGGCTTCTGCGGGTCGTCCTCGCCGGGCACGAAGCGCGCCCCCGGTCCGGTGGTCAGGTTGATGAGGACGTCGGTGCCGCTCGACCTGATTCGGTCGAGCACCTCGCGATAGAGCGCAGGGTCCATGCTCGGCCGCGTGGTCTTCGGGTCGCGCACGTGGATATGCACGATCGCGGCCCCCGCCTTGGCGGCGTCGACCGCCGAGCGGGCGATCTGCTCGGGGGTCACCGGCACGGCCGGGTTGCGGCCCGGGGTATCCGCCGACCCGGTGACCGCGCATGAGATCATGACCTTGCGTTGCATGTCGCCTCCCTCGCCCTCGCATGGTTTGAGCCGCAAAACTCTATGCGAGGTCGCGATCGAAGCCGAGTCCGATGAGAGGGGCCACGGCCGATCGTGCACGCAGGCGTGAAGCGGCGATGCCGTCGGCGTGTCTTGCCACCCATTGTGCACTGCGCTAAGGCAGGACCATTCCCGTCCTTGGTGCGAATCCGATCCGGAACAAGGGCGATTTCGTGAGTGCCTGCGGCGTCTTGGCGGGCAGGGCGGGGTTCCCTGGGGCTGGGCTCGGTAACTTGGCGGGGCGGAGGTAGCCGATGAACGAGCTATTGCTGGATTACCTGCCGCTCGTGATCTTCATCGCGGTCGCGCTCGGCATCAGCCTCGTGCTGCTGCTGGTGCCGTTCCTGATCGCCTACAAGCGTCCCGATGCCGAGAAGCTCTCCGCCTACGAATGCGGGTTCAATGCGTTCGACGATGCGCGCATGAAGTTCGACGTGCGCTTCTACCTCGTCGCCATCCTGTTCATCATCTTCGATCTCGAGGTCAGCTTCCTGTTTCCCTGGGCGGTCTCCTTCAGCGACCTCGGGCCCTACGGCTTTTGGTCGATGATGGTGTTCCTTGGCGTTCTCACCGTCGGCTTCATATATGAGTGGCGGAAGGGAGCGCTGGAATGGGATTAGAGCGCGTCGTCGCCCCGCAGCCCAGGGGCGTCCTTGATCCGCGCACGGGCAAGCCGGTCGGCGCGGACGACAGGTTTTTCATCGGCCTGAACGACCAGCTGGCGGACAAGGGCTTCCTCGTCGCCGCCACCGACGATCTCATCGCCTGGGCGCGCACCGGCTCGCTGATGTGGATGACGTTCGGGCTCGCCTGCTGCGCGGTCGAGATGATGCAGATGTCGATGCCGCGCTACGACGCCGAGCGCTTCGGCTTTGCGCCGCGCGCCTCGCCGCGCCAGTCCGACGTGATGATCGTCGCCGGCACGCTGACCAACAAGATGGCGCCGGCCTTGCGCAAGGTCTACGACCAGATGCCGGAGCCGCGCTACGTCATCTCCATGGGCTCGTGCGCCAACGGCGGCGGCTACTACCACTATTCCTATTCGGTGGTCCGCGGTTGCGACCGCATCGTGCCGGTCGACATCTACGTGCCCGGCTGCCCGCCGACCGCCGAGGCGCTGCTCTACGGCGTGCTGCTGCTGCAGAAGAAGATCCGCCGCACCGGCACGATCGAGCGGTGAGGGCGCACGGAAGCCATGGACGAGACGCTCGACAAACTGGGCGAGATCATCGCCGGCGCGCTGCCGGGCTCGGTCCTCGGGCACTGGGTCGCGCACGGTGAGCTTACCGTCGCGGCCGCCGCGCGCGACATCGTGAAAGTCGCGAGCTTCCTGCGCGACGACGAGCGTTGCCAGTTCTGGAGCTTCATCGACGTCACCGCCGTCGACTGGCCGGGCCGCGAGCGCCGCTTCGACGTCGTCTATCATTTCCTTTCGCCCAGGCAGAACCTGCGCATCCGGGTGAAGATCGAGGTCGACGAGACGACGCCGATTCCCTCGATCATCGGCGTCTTTCCCGGCGCCGACTGGTTCGAGCGCGAAACCTACGACCTCTACGGCGTGCTGTTCACCGGGCATCCGGACATGCGGCGCCTGCTTACCGATTACGGCTTCGAGGGCCATCCGCTGCGCAAGGATTTCCCGCTCACCGGCTTCGTCGAGGTCCGCTACGACGACGAGCAGAAGCGCGTCGTCTACGAGCCGGTGCGGCTCGCACAGGAGTTCCGCAATTTCGACTTCCTCTCGCCCTGGGAGGGCCCCGAGTACCTCCTGCCGGGCGACGAGAAGGCGCGCCAGGGAAACTTGAGCGACGGCAAGCCTGGAGAGGCGAAGGGGTCTTGAGATGCGCACAGCGAGTGGCGAATAGCAAATGGCGAATAGGGATGGGCGTTGAGCGATCGAAGGATCACGTCCTACCGCGACCTGCGAGTGTGGCAGGACGCGAGTCGTGCTACCGGCTC
>WNFG01003619.1_pt1 | contig 12942 bp, 17 predicted proteins | sample 5400431 | NCBI WGS metagenome assembly WNFG01 (sample SAMN13153346, study PRJNA577476) | soil metagenome | isolation source: 120 cm saprolite under Douglas fir tree site 2 hole 3 replicate 2 | place: USA:California | collected 2015-04-18
CAGGCCGAGGGTTTGGTCAAACTTTACCGCGAGATGGAGGTCGGTTACTCCCGCCTCGTCACTATAAGTACCGACAACATGCTTGCGACGAATGACTACCGTAGCGGCGCTGGCGCTCATTGGACTTTCTTGTCCGATCCGGGACGCAAGGTTCAAAAGGACCTCGACATCGCCGAGTACACGGACCCCGAGCACGATCCGATGATCCCGCATGTCATCGTCCTCGAACCTGGTCTCGTTATCTTCAAGATCTATAACGGCTACTGGTTTTTCGGCCGACCGACCATCGAAGAGCTTCGGCAAGACTTGCGTGCCGTGTTGAGGAAGTACCGCCCGGACTGGGACATCACCAGCCCCGAACTGAAAGCCGCTTGGGCAAAGGGCGAACATGACCGCTTTTATCCCTATGGCAAGACCATCGGGCAGGTGTTTCGGGACGGTAAGGGATTTTGACAACCTCTTTTGCGATAACGTCAGAAGCCCGTTCTTCTATGAGAAGACTTATGGGCAGGTGTTTCGGGAGGAAACGTAGTACGCGCATGCGAAGCACGAGGGGCGCGGCCACAGCTCAGACAAGGCGTAACAGAAGTTCGTGCAACGGTGGGAGGTAAGCATGGCTCAGCACAACAAAACTGCACTGGTGACCGGGGCTTCCCGTGGTATTGGGCGAGCCACTGCGTTGGCGCTTGCTGAGACGGGTACGCGTGTATTGGTTCACTATGGCCGCTCTGCGCAGGAAGCGGAATCTCTCGTCTCTCAGATCCAAGCGAATGGCGGAAGCGCAAATGCAATGGCGGCGGATTTGGGAACTCCGAATGGCGCTGCGCTGCTGGCGAAACAAGTGCTCTCAATCGTGGGCGATCGATTGGATGTGCTTGTGCTCAACGCCGGAATCAGCAAGGCGGCACGCATCGCAGATTATACGGTCGAGGATTTTGACAACCTCTTTGCGACAAACGTCCGAAGCCCGTTCTTCCTGGTGCAGCAACTCCTGCCCATTCTAGGGGAAGGCTCGAACATCATCGTGATCTCTTCGCTCGGCGCCCACGCCGTAGTTGGGAAGCCCGGCTTGGACAACCCTTCGCTTCTTGCCTACGCCTCGACCAAGGGAGCACTAGAGACTCTTGTCAAGAACTGGGCCGCCATTCTTGGGCCTCGCGGCATCCGCGTAAATGCTGTTGCACCCGGAGTAATCGATACGGACATGTCGAACTTCGCTAAGACCGAGACAGGTCGCGAGGTCACTCTTGGCATGCAAGCACTGAAGCGAATCGGCAAGCCGGACGACGTGGCGGATGTAGTCGCTTTCCTGGCATCAGACAAGGCGCGCTGGATCACGGGTGCCAGTATCCCTGTGGACGGTGGATCAAAGCTTTAGGAGGAGGCTGACATGGCAATGAATCCGACACCTGAGTCGAAAAACAAGGTGCTTGTCCTGGAAGCGTTCGATACCTTATTCAACAAGCGTGACTACGCGGCTGCCGAGAAGTTTTGGTCACCTCACTACATCCAACATAGCGCGCACATTCCTCCTGGGCGCGAGGGCGTGTTCAATCTGATTAAGAGCCTTCCGCCGACCCTCAAATATGAGCATGGAACGATTGTGGCTGAAGGGAATTTCGTCATGGTGCACGGACGATTTTCGAACTTCGGCCTCCCTGCGAACTGGATTGCCGCAGATATTGTGCGCATTGAAAACGGAATGCTTGCAGAGCACTGGGATGTAATCGAGGACGAAGTTACCAAGGAAGGGTCACAGAGTGGACGGCCAATGTTTGGCGAAGAGTTTAGTAAATGACCCAACCTGCGACTCACGAGTTGGTCCAAGGTTGCATTCTCGACAAGCGGAAAATTTCAATGAATTCGGAAACGGACGGTTACATTCAACTCGCTAACCGTTTTTTCGTCGCGGCTGAGAAAGAGCTTTCGGCCTTCATGAACGTAGTACAGAAGTTGTTCGGCGCCGAGCAGGCTCGGCGCTCGGCGCTGCACTGGATCGAAGAACTGGAGCGTATGGATTGGCCGTCCGGAGAATCGATCCCAGATTGGCGTCAGGCGACGGTGGTCGCGAGCGCCCGGCTGGCGCTTTGGGGTCCGGCAATTTCGATAGGGGTCGGCAAAGACTTGGCGTCCGAGAGAGGAGACTCTTGCGAGCGCATAACTCCTCGTCGAAGTCAGAGAGGTGCGGAGTCCGATTCATGGGAGAACAAATGATTCGGCGTATCGCAATCGCGCTGACCGCCGCAGCTCTCTTCGGACCGCTAGGTTTTCGGCCGCTTCAGGCGCACGCCTCCATGATCTGCCAATCCGCCCGGAAGCCGTCCGACAGCCGCTCGCACATCGCTCTTCGCTTGGAGGCGCAGGGGATTGAAGGTGCCGATCGCCGGGTTATTCGAGTCAGAACACGGCCATTGGGCAGTAGTCTTCTAACTAATAATGGAGGCTAGATGACAAGCAAAGTTTTCACCTTACTGGTGGACATCCCACTCAAGCCCGGGCGGGCAGATGAGTTCATGTCACTGCTCAATGATGTATTCGAAGCGATGAAGGTGGAAGAAACATTCGTCAGCGCCACCGCACTGCGCAGCGCCGAAGACCCTGATACCATCCTGCTCTATGAAATCTGGATTGACCGGGAGAATTTCATGTCGGTGCAACTTAAACGCCCGTATCGAGATCGCTATGAAGCGGGCGCGCCAGAGCTTCTTCTCCCCGCAAATTGTCGTTCTTCGAGCCGATCCGGTCCCTGCCATAGCCTTCGAGATTCTACGAGTGGACCGCCGCTCATTTTGGCGAAGAGTTGAGAAAATGATCCGACCCTGGGCCAACACGGCAGGGCAGTCCTCAGTTTTGCCAGACGCCAGCTTCGATTGTCCTCAGCATGAGGGTCGCCGCTGAGCGAGCACTTTTCCTGATAGCTCTCGGTTCCGGCGAAGGTATGCCTGCAAGAAGGTCAACTGAACATCACTGCGAAGTTTGAGGCTGGACTCGACGAGGTAAAGAATTCCGTAGGCATGAATCACGCGCTGCGAAACCTCCGCCTCGTCGAATCCAGTGTGGCACTTAAAGCCTAATCTGCAGCAGCATTTGTTGCGCCTTCTTTCGTCGCCACCAAAGCACCTCTTGCTGCTTCTTCGATGATGTGAGCGACCGCTTGTGGATGCGAGAGATACACGGCGTGACTGCTTTTAACCTCCATGACCGTTGCACCTGCACGCTTCGACATCAGCCGCTGCGCATCGGGCGGAAGCATCCTATCCTCGGTCGTTAGAAGGTACCAACTAGGTTTGGCCTTCCATGCCGGTTCGCTGATGGTGCCTCCCAGCGCGTTCACACCCCACGGTACTTGCGAGTCGGCCATGAATTCGGCCTTTTCCGGACTGACATCGCCGGCGAAAGACGCAGGAAATTTCGCCTTGTCGAGCAGCAGAAAGCCATCCACGGGCGGAAGGATCGGCGGTACGGGCGCGCCAGGAGGCGGGTCCTTGATCAGTGAGGATACAGATTCGCCTTTGTCGAGCGCAAAGGCAGCGATATAAACCAGCCCGGCCACCCTCGGGTCGTTGCCGGCTTCGGTGATGACAGCGCCGCCATACGAGTGGCCGACGAGTATCACGGGACCGTTCTGAAAGGCGATCGCACGCTTCGTAAACGCCACGTCGTCTGCCAGAGAGATGGTCGGATTCTGGACGATGTTGACCGTGTATCCGTCTTTCTTCAAAAGGTTGTAGACGGCTTCCCAACCGGAGCCATCCACTAAGCCGCCGTGGACGATAACAATGTTCTTCACAACTGTCGTTGATTTTGTTTGCCCCATAGTGTTTTCTCCCATGCTTAGAATGATTGTCATGATCGCCATCGCACCGTAGATGACTCGTGTTCTGACGCCCATTGCCATTGCGTTATTCTTCATCGCATATCCTCCTTTTCATCGATTGCGAAGTCTAAAGTCGTTCTAGTCTTGAAGCATTTGATATATCGCGTTCTTTCAGTTCAGCCGTCCATCTCGAGCGATGCGCTGTCTTTCATTGCGATGAATTTACGGTTTCGCCACGTGCGCGGAACTCCATAGCGAACCCGGGGGCACGTCGCGGACGAGGCCTTGGCGATTTGTTACTAAAACGTCCCACTTCAGGCTGGGACTAACAGTGGTAGTTGGCATCACGCTCATCCTCTATGTCCGGTGCTGATCTCGCTGCAAAACAAGTTGCAGCGGCTAAAACGGCCGTTGATCGGCCACACTTGCCGGTGACGGACTCAGACGAAGATCGTCGAAGGTTAGGGGCCCGCCGGTTTGCTGGTGGTCGTAATGGCGTTCGTATACCACGTGAGAATCAGCCCATCGTCGAAGAGTGCACCAGGAAATCTGGCACGTCCTGCCTGACACCCCGATCAGATCCACTGACCAGGCCGAATGTGTCTCATCTGGGGTGTCTCCGAGAATCGGGCTTTCTTGAATCTGTACCGACAGGCCGCCAATCTCAGCCATTACATGAATCGGAACAAGGAATTTGAAGAGGAGTGCGCGAATCCGCTCCCGGCCAAGTACTGGGCCACTCTCCGGGCCGTCGCTGACCTCGATATGATCGGCGTAGAACGCGTCAAAAATCTCAAGATATGTTTCCCAGCCGCTACTGATATCGGCGGCAATGATGGCGGAATTCAAGACCTTGTCCCGTGCGTATAGATCGCGATCCGCGTGGTTGATAGAAGCCTGTTGGGTAATCATTGGCATTTCTCCTAACCGGGGGAGTCGCTTAGACCTGCGCTCGGCCCCCATCAACGAACAGTTCAATACCCGTGACAAAACTTGAGTCGTCGGATGCCAGATACAGCGCGGCCTTGGCAACTTCTTCGGGTTTCCCCATGCGTCCCATGGGGATGGTGGACACAATCCGTTCAATCACATCTGCGGACTGCCGACTCGCCAGCGGCGTATCGATTGGACCGGGACTAACAACGTTTGAGCGGATACGACGGTCCTTCAGATCTGTAGTCCAGGTTCGCGCGAAAGATCGGATTGCGGACTTACTTGCGGCGTAGACGCCGAAGGCGGCTGTGCCCTTGATGCTCGCGACAGAGCCGTTGAGAATGATAGAGCCGCCATCATTCAGTAACGGTAAGGCCCTTTGCACCGTGAACAGCGTTCCCCTTACATTGATGTTGAATAGCTTGTCGAAATGCTCTTCGGTAACGGCCCCAAAGGCAACGAATTCGCCCACGCCCGCGTTAGCGAAAATAATGTCGATTCGCCTCTTCACCTGGGAGACGGTCCCGTAAAGACGATCAAGGTCGGCCAATTGGGCGACGTCGCCCTGAACTCCAAAAACGTTGGTGCCGATTGCCTTCACGGCCTCGTCGAGTTCTTTCTGGCGGCGGCCCGTTATGAAGACATAGGCACCCTCTTCGACGAAAAGTTTTGCCGTAGCGAACCCAATCCCTTCCGTTCCGCCGGTGATGACGGCGGTCTTGCCTTCGAGCTTTTTGGTCATTGCCTTTCTCCGTTGCCTTTCTCCGTTGTTGCTGAGCTGGAACTCTCCAACTCCGATCCTTCATGTTCGATCACTTGAGTCCGAGCACCGCCTGGCCGAGGTGATAGGACAGATGATTCGTGCGGCTCAGTAGGATGGAGAAGCGATTGCGCGAAGGATCTTTCGCGAACTCTTCTTCCGACACGGCAGAGTGCCGCTGGAGCCAGTCGGACTGCGACATTTTTTCGAACCCTTTCGACAATTCACCGTTTACGGTAATCCACGCTCGGCGAATCTCGTCGTGCGAAGGAGTGACGGTTTGCGACTTGTCAGGATTAATGACGAAGGCGACGTCAAACTCGGGATAAAGTCGTTTCCCCAGCCCCAGCAGCGGCAGCATCGCGTCGTGTATGGCTGTCAGATGTCCCCACAAGTAAACCAGCCTGTTTCTGCCAGGCGCTATTTCCTGCAGAACCTGCTCGGACGAGAGGGTTCCAAAAAGCTTGTCCGCCCGATCGACTTGGGCTTTCCATACTTTCAGCCCGAGAGCTGCATAAGATCCTTCGTTTCCCATGGTTCCATCTCCTCTCAACGACTGCCATCTTTACCAGAAGGCGCTCCGCGACCTTCGCAGTCAGCGATCATTCCTCTATCCGCTGGGATGGAGGCACCCGTAACGCCCCAACGAATCCTTTTCAAAACAAGCCCGCGCTATCCTGTACATTGGCTCGGGCCACTTCGAAAGTATTCAGAGCTTCTCTGAACAACTTGATCTTTCCATTCTCGGCAACCAGCCGCGAAAAGAAGAGTTGATGAACAGTTCGTCCCGTTTTGCTTGACACCGCAGTGGCCTCGAATTCTGCAAAGACTTGGTCGGGAGTATCGATCAGCACCTTCGTATTCTCGAATTTGAAACCGGGATAGATGTCGAGCACGGATTGGAAAAAGCCGGCAATCGCGTCTCGGCCCTTGTACTCTGTAGGAAGTCCGAACGTCGCAAGATACGGCAGCTCAAAGGCGCCATCTTCGGCAAACATCTCCGCCGCCATCTTCGGTTCTCTTAACGAGAAGGCGGTGTATTCAAGCATGAGTTCCTTGGCATTTTTCATAGATATTCTCCTGTTTCTGACCATCACTTAGTCCGCTCGTTTATAGGGTTCCCGATCTCTCGCCTCCAATCAGGCGCAGCCGCTACCACATTAGGGGCTGAGCCTATCCGCGCTTGATTTGCGTCGTGATCCGCACGGATCTGTGAAGCAGATACACCACGTAGAATTGGAGGACAGCGATAAAAAGCGGCCCAGCGCATTTCGCAAGATCATGCTCAAACAGACCGATTCCGGCATCAAGCAATTGCATGGCGCCGGCGAGCGCACCCATGAGCACCAACGCAGGCGCCGCCTGCTTGTAGATCGCCCACAATGCGAACAAAGCCAGGGGAATTGTGCGCGCCGCCGCGTACATCGCCAATATCAACGACGCCTGCGTTGGAACGGATTCGGCAGGGACCAGGTATTGCGGATGGATGATCCCCACGATGGAAAAGCCGCTCGCGACCAGGACATTGATTGCCGTGACCACCGAAGCCAGCCGCATCGCCTTTATCGTTGTCATTGATTCCTCTCTCAGTTAGCCAGAATTGTTCAGAGAGTTCCCGGAACTGCCGCCAGCAAGAAGGCGCACCGGTGCCACCCAGGGGCCGAGCCTAAGCGCTGAGAGCTTTCCCGTGATACGCAGCCGCAAAAACATCCTGTACAAATTGTTCAAACGAAGTCGGTGTAGTGTTCTCCGGCGAGCGCGACTCTAGCGGAACGAGGACTCCTGCGTTGATGGCTTTGTACATCTCGATGTACATGGCAGCTCCCTTAGGCGGAACACCCAATTGCGTCAGCGCCTGTTGCACCTGGTCATAGGGGAACTGCTCGTAACGCAGATCCGGTTTAGCGATGCCGCGCGCAATCACTGCGGTAGCTTCCGTCATCGAAAGGTCGCGCTCCCCAAGCAGTTCGCGCGTTTGTTTGCCGGAAAAATCCAGGTGCAGGAGGCGCTGCGCGGCGTAGTCACCTACGTCGCGCGTCGCGGCCATGGGAATCTTCAGGTCGGGTAGCAGCGCATTACCGAAGATTCCCATCCCATGAATCATGCCAATCGCCGCCAGATTGTTCTCCATGAAATACGCGGCGCGCAGGTGCAGAACGTTTAGACCTTCGATAGCGTTCAGTTTTTGTTCCGAAGAATGCAGTCCCGAGACTGGCCCGGCACCTTCCGCAACCTGCGCGCCGTAGCTGCTCAAATGCACCGCGTAGCGCAGGCCGGATTCCTTCACGGCCTTAGCGATCCGATCGCTATCTCGCTCCTGGTCCTCCCGGGATTTCGCCGGTGGCAACAGCAGGTATGCCGCGCGCGCACCGCTGAAAGCTTTGGTGAGCGCAGCCGCATCGCTCAGATCAGCCCTGAACGCTTCCGCGCCTTTGTCCACAAAGCGCTGTAGTCGCCCCGAGTCGCGCCCGACGACGCGCACCTTCTTGCCCTTCGAGAGCAGGAAATCGGCGACGATCGAGCCGGTGTTTCCGCTCGCCCCTAAGATCACATACTCTGCATTCGAAACAGCGAGTGAAGTCATAGCTACTACCTCCTTGATCGTATAAAAGTTTGTCGAACGCCTTTAGGGCGATCGCGTTGTCTTCGGCTGTCACTTGGGGTTGGGGAATGTGTCGCCGAACATGGGAAGGCCGCTCACAGATTCGGCCTTGGTCGCCTCGTCCTGCAAAACGTCCCAATGCTCTCTAAGAAGACCGTCTTCGAACCGGATAACGTCGGCAGCGATCCAGGCGGCGGGCCTGCCCATCCCCGTGAAACGGCCATGGGCTATGACATAATCGCCTTCTGCGATGATGAACTGGTTCTCATAGTGCAACGTCTTCGACGCTGAGCGGATGAGGTTGAATAGACCTTCGCGACCTGGTGGAATGTGTGCGCTGTGCTGGATGTAGTTCGGTGACCAGAAGCGTTCCGCCGCCCCATAGTCACGCTTGTTAAACAGTGTCTCGAATGCTTCGAGTACGATTGCCTTATTCCGCTCTGGGGACGAGTTGCTCATTGCCTCTCCTGTGCTTGGAACAGGTTGATCTGTGCTTCACTACACTAGAGTATGATCGTAATCCAGCGGTTGCAAAGTATTTTATAAAATCTTTTCGGGACATTTCGTTGGCCCTTCATTCCGAATACCCGTCTATATTTATTGTTGATGCAATGGGCTTCTTGCACCGAGGATGAGACGGTTTGCATCCAATGAAGGAAGAGTACGCTGATACTCTAGGGGCTGTTCCTGCATGGAGCGATCCATGCGGACTCGGGAAGAGATGGTGATGGCAGATGGGTTCTTCGAAGAGTGACAAGGCGGAGACACACACTCGGATCGTGAGCGTTGCTGCCAAGAGGTTTCGCGAACTCGGTCTGGAAGGCATCGGCGTTGCCGATGTCATGAAGGAGGCCGGCGTTACTGTCGGCGGTTTCTACAAACATTTCGATTCACGCGATGAACTCGTGGTTGAGGCTCTAGCCACCGCATTCCAGGACCTCGACCGCTGGGAGGAACATACTGACACGCTAACGAAAGCTTTAGAGGGGTATTTGTCTGAAGAGCACCGGGATGCGCCGGGGGCAGGCTGCGCGTTGGGCGCATTGCTGGGTGACATGTCTCGGGCGAGTCGATCGGCGAAGGCTGTATATACCGCACGACTCAAACGCACCTTGGCTTACTCGACGGGCCTTGTTCCTCCAAATGGCAACTCTGATCGGCGCTCCCGTGCGATCCTCACGATTAGTGCAATGCTGGGAGCGATCAATCTCTCTCGTGCCGTGTCAGACCCGAACCTTTCACGAGAGATTCTCCAACGGACTCGCGATGAGCTAATCAGTTTGAACAAATCAGCGAAGGCTCATTTGCCGAGTGGCGCATCTCGGGCGAGCGTTCGCGACGGCAGTTAGGAATTCACCCGGATAGGCACGTTTCGTCGCCGTCTTCCCGCTGATACAGACTGAACCCGTAAATCGCAATTACCTCACCTCTTCGCAATTGGTTGAAGCCGCGAGCGATACAGCCTCCCAAGCCTCTTAGCGGGCGCTCATTCCAATGAGGAATTGCACGTGGAGTTTAAATGACAAGGTGAGAGATAATTCCCAGACTTCGCCGGCAGTCTTGATTTCATCGACGAGACGGATTCTGACACAGCGATTTTCAGAGCAGGATCTTGCTCCATTTATGATCCACGAACTGTTACTATCCCCTACTGAAACCGCTTCAGGTAGCCATCCGTGCTGCGTAGTTTCAGTAACTTACCATCGGCCCTCGTACTTTCACGGCGGTAACACGGGTTCAAATCCCGTCGGGGACGCCAAATCTTATCAAGTACTTGCGGCTTCCGGGGCGGTAAGCTCGCGTACTACGGTGACGCTGTGGTGACGGGGAAGGTCAAAAACTGTATCCAATCGCGCCACGGCGTCAGCCAGGAAAGACGGGGAAAGATGCTGATACCTAGCTGCCATCCGCAGATCCTTGTGCCCTAGTAGCTGTGCTACTGTGTGAATATCCGCTCCCTGCATACGCAGCCAACTCGCTGCCGTGTGGCGGAGGTCGTGGAAACGGAAATCAGAAATACCTAGTTTCTTGCACACGCGAGCAAACGCCATGCTCACCTGCTCGCCCGTGTATGCCCGGAAGAGTAAGTCCGTAGAGCGCGCGCCCGCTGTAAGCGGGAGGGAAGCGATGGCAGCCCTTGCGGTTTCGTTCAGGTAAACGATTCGTCCTTCGCCGTTCTTGGTTTGGGATAGCATGACGCGGCCATGTGCAAGGTCCACGTCCAACCAACGAAGACCCAATAGCTCGGATCGGCGCATACCGGTACATGCCGCCAACGCTAAGATCGGGCGCAACCATTCCGGCGACGCTTCTAGAACCGTCCGCAGTTCGCCGGGCTGCAGGTAGCGAATGCGGCCCGGGGGTACCCGGGGCGACTTCACTCCCTGAGATACGTTAAAGGGCACGATTTCCCACTCGACAGCCAAACGGAGCAGATGCTTCAAAATACTGAGTTCCTTCTGGACAGAATGTGCCGAGACTTCGGGAGATCGTTTAGTAATGTATCGCTGAATGTCAACCCTGCGAATGGAGGCAATTGGCCCGGCGAGAAATGGAGCTAGGTGCTCGTTAACGATGCCTGCTTCACGGATGAACGCTCTAGCTGTCAGGCGCGCCTTCTGATGACTAAGGAAACGAGCAGCCACATCCACCATTGTGTCTTGGCCTGGAGGCGAGAAACCCAACGCCTTGGCTTGTTCAACTCGCACAAGCTCCGCTGCTCTTGCTGATCGTGCTTGGAAGAGTGTGCTAGCGTTAGTTTTGCGCCTTCTGCGCCGTCCCTGCGCATCGGTCCAACTGATCCAGTAACCGTTCCTGTTTTTTGGAGTGTAAATGCCATCAACGTTGTTTGCCATCAGCGACCCTCCTCGTTTTACTGTTGATTTCTGCGAACGATGTTCATTCACTTTTTTCGCTTTGTTTCTAGCTTCCGTCGCTGCCGCAGCGATGTGATGTGAGCGCAATACTGAGTGCAAAACCGCCTGTTGTGGCGGGATGTAATTTCAAACGGTAAACGACAATCTTTCCGGGCGCAGACCCGAAAGTTCGCTCCTTGGACTAGCTTGAACTGCACAATGGCGAGTATTGAAGGGAAAACTCCGCGGACCAATACGTGGGCCTTAGAACCAGACCGGTCATCGGCAAACGCAATCTCGTATCGCTGAGCGCTCCCGCGAGGCCATGGAGTCGGAAGGGTTGGATTGCGGGCGATCAACATGCGTCGCACGTAGTCTTGGATCGTCGCGAAGTCTTGAATCGTGAAGAAATCTAGGACCACTTCTAGCTGATCACTACGGAGTGAAGCTTCCATTTTCTTCACCCGGCCTGTCGTTGTAGATCCTTCCGGCGTCTTGAACCCGCCATGGGCAGCCAAGAATCTCAGAACCGCCTGTTCATCTTGGGCCCTCACACTGAGATATTGGCGGACGAGATCCCATGCATCACCTAGATCGATATTTGGCAAACTCGCGCCCGACTGGCCACTTCCCACGAACAGAGTCGCGCCGTCCTGGTGAACGATTCGCCAGTCGAGTCTGGACGATCCGATGTGAAATTGAATCGGTATACTTAGAGAATATGTGCCACGATTATAGGTCATTTTTGTTCTTCAAATGTGTACCATGCTTTTGTACCATGATCGGTGTACATACGTCTAGCTGTTTCTGCGGGAGGAAAGTCGATGGAGTTGGACAAGCTGTATTCCGTTACCGAAGTGGCGAGGTTGCTGGGCGGCATTAGCAAATGGACTGTGCATGCTTGGCTCAGCCAGGGCAAGTTGCAGCGAACAAAAGTGGGCGCGCGCACCATGATTCGTGAAAGCGAACTGGCGAAGGTTATTGAACATGGGGGCAAATCGCGCCCACCTCGACAGAGGGGCTGATCTAGCCAGGCGTAAGCCGCACCGGTCTTGAGAGAAGAGGTGCAATTGACGAACAGCCCTGGAGTTGGATTGGGGCGAGAACGGAACGACATTCCTTGCCGACTCGTAGCTTGTCGTGTGGGCGAACTCCACGGGCACCCTAGCTATGTCCGGCATCAGCTCTCGGTTTCAGCCTCCCAATTGTCGGCACTCTCTGCACTCGGCAGCCTGGCGTTCCGTGAGCCCATCGTGGTGACTAGCAACCTCACGATTATTGACGGTTACGACCGATTTGAACTAGCTCGACACCAAGGGCGGGAAACCATTCTATGTCTCGAATACGACTTGACGGAAGAGGATGCTCTCCGCCGGTTGATTCAAAGTCAGTGTCCATCAAGGGGCCAAAGTGCGTACAACCGAGTGCTCCTCGTTCTTGATCTTGAACCCTATCTTCGGGAGGCAGCTCGCGCGAACCAACGAATTGGCGGTCAGCACAAAGGTTCGTCAAATTTGACAGAAGATCAAAAGATGGATGTACGCATGCAACTTGCCGCAGCTTCCGGTGTTTCCGCGGGCACTATTACAAAAGTGAAGCAACTGGAGGGGTCTGCTCATCCCAGGATCAAACAGGCCCTAAAGGCCCTGGAAGTCAGCATTCACCGGGCATGGACGTGGAGACGTCTCCCGCAGGAACGGCAGCTAGAAGAGTTTGAAAAGCACCGAAGCCGTAAGGGTACGACTCAGACGAGCCGGCGTCTCATCCAAAAGCATGTGGCGAAATTGTCTCCAACACAATTATTCTTACCCACTCTGGGCGATCTTTTCAGCGGACTTCTCCCCCGCAGGCCGCCTGTACTCGATTCGATTGTCTTTTCTGAGATCGATATCCCTGGGAACATCGTGTATATCACCAAAGACGCACTGCACACCCTGAAGTCGATGAGAGGCTTGAAATGTTCGACGGAGATCTC
>WNFG01005538.1_pt1 | contig 12941 bp, 9 predicted proteins | sample 5400431 | NCBI WGS metagenome assembly WNFG01 (sample SAMN13153346, study PRJNA577476) | soil metagenome | isolation source: 120 cm saprolite under Douglas fir tree site 2 hole 3 replicate 2 | place: USA:California | collected 2015-04-18
TCGATAGCCGGTATATTTGCGGGGACGAAAAGCTTTTTGAAAAGCTCCGGAGCCGGGTCCTGCCGGGCATGGTGACGCGGGAATCCCAGAACCTGGCGCAGGAGCTCACGGGCCTGGCGCGCTCGCGCCACGAGAAATACGGCCAGACCATTTTTCACCTCGAGCCGAATATCAAGGACGGTCCCGGTGGCTTGCGGGATTATCAAGTGGCGTGCTGGATGGTGCAGATTGAGGAAATGGGACGTTCCCGCGAATGGAAGGATCCCGAAGAGCTGTTGCCTGTCCCACTGCGGCCGGACGCGGTGAAAGCAATCGACTTCCTCGACGCGGTCCGTTGCTTTTTACACTACCGTCAAGGACGCGACTTGAACGGATTGACCTACGAATTGCAATCGGAGGCGGCATCCGCCGGAATCGGACTCCATGGCGGCCCCACGACTTCCCCCAGTGACTGGATGCGCGTTTATTTCCGTCACGCACGGGCCATTCACAGACTGGCGGTTCTGCTCGATGAAGTTCCGCTGGTAAAATCGCTGTGGGCGCGCATGTTTGGCGAACGTAAATCGCGTTTGTCGAATGCGGAATTCACAGTTGTGGACGGGCGCGTCTCCTTGCGCCAAGCCGCCTCGATCGAAGACCCCGCGCTCCTGTTCAGGCTGTTTGAACTCGTTGCGCGGCACAATCTTAGGTTGACCGCCGAGACGGAAAATGCGGTGGAAGCGGCGCTTCCCAACATCCAAAAATGGGTGGCGACGACTTCAAATCTTTGGGACTACGTCCGTCAGATTGTGGTGTTGCCCCACGCCGCAACGTCGTTGCGCGCGATGCACCGCCTCGGATTCCTCGTGTTGCTATTTAAAGAGTTTCAGGCCATTGATTCGCTGGTCATTCGCGATTATTACCACAGATATACGGTCGACGAACACTCTTTGGTCACCATCGAGAATCTGCACAAGCTTGCCGCCGAGACTGGCGAAGCGGGCCGCAAATTCCGGGACATTCTCTGCAGCGTCGAACACCCGGAACTCCTTTACCTTTCGCTCCTGTTCCATGATGTGGGCAAGGGCATGGCGAACGAAAGCCATGTGGAGGGAAGTCTGGAGGCTGTGAAGGGTGTCTTTGAACGGTTGCGCCTCGATTCCGTTCAGCGCGATACAGTGCAATTCCTGATCGCAAGCCATTTGCGGATGTCCGCCACGGTGCTGCGGCGCGACATTTTCGATCCTGAAGCGGTGCATGATTTTGCGCAGACCGTCGGCACGATTGAACGCCTGAAGATGCTCACATTGTTTACCTACGCGGATATCAAGGCGGTGAATCCCGAGGCCCTGACGCCGTGGAAGGCCGAGATGCTCTGGCAATTGTATGCCGCCACGGAGAATTACCTGAACCGTTCCGTCGACGACCAGCGCCTGTACGTTGCGGGAGAGGATGCCAAACAGCTGGAGCGTCTCGTCCCGTCCGGAGAAGAGGCGGGTGAACCCGAGCGATTCCGGAATTTTCTGGATGGCTTCCCGAAACGATATCTGCTCACGCATTCTCCGGCGGAAATCGCGGCACACTACCGGATGTACAAACGCTTGGGGCACTCTTCGGCGGAAATCAGCGTTACCAGGCGCGACGATTACTACGAGCTTGTTCTTGTGACCATGGACCGCCCGTTCCTTTTTGCGAAAGTTGCCGGAACGATTTCGTCCTGGGGAATGAATATCTTGAAGGCGGATGCCTGCGCGAACAAGGCCGGAACCGTGCTGGATATCCTGCGCTTTTCGGACCGTTTCCACACTCTCGACCACAATCCGTCCGAGACCGTTCGCTTGAAACAGAATCTCGTCGCCGCCATTTCCGGAGACCTCGACGTAGCCGACTTGATGAAGAGAAAATTCCAGCCCGAGAAGCGCCCGCCGAAAGTTCAGGTGGAAACGCGAATCCACCTCGATAACGAATGTTCCTCGCACAGCACGGTTGTGGAAATTATCGCCCTCGATCGCCCCGGACTTCTTTATGATATGAGTTCCACGTTTGCCGAACTCGGATGCAACATTGAGGTGGGCCTGATTGACACGGAGGGGGGAAGCGCCAGCGACGTGTTTTACGTCACCAAACGGGGCGTCAAACTTAATCTCGAACAACAGCATGCGTTGCACGAAGCGCTCGTACAGCGCGTTTGAGCCGCTGCCGCCCTGGACGGAATAGCACCTTCCCGAAAACCGGGGGTTCCCCTCTGTGGCATCCAGACAACTTGGTTTCAAGTTGACGCGAAAGGGGCGTGGCTATAAGGTCTTGCGCCAGGATCGAAAGTTGAGTCGGAGATTGCGGCAGGAGGCCCAGCGATGTAGTTGCAGGATGGGTGAAACGCGTGAAAAGGTCTCATCGGCGTTGCGAGGTCATCTTAGGTACACTCATTATTCTTACTGCGGGTGATGCTGCGGCGCAGTCAACCTATCATGTGATCAGGGTGACGAATGGCGGCACCATTAGCGGGACTGTGAAGTGGGCCGGGGCACCGGTGAAGCCGGAGTTGCTGCCTATCACCAAGAATTCCGGCGTCTGCGACCCCGGCGGAGGAAAGACACGTGACCTGGAACGGTTGATCATTGGTCCCGGCGGAGGTGTCGAGAACACGGTCGTGTACCTGAAGAACGTGACCATGGGAAAGGCGATGGACCTGCCCGTGATGCGCGCGTCGCTGAATCAGAAGAATTGCCGCTACGAACCCCATATCCTACTGGTTCCGCAGAGTGCGGAATTGAAAATGAAGAGCAGCGATCCGATTCTCCACAATATCCACATGACGGGCGCCGCCCTCTACAATCTACCGTTTCCCCTTCAGGACCAGGAGGTCAAGCGCACGATGCGCAAGTCTGGGGTGGCGGACCTGAAGTGCGACGCCGGTCACGTGTGGATGAATGCGGAAGTGCTGGTTGTGGAACATCCTTACTATGCGGTGACCGGGGATCAGGGCGACTTCAAGATTAGCGGCGTTCCGCCGGGCGATTACGAAATTGTAGCCTGGCATGAAGGCTGGACGATCGTCCGCGAAGAGTCTGTGATGGACGTTGACGCGCACCAAGAAGTCCGCCGACCTATCTTCTCCGAACCGAAGACGTGGGAGAAGCGAGTCACTGTGGCAACAGATGGCGCGGTCAAGGTAACCTTCGAAATTTCCGAGAGATGAAGAGAGTTGCGGACGCCGAATAACCGCCATCAAGTGACTTCAGGCCGGGATGGTTCCGTGACTCCCGTTCCCTGTTTGAGTCACTCGCCAACGCGGTCGAAATGCTCGAAAGCCGCGATGCTGATGTGGGATCCTGGTGGTGGAAAAACGGCCGGCACTGAAAATGGATGAAAAAGCACAACAAAACCGGCTACGGCCGGGCGAACTGATCTCAAGTGTCGGGGCGGTTTCCTGGGTCCTGTTAGGGCTGCTAGCGGTGGCCTGCTATTCGGTCTATTTTACGCGGATGAATTTCTGGCGTGTGAAGATGGAGGCCAACGAAACGGAAATCATTCGCCTCATAGTTGAGAGAGTTAGCGCCGGTTTTGAGCCTGCGGTGGCTGATCTGCTCATTCTTTCCGAAAACCCCCAACTCTCGGCCTATCTGGCGCATCCGAGCCAGGCCGAACGCACTGCCATGGAACTCGAGCTGCTTCGGTGGTGCCGGAGGAAGACCGACTACTTTGAGATTCAGATGTTGAACGACAAAGGGGTAGAGATAGCTCGGGTGAACTACAACCACGGCGCACCGGTTGTGGTCCCTATGGATGAACTTCGGGACGTCTCGGAGCGGACATACTTTGTTCGGACACTTACTCTGGATCGCCAAGAAGTCTTTGTCTCGCCGTTCGAGTTGAATGTGAACGAAGGAAGGGTCGAGCAGCCGCCCCATCCCATGGTCCTGTTTTCCACGCCCGTGTTTGACCAGGAGGGATACAAGCGCGGCGTCCTGATCTTCAGTTATGAAGGGCAAAAAATCCTCGACAAGATCAAGGCGGAAACCGGCGGATCGGTCGGGGAAATCATGCTTCTTAATGCCAACGGATATTGGTTGAAAGGCCCGAACCCCCAAGACGAGTGGGGGTTCATGGATGAACAGAAGAAAAACCGAACGTTCGCACGATCCTCTCCCGGCGCTTGGAAGAAGATAGTTGCTGCGGAAGCCGGGAAATTCTACGACGAGAATGGATTCTACGCCTTCGGTACGCTTTCCCCAATTGCAGCCGCGGACCGGTTTGTCTACGACAAGGTGATGAACGAGATGTCCTCACAATCGCCGGTTCCATCCTATGCGTGGAAGGTCGTGTCCTCCGTTCCGAACAGGATCATACGAATGCAGGCATGGAGTACCCTGTTACAAGCGGGACTCCTAGGAGCATTTGGCCTTTCGATTCTCGCGATCTTTACCACACTACAGGCGCGGGGCCAAGCGTATCGCCGGCGAGAGGAGGAACGAGTTGCGGTTCAGGAACTTCTGGAGAAACAACTCCGCCAAGCGCAGAAGATGGAAGCCATTGGCCAACTCTCGGGTGGAATCGCTCATGACTTCAATAATCTGCTTGGAGTCATCATCGGTTACACCGAGGATTTGGAGGAACGCCTAGCTCAGGGCGACCCTTTGCGCAAGAACGCAAGGGAAATCAGGAAGGCCGGTGAAAGAGCGGCCTCCCTGACTCGCCAACTCTTGGCCTTCAGCCGCCAGCAAGTGCTCGCGCCCAGAGTTTTGGACCTCAATTCTGTTGTATGCGAAGTGGAGACGATGCTTCGCCGCCTGATTGGCGAGCATATCGATTTGGCCACAGCGTTAGACCCGGCATTGGAACGCGTCAAGGCGGATCAAGGCCAAATCGAGCAGGTCATTATCAACTTGGCCGTGAACGCCCGGGATGCGATGCCGCACGGTGGAAAGCTGACGATCGAAACGGCCAACGTCGATTTGGACGAGGACTACGCTAGCCGGCATCGCCCGCAGCCGCCAGGCCCATACGTACTGCTGGCAGTCTCTGATACGGGCGAAGGGATGGATGCTAAGACCAAGGCCCGCATTTTCGAGCCGTTCTTTACGACCAAGGAACTTGGCAAGGGTACCGGGTTGGGTCTGTCCACCGTCTATGGAGTTGTCAGGCAGAGCGGTGGCCATATCTGGGTCTATAGCGAACCTGGGCAAGGCTCGACCTTCAAGATTTACTTGCCACAGACCAGGGACACGGTCCGCGCAGCGAAACCAGCCGCCGGGCTACCTGCATCCTTGAGCGGCACGGAAACCATATTGCTCGTCGAAGACGAGAAGGCACTCCGAGAGTTGACGCGTACTTTGTTGGCAGACGCCGGCTACACGGTACTCGTAGCGGAACACCCTGACCGGGCCATGGAAATTGCTCTTCAGCGAAGCGGTCCTATCCACCTTCTGCTGACAGATGTGGTGATGCCAGGAATGAAAGGGCGCGCGTTGGCCCAGTATTTGGTTCGAAAGAGGCCGGAGATGAGGGTCCTCTACATGTCCGGTTACACAGGCTTTACTCATCCCGGGCTTCTTGATTCCGAAGCGTTGGTACTCCAGAAGCCATTCACGCGGGAGGCGCTACTTCGCAAACTGCATGAGATACTAGATTTGCAAAAAGAATCGAAGCCAACCTCGTAGACCGCGGCTCCCAGGGGTAGAAGAGTCGAGATCTTGCGTTTCACGACAGTTCACGGATCGCTGCCGAATTCATTAGGCGCAAGCGCGAATTCATGATAAGGTGCAGATGCGTTTGTTGCTCTTGTAACACCTTTAGATTCGATTAAAGGGGCTGCAAGTAACACTTGCTGCCCTTTTTTTGTTGTACGGCTGGAGGCGGTCGAGAAGCACCAAATAGCTTAAAAAGTGAAAAGGAAATACCGTGAAAGAACAAGGAACAGTAAAGTGGTTCAATGCCAGCAAGGGATTCGGGTTCATCCAGCGCCAGTCCGGCGAGGACATTTTTGTCCATTTCTCCGCGATTCAAGCTGAGGGATACAAGTCGCTGAACGAAGGCCAAGCGGTTGAGTTCGAAGTGACCTCCGGCCCCAAGGGTCTGCAGGCAGCGAACGTCACCAGCCTGTAAGGAATCGGGGCGAGACGGCGACCGCCGTGTCGCCCCATTTTTCTCTGTGCTTGACAGTCAGAAGGAGGCAATATTTTGAAAGCCCTCGCGGAAGGTCTCTACATCAAGCACTTTCAATACGGCCTGGGAGTCGTCACCGACTCGGATGCCGAGCGTACCTCGATTGATTTTGACCTGCACGGCCCAAAAAAGTTCGTCACCAGCATCATGGTTGTCGAGCCCGCCGAAGGCACTCCTCCCAAGCGTTCGCGCTCCAAGCGCAAGAAGAAGGTCACGGTCGCCATCCTCGCACCCGCTCTTGCCGCCGCCCAACCTAAAATTGTAGCCGCTCGATGAGCGATAGCCTCATCGTTCAATTTGTGGGCTATGAAGTCAGCCCTCTCGTTCGCGAGTACCGATTTACCGTGCGCGAGTCCAAGAGCGAAGCGCGCGAGTTTACTCTGACGATTGCCAATGCGGCGTTCAATTGCCGGCGCGCGCGGTTCCAGGACGCGCCCGACATCTGTTCCCTTCGGCTTCGCCGGGAACTCGCCGCGGACGCCAATCATCCCGCGAATACTCATTTCCAGATCACCGACGAAGAGTTGGACGACTACCGCGGCCGTCACTCGCCCAAATCCTCCCAAAGTCCGTACAAGAAAAAAGTCACGGAAGAATACTGAACCCGAATATCTTTGCGACTGGACTCCGATGTGGTTTCTTCATTATGATGAGCCCACTCGATTCGGATCGCATGAGGGGCATTCGGTGTACGGAGGTGCGCTTATGAGTGCACTGGGAGTGATTTCGACCCACGACGTTCGGCCAGGCGAGAAACTCGGGCTTTGGCAAGACAGTTTGTGGCAATTGTGCGGAAGGCTTCGCTCCGAGACCCAGACGGACGCTTCGTTCTGGGGAAAAATTGAATATGCCACGATCGGTGACGTCAGGATCGCGAAGCTCACGGGGAGCCGTCATCGTGTTGTGCGGACGCCGAATTATGCCAGGCGGGATAACGATGGATTCTTGAAAGTTGCTCTGCAGCTGCGAGGATCGAGCTGCTTCGAACAGAAAGGCCGCAAAGTCGTCCTGTCGCCGGACGAATGGAGCATCTACGACACGACGCAGCCCTATACCGTCACGGTCCCGCAAGACACCGAGATGCTGATTTTGTTGGTTCCTCGCGACAATATTTCCACGCAGCGGCTTCACCTCGAGGACCTTATGGTTCGGAAGTTTGCCGGGCGAGTCGGGATGGGAAGGCTGGCGTACCAGTTCATGATTTCTGCCTTCGACGAAATCCCGATCATTACTCCCGAGGCGGAATGGGAGATCGCCGGAGCCATTTCCCATCTGATCCGGTTGACCATGCTCGATGCGTCCGAAGTGCAGAATCAGGTATCGCTCCGGGAGGTCTGGCGGGACCGGATTAAGGCTTACATAGGAACCCACCTGCGTGACCCCGAGCTCTCCATCGATCGAATCGCGGGGGCCATGAATTGCACCAAGCGGTACGTGCACAAGGTTTTTCAGCCCGAAGCCACATCTGTTTCCGAGTCGATTCTGCGAATGAGGCTTAACCGGTGCCGGGAAGATCTTCGCAATCCTGCTCGTTCGCAAAGCTCGATCACCGATATTGCGTATTCCTGGGGATTCAACAATCCCGCGCACTTTAGCAAGGCTTTCAAGGACGAATTCAATGTTTCCCCGCGTTTTTTCCGGATGGAGACGCAGTTGGGCTGCGTTTCTCCGCAAGGGCCTGCAACAAAGAAGCTGGGTGCGGCAACGCGGTTCTTGAAATTGCGGGCAGGCCAGATTTCATCGTACTCCTGATCGCCCGGCGCGCCTTGCCCACGCCGTTCGCAATCTGCTAGATCATCGCTGCCAACTCCATCTTAGCGAAGGTGAAGGGCTTGCCAGCTCTCGCCTGTTAGTTCCCTGCAGAATAAGCGTTGCGTTCGCTGTGGGAAAAGAAAGACGGCCGGGCTGCGACATAATCCGACCACTACACATCGCGGTTACGCGAGCAGGGTGAGATTTAACTGCCTGTGCCTATAAATTATCAGAATAATTACAAGGAAATGCGAGGGCTTCTCGCGAGGGCCGTCCAGCAGGCACTCAATGCGTCGATTTCCTGGTGTTTACAAACACGGAGGTTCGCCATGTTCCTAGGTCTGAACGCCAGCCCAATTTCCGAAGGGTTCCCCCGGCGGGTTCTCAAGTGTCTCTTCCTATTTCTTGCCTACTGGATGGTGTTGGGTCCGGCCCGGACAGCGCAAGCCCAGGTCGGCAGCACGCTGGCTCAGCTGAACGGTACTGTCCGGGACGAGAGTGGCGGCTCCGTGGGCAAAGCCACCATAACCTTGCGCGATGTGAACACGAATCAGGCCTACACGGCTACATCCACCGATAGCGGATTCTATCTGGTGCCCAACATCACCCCCGGCCAATTCGAACTGACCATTGAATATTCGGGCTTCGCGAAATACACGCAGACCGGAATCGCTTTGAGGGTCGGCCAAACCGCGACGATCGACGTCACCCTGAAAGTGGCGTCGGTTGGGTCCAGCGTCGTCGTGAGCAATGAAGCGCCAGTCATCGAACCCACTCGGACCGAGGTCAGCCAGGTGATTGACACGAACCAGATTCAATCACTGCCCATCAGCGGCCGCCTTTTCACGGATTTTGCGCTCTTGACTCCCGGAGTTGCCACGGGGCGGACCAGTCTGCAATCCACGTTTACAGAGTTTGAAACGACGCGAATCTCCTTTGGCGGGATGCGGGATTTGAGCAACGCCGTCACCGTGGACGGCGCGGACACCGTCAATACGGCGACCGGGTCGCAGCGGGCCACGCCTTCACAGGAAGCCGTCAGTGAATTCCGGGTGGTGAACAATAGTTTCGGATCGGAATACGGCCGGGCGCTCGGCGGGATCGTCAACATCATCACGAAGTCAGGGACCAATAATCTCCACGGATCCGTTTACGACTACCTGCAAAACAATGCCGTCAACGCCCGGTCTCTCCTGCTGCCGGCGCCGCAACCAAATACGCTGCGGCAAAACCAGTTCGGCGGAACTCTGGGCGGCCCAATCAAGAAAGACCGCACGTTCTTCTTCATGAATTATGAAGGCCAGCGGCGCGGCGAGTCCCCCACGTACCCCAGCGTTCTGGTGCAAAACATCGATGCATTCGATGCCGCGAAGGCGTATGTGGGAATTGCGCCGGAAGGCGGCATATTGGGCATCGCAGGTCTCAATTCCGTCCTGAAGACCCGGGATACCGACAACGGGATCGTCAAATTGGATCATGAAATCAACAAGAACAATCGCTTGTCGGTTCGCTACAACATTTTTGATGCGCGCGAGTTGAATCTGCTGGTGGGCGACACGTTGGATGGAGGCGGCCTTGGCGCACCCAGCAGCGGGCACAACGCCTTCATTCGCGACCAGTCAGCTGTCGCCAGTCTGGCCACGCAGTTGGGTTCTACTCTCGTAAACTCTGCCCTCGTTCAATACGCGAGGCGGCACAATACATTCCCTGGGACCACGGGCGAGCCCAACCTGGACATTCCTAACACTCTTCTGTTCGGTCACAACTTCGGAACCTTCGACGCGACATACGAGAGCCGCATGCAGGCTTCGGACTCGGTGGCTTGGGTCAAAGGGCCGCACTTCGCCAAATTCGGCGTCGATTTCAACTACATCGACAATTTCGTGATCTGGCCGGGCTTCAACCCCGCGCGAATCATCCTGCCATTTCCCAACTGCATGATCGACTTTGCAAACTTTGTCAATATCAATTCCGGAGCGGCCCTGCCGGACTCCCTCGGCCCCCCGTGCCCGCTTCCACCTTCCTTCAATGGTGTTCCGATTGTGTTCTGGGGCGCTCCGATCGGGACTGCACCCGCTTCAAGCCTCCCACTGCCTCCGGTTCTCTGTCCATCAACAGGTTGCATTCCAGACGTTTGGAAGAACGTTTACTACGACTCGACTTTCCCTGACTTGGCAAAGGATTTCTTTGTGCAATTCAACCACAGCTACTACGGATTCTTTGCGCAGGATCAGTGGAGGGTCACTCCTAAGCTGACGCTGAACTATGGCCTGCGGTATGACTTCGAGAAGGGCTTATCGCGCCAAATCAATCCCGACTACCGAGGTTTTCAACCTAGACTCGGACTCGCCTATTCCATAAACAAGAAAACTGTGGTCCGTGCAGGCTTTGGGATGTTCGACGATCGTTTCAATCTCACTTTCGCGTTCGTAACCTTCCCGCAGCGTCCGACGCCTCTTCCTGGAGCAAATGTTCCGCCCGGCCGCATTGGCTCCGACACCGCTACTTGGGCTCTGAACCAATTGCCGTTCGGCTTTCCTGGCCATCCTGATCCTTCCGTCGTAGCCAAGAACTTGCTGACAAAGGGCACGTATGAGCCAAACAGTCTCGCGCTACCGAGTACTGTGGGCGGCACCGGCCTGGACCATAACAGCCGCATCCCCTACTCGGAGCAGGCCAGCCTGGAGATTGACCGCGAGATCGGAAAGGGGCCCTTCCGCATATGATGCTTTTCTTGCGAAGAAAAACGCTGGCGTCCTTCCGGTTGCTCCCGATAACACCATTGCACTCCCGGGCTTACAAGGCGTTAAGCCCGCATTCAGTGGGCCCCTCTATCCCGCTGGCCTGCTCTACTATTTGGACGACAGTGGCAACAGCGTCTATCACGGCGTGACTCTCTCGGTTACGGAGCGTGCAGCGAACTACCTCCGGCTGAACGCGAATTACACATTTTCGAAGACGCTCGATGACGGCACCTTCACCACCTTTGTCAGCACTCCTCAGAATCTCTACGATCGTGCTGGCGAACGCGCCAACTCAAACCAGGACATTCGGCACCGGTTGGTAGCCAATTTTGTCGCGGACGGCCCCAAGAAGACGTTTTTCAGAAACTCGGAATTCAGCAGCATCATTACGGTTCAGTCCGCGCGCCCTTTCACGATGTTCTTTGGCGCCGATGGCAATGGGGATACGAACCCGGTGACAGATCGCGTAGGGCTCTCCACACGAAATGCGTTTTGGGGCGACAAATTGGCAACGTGGGATCTCAGGGTGACCCAATTCATCAAAGTGCATGAACAACAAAAAGTCGAGGTTGCCTTCGATATCTTCAATGCGCTCAATCGGGCGAACGTGAACGAGGTAACCTCCGTCTATGGCGCCCCCGTCTTCATCGGCTCGGCTCCTAACCACTACAAGGATGGCGTTGCGGATCCCGCAAATCCAGGTTTCGGCTCCCCGCGGACGATGTTCAACCCGCGGCAATTGCAGCTTTCGCTCAAGTATTCATTTTGAAGGGCGTAATCCCCAAGGGATGAAAACCGTGGCTATCGTGAGCGGCGGCCCGTCAGGCGGTTGAGCAGGGAAGACTCAACACAACGCCGGTCCTATGCAACGAGGTGGGCTTCAGACGTACAAGCTTCTTTGGGGCTGCTTAACCACCTTGCCAGCAGCGTTACTTCGCCAGTGATTGGTGAAATGTGGATATAAAAGCTGTGGCCGCCATTTTCAAGCTCATAAAAATTCGCGCGGCGCGGATCGCTTTGAGCAAATCCACCCACGGTTAGGAAGCTGCGAAGGTCGTTCACGACATCAGCGCCGTACTTACGAGGGTCCTCGATCCTCGTTCGTTCATTCATTTGGAGCACCATAGGTCCCATTCCTCGCTTTCACCACTTGACCATCCCCTCATTCATTCCGTTACTAGTACTACGTTGCCGAGCATCAATAAGTTTCGATCGTCGGCCATTTCACCATCCATTGCAGTCCCTTGCCTGTCTGCATTCCCAAGTGATGCTGCCCCTCTATAAGCCATTAGATGTTGGCGTATCGAGAATATGAAATCCATTATATGGATGGTTTCCATTCGCAAAACGTTGGGTCCCACCTGCGGACCTGTCCTAGAACTGGCCCTTCGATGAGTAGGCATGACTCTGGCGTCGGAATAGCCTTGATTCATGATTGCGGCAGGCAAAACGGGCCTCTTCAAACGGTTGCGAGTGTTTGCCTGGACATTGGCCACGATGGGGGCTTGTTCATCTTCTGTGCCTGCCCAGAGTCTGATACCTTCGCAAATCGTCAGGTTTTCGCCTTCTGTTTCGATGCCGGCAAGACCTGTGCCCGCGGCGGTGATGCCAGTTGCAAGACCGGTCGCAACGATTGGGGTGGCACCTGTTTCAGTTCGGAACACCGTGGTTTGGAGACCTTCCGGCGGCTATCATCATGACCAACACAATTCTACGATTGAAAACGCGGTCGAATTTTCGGAGACGGCCTTCGGTCAGCAATATCGCATGACGATTGGTTCGTTGTTTGGTGGCCGTATCCGTCTTGGGGGCTTTGGCAATGTGACCCCCATGGAAAATATATTGCGGGGGCTGCCGGGCAGCGGAAGTCTTCTCGCTTTGTCTTCCACGCCGATGGGGCACGCCGGTCTGAATACACCCAAAGACGACAACAGTTACGGATTGAGTTTGACGCTGCACCGCGCTGGGAACGCACAGGGCGCGCAGAGTGTGAACGTGGTCCGGTGTCTAGGCCGGCTGGTGGGGCGAGGCTGCCGGTAGCCTTGTGGGGATCTCCTGCCTTGCGGAAGTGACTTCTTGCGGGTTTCCCTTTCCTTGAAAAGTATTGCTCGAAACGGTACTTGTGCGGGCCCATTTCAACTGAGATAGTATGGCCCGGGGAAACACATTGAAAAAAAGAAAACGCACCAAGCTAGGGAAGGATAGACGGCGCAAGCATAAACACTGGCAGGTTACGGTTTTTTACAAGGACGGAGAGAGGTTTGCCCGTGTTTATACTGACCGCGTCAAAGCTACCAAATT
>WNFG01013304.1_pt1 | contig 12941 bp, 13 predicted proteins | sample 5400431 | NCBI WGS metagenome assembly WNFG01 (sample SAMN13153346, study PRJNA577476) | soil metagenome | isolation source: 120 cm saprolite under Douglas fir tree site 2 hole 3 replicate 2 | place: USA:California | collected 2015-04-18
GGATTTGTTGGTCGAGGATTTGTTGGATGAGGATTTGTTGGTCACGCTATGCTTCGGCCCGTGATACGAAGCGGCGGAATGCCGCGGCCCGCGAGTGCCCCGCGAATAGGTGCCCGAGCGTCCGGAGTACGAACCGAAATGCCCCCCGCCCGCGTGCAAGGCCTGGCCACCGCCGCCTCCACCTCCGCCGGAATGGCTGACAGCGTGGGTTCCTCCGCCTCCGCCTCCGCCTCCGCCTCCGCCTCCGCCTCCGCCCCCGCCGCGAGCCTGGGCGGAACCTTGGATGACAAGCGACGAAGCCGCGATCGCCAACATGGCCGCGAATGCCACGACAAGCCGCCGGAACATGGACGCCTCCCTCGGGTGCACCTGCTGCACCTGCCGCTGGTGCAAGTGAAATTATGAACCACAGGTAACGCGTGGTCGGCGGAAAAGTTGCCGCGGCGGTTCCATCAAGTTTTCGCGAATGACGGGGCGGCGGAGGCCGATCGCGATCCTATTCCTCGTCCCCCTCCGACGGCGGCTCGGTCTGCAGCGAGCGCATGTTGCAGGCGAACAGCACCGGGCGCACCGCGGTGGAGAAATGATACGACTTGAACTCGGCCACGGCCGCTTCACCGTCCGCGAAGGTGATCGGGATCCGGAACGCGAGGCTGTTGGCGATCGCATAGGCGATCAGCTCGACCGCCTCTTTTTCCGCGACGCGAACCGCGGTCTGCGCGCCGGCGGGCGGCGCAAACACCTGGGCAGCGAGGTCGTCGTTGAGATTGCGGACCTCGATCGGGCCGATCTGCCGCATCGGCGGCGCCGGAGAGCTCAAGCGCAGCTCGAAATAGGGGCCATCCGGACGGCAGGCAAAGCTCACTTCGGCGCAGGCCGCCCGGCCCTGCGGACCCACGGCATTGCGCGAGCGCAGCGTGGTCGTGGCAAGCTCGGGGCGGGAGCGGTCGAGGGTCAGCTCGGTGTGCCAATCCGCCGCCGCGCAGGCCGGAACGGCGGCGTTGGGGCTGCCGCGCAAATAGACCGAACTCGCCGTCGCCACGATCACGAGCCCGAGCGGCACGACCCAAGTCAGCGCGAAACGCCGGAAATCGGTCCCCCGTTCCGGCGCGCCGGGGACGAGCGACGCCTCGCTTCCGGCCTCGGGCTCGACGAGAACCGGTTCATGCCGGCGCGCCGCCGAATGCCCGGGGCTCTCGCGCTCGTCGTCCCGAATCGGCATAAGATGCTCCAAACCTTCCCGCCTATACGGCGAGGTGGACGCACCAGCAACAACTCCATGGCGACAATTTGGTTTTCGCCCGCTCAGGCGCTCGCCGGAAGCCCGAACGCCTCGGCCAGGAGCTCGTAGGAGCGTTTTCGCGCGGAATGCTCGTAGATCCCGCTGGTGATCATCAACTCATCGGCGCCCGTCGTCTCGATCAGGGGCGCCAGGCGGTCGAGCACCGCCTGCTTGGTGCCGACGAACAGCCGGGCGCGGTTGCGAAAGATCTTCTCCCGGTCCGCCGCCGTATAGGGATACGCCTCGGCTTCCTGCGGGCTCGCGAGCGGCAGATATTCGCCCTTGGACCGGCGCAGCGCATTGAGGTCCAGGGTCGAGGCGAGCCGCTCGGCTTCCTCTTGCGTTTCGGCGCAAACGACCGCGACGCCGAGAATGGCGTAGGGGCGATCGCGTAGCGCCGAGGGCCGGAAATGCTCGCGGTAGAAAAGCATCGCGGCCGCGGCGTCGTGGGTGGCGAAATGATGGGCGAATGCAAAGCCCGCCCCAATGGCGGCGGCGAGCTGCGAGCTGTAATCGCTCGAGCCCAACAGCCAGATCGGCGGCAGCTCGACATCGGAAGGCATCGCCTGGACGCTGCGGAACGGATGACCCTCGGGATAGCCCCGGGTTTCCAGCAGCAGCAGCTCCTGGAGCCGCTCCAGAAAATCGTCGTCCGCGCTCCCTCGCTGGCGCATGCGCAGCGCGAGCGAGGTCACCGGGTCGGTTCCGGGCGCCCGGCCGATGCCGAGATCGATGCGGCCGGGAAACAGCGCCTCCAAGACCTTGAAGCGCTCGGCCACCATCAGGGGCGCATGGTTGGGCAGCATCACGCCGCCCGATCCGACCCGCAGGCGCCGAGTTCTCGCCGCGATCTGCCCGATCATGATCTCGGGAGCGGCGCTGGCGATCGAGGCAAGGTTGTGGTGCTCGGCGAGCCAATAGCGCGTATAGCCGAGCCGGTCGGCGAGCCCGGCGAGGTCGAGGCTGTTGCGCAGCGCTTGCGTGCCGGAGGAGCCGGACGTCACGGGCGAGAGGTCGAGCACGGACAAAGGCACCATGCGCATGGGGTAGCCGCTCGCCCCGGCGCCGTAAACGGGGCGCCGCCCGCGGTGCGGATTCCGATGGGGCGCCTTACATTGCGGCGCATGCGCATCGCCGAACCCGACCTGGCCGCCCTCGAGCGGGCCGTGCAATCGCTGGAGCATCCCGGACTTGCGGCGCGGCTCGCCGGTCTGGTCGGCCGCCCGATCGAGCTTCTCGGCCGCGCGCTCCCCGAGAGCGCCTCGCAGGCGATCGCGGCGGCGACCGCCAAGGGCTTGCAGGCGGCCCTGAAGGTGGCGCTGCTGACGATCCGGCGCTCGCCCGCTCCCGGCTCGCAATTGCTGCACAAATATCTGGCGATGGCGTCCGGCGCCGCCGGCGGCACCTTCGGGCTCGCCACCTTGCCGCTCGAGCTCCCGGTATCGACCATCATCATGCTGCGCTCGATCGCCGAGATCGCGCGGAGCGAGGGCGAGAATCTCTCCGATCCGGAAGCCGCGCTGTCCTGCGTGCAGGTGTTTGCGCTCGGCGGGCGCACCGGTACGGGGGAGCTCGAAGGCGGCTATTTCGCCGTGCGCGGCATGCTGGCGAAATCGGTGACCGAGGCCGCCCGCTACATCGCCGAGCGCGGCATCGTCGAGGAAGGCGCGCCGGTGCTGGTGCGCTTTCTGGGCCAGGTAGCGTCGCGGTTCGGCGTCGTGGTGACGCAGAAGCTCGCCGCCCAGGCCATCCCGGTGATCGGCGCGCTCGGCGGCGCCGCGGTCAATTACGCATTCATCGAGCATTTCCAGGATGTCGCGCGCGGGCATTTCATCGTGCGCCGGCTCGAGCGCAGCTACGGCAAGGATTTGGTGCGGGCGGAATACGAGCGCCTGCGCGCCGAGCAGCTATGAGGAAGTGCGTGTCAACTGTTTGATAGTTCTCAACTTCCTTCAGTTGTAATTCTGCTAATGCATTATTTGAGCCGGTACTAGCGCGGCTATTAGTCTCCATAGTGGCTCCGCTATCGGAACAGCAATGAGAGCAAATACTATCGCAAGAATAAAATCGGCAACTCGCCCCCGGCCGATAGATGGCAAAAAATCGTGGGGAACCCTGTCGGCGGGCCAAAGCTTACGCTCGTTCACTTTGATACCCGGCAACACCGAACTACACAACAATGAGAGGAACCCATACGCCAACAAAACTTTACCGCCAGCCAGCACATAGAAGATTGTGGTCAAATTTAACTCTGGTTTCAAAAATGTACCAAGATCGCGAGCCAAAAGTGCTGGGAGTTGTGGAAGTGCGTAGAGTATCGCTACTAAAACGAACAAGTTGCCGAGGCGACTCCATCGTACGAAAAACACCCAGCCAAGAAGAACCAAAGCTATATTGGCCAGCACCACATCAGGAGCTAGCATTAATGCGCTCGCGACGAAGTTTTGCCGATGATCGACGATCATCTCCCAGAAAATCCCCCAGAGAAACAATAAAAGGACATATCCGGGGATGCGTCTTATCGCCCTCCGTAGATCAAATTCCAGCCCTTGGCCGTAACTAACTGCTGCCAGCAACAGACTAATGTTGCTCAGATTGCTCAAAACACTTTGAATTAGATGAAGGACCGGATGAAAATAATCCAAACCTGATACTGGGTTCAACAGATAAACTAGCAGGAGACACGCAAAAGCAGCGAAAAAAAACCAAAAAGATGCCGCAGTTGAAGCGTGGTTTTCCCCCAACAGAGCGCTGTCATTTTGCGGTGCAGAGTCTCCAGTTTGGGAAGGGGACGAGCGATGGGTTTTTATTGACGACCCGATCGTGATGCTGTCATGTAGGTACAATAAAATCATGCACGTGAGGATTGCGACGAGCACAATCGCGTTGATGTATGCGGCACCGGTCATGGTAAATCGGCGGACCCCGCCAACATTCGAGGCGTGCGGCGACTTTCTTCGTACTTTAGCGCACAATAACGGCACCCTGCAACCGGGGGCCGATCAGACTCGTTCATGGCACTCTGCGTTCATCGACATTCCAGCATGCGACCCGCGGGCATTTCATCGTGCGCCGGCTCGAGCGCGGCTACGGCAAGGATTTGGTGCGGGCGGAATACGAGCGCCTGCGCGCGGAAACGGCGGCTTCGTCATCCCCGGGCCGCCGCGAAGGAGCGCGTCCCGGGGATCCATGAGCTGACTTGAATCCGGCAATACGTGGATGGCCGGGACAAGCCCGGCCAAGACGGCGTAAGATTGCCCTCCCGCCGCCCGGCCTCCTCGGGCCGGATATTCCCGAAAGCGCCTCCATGGATCTCCATCTCGACGGCAAGAACGTGCTGATCACCGGCGGCTCGAAGGGCATCGGCCGCGCCGCCGCCGAAGTTTTGGCCGGCGAAGGCTGCAATCTCGTCCTGGTCGCGCGCACGCAGAAGGATCTCGACACCGCGAGAGCCGCGCTGCTGGCGAAATTCAACACAAGGGTCGAGACCGTCACGGCGGATCTTTCCGAGAGCCGCAATGTCGATCGGCTCGCCAGAGAATTTCCCGACGTCGACATCCTGGTGAACAACGCCGGCGCCATTCCGGGCGGCAACCTCATCGAGATCGACGAGGCGAAATGGCGCGCCGCCTGGGACCTCAAAGTGTTCGGCTATGTCAACATGTGCCGCGCCTATTACGCGCTGATGCGGGCGAAGAAATCCGGCGTCATCGTCAACGTGATCGGCGCCGCGGCGCAGACCCGCGATCCCGGCTATATCTGCGGCGTCGCCGGCAATGCGGCGCTTGCGGCGTTCTCGCAATCGCTCGGGCACGCGAGCGTCCAGGACGGCGTGCGCGTCGTGGCGATCCATCCGGGACCCGTGGCGACCGATCGCCTGGTCACGCTGCTGCGCAAGCGCGCGCAGGATCGCACCGGCGATCCCGAGACCTGGCGCGAGCTGACGAAATCCATGCCGTTCGGGCGCCCCGCCAAGCCCGAGGAGATCGGCGCGATGATCGCCTTTCTGGCTTCCGACCGCTCCGGCTACACCAGCGGGTCGGTGGTCACCATCGACGCCGGCATCTCGGCGCGCGCCGCTTCGTAAGGGAAACCATCATGCCGCATCTGACGACGGACGATAAGGTCAAGCTGTACTATGAGGAGACCGGGACGGGCACGCCGGTCGTCTTCGTGCACGAATTTGCCGGCGACGTGCGCGCCTGGGAGCCGCAGCTCCGCGAGCTCGGCCGCACCTATCGGTGCATCGCGTACAATGCCCGCGGCTATCCGCCCTCGGACGTGCCGGGCGAGGTCAAATTCTATTCGCAGGACCGGGCGCGCGACGACATCCGCGCCGTGCTCGATGCGCTCAAGATCGACAAGGCGCACGTCGTCGGCCTCTCCATGGGCGGCTTCGCCAGCCTGCATTTCGGGCTCGGCTATCCCGAGCGCGCGCGCTCGATCGTGGTCGCCGGCTGCGGCTATGGTGCCGCGCCCGACACGCGCCAGCAGTTCGCCGAGGAAGCCGAGGCTTCCGCCAAGCGCATCGAGCAGCAAAGCATGACAAAGGCCGCCGAGGGCTATGCGCTGGGGCCGACGCGCGTGCAATTCCAGAACAAGGACCCGCGCGGCTGGCGTGAGTTCGCGGACCAGCTCGCGGAACACTCGACGCAAGGCGCGGCGCTCACCTTGCGGGGCGTGCAGAAGGCGCGGCCCTCGCTCTACGATCTGACCGACAAGATGCGGGCGATGCGCGTGCCCACCCTGGTCATGACCGGGGACGAGGATTGGCCCTGCCTCGAGCCCGGCCTGCTGATGAAGCGCAATATTGCGACCGCGGCGCTCGTCGTGATGCCGAACGCCGGCCACCATGACCGGCGCGATTCTGGGAAGGTGAAACGAAGAGTTCCCTTGGCGCCGGCCACGAAATGGCATGACGCGAAGAACTATCAGCCGCGGCTATATCGACTCGAAGGGGAAGTTGGTGTAACAATACAATCGCTACTTTTCGCTGTATGCGGCCTGGGAGGGGGCGATGCTTTTCCTTCGCAAGCAATCATTTCAGACATTGCCCGACCTTTATCGCGCGCTCCAGCGCGCGATCCAGCTCGAGCATGCAACCATCCCCCCGTATTTGACCGCACACTGGTCGCTCACCAATGCGAATTCGAAAATCCGAGGACTGCTCAACAACATTTTCCTTCAAGAGATGGCGCATATGGCGTTGGCCGCGAACATTCTCAACGCGATTGGCTGGCACCCGGCCATCAATGATCCCAAGTTGATCCCTACCTATCCGGGAGGGCTGCCTTTCCACATCGGCGACAAGAACGGAAATAAATTTGAAGTGGGCTTGGCACCGTTCTCGCTCAAGCTGGTTGAACACGTTTTCCTAACCATCGAGGAGCCGGAGCACCCGATGGATTTTCCCAAAGCCAAGCTGGCAATGTTCGCCGAGGACGCGGAAGAATTCATGACGATCGGAGAGTTCTACGACGCGGTAGCGGAAGCGCTCACGAGGCTACACCCTAAGTTCGGGAATCCCGAGTTGCAGGTTCAGAACGGGTTTCCACCGGTCACGCCCGTGCGGAACCTCCAGGATGCGCTGAATGCGGTCGAGATGATCAAATCGCAGGGCGAAGGTACTACGAGCGGTCCGCTCCAATCGGCGGGAGGAAAGCCAGCGCATTACTATGCGTTCATGGGCATACTTAAGGGCGCGGAATTGAAAGAAGACCACACGGTAAAGGAGGGCTTCTCGTACTCCGGTAGTGAGATCAAGTTCGATCCCAAGGGGGTGCTTCCGCTCGCGATCAATCCAACTTCGGCTCTCTACCGTCCCGGCTCGCCCGAACGGAAAGCTTCCGACGCATTCAATCAAACATACAAGCAATTGCTGGACCGGCTTCAAATCGCGTTCAATGGTTCTCCCGATGATTTGGGGAACCTTGCTGTCCCCACGATGGGAGCCTTGGACGCCAACGCGGAGAATTTGATCGGGATCACGCTTGCCGACGGGCAGAGGGCGGCACCTACATTCGAGTATATGTAGCGGATCAGCGGCAACCGTCGGCTTGCCCGATCAGCCGCACCTCCTCTTTGTTTCGCCGCCCGACGGCCAGCTTCGAATTCGTAATCGCCTCTTCCCGCGGACGCTTCTGAATCCGCAGCTCGGGATCGCCGCCGACGAGGAAGCGAAGGCTGACCCGGCCTCCTTGTCGGCAATCGCTTTATTTCACGCGCTGAAAGGCGTTAGCGAATACGTGGTCCGCTACCCTGTGGCCCTGGAGGATTCCCTCATCCGCATCGAACTGCCAATGGATGCCAAGATAGATCCGGCTCTGCGCGTTCTCATATTCCGCGTCCTTGAACGACGCGAATGACATAGGCAGACGCGGTCTCGGTTGAGTCTGCCCGGGTGCATAGTTCTCGCCGTTGAACTCGTCAGAGACGAAGGTGAAGGAGCTGTCGGTGCCGTCCGGCAGCTTGAAATAGTTACGTAGGATCTGGAAGACCGCGCCGCCGAACGTGGCATGGCCTGACGGATAGGCGGGGAACGGCGGCGTGAAATTCGTCGCCACGCCATTGCTCACCGGCGCTCCCAAGGGAGTCCATTTGGGATCGGTCGAGCGGATCGCGGTGATGGGACGCTGAATGCGGTAGTGGTACTTTGCCTCCCACGCCGAGATGCCGGCGTCCGCCATGGCGACGTTCACGAGAGCGAGCAGCTGAGCCATGTCGTCGACATCGGCTACGCCTCGCGCCAGAGCGATCTGCACGACCACCTCGTTGTAAAGCCGCGGCGGGGCGCAGAGTCCCGGGGTCCCGTCGTAGCCCCAAAAGATTCCCGTGAAGGTTTCGCCATCCATCCGATCAGTCTTGGTCGGAAACCGCATTGGGCCTTGAGCATTGGGATCTCCACCGAGCCGCTTAGCTTGGTCAAGGTATTTGGGATCGCTCCAGTTGGGTGGTGGGGGAGCGCGGAAGGCATCGGCCTTCGGGATGACGAAGGGCGTGACCTGATCCCAGTATCCGCCCAAGGCGACGGTGGGCTCGTTGAGGGGGTCCTTCTGCCACTCGCCGACCTTTAGGGGCGGCTATATGTTTGTTACCGTGGGTTCTGTTATGTCCACGTGATCGTGGCCTCGCATCGCGATGATGCTCGCGGCAGCTTTGGCACCAAGTTCTTTGCCAGCCTTGATCGCCTGGGGATCGCCCACCACCTTGTCTTGATTGATGAGTTCGTCCAGCCGGATCCGATGACTTGGGTAGAGCCAGGCGAGAGTCTCGTAGGCAGCTTGCGCTACAGCGGCGTCCGGCGATACCGGGCCCGATGGGGCAGCCGTATTGGTGTACGGCTTGAATTTGTGTGAGATAGCGTTGAGCGCCTCGAACATGGCGATATGGACGATTGCCATAGCCCGACTAGATTTATGCGGTCCCAGCTGTTCGCCGAAACGGCGCGGGTCTACGCCGGGCTGGTCGCTCAAAGGCGTATGGTCGAGTGCCGTCGTGTCCAGCGCAATGTCATGCCATTTCAGTAAGCGATCAAGGGTGCTCTTGGGTGGCGGATGCCTCGCATCAAGGACCATGAGATCGTTCAGCGTGAACGTCGGCGTCCGTTCAATAACCGCCTTCTTGGTTGTCTGAAGCCGGAGCAGGCGTTGGAGCTCTTGGCTGTTCGTATCCGAGAGCGTGGACTGGGCATACGAAGGTCCCGAAGCGATGCTGAAAATCGCCGCGATGCATCCAGCGATGAAAGCGGGTCTAAACATGGAGTCTCCTGAATGGCGAGCGAACAAGCGGTTGCAATAAACATCATTTCACAATTCGACGCCTACAGGTAGCACTTTGTGCGGTCCATCAGTCAGCACGATTCTAGGTTGAAGCTGCAGTGGTGCACCATTGCGACCGCGGCGCTCGTCGTGATGCCGAACGCCGGCCATGCCATCAATTTGGAGGATCCCGCCGCCTTCAACCGGCATCTGGCGGATTTCTTCCTGACCGTGGAGGCCGGCCGCTGGCCCACCCGCGACCCGCGCGCCATGACCGGCGCGATTCTGGGAAGGTAAGGAAATCGATGCGTTCCCCGGACGCGGCGCAGCGCTCAAGCGGTGCGCCGCAGATCCGGGGTCCAGCAATGCGCGAGATGAGAAAGGTTTCTGAGCGCGGCCGCGAAGGTCTAGGATGAGATCGCCGTTTCGGAGCGCTTTTTCGTGGAACGCCGCCTGGCTGCAATCCTGGCTGCCGACGTCGCCGGCTACAGCCGGCTGATGAGTTTTGATGAATCCGGCACGCTCGCCAGCCTGCAGGCCCATCGTTCCGAGCTGATCGTCCCGGCCATCGGCAGGCATCATGGCCGAATCGTCAAGCTCATGGGCGACGGCATCCTGGCCGAGTTCGGCAGCGTCGTCGAAGCGGTCGAATGCGCGGCGGAAATCCAGCGCGAGATGGCGGCGCGCAACGCCGGCGTCTCCGACGACCGCCGCATGGGGCTTCGCATCGGCGTGCATCTGGGCGACGTCATTGTCGAGGGCGACGACATCTACGGCGACGGCGTGAATATCGCCGCGCGCCTGGAATCGCTGGCGGAGACGGGCGGCATCTGCATTTCCCGCCAGGCCTACGACCAGGTCGACGGCAAGCTCCCGCTCGAATTCCGGGAGCTAGGCCCGCAGCATCTCAAGAACATCCCGAAGCCGGTCGAGGTTTTCGCGATCGGAGCACTGAGCGGCACGCCGCGGCGGGCGCCCACGAACCTGAAGCAGGAGATCCATTACTGTCGCGCGCCCGACGGCGTTCGCCTTGCTTATACGAGCGTCGGCAACGGTCCGCCTTTGGTCAAAACGGCGAACTGGTTCAATCACCTCGAGTACGATTGGACGAGTCCGGTTTGGCGCTACATCCTAAGTGGGCTTGCCAGCCAGCATACCCTGATCCGCTACGATACGCGTGGCAGCGGCCTGTCCGACTGGGAGGTCGACGAACTTTCTCTGGATGCATGGGTCAGAGACCTCGAAACGATCGTCGACACCGTCGGAATACAACGCTTCCCACTTCTTGGCATCTCGCAGGGTTGCGCGATCTCGATCGCGTATGCCGTCCGGCACCCGCAACGCGTTTCCCATCTCGTTCTGTACGGCGGCTTCGCGCTCGGCGGCGGCCGGCGGTCCGAGGCGGCGCGGGAGAAGCAAACGGCGATGGCGACGTTGATGCGGCTCGAATGGGGCTCCGACAATCCGGCGATTCGCCAGATGTTCACCACGCAATTTTTCCCCGACTGCTCCAAGGAATTCGCCGATACGCTCAACGAATATCAGCGGCTGGTCACATCGAGCGAGTGCGCGGCGCGCTACCTGGAGGTGACCGGCGACATCGACGTGACCCATTTGCTTGGCAAGGTGGCGGTGCCCACCTTGGTGATGCACCGGCGCGGCGATCTCAGGCAGCCGGTCGAGGAAGGCCGCCGGATGGCTGCCGGAATTCCCGGCGCGCGCTTCGTTGCGCTGGAAGGCCGCAATCACATCCCGTTCGAAGGCGAGCCCGCTGCCGAGCGGTTTTTCGAGGAGATTCGGCTGTTTCTGGGCGAGTGATCCGGCGCGTGGGCGCCGCTCGATGCGCTCGCTGCGCACAACCCATCCCAACTACGTACTAACCGACCCTCCTGGCCGCGCGGTCCTCTTGCCGGAATTTCTTGTGGCGGCCGACCAGGTTGCGCCCGGGGATGCGCACCTTCTTCTCCGGGTCGGGGACGGTGCGGCCGATCGGCCGGGCGTCGCGACCGTGCTTTTGCAGGATCGCGAGGGTCGCGTCGACATCGGCGGGAGCGACCACGTAGCAAAAGCCGGTCCCCATGTTGAACACTTCGAACATCTCCGCGTCGCTCACGCCGCCGTATTGTTGAATCAGTCCGAAGATCGGCTGCGGCTCGAACGGCCCCTCGATCTCGTAGCCGACCGGCGCGGCGGCGCGGGAAAGATTGAGCAAACCGTCGCCCGTGATGTTGAACAGCGCCTTCACGCCCCGCACGTTTGCCAAGATCTCCATCGCGTCGCGCACGTAGATGGCAGTCGGGCGCAGCAACTCCTCGCCCAGCGTCGTCCCCAGTTCGTCGAACTTGTGGTCGACGCCGAAGCGCCCGGCCTCGAACAAGGCCCGTCGCGCCAGCGAATATCCATTGCTGTGGAGGCCGGTGCTTTTCACGCCGATCACGACGTCGCCGGGCGCGATGTCCTTGCCGTCGATCACCTTGTCGAGATCGACCCGGCCGAGCGCCATCGCCACGAGATCGAAGCCGTTGATCACGTCGCGGAGCTGGGCGATCTCCCCGCCCGAGATGGAGATTTGCGCCATCTCGGCGCCCCGGCACAGGCCGGCCCCGATGGCATCGAGCATGGCGGCGTCGGTTTTTTCGACGGCGATGTAATCGACCAGCGACAGCGGTTTCGCGCCGACGCAGATCAGGTCGTTGACGTTCATGGCGACGCAATCGATGCCGATCGTGTCGTATTTGCGCATCATGTCGGCGATGATCGTCTTCGATCCGACGCCGTCGGTGCACAGCGCCATGCCGATTCCGTCGACCTCGACGACATTGGCGAAATAGCCGATCGGCAATACCACCCGGCCCATGCCGTGCTTCGGCCAGGTCTTTTGCACGCGCGCGATGATGCGGTTGAGCCCGGAGTCGGCTTCAGCCGAGTCGACGCCGGTCGCTTTGTAGGCTTCTTCGCGCGCGCCATCCGACCGATTGTCCGCCACCCGGGTTTCCTTTCGAAAGACCGCAACAGCGGCACGTTCGGCCGGCGCGCTGGTGCCGCGGAAGGGATTCGAACCCCCGACCCACGCATTACGAATTTGATGGTCTTGCTTTTCCGCAGCTATACCGTAGTTTCCTAGCGTGTACTTTTCCTTGATTCAAGCCACAACTTCGATCCGGTCGATTTCCGGAGACACCCAGTATTTCCAGTTTCGGTGGCGACACGGTGGCGACAGAACCCATTGGGACGTTGACGGGGGATAATCCGATGTCCGTTGCAAAGCTTTCGAAGCGAACGGTAGACTCGCTGCAGCCTGCCGCCAAGTCGTTCATCGCGTACGATACGAGCCTCAAGGGCTTCGGTGTGCGCGTGCTCCCTTCCGGGGCAAAGTCCTGGGTGATTGAGTACCGGCCGGGTGGTGGCGGCCGCAAGGTCGGCAAGCGTCGGTTCAAGCTCGGCAATGTCGGCGATCTGACCCCCGATGAAGCCCGCAAGGCTGCGCGAACCGTGCTCTCCAAGGTACGGCTTGGCGGTGACCCTGCGCACGACCGCTCGGCTGCCCGTCGACAAATGACCGTTGCGGCGTTGGCCGAAGAGTTCATCAAGGACCACGCCGAAGCGAAGCGGAAGGCCTCGACGGCTGGGAATTATGCCCAGGTATTGCGCCGGATCGTGGTGCCGGAGATCGGCAGCCGAAAGGTGGACGCCGTGACCCGAGCGACCATTTCCCGGCTTCACTTGAAGCTGAAGGGCACACCGTACCACGCGAACAAAATGCTAGCGGTGGTCGGGTCCATGTACTCCTTCGCCGCGGCGAAGCATATCGTGCCCGAGGGCTTCAACCCGGTCCGTGGCATTGTCCGGTTCCCCGAGTCCAACCGGGAGCGCTTTCTCACCACCGCGGAGCTCGATCGGTT
>WNFG01003620.1_pt1 | contig 12940 bp, 9 predicted proteins | sample 5400431 | NCBI WGS metagenome assembly WNFG01 (sample SAMN13153346, study PRJNA577476) | soil metagenome | isolation source: 120 cm saprolite under Douglas fir tree site 2 hole 3 replicate 2 | place: USA:California | collected 2015-04-18
TTGCTGCGCCCAAGCCAGACTCGCCAGGGCCACACAGAACAGGATCACTGGATTTGTGGGAGGCACGGCGGCATTTTAACAGGCGTTTGGCTTCCGGCATCAGGCTAACCTTTGACAGTGCGACCGGTGACTGACATCTATAATCAAAGTCGGTATGCCACCTTCGTACCACGATCTGCGACGCAAGTTATCCCAACATGGACTATGGCCCACCGGGCGCCTGGCACGCAGTGCGTGGTATCTGTTCGCTTTGGACCTGTTCCTGTTCCTGCTGCAGGAAGTGCTGAAGTTTTTCAAATTGTCATGGGGCAGTAGCTTGGGCGGCTGGGTAAGCATTCTAAGCTTTGCCGCCATCGTCCTGTTTTGCATGTTGGCCTTCCGCTGGCTCAAGACAAAATTGCTTTGGCGACTGCGGAATCGCCTCATTGTTACCTACATGTTCATCGGCGTGATCCCAGTGGCTCTGCTGGTGGCACTGGTACTAGGTTCGTTTTATTTGTTTGCCGGACAGTTCGCCACCTTCATCGTGACCACCGGGCTCAACTCGGAACTGAATAGTTTGGAGGCCACTAACTCAGCCATCGCTCACGGTTTGGCCGCCAGACTGGAGAGCGGAAAAGGCACCGAATCGGCCGCGCTGGAAGATTTGCGTCATTCCGGCAAGGCTGGCGCCGAGCGCCAAGTCTCGGTACGGCTGAATGAGAAGATCATCCTTAACAGTTCTGCGGCAGGAACGCTCTCCTCTGCTCCTGCTTTCCCGGACTTTTTGAAGAACTCTTTTCGCGATGTCGTGCGAGACCATGGCAAGCTGTTCCTGCGCACCGCGGAAACCCTTCCGCTGCGCAGCGGCAAGTTGACGGTGCTTTCGAGCGAGCCGCTGGACCAACATTTGCTGGAGGATCTAGCTAAGGACCTGGGCGAGATCACATTGTATGCATCCGGCCTGACGGTGCACAAAGTAGATGAGACCCAACAGAACTCGCCCATCTCGCGCAATGCGGCTCCCAGCAACAATGCTGCGCATTCCACCTTTACAGTGAGGAAGCCTGACGGCGACTACGTGCTCGATACCGGGAAGGAAGCTCTCGTCCCCACTTATAGCGCCGGTAATCCGCCTTCGCCGACAGGCCCGCTGGATCGCCGGGTGACATTTGCAACTTCTGTTTTTGTGGTGAACTGGGACACGGGAGATACATCGCAACCGGCCGCCATCAGTGTACAGACCAGCTTGTCCATGCTTTATCAGCGGCTTTTCTCCGCCCTCGGCGAGTTTGCTCCCGCAATCGAGTTCGGATTGGTCTTCGTCGCCGCCTTCTTTGCCGTGATTGAGCTTCTTGCTCTGCTCATTGGCACACACCTGACGCGCACCATCACCGGCGCGGTGGCTCAGCTTTATCAAGCAACCAAACACATCAACCGCGGCGATTTCAGTCATCGCATTCCAGTGCGATCGAAAGATCAATTGTCGGAGTTGGCAAATTCCTTCAACTCGATGACGGCGTCCATCGAAAAGCTGATCATTGAGCAGAAAGAAAAGCAGCGCCTGGAGAACGAGTTGGTGATCGCCCAGGAAGTGCAGGCGCAGCTTTTTCCGAAAGAGATTTCGCAACTTGAATCGCTGGAGGTGCACGGCTTCTGCCGCCCGGCGCGTACCGTGAGTGGGGATTACTATGACTTTCTTGCCTTGAACTCAGACCGGCTGATCCTGGCGGTGGGAGATATCAGCGGCAAAGGAATTTCCGCTGCTTTGTTGATGGCCACAATTCATTCCGCGGTCCGAGCCTACAGCCTGGAAGGCATGCCGCGCTTGCGAGAGCCGGTTGCGGTCGGCGCGGTGGCAGGAACAGGGATGATGATGGCGTCAGGACTCTCTCCGAGCGGTGAGGCTTCTCCCGCCACGCTGCTTGCACTACTCAACCACCAGCTTTACGAGAGCACTCCGCTTGAAAAGTACGCCACCCTGTTCCTCGCGCTCTACGATGGTGCGTCCCGCAAGTTGACCTACAGCAACGGCGGACATCTGCCACCTGTCATCATCAGCGAAGACGGAACACTACGGCGTCTCGATTGCGGCGGCATGGTGGTTGGTCTGTTTGACAATCTCTCGTACGAGGAGAGTTCGGTTCAACTCCAATCGGGCGAGATCTTCCTGGCTTATAGCGATGGCGTGACTGAACCGGAGAACGAATATGGCGAGTTCGGGGAAGAGCGCCTGATCGAACTGGTAAGCGAGAACCGCCACTTACCACTCACCCGCATTACCGAAGCCGTCACCGCCGCGGTGGACGACTGGATTGGGCCGCACGAACAGCCCGACGATGTAACCTTAGTGTTGGCGCGCGCGCGTTGAGTAGTTCAGAAAGCAAGGGAGAACTCGAAGTTCAAGGCTGACGAGGCAAGTTGCTAGTCCCGATTTGATTCCATCCCACTATAGGAACCACCCCACCCGGACCCTTCGTGATGTTCCACCAACCGGCCAGCTAATGACAGGATTGAATTCGGATTTTCTGTTTCGTTTTGCCAGTTGAAGTACGCAATGAGGCAGACGATTCACTTCGAAGGTGGCTTCAGGCTGGTGGGCCCTGTCGGAAATGGCGGAGGCTAGCGGTTGGACGTTTTCAAACAGTTATTTTCGCCCGATTTTATGCCACACGGGTACTGCTACCTGTGGGACTCGCGGATTCTATGGCTGCACGTCATCTCGGATGGTCTGATCACACTTTCTTACTACTGCATTCCGGTTGCGCTCGTCTATCTCGTCCGTAAGCGACGCGACCTGCCTTTCAACTGGGTTTTCTGGATGTTCGGAATCTTCATTATGGGTTGCGGCACGACCCATCTGATGGAGATTTGGACCGTCTGGCACGCCACATATTTCATGTCTGGAGTTGTTAAGGCCATCACTGCCGCGGTGTCGGTGGCCACCGCCGTACTGCTCATACCTTTGGTTCCCAAAGCCATCGCGCTGCCCAGCCCGGCCAATTTGCAGGCGTTGAATAGTGAGTTAGAAGCTGTAATAGCTGAGCGTAGTCGCGTTGAAGAAGCAAATAAGAACCAAACCGCGATTTTGCGAGCGCAGGCCCAGCTTCTTGACCTGGCGCACGACTCCATTATTGTGCGCGACATGGATAGCACCATCACATTTTGGAACCATGGGGCGCAGGAAACGTACGGTTGGACGAAGGAACAGGCGATCGGAAGTACCAAGCAAGTTTTGCTAAAAACTTGCTTCCCACAGCCGTTGCCGGAAATTGAAAAAGAGCTATTTGATAACGACCGTTGGGAAGGCGAACTCATTCACACCACCCGTGAAGGCGCAGTCATTGTGGTGGCCGCGAGATGGGCGCTGCAGCGTGATGAGCAAGGCCGGCCAGCGGCAATTCTTGAGATCAACAGAAATATTACGGAACGTAAGCGGGCAGAAAATAAATTCCGTGCACTGCTGGAATCGGCACCTGACGCCATGGTGATTGTGAACCGCGGAGGCCGCATCGAACTGGCCAATGCACGGACGGAAGAACTATTCGGATATAGCAGGACGGAAGTGCTCGGCAACCCGGTTGAAATGCTGATTCCGGAAAGATTTCGGGGAAAACATGGCGGCCATCGCGAGGCCTTCTTTCAATCGCCACGCGGGCGGGAAATGGGAGCCGGCCTGGAACTGCACGGGCTGCGAAAAGATGGTACTGAGTTTCCCGTGGAGATCAGCCTGAGCCCGATCGAGACCGAGGACGGCGTGTTGGTCGCAGCCGCGATTCGCGACGCCACCACTCGCAAGAAAGCCGAGAACAAATTTCGCGCTCTGCTGGAATCAGCCCCTGACGCCACGGTCATTGTCAACCGCCAGGGCCGTATCGAGCTGGCCAACGCACAGATGGAGAAGCTTTTCGGATACCCCAAGACGGAGGTACTGGGGCAACCGGTGGAAATGCTGATGCCAGAAAGGTTTCGCAGGAATCATCCCGCACATCGCAATGATTTTTTCCACTCGCCCAAGAATCGAGAGATGGGCGAAGGCCAGGAACTGTACGGACTGCGGAAGGATGGGACAGAGTTTCCGGTGGAGATCAGTCTGAGCCCGATCGAGACAGAAGAAGGCGTGCTGGTCTCGGCCGCGATTCGTGACGTCACCGCGCGCAAGAGAGCAGAGAACAAATTCCGGGCCCTGCTGGAATCAGCGCCTGACGCCATGGTGATTGTGAATCGCGAAGGCCGAATCGAGTTGAGCAATGCTCAGACCGAAAAACTGTTCGGGTACGCCTTCTCCGAGGTACTGGGGAAACCGGTGGAAATACTGCTCCCGGACCGATTCCGCAGCAAGCATGGCGAACATCGGACGAATTTCTTTCAATCGCCCAAGCACAGGGAAATGGGAGCAGGGCTGGAATTGTACGGGCTGCGAAAGGATGGAACCGAATTTCCCGTCGAGATCAGTCTGAGCCCCTTAGAGAGTCCGGAGGGGATGCTAATCACGGCGGCGATCCGCGACATCACCGAGCGCAAACGGGCAGAGGCGGAGATCCTCACACGCAACCAGCAATTGGAAGACGCCAATCAAGAACTGGAAGCCTTTACCTACTCGGTTTCGCACGACTTGCGCGCTCCGTTGCGGCACATCAGCGGTTTCTCCAAGATTGTTCTGGAAGAATACGGCCGAACCTTGGACCCCGAGGGGCAACGATTTCTGCAACGTATCCAGGAAGGCACATCGCAAATGGGCTTGCTGGTCGACGATCTCTTGAATCTGGCGCGCATTAGCCGCACCGAAGTGCGGTTCCAGGTTGCCGGACTGAACTCGATCGTCGAAGACGTAATTTCCAGTCTGAAGATGGAAAGCGACGGCCGGCAGGTGGAATGGAAGGTGGACAGTCTGCCATTCGTGGAGTGTGATCCCGCATTGATCAAACAAGTTATCCAGAATCTGCTCTCCAACGCTCTCAAGTACACCCGGCCGCGCCCCTGCGCCATCATCGAGGTCAGCCAGAAGCAAGAAAACGGAGAAACAGTAGTTTTCGTCCGCGACAACGGCGTCGGCTTCAATATGAAGTACGCCGACAAACTGTTTGGCGTGTTTCAGCGCCTGCACCGTGCCGAGGATTTCGAAGGCACCGGAGTGGGGTTGGCCACGGTGAAACGCATCGTTCAAAAACACGGGGGCCGGGTATGGGCAGAAGCCGAACTGGATAAAGGCGCGACCTTCTATTTCACCCTTAAAGTTAAAGAACAAATCGAAAGCCGAGGTAAAGCCGCTAGGGCTGGAGATCAATCATGATGTCATGTGAATGTGAAATTTTACTGGTAGAAGATAACCAGGACGACGCCGAATTAGCATTGCACGCGTTACGGCGGGAGAAGCTGGCGAACAAGATCCAAGTGGCCCGCGACGGCGAGGAGGCCCTGGACTTTCTGTTCTGCACCGGAGCCTTCGCGCATCGCTCTTTCGATCATCCTCCCAAACTAGTTCTGCTGGATCTGAAACTGCCCAAAGTGGATGGAATGGATGTACTCAAGCGACTCAAAGGAGATCCCCGGACGAGGACAATTCCAGTGGTCATTCTCACTTCCTCCAAGGAAGAGCGGGACCTGATCACCGGCTATGGGTTGGGCGCCAACAGCTACATCCAGAAACCGGTCGACTTTGATCAGTTTCGGGAGACCGTGAAGCAGGTGGGACTGTACTGGCTGGTGACCAATCAAGCGCCTGTGTTTGTTCCCGAGAAACAAGCAGCGGCAGGAAAGTGAAATGAGCGGCACTGCGGCGGAATACTCCAATCCCGACTTATTGCGAGTCTTACTGGTAGAGGACAATCAGTCCGACGCTGAACTTACGTTGCACGCGTTGCGCAATGGCGGTGGCTTCAACGTCTCCGCCGAGGTGACGCAGACCGCCGAAGAGTTTACTCACCAGGTGCAGACGAATCGCTATGACATCGTGCTGGCGGATTACAACCTGCCGCAGTGGACCGGCATGGACGCGCTGCGAGTGCTGCGCAGTCAGGATTTGGATATCCCTATGATTCTGGTGACCGGCTCTCTGGGAGAAGAAAGGGCGGTGGAGTGCCTGAAGCAAGGCGCGACAGATTATGTGCTGAAGGACCGTCTCACCCGATTGCCGGCGTCGGTCAGAAGAGCTTTGGAAGAAACGCGTCTTCGGCAAGAGCACGCCGAATCGGAAAAAGAACTGGCTCGCAAGGTTGAGGAGTTGGCACGTTCCAATGCGGACCTGGAACAGTTCGCCTATGTAGCCTCACATGATTTGCAGGAGCCGCTGCGCATGGTGGCGAGTTATACCCAACTGCTGGCCAAACGCTACAAGGGACGGCTGGACGCAGATGCTGACCAGTTCATCGCCTACGCCGTCGATGGCGCCAACCGCATGCAGAGCTTGATCCGGGATCTACTCACCTATTCTCGGGTGAACCGGGCAGAAAAAGCGATGATTGAGACTTCCAGCGAAACTGCATTAGAACGGGCACTGGTTAATTTGCAGGGGGCAATCAAGGATAGTGGCGCAGTCGTCAGCCACGGTCCACTGCCCATGGTGGCGGCGGATCCGTCCCAACTGGTTCAGTTATTTCAGAATCTCGTGAGTAATGCCATTAAGTATCGTGGCGCCGAAGTTCCTCGCATACGAATTTCTGCCGCCGAGGGTAGCAAGGGGGAATCGGTGTTTTCCGTAGCGGACAATGGACTCGGAATTGCACCCCAGTACTTTGAGAAGATTTTTCTAATGTTTCAGCGACTACACGGGCGGGAAGAATTTCCCGGCACCGGAATTGGTCTGACCATCAGTAAGAAGATAGTAGAACGGCACGGTGGCCGCATCTGGGTCGAATCCGAACCGGGGAAGGGCTCCGTGTTTCACTTTACCCTGTCCCCCAAGCGGGAGAAGTAATGGCAACACCTGTAGCAAACGTGATGCCCGTAGAAGTCTTGTTGGTGGACGACAGCCCGGGCGACGTGCGCCTTACGCAAGAAGCCTTGCTGGATGCCAGGATCCACCTCAACTTGTGTGTTGCCTCGGACGGCGAAGAGGCCATGGCTTTTCTTCTACGCCGGGGGAAGCATGCCCATGCGCCTCGCCCGGACATCATCCTGCTGGATTTGAACCTTCCCAAGAAAGATGGCCGCGAAGTTCTTCGGGACATTAAGGCGGATCGCAGCCTGGCAACGATTCCGGTCGTGATATTGACCACTTCTTCCGCCGAGGCGGATATCCTGCGCAGCTATCAGTTGCACGCCAACTGTTTCATCACCAAGCCGGTGGACTTGAATCAGTTTCTGGTGGTGGTGAAAAGCATCGACAACTTTTGGCTGACGGTAGTCAAACTGCCGATCGAAACACGATGAGTACAAACTCAACCCAAGTTCTCCTCGTCGAAGACAACCCTGGGGATGCCCGGTTGATGCATGAGATGCTCAGTGAGCCGGGCCCCGGCAGCTTTGAATTGACCCGCGTCGGCCGCTGGAGCGAAGCGGTGAATCATCTCGCCAGCAGTGTGGCCAGCGTCGTCCTGTTGGATTTAGGATTGCCGGATGTTCAAGGTCTGGACGTGGTGCGGGCGGCGCACGCGCGGGCAGTCGATGTGCCGCTGGTTGTGCTGACCGGCCTCGACGATGAAGCGCTTGCGGTGCAAGCCTTGCAAGAAGGCGCCCAGGACTATCTGATAAAGGGCCAGATCGATAGCCATTCTCTCCGGCGCGCGCTTCGCTACGCCATCGAGCGCCAGCGCATGCAGACAGAAAGCGACCATCTCCGCACCCAGCAACTTCAGTTGAAGGATGAATTCCTTTCGCATGTATCGCACGAATTGCGGTCGCCGCTTACCGCCATATATCAGTTTGTAACCATTCTTCTGGATGGCCTGGCGGGCGAGCTAAACCCAGAGCAGCGCGAATATCTGCAAATCACTCTGCGGAACAGCCGGCAGTTGCAATCGATGATTGACGACCTGCTCGAGGTCACGCGCGGCGAAGCCGGCAAACTCAGCATCGAACCGCAATGTATCTCCGTTTCCGAGGTCATCGCCGCTACCCTCGGCACTCTGCAGGTAACCGCTGCGGACAAAAAAATCATGCTTTCTTCAGACATAGCGGCAGACCTTGCGCCGGCCTGCGCCGATCCATCCCGTGTGCAGCAGATTCTGATTAACATGGCTGAAAATGCCCTCAAGTTCACTGCTGCAGGGGGTGAGGTCAAGATCCGGGCTGGCAGTTTTGAAAAAGATCCGCGGTTTCTGTTGCTTGAAGTCTCGGATACAGGCTGCGGAATCAGCCCGGACGTAAGCCAAAGAATTTTCGAACGCTTGTATCAGGTTCCTAGCCCATCGGAAGCCGGCCGCAAGGGCCTGGGCCTCGGCCTTTATATCTGTAAAGCGCTGGTGGTTCGGCAGGGAGGCCAGATCTGGGTCAGCAGCGAACTGCAACACGGCAGCACTTTTTCATTTACCCTGCAGGTCTTTTCCTTAGCCGGGTTGATTGCACCGGTGCTTACCAGCAAGAAGCGGCGCATAGATCCAGTCGCCTTGGTCATAGTGGAGATGTCTTCTCCCCATGGCTGGTCTTCGAAAGCGCAACGAGAGAAAGCCTCTCAGGAAGTACGGTCTTTCTTGAAGCGCTGTCTGCATCCTGTTTTGGACGTGCTTCTGCCGAAAATGGACTCCGCCGCCAGAGAGCTTTTCTTTATTGTGGCTTCCGCCAACGAGAAGGGCACGGAAGTGCTGACCAAGAGAATCAAAGACCAACTAGAACGTTTTGTAGGCATTCAGCAAGCCCGTCTCAGTTTCTCGGTCTCTTACAGCTTGCTGGATTTGAACTTGATCGACGCGGATACGCCAGCCGAAGATTTTCCCGAGAAGGTGGCGACGGAAATCCGGGAACTTGTGCACACCGCAACCTTCTCGAGGAGTAGTTGCCATGAATAAGAAGATCCTCATCGTGGACGATGATCCTGATATGCGCCTTGGGCTGCACGTTCGTCTCAAGGCGAACCACTTCGATACCTGCTTCGCCGCGGATGCCATGACCGCGATTAGCGAGGCCCGTAAACATAGGCCTGATCTGGTTATTCTTGATCTCGGTTTGCCCGCTGGCGATGGCTTCGTAGTCATGGAAAGGCTCAAAGCCAACGATTATCTGGCTTCCATTCCGGTGCTTGTAGTTTCGGCCCGCCACCCATACCCCAATCGCGAGCGTGCCCTAAAGGATGGAGCAAAAGCGTTCTTTCAAAAGCCCGTCAATAACGAGGAACTGTTATCAAGCATTCGGCACTTTCTGGGGGAACCTGACGCCTCCATGTGAGGTCGGCATTAGAGGCCGGCGGTAGACAGTTTTCCGCTGTAGAAATCGCTTGCCGGCACTGCCGCCCGCTCGAAAACAGGCTGTCCGTCCTACTTCGCGACCAGCATTTCATGAACCTTGCGGACTAATTCCTGCACGGGAAAGGGTTTTTGCAGAAAGCAAGTGCGGGAATCGGTGACGATTTTTGGTATGGAATCACTGGCGTAGCCGGAAACAAACACAACTTTCAACCCGGGCAGACGGAGTCGCAGGTGTTCGACCAGTTCGTCACCCGCCATGCCCGGCATAATTACATCACTTACCATGAGATCGATCGCGCCCTCACGGTTCTCCACCACTTGGATGGCTTCCTCGCCACTGCCCGCGGACAGAACCGTGTAACCTTGTTCCTGGAGCACCTCGCGCGCCAAACCCCGCACCGCAACATCATCCTCCACCAGCAGCAGAGTGCCTGATCCCTTAGGCGCAGGCTCAAGCGTGGGTATCTCTGCGAGCGATTCGAGTCTTCCCTCGGACTGCGGCAGGTAGACGCGAAAAGTCGAGCCTTTGCCAGGTTCGCTATCTACGGAAATATGCCCGCCACTTTGCTGCACGATTCCGTATACAGTAGCGAGTCCGAGGCCAGTCCCCTTGCCAATTTCCTTGGTAGTAAAGAAGGGTTCAAAGATCTTGGCACGAGTCTCGGCGTCCATACCGATACCCGTATCGCTCACCGTCAGCACGACATAGCGACCGGGAGGCAGCGAGGGATCCCGCCGAAGCAGGCTGTGATCGAGTTCCACATTTTTAGTTTCCAACGTCAGGCGGCCGCCACTGGCCATCGCATCTCGGGCATTGACGGCCAGGTTCACGATCACCTGCTCCATCTGCGCCGGGTCGGCGCGTACTCGCCACAACTCCGCTTCCTTACGGATTACGAGCTCGATATCTTCCCGAACCAAGCGGGGGAGCACACGGTCCATATCACGCAGAACGGAATTCAAATCCAGGACGCGGGGCGCGAGTACTTGCTTGCGGCCGAGGGCGAGCAACTGTTGAGTTAGCAGCGCTGCGCGCTCAGTGGCGTGCAAGACGCGCTCGGCTTCCCGGCGCGCTGGGTTTTCCGCAGAAAAGCGGCGGAGCAGAATTTCGGTGTATCCGTGAATCACGGACAAAAGATTATTGAAATCATGGGCTACCCCCCCAGCCAATCGGCCTATGGCTTCCATTTTCTGGGCGTGGAGAAGCTGCGCCTCCAGACGCCGCTGTTCAGTGACTTCACGCTGTGTCCCCCAAACCCGCACCAAGAAACCGTCTTCTACCACTCCATTGATGTTGTTGAGGAAATAACGGGCATGACCGTGCTCGTCTCTCTCTATCGACTCTCCATTGACCACTTGATATCCGGAGCGTAGGAGCTTTCGGGCGAGTTCCAGGTTTTCGGGTTCAGAGATTTCAAACAAATCGCGTACCGGCCTGCCGCGAAGATCGCCAGCGGAAGCGAATCCGTGAAGTCGAGCCAGAGCATCGTTGCATTCAGCAAAAAAAATAGTGCGGTGCAGATGATCCAGTTGCTCAGCTTCCGGAAGAGAAGTGGAGAGCGGTTCCTGCAACTCGCAACGCCAGATTCCCTCTGTACTCTGGGTAACATAGGCCCGGTAGCGTTCCTCATCGCGACGGCGTTCCTGCTCCGCCCGCTCAAGGTCCGCCAGCATTCGGTTAATAACTCTCGCCAGTTGAGACAGCTCGTCGCTGCCCTCAATCGCAACCCGTGCCGAGAGATCGCCGCCGGAGCCAATAACAGCGACGTTTTTCCCGAGTCCGACTAGCCGGGACAGCACTAATCTCTCCAACAGGAACACAGTAACCACGCTGAACACTAGTCCCACGATCAACGCCGAACCCATGAGGTAAATCTCAGTGTTCCTTCCTTCGGCGTAGATCGTTCGTGGGAGCCGGACCCGAAGCATGAGCGCCGGCTGGCCGTCAACTCCATTGATCAACTCATAACCTGCGATGAGCTGTTTGCTCAATGGCCGTGTCACGATGGGGGTTAACCGCGAAAGCGACCCTTGAATGGCTTGGAAATCGGCGGGGAGTCGGGGATCAGTAAAAGGGTAGACCTGCAAGTCTAAACGCGTTAACAGCGAAAGACGGTGGATTTCATTTGCGCTCAACCGTCGGCCCATGATGAGTGTGCCTCGGGACGGACCCTCGCCCGATGATTTCAAAATTCGGGAAGCCGATATCATCATTGGACCGTCGGACAAAGTAATAATTCCGCTGACAATGTTTTCGGCCAAAGCTGGCCGTATCAGAACACCCGGCTGGAGAAGTTTTTTCTCGAGAGCCACTTGCCGGGTGAGGTCGAGAGGATGATCCGCCAGGCGTTCAAATATCACCTCGCCGGAGGAATTCAAAAACATCACCAAATCGATTCGGAGATCGGTGAATATTGCGCGAGGAAAGTTTGATTCCAGGAATCTTGGGTGGGGACGCTGAACGAATTCGTAGGCTTCGTCCCAGACGGCGTCGTCGCGAGCGATGGTTTCGAGTTGGGAAATCTCAGTTTCGAGAGCCGTCGATGCTCGCTGTACCTCGCGACGAGTCTGCTGCGCTTCGTATTCTCTCAGCCGCCGTAGCAGAGTCACGCGCGTAAGCACGAAGAACGTTACCAGCAGTCCAAGAAGGGTTGCCCCGATGATGAGCAGTGTCTTGCGCCGCAGAGTCACAAAAAATCCCTCAGGTGCCAAAGCCGGCGCACACTCAGATGCTCGCATCACCGGCGAGGTGAGCCATTGTATTCGCACGCGCCGCAGTTGGGGAACCAACAGTGCCGGTTCGCACACGTGACCAACGGCTCATCTCCGCCTACTTCAGCACCAAGTCTTGCGTTTGTACTCGCGGTATTGGTCCCCGAATTTCGCCTCCAAGACTTTCGCTTCCTGACGAGCACGAAAAATCTGAATCGGAATAATGATTGCCGGCAGGATCCACAGACTGGGTTTATGCAGAACCACGATCAAACCTAAGATCGCGATCATCCCAAAGACATAGATCGGATTGCGGATTCTGGAATAGAGGCCACGAACGACCAGCTTCTTCGCTTGCGGAGTAACCGAGAATGATTTTCCAAGCTGAAAACGTGCGGTGAAGACAAGCGCCATCCCCACGAGCGTGAGCATGGCACCCGTCCAGCGCGCGGCATTCCAAGGACCCGGCCATTGCCAAAGCAATGCGAGAATTGCCAACATCGCGACGATTTGGAGGAGCAGGAATGAGAGAAACTTGAAGTCCATTCGTTTCACTCCACTAATCGTTGCCGTACACCGTGGATGAAATCAGTATAGGCAGGGGTGTATCCCGCGGCTCGCATGTCGGTCGCGATCTGGCCACGATGGTAGGCAGAGTGCATGATCACGTGCGTGAGAATGTCCGAAACCGAATTGGTCCAGGATTCTCCCTTGCTGTTGGTGTAGTTGACTTCCTGAGACAATTGGGCCGCCTGGATTCCGCCAAGATATTTCTGCCAAAGCCGGGGGAGGTCGATAACCTCTGCTTCGCACTTCACGATACTAAACTCGGGCCACACCGGATACGTTGCTTGGCGCCGCTCAATGCGTTCCAGCCAGAGGCGTTCGGCGGAAAGGATGTGCGATAG
>WNFG01008728.1_pt1 | contig 12939 bp, 9 predicted proteins | sample 5400431 | NCBI WGS metagenome assembly WNFG01 (sample SAMN13153346, study PRJNA577476) | soil metagenome | isolation source: 120 cm saprolite under Douglas fir tree site 2 hole 3 replicate 2 | place: USA:California | collected 2015-04-18
GTGATGTCCGCGGCCATGCCCGGGCGCACGAGCCCTCGGTCATAGAGTCCCAGGCGTTGCGCCGCCTGCGAGGTCATCTTCCTCACCCCCTCTTCGATCGAAAACAGATGCAGGTCGCGGGCATAGTGTCCGAGCCACCGCGCCGCCGAGCCGAACGCGCGTGGATGAGTCAAGTTGCCGGCAAACGGACCGTCCACGGAGGAACCCGCCGCGTCGATCCCCAACGACACCCATTGCTGCCGAAGGCCAAGCTGCACGTCGTCTTCGCTCATCGTGAAACGGATGACGCCGATTCGCGTGTGAGCGAGCTCGATCAGATCGAGCAGCGTGTCCTCGGGCGTCTTGCCCATCTCGACGGCGACCTTGGAGAGGCGCTTGCCCAGATATTTCTTGAGTTCGGGATTGACGCAGCCGGCGAGAAGAATCCCTTCCGCGCTCTCGTCGCCCATGGCTCCGTGCCAAAGTTGCGATTTGATCTTCTTCCGCTGTGCCGGGTCCCGGAACCGGTCGATCATCTGGTCGAGTCCGCCCGCGTGCGCCCAATCGGGAACATTGGCAGTCAGGTCGTTGGACGAGGCTGCATAGGGATACATGTTCGCTGCGATGTCGACGCCTTCCGCACGAGCCCGCTCGATTCGCGCCAGCACGTCCTTCATCTTCCCCCAGTTGGCCCGGCCCGAGACTTTCAGATGCCAGATTTCCACCGGAATGTGCGCCTCGCGACCGATCGTGATCGCCTCCTCGAGCGCCTGGATCTCGCCGTCGGCCTCGTCGCGGATATGGGACGCGTAAACTCCGCCGTAGCGCGCGGCGATCTTGGCCAAGGCGATCAGCTCAGGCGTCTTGGCGTAGGAGCCCGGCGGATAAATGAGTGCGGTCGAGACACCGCGGGCTCCTTGCTTCATCGCGGTCTCGGTGATTCTTTCCATCTCCGCTAGTTGGCTGGGACTCGGTTGCACATCATCGAGGCCAAGCACGATGGTCCGCACCTGGGCCGCTCCGACGAAAGTTGCCAGGTTGATGGTGCTACGGGTGGCCTCGAATCGTTTGAAGTAGCCATTGAGGTCAGTCCAGTTCACCGTCAGATGGAAGTGATCGAGGAAAGGCTTCCAACGCTCCAGCGCCAGCTCGTTGAGCGGCGCAATCGAGCCTCCCTCGCCTGTGATCTCGGTGGTGATGCCCTGACGAATTTTCGACTCGACCCGGTTGTCGACCAGGACGTGTCGCTCCGATTGGCCCAACAGATCGATGAACCCCGGCGCCACCATTCGGTCGCCCAGGTCGATCCGACGCGTGCTCGCTGTGCGTGACAAATCGCCCACCGCCACAATCCGATCGCCGCGAATGCCGACGTCGGCTCGGAACCACGGCGCGCCTGAGCCGTCGACCACCCGGCCATTCGCCAGCACCAAGTCAAACTCCGCCCGCTCACCAGCCCGAGCGGAGAGCACGCACGCGGCACAGGCAATCGCGCAGCTCAGTCGGAAAATTGGCATCGGGTCCCTCCGTCGCGCCGGGCGCAGTCGGCGTGTTCGGCCGCAATGCACCCTATCAACGCGCGGGCGCGCAGCCTACCAATGTGAGCGCGCAGGGTTAATGATGGGGAAAGAGCCTCCGAGTCGCCTCGGGGTCTGCGGTTGGGGAGCAGCCCGACCACACGACTGGGGCTGCGCTTGGACTAAAGTGGAAGGATGGCTGATGTCGCGTTAGCCACGTGCGCGCGCTGTGGAGCACCTCGAGCCGCGAGCATCGATTGTCCTAAGTGCGGCGTTATCTACGCCAAGGCTCACCAGCCACACGCGCCGGTTGCGGCCCCGCAAGTGCTCGAGCCGGAAGCTTCCACCGGAGTATGGGAGGGCGATCTCGAAGATGCCCGACTCGAGCACCGGCTCAGGCTTTTTGCCGTGCCCGCGGCCCTTATTTTCGCGCATTTTGTAGTCGCCACGAGATTTGGGCATGCCGTTACCCGCATCTTTCTGAGCATGTTTGTCCACGAGCTCGGGCATGCCGTTGCAGCCTGGCTCTGCGGGTACACGGCCTTTCCCGCTCTCTGGGTGACGCTGATGTCCTCCGGGCGCGTCCCCTCCCTTGCCATTGTTCTGTCGCTCGCACTCGGACTTGGCGCGTTTTGGCTTTGGAAAGTTGAACGCCAATGGAGCGCTGCTGCCTTAGGAACGGTGCTCGTACTGCAATTGGCGTTGACGCTCGGCGTGTCTGCGCGCAGCGCCGAAGCGCTGATCGCCTTTGCGGGGGATGGCGGCTGCTTTGTCCTTGGCGCGGCGCTCATGTGCACCTTCTACGCAAATAACGAAAGCTCGCTCGTTCGGGGCTGGTTGCGTTGGGGCTTTTTGGCGATCGGAACCTTCGCATTTTCCGACGCCCTCGCAACCTGGTGGGCAGCGCGCTCTGACGCCGACGCCATTCCCTTCGGTGAAATCGAAGGCGTCGGACTCTCGGATCCAAGCAAGCTCACCGAGACCTACGGTTGGACCATCCACCAACTGATCAACCGGTACCTTTTCGTCGCAGCGGTAAGCTTCGCGGCGCTGGCAGTGGTCTACGCCGCGGGGCTACGCGGACAACCGAGAGGCCAATTGCCCGAATGAGAGGGTGCCTGGAGAATTCATCCAGACGCGAGCCCGGCACCCCTTTGTGAAATGGAGCCGGACTGGAGCGACCTAGAGAATCCCGTGCTCTCGAAGCAGTTCCAGCTCTCTGGTTACAAGGGCCATCCCGCCTTGGCTGTACATGATCAGCAGGCGCTCGGCGCTCATATAACTGAGCGCCGGGTTTCGATACCTGCGGTTGTATCCGCTGACGTCTAGCGGATCGTAGCCGTAACGTCCCGCCAGCTCTCTGAGCAGAATCTGGGTAATGCTGACCGCTGGGCCGGTGAGCGTAAAGTCCGAGTCAGAGATGTTATGAAGGACATACTCGGCGAGAACGTTGAGCTGACCCTGCCGCGATGAGATCGATCTCGCCCAGGTGCCGCAGTGGCGGAAGCCGCAGGAGTCCCTGCGCGTCGCGCACCAGGTAGCCCCGGTCCACTGGATCAATTCGAGCGAGAATCGCTCCGGCTCGAAGCCAGTTCACCACCTTGAATTGATTGCCGGATGTCGGAGTGGAGTGCGCCGAGGCCTGCGCAATCACGAAATCGGGCGACAGACCTCGTATCATCGCCTCCGCAACCCCGATGATGTGATGTCCTCCGGTCCTCGAGTCGCCAGGACGCCCGTAATCATCGTTGTCGCCGGCGCCTCCGAAGGGCAGCTCGATGAACTCGCTTCCGTCGGCGTTCCATTGGAAGACGAAGGTTTTCGCCCAGTCATGCCAGAGGGGAGCAGCGATCGTGACATCGCGGCTGATCTCGATGTCGTGTCCCTCTCCCCCTCCGACGATTGGTAAGCCGTCGCGGCGACTCGAGCCGTAAACCCGCCGATAACCGGCCGCCAACTGAATGCCGCTGAGATCGTTGAATGTCTCATGCACCACCAGGCCACCGGGGAACGAGTGATGGCCGCCGTAGCTGCTGCCAGGCGCCGAGAAGAAAGGCTGAGGCAACCGAGGGCAGTCCGTGCCATCCTCGAGGAGCGGAGGAATATGCCCGCCCGAAGTCCGCCAGGAATCAAATCTCCATCCGATTCGCGCACCAGGTGCTCGTCCAGCAGCTGTCGAACCAGCCGGTCTTTCTCTTCGGTGGTGATTCCCGCGCGGTGCCTGACGCAAGTTTGGCGGTTTGTGATTGCATCTACCGTTTCATGTCGCAGAGCGGGATCTCGAATCTGCTCGGCCTGACGATTGATGAACCTTTCGGCCGAGCGGACTAATGGGGAATCTCCCGCGAGCTGGGCTGCTTCCTCGTTCCCCGCACCCACTTCAGTTTGATCATCCGCATTGGCCGGCGCCGCCAAGCCAAACAACCCCATCAGTAGAGTGACGCCCAATCGACAGGCCTTAGGCATTGATCCCCCCGCGAGTGAAATGTTTGAATTTCCGTGGGCCAGGCTAGCCAGCGGCGACGGACGTGACGGTCAAATTTAGGTTATCGTTTCTTCACGCCTGTGTGGCGGAGAGGCCGTGCCGGTCCAGAGCTCCGCGGGTGCTTCAGCCTATTCGTGGGAGGCCAGCTCGGATCCGGAATCGCGCGCGAAGACTTCATCCACCGGCGTGACGCGCAGGTTCTCCGGTTTGATGTTGAGCTTCATTGCGCTGATGATTTTGTCCTCTTCGAGCACCTCGCTCGGCTTCAGCGGAGAAGCCGCGTCGCTCAGCAACTTGTCCTTCAAGCCCGTAGCATCCTTCGTCACGATCACCACCGACAGATTTTTAGCCGACAGGTGCCTGCGAATGGCGCGATTCACGTCGTCCACGGTTAGCTTGGAGAGTTTGTCCCGCATGTACTGGGTGAATTCGCCGATGCCGTAGAACTTCGAATCGAGGGCGTACCCGTTCTGCTCGTCCTCGGTTGCGGTCATCAGATACACGTTTTTCATCAGGTAATCGCGCGTGGTGACGAACTGCTCTGGTGTGACTTCTGCAGCTCATAGAGAGCGATTCGCAGAGCAGCATGCGCATTGGTCGGGACGACCGGGCGGATCCAGATTTCGAAGATCTGTTTTCGTCGCGCCACATTCGGCCGCGGAAAAGTCGCGAATCCGCTCCGCGGGAATGCTTCGATGTAGGCGTAGTCGCCGTAATTCAGCCCGCGCACCTCGCGAATCCGTTGATACAGGTGCCCAGAGGACGAGCGGTGCTCGCCAAGCCACGCGCGCGCCAGCCACAGCGCGGGGAAATCGGGGTGACTTCGGGTGACGTCGAGCGGGTGCCCGAAGGAGAGACCGGTCGCGCGGGTTTCCTTCTGAATAAGTTCCATCTCCAGGCCCCGGGGATTGTGCTCTGTGATCGCAGCGACGGGCTTCGGCGCTGGTTCGGGTAGCGTGGCGAGCGCTTGTCGGAGCCGCTGAAGCAGCTCCTCGGGAGCATCGCCGATGATGCCAATCGTGAGGTTTCGGCGCGTGTACTGAGTTCGCCAGAAATCCTTGATGTCATTCAAGCCGATTTGCTGGATGCCCGCGACCGTCCCGAGCACGGGGTGCGCGTAGGGGGTGCCGCGGAAGAGATTTTGCTGGAGCCTCTCCTTGCCCAGTTCCTCGTCGTCGTTATTGCGCAGGTCCTGCTTGAGCGCGTTGAGCTGGCTCTCCTTCACCCGGCGGAAATCATCTTCTCGAAAGCCGGGGCTCAACAACATCGGCAGGGCGACCTCGAAGAAGCTTTTCCAATTGTCTCGGTGGATCGAGGCAGTGAAGGTCGTCATCTCCTTATCCACGTCCATTCTGAACACGCCGGCGATTGGGAAAAAGGCGCGCTTGATCTCGTCGATCGGCCTCTCCGAGGAGCCTGCATTGGTGATCATCGAGCCGGTGAGGCGGGCGAGACCCTCTTTCCCCTTTGGGTCCGACGCCGAGCCGGTGAGGAAGTTCAGCTTGATGTTCAACTGCGGAAGCGAATTTTTCTGGGCGATAATCGGAATGTCCTGACCGGCGCCGGTCTTGGGCGCAAAGGAAGCGAGACCTGGCAAACGACGGACGCCCTCGGGCATCGGCTCCTTCGACAGCGTGACGACCACCATTCGCTCATCGGTCAGATACGTTCTGGCCGCGTTCAGAAGGTCCTCGGGAGTTAGTGCCTCGTAGATCCGGTAGTAGTTGTTCAAGCTGTCGAACGAGCGACGGAGGCGTACGAAGCGGGCGAGCGTGCTGGCAATGGTCTCGGTGTTGTCGAGGGAACGGGCAAAGTCGTAACGACCGTTCGAGTTGGCATCCTGGAGGCGCTGCAGCTGGACGGCATTGGCCTTCGCTTCGGCGAGGGTCGCTAAAATCGCGTCCCGCACGTAGGCGACGTCCTCGAGCTTCTTCACCCGGGCAAAGATCGTCGCGAGCGAGGGGTCAGCGTTGATCGAGATGAATGGAGACAGGGTATCGACCTTCTGCTCTTGCTGGACCAGTCGCCGGTACAGATCCGAGGTGGGACCGACGTACAAGTCATACAGGGTATCGAGGGCGGCGAGATCCTTCTTGGTTTCGGAAAATGCCGCGCCGTGAAATGAGATGGTGAGAATTGGCAGGGTGTCCGCCTTCCAATCCACGTGCGCGTACTTCGGTCCGTGGAAGCTGGTTTCCTGCGGAATGGTCGCGCTGTAATTGCCGCGCGCCCACGATCCCCAATACTTCTCGACCAACCGAATCACCTCGGGCGGGTTGATGTCTCCAGCGACGATGACCGTGGTGTATTCCGGGCGATACCACCGATCGAAGAAAACCTTCGAGTAGTCGAATTGATTGGGCATGTCCTCGATGTCTTTAATGAAGCCCATCGTGGTGTGTTTGTACGTGTGGGTGTTGTAGGCGGTGTCGCGGATCGTCTCGAACAGCTTCTGAAACGGGCTGGCGCTGTTTTTGTTGTACTCGCCTAACACCGCGCGGGCCTCGGTCTTGAAAGCTTCGACCGAGTAGGCCAGATGCCGAAAGCGGTCCGCTTCGATCTTCAGGATCGTCTCGAGGTCCTGCTTCGCGAAGGTCGTGTGATAGTTAGTGAAATCGTCGGTGGTATACGCGTTCTGCCGCGCGCCGGCCTGGGTGATGATCTCGGTGTATTTTTCCGGCGGATAAGCAGAAGTCCCGCGAAACATCATGTGCTCGAAGAAGTGGGCAAAGCCGGTCTTGCCCGGTTCGAACTCGTTGCGCGATCCGGTCTGTACTGGAATCTGCACCGAGACGACGTTCGGAAACCCGGTTCGCACCGCGATCACCTTCAACCCGTTGGCCAGCGTCTTCTCCACCGGCTTGAGCGGAAGAATCTCGCGGGTGGATGAGGAGCGCGCGGCGAGCGCAGCCGAGCAAACGAGGAGTGAGCAACCGAGAGTCGTGGCCACTTGGAGTGTTCGCATGGCCGCACGGTTTGCCGCAATTGCCCCTCATCTGCAAGTCGGAGCTACCCCGCTTTCAGCCCATACTGCTTTGCTTTTCGACCGAGCGTTACCGGATTCATCCCGAGCTCACTGGCTGCCTTGCGCAAGACGCCCTGGTGATGGCTCAGCGCCGCCCGAATCAACTCGCGTTCGAACTCATCCACCCGCCCTTTCAGAGAAGTGCTCCCGGTAAACACCGGATCCGGCAAGGAAAGGCTCTTCAGCACGTGCTTCGGGAGAACGTCAGGAAGGATCAGCTGCCCGGGCGCAGTCAAGAGCATGGCGCGCTCGATCGTGTTGCGCAGCTCGCGAACGTTGCCCGGCCAATCGTACCTTTTGAGCGCCGTCTCTGCCTCCGAGCTCAGCGGAGGCGGAGCGCGATCCATCGACTCACCGAATCCTTTCAGGAAATGGAGGGCGAGCGGCAGAATGTCGTCTCGTCGCTCCTTGAGGGGCGGCAGATCGATCGGAAAGGCGCTCAATCGGTAAAAGAGATCGGCCCGGAAACGGCCGGCATCCACTTCCGCGCGCAGATCGCGGTTGCTGGCTGCTACCAAGCGAACGTCGACCCGCTGCACTTTGTTACCGCCCACCGGCCGCATCTCGCCGCTATCGATGAATCGCAAGAGTTTCGATTGCAAGGCTGGCGTGGTGTTCTCAATTTCGTCGAGAAAGAGAGTGCCCCCATCGGCGATCTGAAAGAGGCCGGGACGATCCCCGACCGAACCGGTGAAGGCGCCTTCCACGTGGCCAAAAAGCTCGCTCTCCAACAGCGTTTCAGGAAGAACTCCACAGTCGATCGCAACAAACGGTCCCTCCGAGCGAGAGGAGAGCTTGTGCAGCGCCCGGGCAAACAGCTCCTTCCCCGTCCCGGTCGGACCCTGAAGTAGAACGTGCGCTCGGTGAGGGGCGACCATCTGAATCAGGGCGAGCACCGAGCGCATCGGCTCGCTTTCCAGGACCATCTCGCCCAGCGGCAAGTCTTCGATCGAGCGGGGCTTTTGGGCCGGCGACCTGGTCCGAGAGAAAGCCCGCTCCAACTCCTGGCGTAGCCGCCCCAGCTCACTGCGAATCGCGTAGTCTTCGCAGGCCCGCTTGACCATCAGCCGCAGCCAATCTCGATCCACGGGACGAGCAAGGGATTGATAGAGCTTGCCCTCGTTGTGCAGCCTCAACAAACGCTGAGCAGTCGCCTCTGCGCAGTAGACAATCCGCGGAGCAAAACCGAGAAAAGCGACCTCATCCGCTCGCTTGTCGGGGGTTTGGCCGCTCGTCACCTGCTCTACCGCTCTTAGCGCTTTGCTTTCGTCGTCTCCGAAAACCACCACCGCGTAAACATCGCCTCGGCTCAATAGCCGCTGAAGCGCTTGCTCCGAGGAAGCATCGTGAACCTCCGCATCGGGCTCCAGCGCCTCTCGACAGAGGAGGCTTTCTGCCGACGATGCGTAGGCCACCACGACCTGCGGCCGATAATCGACCAGATACCGGCCCAAGATTGCCCGGTCGTTCGGACGGACCTCGGTGAAGGAGATCCCGAAGGCGAAGCGGTGAGGGCTGCTCAACGGCGCGATGTTGCGGCCAAACCACTTCACCCGGCCCCGGATCGAAAGGCGGGTGTCGTTTCCGGGCAGCAAAAACTCCACTTCGATCGAGCTTCCTTCAGTGGGCGGATCGCCCAACGGCTGCGCCACGCCCAGAGCCATCCCGCCCGAGCTCAGATTGAGCGACCAGCATTCGCCATAGTCGGGGCGGGTGAGCACGCGCACGTGCAGCGGAAGCCGGACTTCCCGTCCCGTTTCGCTCGGTCGCAACCACTGTTTCACTTTCGTTCGCTGCACGGTCAAAACCGAATCATAGCCAAGCATCGACGATGACTGTCATTGGAACGGATTCGCGTAATTCCTGTCGACAATTCTGTTTCACCCACATTCGAGGATGCCTGAGGTTTCAGCAGATTAGAGCAGGCACGGCCCCTGCTTTGAACAGGAGCATACTTTTACGCAGTTGTTGCAGGTCGGCGTCGACCCAGACGTTGGAGGTAAGTCAAACAAATGAAAACAACCACTCGACATGCGTTGCTTTTATTTGCATCAGCCGGATTCAGCTTTGGATGCGGCGGAACGATCGACCCCGGAACGGGGGCGCAGTTGGCAGCCTCGGTTCAGGCGTCTGCCTGTGTAGCGCCGCCCGCCAACATCGCTGCCTGGTGGCCCGCCGAAGGCAACGGCACCGACCTCAGCGGGAGCAACATCAGTACGATGCTAGGAGTGACCTTTGGTTCGGGCGAGGTTGGCCAGGCCTTCAACATCCCCGGTTCGACCGTCGCTCAGGTTTCGGTGGCAACACCAACTTTCGAAACGCCCAATACCGGCTTTACGGTCGAGGGATGGGTCAACCCGAACGCACTCGGACCTTGCTGGGCCTACCAATGCGGAACGATCGTTCACCGCGAAGCCAGCGTCTCTTCGAGAACCTGGTGGTTCGGTCTGGATGACGCATCCATTCGTTTTGTGCTTTTGCTCCAGCGGCCGAGTGGTGGCAGAGCCGATGTCTCCGCTCCGGCCCTCGTGACCGTTGGATCGTTCCAGCATGTCGCCGCCAGCTACGATGGCAACAGCATCAAGCTCTACTACAATGGGACCCTGGCGACGACCCAGGTGGTCGGGCCCGCCAGCTTCAATACCGGCGACCCGATAAACATTGGGGTTGAGAACCTGGCAGCGGCTGGAAGTCTCTTTCCATTCCATGGCCTGATTGACGAGCTTTCCGTTTATAACCGCGCTCTCTCTGACCAAGAGATCGCCACCGTTTTTGGCGCCGGCACCGCCGGCAAATGCCACACCAGCGTTACCCCCGCCGACTGGGACGACGAAAACGATGATGGGGAGCACGACGATGGCGAACACGGCCAGCACGGGGCCAGGGGCCACCACCATCACCACCAGACGGACCACCGCAGCGGCCACGACGACTAAGGCGCTCAAGCCTACTCCAGTTGCCCGAACGGACGGACAGTGCTAGCCCGCCCGAATCATTCTCCCGGTGGAGGCAAAGATGATTCGAGGCATTCACGGACTGTTCTACTCGTCGGATCCCGAGGCGACCCGGGCCTTCTTTAGGGAACGGGTAAGGCTTCCCGGCAGCGATGTGGGCGATGGGTGGTGGATTTTCGACGTGGCGGAAGGCGACATGGGTGTGCATCCGGCTGAGGATCCAAGCTATGCCGGCAAGCACGATGTCTCGTTCTACTGCGATGACATCCACGGAACGGTGGCCGACCTCAAGTCACGCGGCGTGGAATTCACCAAGGACGTCGAGGACCACGGATACGGATTGGTGACGTACTTCACCGCGCCAGGCGGAGTGACGGTCCAGCTCTATCAGCCCCGCTACGTGAAGGCGTCGAGTGGCAACGTGGCGAAGCGGCAAAAGAGTCGCCGCGCCGCAAAGCCGAAGAGCAAAGCGACCCGCCGAACCGCGAAAAGAGCCTTCGCCAAGAAGCGTCGCTAACACCTTCTATCTTTCAGGGTGAGGGCTGGATCCTCCGTTTGGAGCCGCCGCAGGGCAGTCAACGCGCCTGAAAACTGTACTTGCGAGCATGCACGGCAGGTCTGGGTATTTCGCGCCCCGCCAGTTGCCGAGCTGACAGAGAGTTACTACCTGTCCGCCGGGGAAGGTGCGTTGCCGATAATGAACAGCGGTCCGAAGGGCGACGAGGACGAGGAAGGTGGTCCGTTGAACGAGGAGTCTTCAACCGAGGACCTCTTCGCCGAGATCGACAAGTGTGTCCTCGAGGGGAACGAGTTCATTAAGCGGTTCAAGGATCTCGCCGCACAACTCGCCCTGCCACCCGATGACAGCAGCTTCCAGGTCCTCGCCGAGGCTGAAGCGCTTCTACTGGAGCATTCGGAAATTGCGCGAAGGTTCGCAAGCAGGATGAGGGAAAGCCCGCTCTGGGAGCCGAAGCAAGCGGAAATACGCGAGGCACTTGCCTCAGCTACCCGGCAAATCCGGCGAGCCAGCCTCCTTCTACAGGTGCAGGTTTTCCGGCTGGATAGAATGATGGATAGGCAACTCCTGGCGCGGCCTGATAAGCCCTAGATCCTCCACTCCTTAATTCTGCGGTGCGGCCTTCGGCAGGGCTTCGTCCAGTTGCTTCAACCAGCGCTGGATCGCCAAGCCGTTGGTGGGCCCCATTCGGAGTAGATGCTTCTGCGCGGCGCTGAGGGCCTCGAGCTTCGGGTCCGCGTAGGCGTAGACCAGCACTGCCTCCTTGAGCTCGGGACTTTCGTTCGCGATCGGCGTGCTAACGAGCTTGTCAACCGCCTGGTGAAAAACTGCATCGAAGGATCGACTGGGACGACCGATCTCCGCAAATGCCGCATCGATGTAGGGCTTGAGAGTCCCATACGCCTTGCCCGCGGCAATCGGGTCGATTGAGGTCAATATTCGGGTGACCCCGTTATAGCGGGCGTAACTCTTCGGCGACGGGTACAGCCGGTGATTTTCCTTTCGCACCTCGAACTTTCCTGCGGGAGCGAGAAAGCCCACCACTGCTCGCGGGCTGTTTCCCTCGGAAATGAGGTTTACCGCCGCCACCAAGCGCCTGAGGATGTCAGCTTCGGACAACCACTTGGCCAATTCAGCAGCGCTCGAAAGCTGAGTCCCGAGCTGCCTCAGCAGGCTGTCTCCGTCGGCGATCGAGACCGGCCGTGTTGAGGGCACGGCGGTCGCGGGTGCTGCGGGAGCTTGCTCTGTAATCGGCGCGCTGGGCCGATGCTGACCCTGCTTCCAAAACCAAAACGCCGCGATCGCCGCACCCAAGAGCAGCACCGCCACGCTAATTGCGATAACGAGCTTTCTGTCCGCGCCTTCCCGCATCGACGGTTGAAGATCCCGCATGTCGCGCATCGCTCGCTCCTTGTCCCCAGTCGGCTGAACTGGGGAGATACCAAATCCATTCCTCCCTGTACCTAATGGAAATCGGACTGTGGGGCCTGAGACCTATTCAACCAGCCTTAATGCTCCCTCGAAGCCGACCACCCAGATGTCGCTCCCGCCGCCGTGGATTGCGTTGATCGGTGACTGAAACGGCAACTCCCTGATCGGCAGCCACGCGTTCCCATTCCAATGAAAGAGGGAGTCACCCCCGCTGAAGTAGTCGTTGGGCGACGGACCCCACATCTCGAATCCGCGTCGGGTATCCAGATCGAAGCGAGTCCAGCTTTTCCCGTCCCAGTGCCACGGGTGTACGTCTCCTTCGCGCTCGTGGCCGCTAATCGTCCAGACATCCGTGGCAGAGGTCCCCCAAAGGCCCGTAAACAGCGCGTCCTGGATCGGCAGGGACGCTCTCGACCAGGCCTTGCCATCCCAGTGGGCGACAATCCCAACCCCGGCCATCCAAAAATCGTCCGGACCGCTTCCCCAGACGCGGCGCGGACACGATTGGAGCAGGTCATCATCGAGGATTACCTGCGACCATTTTGTGCCATTCCAATGAAATACCGCTGCGAGATCTCGACCCGGCTCCGGCGATTCGCACCCCACCGCCCATACGTCGGACGGGCCACTTCCGCCCACGCCGTACAGAGGCCAGTCCCCCTCGATTGGATACCAACTCTGTCCATCCCAATGAGCGAGCCGTTGGTACCCCGCCGCCCAGATGTCCGTTGCCGAGGCGCCCCACAGCGACGCGTAGAGCCGCTTGCTTGGAAATACGAGCTCCAGCGAGCTACCGTCCCAGTGGAGCAACCCTTCTCGCTGCGAAACCCACGCATCGTCCTGCCCGCTTTCCCAAACCGCAAAGCTCTCTTGTTGTGAAACCCAGGCCACGCTCTGTGGAGAGCGAGTTATGCGTCGGGAACCGTCGACCGAGCCTTTGCAAGCGCAGAAGAGCCACAAGAAAACCAGGATGTGCGGGCTCGGGCGCATCGACGCGAAGTTGTGCATCTCCCAGAGACCGAGCAACGAAC
>WNFG01003623.1_pt1 | contig 12937 bp, 9 predicted proteins | sample 5400431 | NCBI WGS metagenome assembly WNFG01 (sample SAMN13153346, study PRJNA577476) | soil metagenome | isolation source: 120 cm saprolite under Douglas fir tree site 2 hole 3 replicate 2 | place: USA:California | collected 2015-04-18
CATGGGCTGGCGAGGATGCTGACTTCAGCCGCCAGCACCGCACCTGCGCCCACTGCTGCTTCCTTGTGCAGCTGGTCGTACAGGGCGCGGCTCTCGTTGCGCAGCCCCAACCCAAGCAGCACGATCACCCCGGCCGTGAACGGCCCGGTCATGATGAGGGTTCGGAGGTGCACCTCGACGAGGCCGAAGAGTGACGTCTCGATGGGGAAGAAGGTGAGCCACGCATCCCACGAAAAATGCGCGGCGATGGCGACCAGGAACCCCGTGAGGATCGCGATGACCTTCTGCCGGCGCGAAGGCAGCTGGCGCGCGATGCCAATGCCCGCGCCGACCAGGGCGGTGTACGTAGCATGGCCCATGAAGAGGCCGAGCACCTGGCGCGCGTACCACTGGAATCCGGCCACGATGCCCCCGGAGCCTTCGGGGCTGAAGATCGCGTACAGGTTCGTCATGTACGTGATCGTCTCCATGAAGTTGAACCCGAGTCCGACCGCAGCCCCGTAAACGATGCCGTCGACGACGTCGTCGAACTCGTTGCGCATGACGAGGAACAGAAGGACGACGGCCAGGCCCTTACCGAGCTCTTCGAACAGGCCGGCCGAGAACGCATTGGATGCATCGAGGCCTGGTCCCGGCACAAGCGTGTTCACGGCGATCTCGTCCCAGAACGTCTCGACCCAGATCACGAGGCTCGTCGCGACCACCGCGCCCCACGCCGCCGCGACCAGCACCAGCCGCCATGGCTCTTTCTCGTTGCGGTCGATGCGGCGGACGACCCACAGCCCGAAAGCTGTGGTGGGCACGCAGGCCAGCGCGCAGACGGCCGCGACGCCCGGTCCCGCCGACTGGGCGAAGAGGAAGAGGTCGCTGATGAGCAGCCACAGCATCGCGGCGAGCCCGAGCAGGACGCCGGCGCGAATGAGGTGGCGCCTGCGCGTGACCGGGTCGCGGTTGAACGCGCGCGCCTGGATGTAGGTGCCGACCGCGATGAGGGCGACGGCGACGAGCCCGTACAGCGTCGCGCGGCCCGGGATCGAATCGATGAACACGTAGTCGAGCAGCGAGTTGCCTGCCACCACGAGAAGGACGACCGCGCCGATGATGACCGCGACGACGTAGCGCGCCGGCCGGTTGCGCGGTCGAGGATTGGCGGCGGTGCGCACGCCGTACGCGCTCATCAGCGTTCCACGTCCACGACGCGGCGTCCGATCACCTCAACCGGCCTGCCGTTGTCGAGTCTTTCGATGGCGAAGATGTACTGGCCGGGGAGGTGGTACTTCAGGCCCTGCGGGACCTCGGCCGGCACGATGGTCTGGTTGCGCAATTGGCCCGGCGTGCCAGGCCCGACCGAACCGACGATGTTCTGGAAGCTGTCGAACCACACCGCTTCGAAGGTGGTGGTGTCCGGGAGCCCAGACCAATCCACGACGGCCGCGAACTGTTCGTTGCGCGCAAATCGCTCGCGGCCAGGTCCTGAAGTCTGTTTCGTCGCCGGGTCGTACGCGTAGACGCCGACGACTTTCGCGTGCAGGCCGGCGCTCGACGTGAAGGGTTCGAAGTGGACGTACTCCGCGACGCCGGCGACGAGGATGAGGATCGCGAACGCGCCGTACGCGAGCAGCGTGCGATAGAGCGTCCTCACCGGATCGCTCACGCCCACCGCCACATTCGCAGTGTATCCATCGATGTCCCCTCCCCCGCTCGCGGGAGAGGGCTAGGGTGAGGGCGTGTTGGGCCCGCGGGGGGCGGTGTCGGCTGCGTTCTTCTGCTTCGGCACCGTCGCGGGCAGCCTTGTGCCGCGCATGCCGGCGTTCAAGGAAAGCCTTCACCTGAGCGACGGCCAGGTCGGCCTCGCGTTTGTGGTCTACGCCGCGGGCGCTGTCGCGGGCGCGGTCCTCGCGCGGCCCATCCTCGCCGGCGGCGCGCGCATATGGGTGCGGGTACTTACCGTGGTGATGCTGGCAGCGCTTATAGGTCCGGCGCTTGCGCCAGGATTCGCCGTCTTCGCGGCGACCTTTCTGTTGCTGGGCATCTTCGGCGGGTTGATCGACTTGCTGGAGAACTCACAGGCCGCGGAGATCGAGCGCGAGGCCGGCCGCCCGATGATCAACAGCTTTCACGGGTTCTGGAGCCTGGGCTTTGTCGCGGGCGGTGTTGTCGCGGCGGCGGCGGCGGCGGCGGGCCTGGCTCCGCTGCCTCATTTCGCGATCGTTGCTGCGGTGGTCGGCGTTGCCTCCGTGCCGCTGCTTGCGGGTGTCCCAAACACGCGTGGGGGTGCAGCCACCCTGCTGCCAAGCGGCACGACGCGTCTGCAAATCGGAACCGCAGTCGGAGCTGTGGCCGCGATGGCGTTCTTCGGCATCCTGGTCGAAAGCGCGGGCGGCGACTGGGGACCGATCTACCTGCGTGACTACGGCAGGACCACGCTGGCGCTTGCCGCAGCCGTGGCCGTCACGTTCTCGATCGCGATGACCGCTGTCCGGTTCACCGCCGATCGCTTGACCGCGCGCACGGGCGCGCCCGCGGTGGCTGCGCTGGGCGCCGTCGTTTCGATGATTGGTATCGCGCTGGCGGTCGCGCTGCCGGCGCCTGTGACTGCGATCGTCGGATTCACGCTGGTCGGGGCGGGCTGCGCTGTCATGGTGCCGCTGGCATTCAGCGCCGGCGCGAACCTCGGACGCACTGGAACCGCGCTGACCGTAGTGACGGCCGCGGGCTACGTGGGCTCGATTGTGGGTCCCTGGCTGATCGGCACCACGGCGGATCGATTCGGGCTGCGTCTTGCCCTGCTCATCCCGACGCTGGCCGCGGTTGCGGTGCTGCTGACGGCGTTTGGTCTGCGCTCGCGCTCGGTCGAGGTCAGTGGTGCGGCGGAGAGGAGTTGAACCTCCACGACCTTGCGGTCACTAGCTCCTGAAACTAGCGCGTCTGCCATTCCGCCACCGCCGCGTAGGGAACGAGCGAAAAGTATACGGTCGGCCAGGGGCGCGCCCGATAACCCGCGTCTGTATACAAACGCGCGTTTCACAGGGGGTCGAAAGGCTCGTTTGTATACAAACGAGCGGAAAGCCGGAACCGGAAGCTAGCCCGCGATGAACAGTGTCTGCCAGGCTGCCTGGACGAGCTCCTGGCTGAGCTCCGCGCGTTGACCCCGCGCTGACGACACGTCTACCAGCCGCTCGAGCAGGTCGCGCGGGTGGTTGCCGCGCAGAGGCCGGCCGCCGTACATGCTGCGGATCCAGTCCACCGCGGCCGGGTTCGGCGGGATCGTCAGGCGCTCGCGCTCGCGCTCGAAGATGCGGCACCACATATCCCAGGTCGGGTCGGGCATCAGGACCTTGTAAGAGAGGCGCCGCAAATAGGCCTCGTCCAGCAGCTCGCCGGGTTTCAAGTTCGTCGACAGCGCCAGCTGCGCCCAGAACGGAACCTCGACCTTGCGCCCGCTGCTGACCAGGTTCATGTAGTCGATCTCCTGCTCCAGCGGCACGAGCAGGCGGTCGAGGATCTGCTTGGGCGCGACCCTTTGGCGGCCGAGGTCGTCGATCAACAGCACGCCACCGTTGGCCTTCATCTGTAGCGGCGAGCCGTAGGTCCGGCTCCCTTCCTCGAACGTCGGGTCGAACATCTCGAGCTGGAACTCGCCTCCCACCTGCACCATTGGCCGGGCGATGCGGCGCCACCGCCGGTCGACCGGCTGATTCGATTCAAGGCGGTGCACCGAGCCGTCGAACACGGTCATCACCTCGCCGCCGCCGATGTCCAGCGCGACCGGGATGATGATCGGCCCGCCCAGCAGAGCCGAGATGCGTCGCGCCAGCGTCGTCTTGCCGTTGCCGGGCGCGCCGTAGATGAAGATCGAGGACCGCGAGTTGACCGCCGCGCGCACCGCCTCCGCGACGCCAGGCGCGAGCTCGATGCCTGCCAGCGCGATGTTGACCTTGACCATGTCCAGAGTGCCAGGCTTGGCCGCCTCGGCCAGCACGGTCCGATACTCCGACATCGACACCGGCGCAGGCCCCGCGTAGCGCGTGCTCGCGCGCGCGATCTCCTCGCTGCGTGTGCGGCCCTGCCTGGTCAGCGCGTAGGCCATGCGCTCCGGCAGTGGCCGCTGCATCCATGGCCCCTGCTCGCTGGCCAGGCCGAGCGCGTCGAGGAAGTTGTCGGTGGTGAGACTCTTCAAAACGGGCTCGACCGCGACGAACGGCAGTGCAAGCTGGTCGGCGACCTCGTAGCCCGTCATCCGGGTGGCCGCCGACGCGAGCCGCAGCACCATGCCCTCGATCAACGTGCGATTGATCTCTGGCGGCGGAGGAGGTTCTATCTGCGGTCCACCGCCACCACCCGACGTGATGGGCGGCAGCGGCGTGGGTTCGTCGACGTGCTCGAGAACGGCGGCAAACACCTTCTTTGCGAAACGGGCGCGGTCGGCGTGGTCCGGTGGCTCGCCCTCGCGCCGCCGGTGGATCCAGTCCGGAACTTCTTTGAACACGACCGTGTTTCCGATCAGCAGCTGCACGTGGTCGGGCTCGGCCACCGACACGCGAATCGCGATACGGATCAGGTAGCCCTGGCTCTTCAGCGCTGCCCAGCTGCGCTCCCACGCGACCTCGGTGCGACCCGCCCACGTCTGCCGCACCGTTTTGTCCGACGCGAGCACCACGTCCTTTCTGTTCTGGTAGCGGCGGCGCACCAGCTCGTTCACGTCCTTGTCGATGTCCTCGGCAACCAATGCCGCGAGCGGCAGCGCCCTGTCGTCGACCGCAGGCCGGTTCTTGATCTCGAAGATCGTGCCGGCGGTTGGAGCCAGGGCGCGGATCACGCTCGCGTGGCGCGGGCAGAAAGGAGTGCGCTCGATGAAGGTGATGTGGCGCCGGCACCACCAGCTCTTGCACTCGCGGCCCATGAGGTCCTTGTAGGCGCACGCCCATCCGCGCCTCTCAGTGCAGTCGGTGTGCAGACATACGCCGGGAGGCTTCGAGCCGCGCGCGTCGGCCGGGATGGCGACCCTGTGCTCGACCTGCTCGACCATCTCCACTTCGTTGGACACCGCCTCCATGGGCGGCTGGGCGGCCGCGGGCTTCGGCATGTAATGGAATGCGCCGGCGAACTCTTCGCAGCTCTGGAACCGCGCAGCGCGATCCTTCGCGGTCGCGCGCCAGATGATCTCCATGATCGGCGACGGAATCGCCGTCGACGGCCGCGGCCGGTCGAACACCTGCGAATGCAGGACCGCCGGCAGCTGACCGGTGAACGGAGGCTCGCCGTGAAGTAGCTCGTAAAGGATCATGCCGAGCGAGTAGATGTCGGAGCGCGCGTCGATGGTCTCGCCCTTCACCTGCTCCGGCGCCATGTACGCGGGCGTGCCGACCATGCTGCCTGTCGCGGTCAGACGCTCCTTGTCGTCGACCAGCTTGGAGATTCCGAAGTCGAGGATCTTCGTCTTGCCGCGATTGGAGATGAGGATGTTGTCGGGCTTGATGTCGCGGTGAATGACGCCGAGATCGTGGGCGACGCCGACCGCAGACAGCAGCTGCTGCAGCAGGTCGACGGAAACGTCGACGCTGAACCGACCGTACTCATCGAGCCACGACCGCATCGAGCGGCCCTCGACCCACTCCATGACGATGAAAAGCACAGGCCCGTCCTCGTCGAAGTCGTAGACGCGCACGATGCCCGGATGGTTCAGCGATGCGACGGTCGCGGCCTCGCGGTGGAATCGCTGCCGGAAGTTGGCGTCGCTCGAGTACTGCTCGGCCAGCACCTTGATGGCGACAGGTATCTCCAGGCGCGGATGCGTGGAGCGATAAACGACTCCCATCGCTCCGCGCCCGAGCTCCGCCTCAATCGGGTATTTGCCGAGCTGAGCTAAAGCCACTGAAGGACTGTCAGTATGCCGCAGCGACCCGAGTTCACTGGCAACTTGCCGCCCGAAACCCGACCTGCCCCGCACCCCCAAGGCAGGACAAAACCGCCTCCCCGGCCATCGATGCCGCTAACGCGGGCCGAGGCCGGTTACTTGCGGGCCGCCGGGGCGGCGCTCTCCTTCATGGGCACGGCGTTGGCCCGGAGGACCTTCTTGTCGAACTTGCCCACCGAGGTCTTCGGCACCTCGTCGATGAACCGGATCTCGTCCGGCAGCCACCACTTGGCGACCTTGTCCTTGAGGAACTCGATGACCTCTTCCTGGGTGACCTGCCCCTTGAACTCTGGCTTGGGCACCGCGAAAGCCACCGGCCGTTCGTCCCACTTCGGATGGGCCAGGCCGATGACCGCGGCCTCCATGATCTTGGGGTGGGCCATGATCGCGTTCTCGAGCTCGACTGACGAGATCCACTCGCCGCCGGACTTGATGACGTCCTTGGTGCGGTCGACGATCTGGATGTAACCCTCCGGGCTGATCTTCGCCACGTCGCCGGTCCGGAACCATCCGTCCTCGGTCAGCTTGTCGGGGTCGTAGCCGTTGTAGTAAGCGCGCGCGATCCACGGGCCGCGCACCTGGATCTCGCCGAACGCCACTCCGTCCCAGGGCAGCTCGGCGCCTGTCGCGGCGTCGCAAATGCGCACCTCGACCGCCGGCACGATGACGCCCTGGGTGAGGCGTGCGTTCAGCTCGTCCTCTGGCTTGGTGCCCGCGCGCGGGCGCGCCACGCTTCCAAGCGGTGACGTCTCGGTCATGCCCCAGGCGTGCAGCATGCGCAGGCCAAGCGCGTCCATGTTCTCCATGAGCGCGCGCGGAATCGCCGAGCCGCCGCACACCACCGTGTGCACCTTGGGCAGCCGCTTGCCCGTCTCCTTCATGTAGGCGACCGTGCCGATCCAGATGGTGGGTACGCCCGCGAGGATCGTCGCGCCTTCCTCATCGGCCAGCTCGCAGATGACCTTCGCGTCGCCCATCCAGCGGTCGGGGAAAATGCACTTCGCGCCCGACATGCCGATGGCATAAGGCAGGCCCCAGCTGTTGGCGTGGAACATCGGAACGATCGGAAGCACGGAGTCGGTCTCGCTGATGGCGAGGTTGTCCTTCTGGAGCACGCCCATCGTGTGGATGAACTGCGAGCGGTGCGAGTAGACGACGCCCTTCGGGTTGCCGGTGGTGCCCGACGTGTAGCACATGGCCCCGGCCATGCGCTCCGAGAGCTTCGGCCACGGATAGTCCACGGATTCGGCGTTGAGCAGGGTCTCGTAGTCGAGCATCTCGCCGAGGCCGTGACCCTCAACAGCGGGCGCACCGTCGGTCATGAGCACGATCTTCTCGATGCTCGGGATCTTCCCGGCCAGCGGTTTCAACAGGCCGACCAGCGGCTGATCCACGAAGAGGACCTTGTCCTGCGCGTCGTTGATGATGAATTCCAGGTGCTGGGGGAAAAGGCGCAGGTTCAGGGTGTGCAGGACGGCGCCCATGCAGGGCACCGCGTAGTAGAGCTCCAGATGGCGGTAGTTGTTGAAGGCCAGCGTGGCCACTCGGTCCCCGGGCTTGACCCCGAGGCGCTTGAGCGCGCCTGCCAGGCGGTTGATGCGAGGCACGAGGTCCGCGTTCGTCATCCGGTGGACGCCCTTCTCGCGTTTGGTGACGACCTCGGACTTTCCGTGCAGGCGCTGCAACCGCCAGAGCACGTGCTGCAAGCTCAGCTCGTAGTCCTGCATCAAGCCTTCCAATGCCGACACCTCCACCAGCTAGCGGTTGGGAGCGCGTTGTACCCCTCTAAGAGGTCGATGGTAAGCCCGCCGGACGTAGCATGCACGGAACAATGAAGACCAGGTCGCGGGCCGACCTGCATATGCATACGAGCTGTTCGGACGGCTGGCCGTCGCCTTCAGAGCTCGTCACGCACGTCATCGCCCGCACCGACTTGCGCGTGATCGCGGTCACCGACCACGACACGCTCGAAGGCGCTCTGCGAGCCGCCGATCGCGCGGCGAAGACCGGCGGCATAGAAGTCGTGATCGGCGAGGAGGTGTCGAGCCGCGACGGGCACATCCTCGGACTCTTTCTCGAGCGCCGCGTCCGACCGGGCATGTCGGCGGCGGCCACGCTGCACGCGATCCACGACCAGGGCGGCCTCGCGATCGCCCCGCACCCGTTCTGGCGGACGCTGCGGCGCGAGAGCAATGGCGGCGTGGTCCACGGAGTGGGCTGGCTCGCCGCCGAGCTGGAGTTCGACGCCATCGAGGTCGAGAACGCGACGCCGGGCTTCTACGTCTTCAACCGCATGGCGCGGCGGCTGAACCTCGGCCTGGGCGCTGCGGAAACCGGCTCGTCCGACGCGCACATCCTCGACGCGGTCGGGCGGGCTTACACGGATTTTCGCGGCCGGACCGCCGTCGACCTGCGGCGCTCGCTCGAGGCGCACGACACGGTGGCCGGCCGGTCGCGTTACAAAGCGGTGGGTTTGATGCGCTACGCCGCTTGGGGATTCAACCACCAGCGATACGCCGCCGCCGCTCGCTAAGCTGAGGCGGCCCGCGACCCGCCCGCTTAGCTCAATGGATAGAGCGCTTGACTTCGGATCAAGAGGTTGCGAGTTCGAGTCTTGCAGCGGGCACCAGCGTCACTACAGCATTTGCTCGACCAGCCGGTCGAGCCGCTCCGCGTTGCGGTTGATCTCTGCCGCGAGGCGGCGAGCCTCAGCGACGTCGAGCTGCTCGGCGTCCGTCATCTGCTTGCTGAACTGCTCGATGCCGACGAGGCCGGACCTGAAATCGCGGTTCAGCGTCGAATGTGACTCCTCGATTTCAGTCAGCATCTCGAGGAACTCACGGCGCTCGATGATCATGTTCACCGTCAACAGCAGCGCGAGCGCCGCGGTCAGCGACGACATGAACAGGTCGATGTCGTGGCCGGACAGCGACGAGTACACGTCACCGGCCGAAGCGAGTAGCAGCGTCATCCACGGCAGGGCGAGCTGCCACAGGTCGAGACGAGTCGACTTTAACGCCGCCTTGGCGGGCTCGACCGGATAGGTGGCGGCCAGCGCGATCAGTAGAAAGCCTGCAAACCATCCGGTGTTGAGCACGCTCCCCACCGACGCGTACGAGCCGTGCGCGTTGAGGTACGCGAAGGCGCTGTCGGCGACCGAGTAGCAGGCGACGCCGGCCAGCAAAAAGGCCATCCTGCCCGCCTGCTGATGCGTGGCGCGCCGGATCGCAAGGATGAGCACCGTTCCAACGAGGATGTCCGTCACCGGGTACGCGAGATCCAGGAGCATGGTGCTCGAGCCCGATTGATAGACCTCGCGCAGACCGAACGCCCAGGCCGTGCATGTCAGGGCGATGGCCACGATGACGCCGTCGAACCACACCCGCCACCGTGTGGACGTGCCTCGCGCGGCCTCACCCCAGAAGGCGCGGATTCCGCCTATCGCGAACGGAACCGCACCGAGAAAGCCGGCGTCCGCGAGCGACGGATACGGCACCGTGACCTGCTGCCAGACCTCGTAGTAGGACCACACGAGCTCACCCGCTGCCCACAGGCCGGTGGAGATGCTCATGAGCGTCCAGCCGAGACGCTCCTTTCCGGTGGCCCGGGTCGCCGCCCACGCGCACGCGCCCGAGGCGATCGCCGCCGCCAGCGCCTCGCCGAGGTCGTCGATGATCGTCACTGGTCGGGCGCCGAAGGTTCCCGTCTTGAGGATGAATGCGTAGGCGATCGACGCCACGAGCACGACCGCCGCCGCAGCGGCGAACTTCCTCGTCCGGGTGTCCCAGCTCGACCAGGCGCTCATTTGCCGAGCCAAGTTAAGCAGCGCGTGTCGCGAATTCATCCCTCATAAGCGCGGTCTTCGCGATGGCGGACGAAAGCAGTGCCCGGTAGAATTCACCGGCGCAGCAAAGGGCGGCTGGCGGAACTGGTAGACGCGCACGTTTGAGGGGCGTGTGGGGCAACCCATCCGGGTTCGAGTCCCGGGTCGCCCACCAACAAATTCGAAACCCGCGTGTGCCGGCTCTCGCGGGTTTGCGACCATCGAATTTCCCGCTTCCGCCGGCACTCGCGGATACGCCGGCTAATCGCTGCGGGTGTTGGCCCACACTTACCCCGTGACCGAGGGCCCCGAGCTCGATCCCGCCACGCAGTTTCGCGAGCTCTATCAGCGCGAGTACGCCTCGGTCTACCGCGCGATCCGTGCCGTCGTCCTCGACCCGGCGGCCGCTGAGGACCTGACCCAGGAGACCTTCGTGCGCGCGTTCCGAGCGCGCCACCGATACAAGCCGACGGCGCCGCCCGGCGCGTGGCTCCGGCGAATCGGCGTCAACCTCGCCATCTCGCATCTGCGCCGTCAGAAGCTGGCGCGGTTCCTACCCGCCCGCCTCTATGTCGCACCGAATCGCCGCGAATACGACCAGGCCGAGGCCCGCGATGTCGTCAGCAAGGCGCTGGCGGTCCTCAGCCCGAAGCTCCGGGCGGCGATCGTCCTGCACTACTACGAGGACCTGACCCGGGAGGAGATCGCGAGCGTTCTTGGGGTGCCGGCGGGCACGGTCGCTTCCCGGATCGCGAAGGCGGTGGCGATCATGCGCAAGGCGACCGCCAGCGATCAAGTCTGGGACGAGAAGCGTTCGAGTAATGAAGGTGCCCTACGTGGACAATGACCCCAGAGAGGGAGAGTTGAGCTCACCCTCGGACGACGACGTCCGCCGGATGGTCCGGGGAGGCGTACAGGCATGGCAGCCCCGGCGCGGACCTGACTTCTCCGACCTGATGCTGCGCCTCGGCGCCGGCCCTTCACCGTGGGTTCTGTACACGGCGGCCAGCGCGGCGCTGGTGGTGATCCTGCTGGTGGCCTTCCTGGTCGGCTCGTATCTCCAGATCGGCGCCCTGGCGCCGCAACCCCTCCCGGCGAACATCCACTAGGCAGGCGGGTAGCCGTCTAGAAGAGCGCGATCTCCTCGCCGAGCCCCTGCTCGATCGCCTTCGGCAGCACCACCGACGCCGCCGCCAGGTCCCAGAGCGCCAGCCCGTGCGCCTCGAAGAGCGTGATCCCCGGCTGCGCAGGCGCCTTCCAAACACCGGCGAGAACCGTGGCGAGCTCGGTCACCCGCTCCCACGCCAGAGCCCCCGCGCCGACCGCCTGGATCAGGTCCCCGCTCTCGAGCCGCGCCACCGCCAGCTGATCGACCACCACCGTCTGAGCCCGCGTCACCAGGTCCGCCGGCAGCTCGGTCCGGTTGGGGAAGTTGGACCCGGCGCCTATCACCAGCGAGGGAACTTTGACCCAATCGGCGGATAGGACAGGCTCGGTGCTGGTGGTGATCGTCACCACGACGTCCGCGTCGCGAACCGCGGCCTCGGCGCTCGAAGCGGCCACCACCGGGACGCCCAGCGCCGAAGACCGCTCCGCCGCGAACGCCTCCCGGTGCGTGGCGTCGCGGCTGAATACCCGCATCTCGCGGATGGAAAGCACCCTGGACAGCGCCAGCGCCTGAGTTCGCGCCTGGTGACCGGTACCGATCATCGCCACCGTCAGAGGAACATCTGAGGCCGGCAGCAACGCTCGCGCCGCCACCGCGCTCGCGGCGCCAGTCCGGTATGTGCCCATCAGGTCGGCCTCGATCAAAGCGCGCAAATCACCGTCCAGCCCGAACACCGTCACCAGGAACCGCACCTTGCCGGCCGCGACGGTATATGCCTTCAAGCCCATGGACCCACCGCCCGGGTACGTCGCGAACATGACGTTCAGAAGTCCGCCCGTGGCGAACGCCCGCCGCCGCGGCTCGTTCTGGGCCATGCCCTCGCCAAGCTCACGCATCGCGGCGGCGACGGCTCCGATCACGGCATCCATGTCGATCACGCGCTCGACGTCGGCCTCGCGCAGGATGCGGGTCACGGCAGGGAGAATACCGTCACCGTGGCAGCGACCTCCTTGAACGTTGGCCTGATCGGCCTCGGCACGGTCGGCTCCCAGGTCGCCGAGCGGCTGGTCACAGGCCAGCCGCAGCTGACCCGCCGGGCGGGGCTCGAGCTGTGCCTCCGGAGGATCCTGGTCCGCGACGTCAACAAGCCCAGGGCGGTGAAGGTCGAGCCCGGGTTGCTCACCAACGACCCGGACCTGCTGCTGGAAGACAGGGACATCCAGGTCATCGTCGAGGTCGCCGGCGGCGACGAGCCGATGCACTCGTTCCTGGAAAGGGCGATCCGCGCCGGCAAGCACGTGGTCACCGCCAACAAGGTCGTAATGGCCAACCACGGCATGCAGCTGCTGACGCTCGCGGCGGAGAAGAACGTAGACGTCTACTTCGAGGCCGCGGTCGGCGGCGGCATTCCATTGATCAGCACCTTCCGCACAGACCTGCAGGCCAACCGCATCGAGCGTCTGTCGGCGGTCATCAACGGCACCACCAACTACGTGCTCGGACGAATGGGCACCGACGGACTGCCACTCGAGGCCGCGGTCAAAGAAGCGCAGGTGGCCGGTTACGCGGAGGCCGACCCGACGGACGACGTCGAGGGCTTCGACGCCACCTACAAGCTCGCGATCCTCGGCTCCATCGCCTACGAGATCAGCGTCCGGCCGGCGGACATCTACCGTGAGGGCATCAAGGGCATCGAACCCGTCGACTTCCGCTACGCGCGCGAGCTCGGCTATGCCATCAAGCTCGTGGCGTATACGCAGCGGCACCGCGGCCGCATCGAGGCTCGGGTGCATCCCGCGCTGGTGCCGCTCGACCATCCGCTGGCGCAGGTCGAAGGCGCGGACAACGCGGTGTTCGTCGAGGGCGACCTCGTCGGAAGGGTGCTACTCAAAGGCCAGGGCGCGGGTGGGAGGCCGACCGCATCCGCGGTGGTCGGCGACCTCATCGACCTCGCGCGGTCGATAAGGCGCGGCGTTCAGAACCGTCCGTCGTTCACCTTCGATGATCGCGTCGGCGTCATTCCCATGGGCGAGGTGGTGACGCGCGCCTACTACCGCATCCGTGCCGAGGACCGCCCCGGCGTGCTGGC
>WNFG01003624.1_pt1 | contig 12933 bp, 11 predicted proteins | sample 5400431 | NCBI WGS metagenome assembly WNFG01 (sample SAMN13153346, study PRJNA577476) | soil metagenome | isolation source: 120 cm saprolite under Douglas fir tree site 2 hole 3 replicate 2 | place: USA:California | collected 2015-04-18
CACCTCGTATCTGGCATGGTCTGGTACGTGTTGTCGAAGACCGTCTCGGTAAACGGCAGGTCATTCCACTCCAGGCACGCCACTTCGCACGCCTTGCAGCCGATGCAGGTGGTGGTATCGATGAGCTTGCATACGGTGTACTCGCGCTGCGTGCTCTCGCCGGGGACAGTACCGGCATGCCCTGAAATCTTCTGGATGCGCAGTGTCTCTTGGCTCATACGCGGCCTCTAAGCCCTCTCCACCTTCACCAGGAATCCCTTGAACTCCGGCGTGAAGGCATTCGGATCGATCACCGTGGGCGTCAGTAGATTCGCTGAGGTCTTCGCGGTCTTGCCTTCATCCTCCGCTATCCCGCGATAGCCCCAGTGGATCGGGATGCCAATCTGATAGGTCTTCTTCCCGTTGATCATCATCGGCTTGATCCGCTTGGTGACCATTGCCTTGGCGATGTACGCACCGCGCGCGCTGGAGACTTTGATCTTCTCCCCGCCTCGCAATCCCATCTCCTGGGCCATTTCGGCGGGTATTTCGACGAAGGGTTCCGGCACCAGTTGCACGTTCATCGGATTGTTCTTTGTCCAGTAGTGATAGTGCTCGGTGAGCCGATAGGTGGTGCACACCACGTTGAAGCCGTCCTTGGTCGATCCGTACTTGTCGTCGGGAGTCTTGAATCGCTGGACCACCGGGTTGTGCGTCTGCCCGGGGTGCAGCGCATTCTCAGTCGGACTTTCGATCGGCTCGTAAAATTCGGGGAATGGGCCATCGGCGAAAGCTGCCAGCGGCCCGAAGATGCGGCCTACCCCCTCCGCATTCATGATGAACGGTCCCAAGTGATCCTTGGGCTTCGAGCCCGGCGGAAAATCCGGCACATCGTTGCCCAGCCATTGCTGCCGCTCCTCGTTCCACGAGATCAGCCGTCGCGCTGCATCCCATGGCTTGCCCTCCAGGTCGCAGGACGCGCGGTTGTAGAGGATGCGGCGATTGGCTGGCCAGGCGAAGGCCCAATTCTGATGTATTCCCAGGTTGGAGGGATCGGATGGGTCGCGCCGCGCAGTCTGATTTCCCGCTTCGGTGAATGCCCCAGAATAGATCCAATTGCCGCAAGAGGTTGTGCCATCGTCTCTTAGCCAGGCGAACCCGGGGAGCTGCTGGCCCCGCTTGATCTGCTGCTTGGTCGCTGGGTCCTCCAGATCGGCGAGCGCCCTTCCGTTGATCTCCTTCAAGACCTCGGCCAGCGAGGGATTGAACGGATCGGTGTAATTCCAGGTCAGTTTCAAGATCGGATCGGGAAACCTCCCGCCATCCTTTTGGTATAGCTCGCGCACCTTCAAGAAAATCTGCGCGACGATGGCCTGATCCAGGCGCGCTTCGCCTGGACTGGGGAGCGCAGGGTACTTCCATTGAATCCACCGGGAAGAGTTGGTGAATGTGCCATCCTTTTCCGCAAACCCGGCGCACGGCAATCGATAGACCGTCGTCTGAATTGTTTTCATTTCGTCCGGAGTGATACCCGGCGATCTCCAGAACTCGCTCGTTTCGTCCGGATAAATCTCGCCCACCACCAGCCAATCGGCCTTCTTCAGGGCATCGATGTTCTTTTTCGTATCCGGTCCGACTTGCACGCCGTTCATCCCGAACGCGAAAATACCCTTGATGATGCCGTTGTACATGTTGTCCCAGAGATGGACCCAGGAGTAGTTGCGATCGATCTTTGGCAAGAAATTGAATGCCCAATCGGTCTGCTTCGTCGCCGCCTCGCCATAGAGCGCCTTCAGGAAGCTGACCGCAAACTTCGGTGTGTTGCTGTAGTAATTCAATGAATCCCACGGCGCGGGCTTCGACGGCTTGGGCGTAGTGCGTTGCATCCAGGCGTCAAAGGATGTGTCTTCCGGAGTGACTATCTTGAGGTAGCCGGGCAAACTGTCGAAGAGGCCCGCCATATCCGTCGCGCCTTGGATATTCGAGTGCCCGCGTAGGGCATTGACCCCGCCGCCCGCGCGGCCCACGTTGCCGAGCAACAGCTGAAGGATCGCCGCGGTGCGGATGATCTGCGTCCCAAAGCTGTGGTGCGTCCATCCGACGGCATAGATGACGGTCGCTGCCTTCTTCATGTCTCCGTCTTTACGGACGGAGGTGAAGAGCTCCGCCGCTTTAAGGAACTGCTCCTTGGGAATCCCGGTAATCCGCTCCACCATTTCAGGCGTGTATCGCGAATAGTGCTTGCGCAGGAGCTGGTAGACGCAGCTCGGGTTCTTGAGCGACAAATCGAACTCGACTTGTTCCGGCAGTGTGAGCGCGGGCGGCGTGCTTCCGCCGGTTCCGCTCGGCGGAACTTGCGCTGCATCCTTTCCTCCAGCAGCCCCGCTCCCCTGGTAGTTCCAGGTCGCCCGCGCGTATGTCTGAGTCTTGGCATCGAATCCCGAGAACACGCCGTCGGTGTCGCCGGGCAGCTTGAAATCATCATTCACAACGAATGCCGCGTTGGTGTAGTTCACGATGTAATCTTTCGCGATCCGGTTGTTCTCGATCGCGTAGCGGATCACGCCGCCGAGAAATGCGATGTCCGCACCGGCGCGAATCTGGCAAAACAGATCGGCCGTGGCAGCCGTGCGATTGAAGCGGGGGTCCACCACGATCATCTTCGCGTTGCGGGTCCGCTTCGCTTCAATCGCCCACTTGAAGCCGCAGGGATGGTTTTCGGCCGGATTTCCACCCATGATCAACATCATGTCGGTATTTTTGATGTCGATGTAACTATTGGTCTCCGCCCCGCGTCCGAATGTTGGTCCCAAACTTGAGACCGTTGGAGCGTGTCAAACCCGAGCCTGATTTTCCATATGCGCGACCCCCAATGCGCGCATTGATTTAACGACCAGATAGTTGAACTCGTTGGTGTCGGTGCATCCGCCCGTCCAGGCGATCGATTCCAGCCGGTTGACGGTACGGCCGGCCGCATCTTTTTCGATGAAGCTGTCGTCGCGGGTCTTCTTGACCCTCTGGGCAATTTCGTTGATCGCATCATCCCACGAGATGTCCTGCCAATCGGTGCCTCCCGGGCGCCGGACTTGCGGCTTGAGCAGCCGTCGGTCGTTCAAGATGTCTTGTTCCAGCGAGGCGCCCTTGGGGCACAGGGTGCCGCGGTTGATCGGGTGGTCCGGATCGCCCTCCACGTGGACCACCTGGGGCGTCACGTTCTTCGCTCCGTCGCCGATGGTATAGATGATCACGCCGCAGCTCACCGAGCAGTACGGACAGGTCGAACGAGTCTCTTTGGCTCGGGCTATCTTTAGAATCCGCATCTCGGCATAGGCTGGCTTCAAGTCGAATCCAAACACCGCCGCGGCAGCTCCACCAACCGCCGTCATTTTCAGGAAATCTCGTCGGGAGGGAGTCATCGATGTCCTTTCCATGAGTCCGTCAACTCTGGACCGGCACTCGCCAAGGTAACCTTGCTTCGCTGATCGACCCATCGTCTCGCGAGCCTTCTGACCGTTACATTGTCCGGATGGCGGTCGAGACTGTGTGCCATCAGACACCGCGCTCACAGTCCTTACAGTCGATGACGTCTGCGTCTGGGGCCAGCCTCGCCTTTGGCTGAAGAGCCACGCGAACGGACCGCGGCTTCCACGCTGCCAAACGGCCGAAAGTCTTCGCCGCGTAACGTTCAACGCTTCAGATTGTCATTCCAAGCAAACGCTGTACCAACCAACTGACACAGGGAGGAGTGATCATGAATCGAGTTTCTGTCGTGCGTCGTACTTTGATGGGATTGGTTTTAGGTTCGGTCGGCATGATCGGCTGCGCAACCACGCCGGTCTTGAAGCCAGCAGCCGGTGATACCCTCGCGCCCGGGAAGCAAGACACGGTGCAGGCCAATGTCGCCGGCGTTGTCGTTCTCATCGACGGCAATGCGTGGAAAGGAGACCCGCCCAACCTCGGCGACCTGTTCACGCCGGTGATGGTCACCATCCAGAATAACAGTGGGAAGAGCGTGCGCGTGAGTTACGCCGATTTCAATCTCAGCAGCTCGACCGGTTTCACGTCCGCCGCGATTCCGCCGGTCAAGGCTAAAGGACAACTCTCGTGGGCGGACCCGAAATCGAGCAAGGTCCCCGTCCAGTTGGCCCTGTACGAACCGGATCGCCCCGGCAAGGATACCCTCTCGGGGAGAGTGCGGCTCGCCGCGTTTGAACATGGCTTTGACCACGACCGGTTCATGGTCGCTCCGCACTTCGCGAATTTCTACCCCGGTATGGAAGCCTGGCCGTACTCGTACCCGTACGATCCTTTCTACTACGACAGCCTCTACGCCAGTTGGCCCGAGAAGCTTCCCACCCAAGACATGTTGTCCAAGGGCCTGCCGGAAGGAGTCGTTCAAGATAATGGGAAGATTTCCGGTTTTGTCTACTTCAAAGGCGTCGGCAGTCAGGAGTCGTCCGTCACCTTTGGGATGAACCTGGCCGATGCAACCAATGGACAGTCGATCGGCCAGGTGAGCGTTCCGTTCGCAGTGAGCAAGTAAACTCCCGCCGAGAGGCTCTCAGGAGCGGACGCCGCCACGTATGGCAAGCGGCGTCCGCTTTCGTTTGAACCGGCCAGGAGAACGCAGTGGCTGCATCGCGAGCTTCACCTCGAGGGCGGGGATGACCGACCACCAGTTCGCGCGGACCCAAAAACCGGGATTGCCCGAATACCGAGTCGATCACGGCGAAGATCAGTGGGCAAGACGGTTTCCGGTGGATTTAGCGACGCTGATGGGCAAGAAGATCTCCCCCCCAATTGAATCCGCGCGAGAGATCATGAAAAAGACAGCCGGTTTGGTTTCGCTATTTGCGAGGGCCGTGGCCCTCTTCCTTGGAAGACGTCCTGCCTCCGCGGTCGGCGCCTTTCTTCTTCTCGCCTTCCCCGCGTCGGTTCGCGCACAGCCTGGCCCGCTGGTCTACGTCTACGGCCGATACGATCTCCCGGCAAGCAACGCCGGCACGCTGGCGGCGTCCGGGGATTTCAATGGCGACGGAATTCCGGATCTGGTGTCGATCTCCTACGAGAATGGTTCCGTCTCCGTCGAGCTCGGCCAGGCGGACGGGAGCTTCAGGGACCTGGGCGTGCGGTACCCGGTGGGAGTTCAGCCGGTCGCCGCGGCGGCGGCGGATTTCGACGGGGACGGCAACGTTGATCTGGCAGTGCTCAACCAGGTGTGCTTGACCGATCCCTGCCCTCCCGGATTGGTATCCATTCTCCTCGGAAACGGAGATGGAACCTTCCGCCCGCACGTCGACTACCCGACCGGTCCGAACCCGAACGGCTTGGTGGTCGGTGACTTCAATGGAGATGGGCATCTCGACCTGGCGACGGCCGACGCCGTTTCGCGCATCAGCTCGGGCAGTCCAGGAATGGTCTCCGTTCTCCTTGGAAACGGGGACGGCACGTTTCAGTCTCACGTCGATTCTCCGGCGGGAAACGGGGTAATCGGGCTGGCGGCGGCCGATTTCAACCTCGATGGAAAACTGGACCTGGTGGTGGACAACCACCCTTCGTTTGCGAGCCAGACGGTCTCCCTGTTGATCGGGCGGGGCGACGGCTCGTTCGAGCAACCTACCACTCTCTCCGCCGGCGGGGACCCGACCTCGCTGGTGGCCGCAGACTTCGACGGGGATGGCAACCCCGACCTGGCGATCACCACCGGAGTCGGGGCGGTCGCCGTGCTGCGCGGCAACGGAGACGGGACCTTCCAACCGCACGTGGACTACCCCGGCGGTTTCGGGCCCGTCCGGATCATCGCCACCGACATGAATGGGGACGGCAAGCTCGATCTGGTCATCAGCCTGACGACGGGCATTCCCACCTATGGGGCAGTCTCGATTCTCCTCGGGGTCGGCGATGGAACATTTCAGGTGCGCAGGGAATATGCGACGGGAACTTTCGGCCCGCTGGTCGCGGGCGACTTCAATGGCGACGGGAACCAGGATCTCGCGATTGCCAAGGGCGGCAACACCGCGTCGGTCTTGCTCGGAAGCGGCGATGGAACGTTGGAACATCCGACGGACTATGGCACCGGCAACGGCGTCGCCGCGGTGGCGACGGGCGACTTCAACGGCGACGGCAACCTCGACCTCGTGGTGGCCAACTCCGCCTGCAGCTGCCCGCATGGCACCGTTTCCCTTCTGCTCGGCAACGGCGATGGCACCTTCCGCCCACGCGCCGATTTCGCCACCGGCGAGGTTCCGATTGCTCTGGCGATCGGCGATTTCAACCAGGACGGCAGCCTGGACCTCGCGGTGGCCAACTCGCTCGACGGGACGGTTTCCATCCTGCTCGGCAATGGAGATGGAACATTCGCTCCCCAAGTGACCTTCGCCACCGGCCGGGGACCGTCGGGGATCATCGCCCGGGACTTCAACTCCGACGGGAAGCTGGACCTCGCGGTCGCGAATGTGCTGGATAACAACCTCTCAATCCTGCTTGGCAACGGCGACGGCACTTTCCAGCCTCACGTCGACTATGCCGCCGGTCCCGGCGCGGCGGGAATCACCGCGGACGACTTCAACGGCGACGGCAAGCTGGACATCGCGGTGGCGAATACCCACACGCCGATTACTATTAGAGACCAGGGGCTGGTTTCCGTCCTGCTCGGCAACGGCGACGGCACCTTCCAGACGCACGTCGATGCCAACACCGCCAGCCTCCAGCCGCTGGATGTCACCACGGGCGACTTCGACGGCGACGGCTTCGTGGACATCGCGGTGACGACTGCCCTGCGCGAGCGAGGGTCCGTTTCGATTCTGCGAGGCCGCGGCGACGGAACGTTTCAGCTGTCCGGCAACCCCTATTCCACCGGGCGTTTTACGACCCCGATCACCAGCGGCGATTTCAACCTCGATGGCATCCTCGACCTCGCGGTGGTCAACGCAGGAAGCAACTCGGCGACGATCTTGAGGGGCAAGGCCGATGGCACCTTCGAATCTCAGGGCATCTATGGAGTCGGGGTTGAGCCGAGTGGACTCGCGACGGGTGATTTCAACGGCGACGGAGCGCTCGACCTGGCCGTGGTGAATCAGGGACCCAACACCGTCTCCGTTTTCTTGAGCACCGTCCCCGCCCCTCTAACGCCAGAATCGGAGAGTCGTCGGTAGGGAGAGTCGTCGGTAGGAGGCGGGCCATCCCGCCCGTTCGCATCCCACCGGACGTCGTCGCCGCGTAAGGGGTGTCCGTCGGATCTCGGCGGGGCCGAAGGGTCGCCCTCCTTATTTCTCGAAGCGGAGAAAGAAAGGAGAACCACGATGAACCCACAAATGAAGAGGATCAGCGCGGCCAGAGACTGGACGAAGTCCATTGGACTTCCCGCCGTGGTGATGGCGCTTTGGGTAGCGGCCGTTGTGACGCTGGCGATCCAGGTAGAGACGCCGGTTCCATTGCAGGACGCGATCGAGCAAGTCCTCGCCGTTCCTGCAGCCGAGACCGCCCCAGCTCCCGCTCAAGCGACTTCCGCGTCGATCGCTCGAGCGGCGAACCAAGCCAACCGTCCGTCGGAGCCCCCGCAAAGCTAGACGGTCGACGGTTGTAACAAAAGAAAGCGCGCGCTGTCCCTTCAGACAACGTGCGCTTTCTTGTTTCTCTAATGCGGCCAATGGAAGACCTAGGCAATGAGTGCGCCCTCCGCGCCGAGCATCCCGCAGCGAAGCGAGTACTTCGCCCACCCCGGCTCGACAGTAGAGGGCCTCGCGGAAGCGCTTTGCGCGGGCTTCGGCCGCGAGCAGCGCTGCCGGAACCAACGCCCGGACGCGCCGGTAGCAGTCTCGCGGCCGTCGGCAGCCGGTGGCCCCCCGTTGCCGGGACGTGGCTGCCTGTCGGATCGCAGCGACCTGGCATGTCGGGCCCCTTATTTTCCAAAAAAGAAAGAAAAAGGAGAAACGTCATGTACCGATTCGCTCTCGTTCTATCCGTCCTGGGTCTTGCGACCTGCGCGCACCAGGAGGCGGTGGTTGAGCCCGCCGCCTACGCCGCACCGGTCGCCCAAGAACAAATCAGCGTTCCGGAGACGGAGACGCAGTTGCAGCAGCTGGTCGCGCCTATTGCACTCTACCCGGACGCACTGGTCAGTCAGATCCTCGCGGCTTCGACCTATCCAACCCAAATTCAGGAAGCGGAAGGATGGATGCAGCAGCATTCGAATCTGAAGGGAAATGATCTCGCCCAGGAAGTGGATAAGCAATCCTGGGATCCCAGCGTCAAGGCTCTCACTCAATTTCCTTCGGTCCTTGCAAACATGCAGAAGAATCTTTCCTGGACCTCATCGCTTGGGGACGCCTACACGAACCAACAGCAGGATGTATTCAGCGCTGTCCAGGAGATGCGTCAGCGAGCGCAGAAGGCAGGAAACCTAAAGAGCACTTCGCAGGAGAAGGTAGTAACTCAGGGGCAGACGATCGTCATTCAGCCGGCAACTCCAGAGGTCGTTTACGTGCCGGTATACGATCCCTGGGTCGTCTACGGGCCGCCGCTGGCAATCTATCCGGGCTGGGTTCCCTATGGAGGGCTCTACGCCGTCGGCCCTGGGATTTCGTTTGGGTTAGGCTTTGGGGTGGGTCTGTACGCCGGCTTCGGTTGGGGATGGCATCACTGGGATGCCGACTGGCACCACCACGACATCGTCTACAACCACAACACCTATATTTCCCACAGTACGACTTTCATCAATCACGGGCGTGGGGACTTCAATCACGGGGCGGGATTTCATGGCGGCCCTGGCGGGCGCGCCGAGCTCCATGGCTCGGCACCGTCCCATTTCCAGCCGGGCAATCATTCAGCGGCATTCAGCGGCTTTAACCATGGAGGCATGGCCAGGGGCTTCTCTGCTCGCGGACAGTCGAGCTTCGCAGGTCGCGGAGTTGGAGGTGGAGGGTTCCACGGAGGCGGCGGGTTCCATGGAGGCGGAGGAGGTCATGGCGGCGGAGGTCACCGGTAATGAAATCGATCATGACCATGCGAACAACCGATAGGAGCAAGAAACTCATGCGCAGGATGAATTTCAAGCCGAAGCAGACCTCGCTGGAAGGCGCGTCGCAACGGTTGCGTTCGCCACATTCGCTTTGCTTTTGATGGGCTATTCTCGAGCCGTTCTCGCCCAGACATCGAGCCAGGAGACATTCACGTCTCCGAAAGATGCGACCAATGCTCTGATTGCCGCCGTCCAGACTCACGATCATCAGGCGATCACAAAGATCCTCGGAGAGGGAAAGGAGCTCTCTTCCCTGGACGACGAGGTCCAGAACAAGGTCGACCGCGAGTTGTTCATTCAGAAATATCGGGAAATGCACCGCCTGGTCCCAGAGCCTGACGGAACCATTGTTCTATATGTCGGCGCGGAGAACTGGCCCTTCCCGGTTCCACTCGTATCGACCGGCGATGTCTGGTACTTCGACTCCACGGCCGGAGTGAAGGAGGTGCTGTTTCGGCGAATCGGCGAGAACGAAGGCGAGGCGATTAATACCTGTCACACGCTCGCCGTGGCGGAAAACCAGCACAAGATCAAGCCGGCATTCGACGACTCCGCCAGTCAGTACCCTGACGCGCCAAGCACCTTCCACGCTATGTTGGCAAGTACGGGCAACGGCGGCGCGCCCATCCGGAACAAAGACCCTGTTTTATTCCACGGCTACTACTTTAAAATCTTGCCGAAGCAACGCAGAATTGCGGCCAGCTCCGACCGCAAGGCGACCAATGGCTTCGCCTTCTTGGCCTATCCCATGGAGTATCGCTCGTCTGGAGTGATGACGTTCATCGTCAACCAGGATGACGTGGTGTATGAAAAGGACCTCGGGCCGAATACCGTCAGGCTTGCCAGAGCGATGAAGGAATACAATCCGGATTCGACCTGGGAGCCAGCCGAATAGACTCCCCGGCGTTGAGAATGTCTCGTCGAAGTCAGCGGCTACGTCCCGGTCGGGGGTACGTTCATTCCGCGCCGAACGGCAGGTCTGGACCAAAGCGTCTCCAGCCAGCGTCGTACCGAAGGGGTTTCCTCCAGGAGCTGCGGAGCGTTCTTGGCGAGGCTGTCGACCCACGGGAAGAGGAGGACATCCGCAATCGAATAGTCGCGCGCGATGAAAGTGAGCTCTTGTAGCCGTGGATCGATGACGTGAAGCAGGCGTTTGGCCTCTTTTGTATAGCGTTCGATGGCGTACGGAATCTTCTGCGCCGCGAACCGGGCAAAGTGGTTGTACTGGCCAAACATCGGCCCCACTCCGCCCATCTGGAACATCACCCACTGAAGCACATCATACCTGTCCGCGCCCGAGGACGGCAGGAGGCGCCCGGTCTTCTCGGCGAGGTAAATCAGAATCGCCCCGGATTCGAAGATGGTGATCGACTGTCCACCCGGGCCATCGGAATCCACAATCGCCGGTATTTTGCTGTTCGGATTGATCTTCAGAAACTCCGGCTTGAACTGCTCGCCTTTGGCGATGTCGACGAGGTGGGTGCGGTAGGGCATCTCAAGCTCTTCGAGCATGATGGATACCTTGCGGCCGTTGGGCGTTGGAAAGGTGTAGAGATCGATCACGCGTCGCCTCCCGGGGGCGCTCGTCTTGTGATAGCGGCGGCGCTGTTGATAGCGGCGACGCTGTGACGGTGCCACCCGGAGTCGGCCTCCGACCGCCGAGGCCCTCTTCGGCGAGGTGTATGACATTTTGTACCCGCGGGGGCCCAAGATGTCATACACCTCATTCGCCCTCGCCGCGATAGGGCGGCCACGAGTCCGACACGCTGTAGCTACAGCGCGTCGGGAAATTAAGCCAAGTTTCGCGTGCAAGCACCTCCGCTGGCACAGCGCTTTCCAGCTCTGCGGTGAGGAAATTGTTGATGCAGATCGATCGCTTGCAGGAGGGGATCGACAGCAGGGCTGACATCTGCTCTCTGGCCTGCGTGACCTGGGAGGAATGCACGCATGGCGAAAAGACGCGGCGGGAGCCGACAGCCCGAGTTGTTCCCTCGCTCAAAGCGGCCGACGATGGCAATCGAGGAGAACCACCGGCTGGTAGTGCTGACCGACGAGATCGACTGGAGCGAACTGGAGGAGCGGGTGGAGCGGATCCGGATGAGCAAGCTGAAGAATGCGGCGGGCCGTCCGCCCCAGTTGCGGGCGCTATTGGGAGCGTTGGTGCTCAAAGCAACTCGGGACATGACCTGGCGCGAGGCGGAGGACCAGATTCGGCACTATGCGCCAGCGCGGTATCTGTGCGGGCTGACGGAGACGGAATGGACACCGGACTTCACCACCATGCACGACTTCGCCGTCTTGCTCGGGGAGGACGGAGTGAAGTTAATCAACGAGTACGCGGTGAAATGGGCGGTGGAGGAGAAACTGGCCAACCCGAGCGTGGCGGTGGCGGATACCACCGCGCAGGAGGCAGCCATTCCCTACCCCAACGAGATGGGACTTTTAGCCGGCTTCATGACTTCGGTGGCGGCGGCGAGCAAGAAAGCAGGGAAGGTGCTGAGAGAGTTTGTAGAAAAAGCGAAGAAAGGATTTCAGGCTGCGAAGGAGAAGGTGCGGGAGTACCGACTTTTCGCCAAGAGCAAGTCCAAGGCGACGAAGAATCGGATGGTGGCTGGGATGGCAAAGGTGGTGGAGAGCGTCAACGCGCAGCTCGGAGAGGCGCTGACTGCGATTGTCAAATCAGACTCGCAAGCGTCGAAGTACGGGCTGGTAGCGAGGGCGAAGTTGGTTCGGCTGCACGAAACATTGAACAAGCTTGTGCCGCAAATCCGCTATTGGTTGAGGACAGGCTTTGTTGCCGCCGACAAAATTATCAGCCTGCAAATACCGGAGTTGTACTCAATCGTTCGGGGCAAAGTGGGCAAGAAGGTGGAGTTCGGGTTGACCTGGGGCATCACTCGGCTGCGCGGAGGTTTTCTTTTGGCGCGTTTGGCAATGAACCGGCGCGAGTTGGTGGACGCGAAATTCGCCATCAAGGCAGTGGAGGACCACATCGCATTGTTCGGCAAGCCGCCGCGTGCTTATGCCTACGACCGAGCAGGCCACAGCGAAAAGAATGTCAAGCGAGTCAAAGAGCTTGGAGTCAGGGATGTGGGCCTGGCCCCCCGCGGCAAAACGGGGTGGGCGGTCGGCGAGGGGATAAGAGAAAAGCTGGTGAAAGAGCGAGCGTTAGTGGAGGCGGGAATCGGAGCGGTGAAGAGCAGCCGGTACAACTTCCATCGGCCGCGTGCCCGGTCGATGCGAATGATGGGAGCTTGCGGTCAGCTCGCGGTGTTGGGGTTCAACCTAAACAAGCTGGCCCGTGGGTTAGCGGCGCGCAAGCAAGTCGAGCTGGCGGGATGACATCTGCGATCGAGCCCCGCCTGCCGCGAGCGCACCGGCGGGGCACGGAAGCCGAAACTGCACTTCAGCCGGCCGAACGTCGGGGCGGCCCAGTTCAGATCGCCGAATTTCCCGACGCGCTGTAGCTACCATGCTCATCCGCAGACGATCCTCGTGATCATTCAGCTCTCCGGTAGTCGGCATGGAGTCCGCCGAGCACAGGTGTCACCCCGATCGGTTTGGACGTGTCGATCTTGAGAGCGCGGTTGGCGGGCACCATTTGTTGCCGTCACATCCCGAGGAGATCGGAAGCGCAATCCGTGCTTGCGCGATGGATCTCGGCACTTACCGCCGCGGTTGCAGCGCCGGGCGACGTCCAAGAAGGTCCACCCTCGGCGGCACCGATCGGGCAACTCGTCGGTCAATCAGCCGGCGGATCGAGTTTTGGCCAACGACAGGTGTAAAACCCGGTGCGAGATTCGGGAAAGAGCGCCAGATAAGCGTGCCCGGCGCAATAGAGGAGGGAGATGTACAGGACGGTGCGGTACTTTCCCAAGAACTGGTCGGCGAGGAGCCCTCCCAAAGAGGCGTGAAGCGATCGCGGTCGCCGTGGA
>WNFG01003626.1_pt1 | contig 12930 bp, 10 predicted proteins | sample 5400431 | NCBI WGS metagenome assembly WNFG01 (sample SAMN13153346, study PRJNA577476) | soil metagenome | isolation source: 120 cm saprolite under Douglas fir tree site 2 hole 3 replicate 2 | place: USA:California | collected 2015-04-18
ATTTTGGGATCATCAAGTCCGCTGGGCTCGGACGGTGCGGCTTTGCCGGCCGCTGTCCTATGTCGGACTCATTTTCACGCATGGCTTGCCGTGGGCGCTGGTGGCAGCGCTGGTCGCACCCGCAAAATGGATCGCTGCAGCGTATCTGTTGGCGTACGCCTTTTTGCGTCTTGTGATGGCGTGGACCGTGGGAGTGTGGGGCGTCCGCGACGACGTGCTGCGGCGCAAGCTATGGCTGGTGCCGCTTCGCGATGCCATCCATTTCGCTGTTTGGCTGGCAAGCTTTGCTTCCAGTCGCATCCGATGGGGAGGTGAAGAATTCGTCATGCGCAAAGGCCAATTGGTGTCGGCGGATTCCGCCCAATCAACCGTGACCAGAGCTGCCAGCAACGCGTCACGCTGAAGCGAAGTCCCGCAATGTGTTGTGGCCCCCAAGTTCCGCCCCAGGCTGTTTGGTTGACGCACCCGCGAATCCCTATTAAATTAGAAAGGTCGAATCGTGGCTGTCCCGATCACCGGGAAGGTGCTGCGATTCGTTTTTGTTCTTCCCGGCTGGGAGGTCGTCCAATTGGTAGGACTCCAGACTCTGGATCAAAAGCGTCCTCACCTCCCGCTATATTTTTCAACGACTTACGTTGTGCTGAGTTGCCCAAAGTTGCCTACTTTTTGTTCTCTTTGGTGAAAAAGTCGGTGAAAAATTGCACCAAAATAGGGCAGTCGTTTGGGGTTGTTTCGGGGGCCGCTTTTGTCTTTGTCCACATAGATGGGGCGGGCCGGATACCTCCTTTGGCAGGTATTTGTGTATTTCGGTCAAATTCCTCTTGACAAGCTATGTGTGCTATCATCACTCTCGTCGCACTTAAGCGCGGGCGGGTATCGGCCCGTTGCCACGAGGGGGCCGCAATTGCTACGTAACTTCGCTGTATTCGAGCGCACATTACTGCCAGGGCGACTTCCCTCGATCCATCCTGCGGTCCCTTTTCCCGGCCCGGATGTAAGGCTGTGGGCAAACCTTTTCTCATTGAGAGATGAGACCGTCTCGCCGAAGTGTCAAAACGGAAGAATACTGCACGGGCGCAATGAAAGATAAGTCCTTTAGATTCCTATCGGTAATCTGGAGCAACCTTCTGGACGATAAATTGCACGTAGAGGGCACAGGGATGGGTGTCGGCGCTCGCAGTACCACTGCGCCGAGTTAATCGCGCCTCGTTGGAGAAAGGAGGAAGGACGCCAATGTCAACTGCCGTACTTACGATGAACGCTTGGAGCCTTGAATATCAATCTCACAAGACGATGGCCGCTGCCGAACATGCGCGGCTCAAAGTGGCTCAAACGCAACAACTGACTACGCCGAAAGTAATCCGGGTGATCGCAGAGCTTCTTTTGTGGCTTCCCTTCCATAGCGTGACACGCGACACCGAAAAACTAGTGTCGCTTTTGGAAGAGATGGAAAAATATCCGTCTTCAGTGCTCCTGGAAGATGACACTGTCACGATTCCACAATCGCTGTACGAACTTTTCAAGAAGATGTGCGCAGTCATTCTCCACACCGAATCCGTTGATCTCCACGAAGGATTCTTGTTGAAAGGATACATTGAACGCTTGCGAGACCTGAGCCAGCAGATCAACGGATTTGCTGTACGGTATGAAGATGCGCAAAACAAACTGCGCAGCCGTGTTCCTGCGGACCAAGTGCCTGCGTATCAGGAATCTTTTGCTGCCTATGGAAATTGCGGGCCGAAACCGGAGCAGACCGTCGATGACGACGATGTGAAGAGCGAGCTTCTTCACTTCTAAATTTCAATGCCAATCTTAGCGCAAGATTGGTATGACCAAAATCCTGATCTAACTTCGTTCTACCAAGGGGACATCATTCGTGATGTCCCTATTATTTTTCTGCCGGACAAAATCTCAAAGTGGTTCATTCTTAGGCCGAGCGCGCAAAGTAAGAAGCACGTTGATGATGTTTTGCGCGGAGATATTTGCAAATGGTTCGAATCGTTTCCAGAAGGAACGTTAGTGGACAAATGGACCTACGGAGACAGAGAAGAGTATGTCGCAGCCAAAGCATTCCTCGTCAACGTGATTATTTTGACGCAAAGCTGTGACCTTGAGCAGAGAGGCTACTACCAAGTGGCGCCTGTGCATCCGGAAACGAGACAGAAATCACAAGTCGTGCATCAACTGCGCGAGAATGAATTGAACTATGCCTTTTACTTGCCAGCCGTCGCTCCGCACCTCCCAGAAAACAGCTACGCAGAGTTAGCTCACACCTGCGTTGTTCCCAAAGCCTATTTCCCAAGGGACCAGGTTGCACTCAGGCTCGGTGCCCGTCTGACTGACTCAGCTAGAGCAGCTTTGCAAGAGCAGATTGCAAATTACTTTGGCCGTCCGTTCGGGTTTGGTACAAGAGACAGGGCCCGCGTGACGGCTGTGTATGCGTGCGTGTCTTGCTTCTACAAAAATGGTGCTTCGGAGAAGAAACAGTTTGAGGCTGCTTCAAACTTCACTCCGTGCGAGAAGTGTGGGGCAACGCGATGGATTCGCGTCTCGTCTGCATGAGCGCGCCTCTTTCTATTTTATGAGTTCAGGATGGTTTTTCAGGTATTCCGATATTCGACGAAAGTCTTCGCGCTCTTCCGCTGTCACACCAATACCGCGTTCAACAATTCTGTGGGGTACGCGTTCTCTGTCGAGCAGGCTCGTAAACGTACCAATGTGAGCGTCCCCACAGATGAAAATTGCGTCACGTTCCCGGCAGCCGCCCAATCGGTCGAACCATAATCGCTCCCGAATTGGGAAGTAATTCCCAAGCTCGATTGCACGGGACTTGAGATGAATCTCCTCGTCTGATAGAGGTTCACACCGCATGTGCATTTGGACTTCGATGGTCTGTCCATCCCTGTAGTGAAGCTCGTCTCGCTGAGCACGAGTAGGGTCACGAAATCTGTGTTCGATTCCCTTATCATCGGCGATTCTCTTGGAAATTGAGGTCTCCTGTCGCTCAGCAAGAGCCTCCTCGCTGTCTTCTTCAGCGATGAAAACGGGCCCGACTTCTTGAATGACGCTTTGTAGGCAGCCAGTGAACGTTCGCTGCTCCGTCGTTTCTTCCGCACCAGACTGCTGCGCTTGAGCACGATGATTTAGTCCGATGATATGCAGCATTCAAGGTCCCTTGCCTAAAAGTTCAGATCGAAGAGTGAATTCAGAAGACGCTCAACGGTTCGACGATAGTTCTTTATATCTGAATCTGTGACATCAACTGTAGCCCGTTCGTGAATCAATTTGTTCCTGAGAGTGTAATAGTGATTTGCTGCGTCAAACAAAGGCTTGAGAGCAGGCATCTTTTTCAAGACCGCGTTTGTCACGAGATGTCGTTGGTTAAACAGTCTTCGAATTTCGGCATCCGTGTAGTCTTTCGGTGGGAATAGGTCCTGCCGGTGAACGATGAATTCCTTCAACGCGATCTCATGTGCTGTCGAGTAAGATTAGACTGATTCGGTTTTTCGTTTCGAATCGTTGTCGTTCAGCGATATCAACCATTGCCAAAGATTCAACTAGCCCAAGGGTCCACGGTTTGTTTTCCAACTGAACTTTGTTGTCGGCCTTGTACCGTTCCGCCCGAGGCTTGTGTACGCGCGGCAGCGCGGGAAGCACAAGATGCTTTCCGGTGATGTCTGTCGCGGGCACCTCCTGAATCTCACCTACGTCATGTCGAAAAACGTGATGGTCCTAATCATCTCTCAGGCGTCGGGACAACGAACTGAAATAGCTGACGAGCGGGATCAGTCTGGGACGGATTTGTTGGAATCCAGGATGGTCGGAGTTGATACGGTTTTTGCTGCTATTCCACGGCATTAGCTGAGCTGGTCCTTGCAGGCGGACGATGACGCGGCAAAGCGATGCGTCAGTGTGCGGAACACCCGCCGCGCCTGAGAAATATCCGACATCATGCGTACGAACTTCCTTTGCGATCAGCCGATGGTTGCAGTAGAAATAGACTCCATAGTTGTCCTTTTCGGGATCACGATCCCTAATCAGACCGCCAGTGATTTCGCAGGAGAGCTTTCCGCTTCGGCCCATGTCTACGTCAAAACGTGAGTGACGGGGAGCGTAGTTGGGGGGAAACGCCCATATTTCGAAACTTATCGGATCAACTGCAACCCCATTGAGGTTTATCGTGCAGCCCTGATTTAAGAACCAATCGTACGTTTCCCCAAAGTGTCTCCTCAGGTTGTCAATGTCTTCTGGCCTGAGCGATTTTCTGAGATGTGACATTTCGACCTGAGTTGTGCCGGATACGATGTTTGGGATCGCGTATGCAGGAAGATTCCAATCCTCGGTCTGAAGCCATGCCTGAGTAATATTGAGTTCGGAGGTTTCTTCCTTCTGGAATCGAGTCTTGATCGTGACCTGCTCGGCGAGCGCGATGCCTGCACGTTTGCCGCCGACTCCAAAGACGCCAATCACTTCAGCAGCTAAGTCGTTTTTGCTCTCACCAGGGGCAATCAATACACTTAGTTCGTGACGTTTGACGCCGCCAGCATTGTCCGTTACCGAGATCAACTGTCTGTCGTCATTGATTTCAAGATTGACCACAAGAGCATTGCTCCGGCGGGAAACCACCACATCGCCGGCGAGCGTGAGGGTGAGAAGTATGCCTACTTTGGATTCGGTGAGCCCCAGGGCGATCAGGTAAAAAACCAGTACTACGGAAAGCGATCCATACGCAAATAGGCGCATGAACCGAGTAAAGAACAAAAGCCACCCATCACGGGTCAGTCCTTTGAGTACGCCGGGTACTGCGCCGATGGTCAGCATCGTAATTCTATGGCACCCGCTCTGGGCGATCGAAAAATTGGTATGCGCCCCGTCGAGAAATGCGTTCGCCTACGGATTGATTACGGCGTCATACACAACCATGCGCGCAACGCCTTTGCCGTCCGCCTCCTGCTCGGGCGCGTAGACACGGTGCGTGTCAGGGTCCACTGCCAAGCTGTGTACTTTCTTCTGAACCGGAAAGTCTTCCAGCTTGCGGTAGTGGTCTGGATCGTCCATCTGGAACACCGAGATGGCACCGCTCGAACAAGCCACGTAAATGCGTTTGAGACCGGGATCGAATTTGATTACGTCCGGACCGCCCGCCATCGGCAAAAAGGCGATGGGCTGGTGAGTGTCGAGATTGAAGACCGTCATGAGGTCGTTCCCTTCGCAAGCTAGGAAGGCGCGATGATGTTCCGGATCGAGAGTCATCCCGTGATTCCCTTCACAGCGCCCCACCGGATAACGCCCTACGACTTCGTCTGTAGCCGGATCGATGATGGCGAAAACATTCTTGTCCTGGAGATTGACGTAGACCTTCTGGGCGACGGGATCGTATTGCGGCATCCCGGCTTCGCTATCAAAGTGCAGCGTCTTCACGATATTGTCCGTTCGAACATCCACGATGGCTTCCGCTTTGCCTCGTTCATCGGAAACGTAGAGTTTGTGGAATGGCGCAGCGTACGCGCTGCCGTCCGGTTTCGCTTCGGTGGGAATTTTCTTGATTACTCTCATTTGGCGAAGGTCCACCACGCCTATGGTGTCGTCGCCGGCATTCGACGTGTACGCCTTCTTTAATTCGGGGACGTACTCAACTCCCTCTGCACCTGGAGTATCCAAAACCGTAGCAACAATTTTGTTTGTGCGCAGATCAATGACGTACATCTGCCCTGCCGCGAGATGAGCTGAGAGCAAATAGTGATCGTCTGGCGTAATGGTGAGATAGTCGAAACGCTTGCCGGGCGGTCCCGGCAAATCGAACTCCGTCACCTTCTTGAGAGTGCGGCCACCGGGACTGGCGGCGAGTGCCAGAGCTCCGGACAGCGCGATAAATCCGACCATCAGAATTCGTTTGTTCCGCATACCAAGCCTCCCGTGATTCTCTCCGGAATTTTCTGCTAGTACGCCATCGTGTGCGACCCGCCACCCTTACCGAGTTCGTCGAGGGCCGCTTTGAAGCCTGTGGCTAGCTTTTCGGCCGGACCTCGGCCCCAATAGTGGAGAAAGATCACGAGGGGCCGCTCCTCGGTCATGTGATGGTGAATGGCGACAACGTCGAGGCCATTCTTGCGCAGCGCCTTCAGCACCGGCGCGACTTCGTTTTCGAGCATAGCGATGTCGCCAGCAATCGCGGCATCCTCTTGCGTACCGACAAACGCGGCCCACGTGTTCAACCCCATGCGGGCATTGATCGTCGCACCGTGGTCCTTCATGGCAATGTCGTCACGACCGATGGTGATTTTGTAGACTGCGCCCGATTGCTCGCCAGGATGGCCAATGAGCTTGGCTAGTTTTTCTGTGTCGAGCGGAGAGCCTGTGCCGGAGCCCGGCGCGGGAGCCAGTGGGGTGACATGGCCTATGAGATCCAATCCCGGCTTCACGCGGCGAGCCAGGTCGGCCGCTTTGCCCATACCATGCACGTGCATGAAGTAGACGTGCGGGTCGTCCCAGAAGAAATGGTTGTGCAGCGCGGTGACATCGATTCCGTTATCCAAGAGCGCGGACATGACCGGGTTCACTTCTTCCTGCAGGAGCACCAGATCGCCCATCATCACGTCCGAACCGTCGGCATCCTTGGTGAGCGCAATCCAGCCGCCGAATCCAAAAGGCGTGGGCGTCGAGAAGCCCTGAATGGACATCTTCAAATCACTGCGCGGGATGTTGACCTTGAGAACGCTCGCCTTGAAATCACCCTTCCGGTCGAGAAATTTTAGAACATCCTGATAATCGCTTGGCACGTCCTGGGCGAAAGCGCTCAGGACGGAAAACAGCAAACAAATACTCGCGAATAAAACCACTATTCCTTTTTGGATCAAACGAAGCATGTGCCGAACCTCCTAGTGTTCGAGTTTGAAAGTCCAGAAATTCGTGTTGCTACTGCTCGTTCGCCTTCTGACGGACGTATTCATACAGCGCGTCGTAAAGTGGGAATTCCTTCGCCAGCCGCTCCTCGTCGCTTATCCCGGAAAACGCGAAGCCCTGAGCGATGGCGCGCAGTCCGAGACTCTCGCAGCAGAGATGCTCCTGTCCTTTCACGTCGGCTCCGCGGACGATCAGCGCGAGACGGTCAAGCGCTGGATCACTGAGTCTGTAGTCCTCAAGAAGGGCCTCGAACGTACAGCGCTCTCCCCGATGATTCAGCTTCACTTCGGGAAATCGCGTTGCGTCGAACGGGATCGCCCCTTCTCTGCGGGCGGTTTCGAGAAGCTGGTCTTCGGGCACGAAGAGAAATTCGGCCTGCGCGTCAATGAAGCGAAGAATGAGCCACGGGCAGGCGACGCGGTCCACTTTAACGTTGGCTCTAGTTATCCACTTCATCGAGAACCTCCTCAAAGCACCTGGCAGCAGGTTACTTTCCTGAGCCTTTCGCGTCCGCAGAGCTCTGTCGCGTTGTCACATGAGTTCCAGGGTGCAATTCGTCCGTGCCTCGAACGGCCACGTCATCTCCGTCCCGCAAATCCCCGAAAACCTCGGTTTGCTTTCCGTCGACTTCGCCAGCCTGAACATTGACCCATTCCGTATTCCCATCCCGGATGCGAACGACAAACGTTGCTTCTGTGGTTCGGGCCACTGCGGATGTGGGGACGAAAAGAGTGGGTTGCGATCGGCTGACAGGCCAAATCACCTCCGGAAACATTCCGGAGGCTAAATGTCCATCACTGTTCGTGACATCCAGCTCGACGGGCATCGTTCGTGTTTTTACGTCGACGGAGTGAGCAATCCGCGCAACCTTCCCAGAGAAGGGTTGCTTTGGAAATGCCGGGACACTGAATTGGACGTTAGCTCCTTCCGTCACACCGGCCACATACTTTTCGGGCACAGGAACCAGCAGCCGCAAACGGGAAGTCTTTTCCACCCGCACGATGGGAACTCCAATACCGGAGCCGCTGGCCGGCCCCACAAGTGCTCCCGGATGAACGTTTCTCTCCGTCACAACACCGTCGAAAGGCGCTCGCACTTGAAGATACGCTTCCATTTCGCTTGCGGATTTCAACGCGGATTTCGCAGCCTGGGCACCTCCGCGGACGGATTCGAGCCTTGCACGGTCTGCCTCGACTGCCCTTTGAGCGACCTCCAAATCATTTCCGGCAACAACACCTGGAGTCGTGGAAGCGGCCTTAAGTCTTTGGTAGGTGCTTTCGTCCGAGGCCAGCTTCGCTTCTGCTTCTCCACGTTGAGCTTCCGCTCCCTGGAGCTTCGATTGCGCCTCGGCGCGCTGCGCGGCAATTTCAGGAGCCGCAAGTTGCGCCATGAGTTGTCCCGCTTTCACAACCGATCCGCGATCCACGCTAATCGAATTCACGAAGGCGGTAACTTTCGAGTAGACGGCCACGCCTTCATACGGCTGGAGTTCTCCCGGCAAGCGCACAGTGATGGCAAGCTTCTTGGACACGACCTTCGCAACTTCCACAGTGGGAGTGGACGCCGCAGTCCCTTGTGAGTTTGCCGCGTCGGCGGAGGCGCCTGAGTTCGAGCCACAGGAGATGCACAGACAAACGCTTCCGGCGAGGACGAAATTAAATAGAACCTCAATTCGACTCATAGCGCTTCTCCCTGCAAAGGATTCTGATTCCCCGGCTGCTGGACCGCGAAAGCGCTTTGGGGGTCCTCAGGATCGAGTGACGGCGATTTCACTCCAGCTCGCTCCTGAACTATGGAAAACACCAGAGGCAGGACCAGCAGAGTCGCGGCGGTAGCAAACAACAATCCGCCGATCACGGCCCGTCCGAGAGGCGCCGTCTGCTGGGCTCCCTCCCCGATTCCAAGAGCCATCGGAATCATTCCCGCGACCATGGCTATACTGGTCATCAAGATAGCTCTCATGCGGGTTTGCGCGCCGCGAATTGCGGCGACACTGGACGTGTTCCCTGCGCGGCGGTGCTCCTCGGCGAAAATGATCAGCAGAATGGCGTTCGCGACGGCCACCCCGATGGCCATGATGGCTCCCATAAAAGACTGCACATTGAGCGTGGTTCGCGTCACCAGCAGCATGAAAATCACGCCGCAAACGACGGCGGGAATCGTCGACAAGACCACGAACGCAAGCTTCATGGACTGGAAATTGGCGGCCAGAAGAAGAAAGATGACCAGGACTGCGAGAAGAAGACCCACGCCCAGGCTCGACAAGGTTTGCTTCATCGGGCCAATCTGCCCTCGCACGTTGACCTTCACGCCGCGCGGTGGAACTCCCGCGCGGTTGATTGCTTCATCCAACTGTTTCGATACCCGGCCCAGGTCCTCGCCGGACACGTTCGCGGTAAGCGTCACGATCCTTTGTCCGTTTAGGCGATGATATTCCCCAACGACATTGCCGTAGTTCACTTGAGCCACGTCGCCCAACAAAGGATGAGAAGCGGTGCCCGGTGTGACGGGAATGCGCTCAACATCCTGGATCGAGGCCATTTCTGATTGGGGAACTTGCACCTGGACTTGATATCCGACACCGGATTTCGGGTCGGCCCAGTAATTCGGAATGACAAACCGGCTCGACGACGTTGCGGCCAGGAAAGAACGGCCTACGCTAGCCGCGGTAACTCCCAGTTGCCCGGCACGTTCCCGGTCGATGTTGACGTCCACGCTCGGATAGTCCAACGGTTCGTCGTACTGAAGGTCGCGGAGTGCGTGAACCTGGGCGAGTTCGCCGCGAACCTTTTCAGCGAACGCCCGGCTCGCCCCAAGGTCCGGTCCACTCACGTTGATTTCCACCGGGGTGGGAGCGCCGAAATTCATGATCTGGGTCACGATGTCGGCCGCTTCGAAAGAAAACTGGCATCCTGGAAATTGTGACGGAAGCCTTTTTCGCAATTGATTCTCGAATTCGTCCACACGGATCTTTGCGCCCGGATTCAGCGCAACTCGCAAGACCGCTTCGTGCTGGCCGCTCGTCCATAGATAAATCGTATTGATGGGGTAATTCGGCGGCGGTGCGCCCACATAACCCAAAGTGATCGTCACATTCCCCGGCCCAGCGGCCTTTTCGATGGAGCGGAGCACGTCGAGAGATAATCTCTCGGTCGCTTCCACACGGCTACCGATGGGGGCCCGAAAGCGCAACAAAAGTTGGCCGGAGGAGACCTGCGGAAAGATTTCTCTTCCGAGAAACGGCCCTATCAGGACAATGACCAGCAGCGCCGTAGCCACATACAGCGAAACAACGATCCGGCGGTTTCGCGTCAACTTCTCCAGAATCCTTCCGAGGTTTTCGCGCAACCTGGCGACGAGTGAGGGTGCACCTTTTTCGTCGGCAGGGGCGTGGGCGCGGAGAATCCATGTGGAGAGAACCGGGACCAGCGAGCTGGACAATAGGTACGACGCGGCCATCGCGAATCCTACCGCCAGAGAGAGCGGAATGAAGAGGGAGCGGGAGACGCCGACCATAGAGAAGGACGGCACGAACACGGCGAGGACGCACAGCATGGCGAGCAAACGCGGAATCTGGACGTCCCTGCTTGCCTCCAGAACAGCGACAGCCCGCCCTTGTCCCTGGCCCAGATGGCTGTGAATGTTTTCCATGACCACTGTGGATTCATCAACGAGAATCCCGACAGCCAGTGCCAATCCACCAAGCGTCATGATGTTGATGGTTTGTCCCGCGCCCCACAGGGCCACGACGGCTGTGAGCAACGCAAAAGGGATAGTGATAACCACGATTAACGCGCTGCGCCAATCGCGCAGAAAGAGCAGGACCATGAGGCCAGTCAGCAACGCCCCGAGCAAGCCTTCACGCACGACTGACAGCAAGGAGTTTCGGACATACGAAGACTGGTCAAATTCGTAGTCGATCTTGATCTCTGGCGGAACGGCGGATTGGAACTGTGCCAGATTCGCCTTGACCTCGTTTACGACACTTAGGGTCGAGGCATCGGCACGCTTTGTCACGGGAATGTAGACGGTCCGCCGTCCATTCACTTCGGCATAACCCGTAACGATGTCGCTGGAATCCTCTACGGTGCCCACGTCGCGGAGAAAGACGGTAGGGCCCGAACCCGTGCGGATTGGAAGATTCTGCAGGTCCTTGATATTCGAAACCACGGTATTGATGGGCGCGAGTCGCAGCAAATCCCCGGTCCGTACATTTCCCGCCGGGACGATGGCGTTCCCTGTATTCAGTGCCTGGATCACCTCCTCCGGTGCCATGCGGTAGGCACGCAAGCGATCCGGGTCAACACTGACGACAATCGTTCGTGCAGAACCACCAAACGGAGGAGGCGCCGAAACTCCGGGCAGAGTCGCAAACAACGGGCGGACACGGTTCAGCGCAAGATCCTGGATCTCCGCGACACTCCGCGTCGCACTGGAAAAAACCAGATAGCCGACCGGCACGCTTCCTGCGTCGAACCGCATGATGAATGGGGCAACGGTTCCTGGCGGCATGAACGCGCGGGCACGGTCCACATAGCCGACGGTCTGAGCCAATGCCTGGCTCATGTCCGTGCCCGGATGAAACGTGAGCTTCACCAGTCCAACGTTCTGGATGGATTTCGATTCCACGGACTCAATCCCTGTGATGTACAGGAAGTGATACTCGTAGTAGTAGACGAGATAGCCTTCCATCTGCGCGGGAGACATGCCGCCGAACGGCTGCGCCACGTAAACAACTGGCAGGTTTAGATTGGGGAAGATGTCGATCGGCATTCGCGTAAGAGCAAGGATCGAGCAAAGAGCTATCCCGATGACGGCCACGATGACCGTGAACGGACGGCGAAGGGCGGTGCGAAGCAGCCACATGCGTTACGGCCCTCCCTGGGTCTTGTCGTGGAGAAACTGCAGGAACGGTTGAAGGTCGCCTTGCGACGCCGCGACCGCGGCCAGATTCTGCCAGACCGCGAGCCGGGCAAGAGCGTCGTCGGTTTCTGCCTGAACCAGGAGGCTCTGTGCGTCCGCAACATCCACGAGCGTCGCGAGCCCCGCTTGGTAGCGCGAGCGTTCTTGGCCTTCGGTTGTCCGCGCCGCGTCCAATTCCTGCGGCGTATTCTCCGCAACGCTCCGTGCCCCTTCGAGAGAAGCTTGTGCCTTCCGCAATTGCCCGGTCAGGTCTTGCAGGGCTTGATCGTAGCGAGCCGCTTCCGCACGTTCATTGGCCGATTCAACCGCCTTTCGAGAGCGGATCGCGAAGATGTCGAATACCGGAAAAGTCACGGTCAAGCCAACCGACCAGTTCGAACGATCTAGGCCCAGGCCTGCCGTGCCTCCCTCGAAATTGCCCGCGGGGTCCCAGCCGCTCCCGCGCCCGTACACCGACGATTGAAGATAAAACTTCGGATAGTAGGAACGGTCCAGGATATGGACCTGCGCCTGGGCTTCTTCCACGCGTGCGTGCTGCACCTCCGCGATCGGATTGTTGGCAAGCGGCGTGGCCAGGGGAGAACCGTCGGGAGGTGGCCCAAGCAAAGAACGTTCTCGAACTTCCAGCGAGGTATCCGGCAATCCGAGAATGTCGGCTAATGCGGCCCTGCTGATTTTCTCTTGTTGCCGGGCACGGGCTAAATTGACCTTCGCGCGGGCCAATTCTGCGTCCGCTCGGGATGCATCCGCTCCCGCGCGAAGCTGGTTATCGACCAGCACACGGACGGCCTTGTCGAACGTGTCGCGCCGTTCCACATCCGCGTCGGCGGCGTGCACGGTTCGCTGGGCAGCCAGGACGGTCAGGTAAGCGTTCACTGTGGCGACCGCCACATCGAGGCGCGTCAAGGAAGCTTCCGCAGTGGCTCGATCCCGACCGGCGCGCGCGGCGTCTACCTTAGCTCCCCGGTACCCAAAATCGAACGGCTCCCAGGAGAACAGGAGTCCCGCCGCACTTCCCCAAGCGCTTCGATTGGAAGTCGTGGCCGGAACGGGCCCGGAAATCGGAGAAATGATGGATTGCGGAAGAACGAGACCTGTGATGTT
>WNFG01003627.1_pt1 | contig 12930 bp, 7 predicted proteins | sample 5400431 | NCBI WGS metagenome assembly WNFG01 (sample SAMN13153346, study PRJNA577476) | soil metagenome | isolation source: 120 cm saprolite under Douglas fir tree site 2 hole 3 replicate 2 | place: USA:California | collected 2015-04-18
TTGTCGCTGCCGTTGATGACGGTGACATCCCCCGATTTCTCGTTGGAGACGTAGACCTGATAATTCTGGCCCGCCTGCGCCGTCAGCGGAGGCAGGGCAATCAGCATGCACGCCAGCGCGCGAAGACTATAGAATCCGGAGATGCGCCTACGCGTCAACATCGACACCCCCCACCTCGAAGCCCAAGCTTTAGGCTGGATTATAGACGCGCCGGGTCCGGAATCCAACGCAATGGGATCCGCGCCGATCAAGTAAACTCGACTTCCGCCGATACACCGGTCGACCCATGTCAAACTCATATACACCTGCCGCCAAGCTGTTTGGGCGCCGCATTCGCATCATGTATGTCGCAGTGCTGGTCCTGTTGTTCACGGCGAGAATGTGGAGCGTGCACGGCGTGCACGGATTTCTCGAAACGGACGCGGCCCACGGCAAGATGGGCGGCATTGCCGGGCGGCTTACGGGACGGTCGATCGAAGTCACGCACGCGGTGTTCGTTCGCGTCTACGCACCGCAAACGGCGGCCGCCGACATCGTACTCGGCGCTGCGCGCCTCGCCCCTAACGGGGCCGCCCCTTCGGGCGTTCAAGTCGGCCGGACGGCCGACTTAGTCGAACGTTCGATCGAGGACTGGCTCGCGCAGCATGCGGAGGTGGCGCGGCTCCTGGCGCAAGTCTGTGCCGGTGGCGATGCGCTATGCGCTCACTTTCACGCGCTCGATGGGGAGATGCTTGCCGTCGCCGCGAGCGCGCGCGCTGCCGCTCGAGCGCCGCCCGCCGACCGCACGGCGGCGCTCGGCCGACTCGCGGCAGTACATGGCACCTACCTCGCAGCGGCCAATGCGTGGGTAGACGAGTTGGCGGCACGATTCACCGCGGAAACCAAAACGCAGTGGCACACGCTGCTTCTGTGGGCTCTCGCCCAAGTGCTCGCCACCGCCCTGATAGTGGCGGTCATCGTGGAGCCCGTCATCCGGCGCCTGCAGCGCGAGCGGTCCCAAGTCGACCGGGCCGCCGAGCGGCAAACCCGGCTCGCCGCCATCGTCGAACGAACCGGTAGCGCAGTCATCATTTCCGATCCGAAAGGCCGCATAGAGTGGGTCAATCAAGGATTCGAGCGTCTGACGGGATATCCGATCGCCGCAGTCGCCGGCCGCCGGCAGGATGAGGTTCTATGCGGCGATCGAACCGATGCAGCAACACGCGCGGCGCTCCGCGCAGCGATCGACACCGGAAGCGGCTGTCAGGTCGAGCTCCTGAACTATACGCGCGACGGCGGCGAGTACTGGGCGCATATCGACTTTCAGCCGATTCGTTCGGCCGGCGGCGCCCTCACCTCCTTCATGGCGATTTGTACCGATGTCTCGGAGCGAAAGCGCGCGCAGGACGTCCGCCACGAATTGCTCGGCCGACTGCAGAAGATGGGGTCGCAACTGCCCGGTATGGTGTACCAGTTTCGGCTGCGGCCCGACGGTACGTCGCATTTTCCGTACGCGAGCGAAGGCATTCGGCAAATCTACGGCGTTTCGCCCGAATCCGTGCGCGAAGATGCCGGCGGCGTGTTCGCGGTCCTTCATCCCGACGATGTGCCGAGGGTGCACGCGGCAATCGTCAGCTCAGCCGCGCAGCTCGAGCAGTGGCGTGACGAGTATCGCGTGCGCCTGGCGGATGGCCGCGAACGCTGGGTGCTCGGTAACGCGGTACCGGAGCGGGAGCCGGACGGCAGCGTGCTTTGGCACGGATTCATCACGGATGTGACCGAACGGCGCAACGCGATGCAGGCGATCGCGGATGCCCGAACTCTGCTGCAGAGCGTGCTCGATGCAGCCACGGAGGCCGCAATCATTGCAACCGACGTATGGGGCCTCATCACCGTATTCAATTCCGGCGCCGAACGGATGCTGCAATACAAGGCCGCTGAAATGGTCGGATGCGCCGACCCTCTGGCCCTACACCTCGAGAGCGAGGTGATCGAGCGTTCCCGTGAACTCACTGCGCTGTGCGGCCGTCCGATCAAAGGACTGGAGACGCTCACCTACGCCGCCCAGCAGGGCGGATTCTCGATCCGCGAATGCACCTATGTGCGTAAAGACCGTTCGAGACTCACCGTGAGCCTCACCGTCACCGCGATTCGCAACGCGGCCGGCGAGATCAACGGATATCTCAGCGTTGCCACCGACGTCACGGAGCGGCGCCGGGCGCGGGAGACTCTGGTGGCCGCAAAGGAGGCGGCGGAGCGGGCCAATCGCGCGAAAAGCGAATTCCTCGCGACCATGAGCCACGAAATCCGCACACCGATGAACGGCGTGCTCGGCTTCGCAAACCTGTTGCGCGACACCCCGCTCGACGACGAGCAGCGCGATTTCGTCCGCACGATCGAGACATCGGGCCAGAATCTGCTCGCGATCATCAATGACATCCTCGACTTTTCGAAGATCGAGGCCGGCGCAATGACCCTGGAGAACATCCCGTTCGATCTCTCGGACGCCATCGAGGAAGTCGTGGTGCTGATGGCCGGCAAGGCGGAGCAGAAACGCTTGGAGCTGGGGCTGTCGATCGCACCCACCGTACCGGAACGGATTGTCGCGGATCCGGGACGCCTGAAGCAGATTCTGGTGAACCTGATCGGCAACGCGATCAAATTCACGAGTTTGGGATGGGTGCATGTCGAGGTAACGGCAATCGGCCAGGGTGAAAATCACGAGTTGCGGGTCAGCGTGCGCGACACCGGCATTGGTATCCCGAAGTCAGCTCAGGCGGCGCTGTTTCAAAAATTCAGTCAGGCAGACGCATCGACGACCCGCCGCTATGGGGGTACCGGCCTCGGCCTGGCCATTTGCCGCCAACTCATCGACCTCATGGGCGGCAAAATCGGAATCGACAGCACACCCGGCGCCGGCTCGACGTTTTGGTTCACGATGCCCGTCAAGGCGATCGACGCAACGGGACCTTCCGCGGCGCCCCAAGAGATCGCCGGGCGGCGCGTCCTCATCGTCGATGATCTCGAGATGAACCGGCGTGTGCTCGAGTCCGAGCTGAAAAGCTGGGGCGCCGAGTGCACGAGCGTGGAAGGCGGTCGGCAGGCTCTCGCCGCCTTGGAGCAGGCCTTCGCGGCCGGCCGGCCATTCCATGTCGCCCTGATCGACCACTTGATTCCCGATGTCGATGGCGCGGAGTTCGGCCAAATGCTCCACGCGGATCCGCGGTTTGGCGAATTGAGGCTCATACTGCTCACCTTGAGTGAGCAGCTCGGCAGCGCCAGGGAGCTGCTGGAACGTGGGTTTTCCGCCTACCTTACCAAACCGGTCGTGCGCTCACGCCTGCTGCGCGAAGCCATGGGGCGCGCCCTGCTGCCCTGGACGGCGCCGCCGCCGAAGCTCGCCGACGCATCGCAGGAGCCCGCTGAGGCCGCCGCGGCGGCCGCGGGCAACCTGATTCGCGTGCTGGTGGTGGAGGACAATTCGGTGAATCAGTTGGTCGCGGTGCGTTTGCTCGAGCGCCTCGGGTGCCGCGTGGACGTGGCCGCTAACGGCGCAGAGGCGGTGCAGATGGCTACCCGGCTGCCCTACGGCCTCATATTCATGGATTGCCACATGCCCGAGATGGACGGCTTCGAAGCGACCTTGGAAATCCGGCGCCGCGAGAGGGAACTTGGCCTGACGGCCATGCCGATCGTCGCGCTGACGGCAAGCGTTCTCCAGGAGGATCGCGATCGCTGCGTGTCCGCCGGCATGGACGACATCATCGGCAAACCCGTGCAGCCGGCCGAACTGGCGCAGATCTTGCGGCGCTTTGTTCCCAAGGACGCCGCCGGCTTAGCTGCCTAACTCTTTGCTCAATCCGGCGGCCGCACAAACTGTGTGAAGTCCGCCAGGCTGATCTCTGGAAAGTACAGGCCCTCCGGCCGACGCACCCACCACTGGCCTGTCATGGCGTGTGTGCTTCGATCCGCGAAGCGATACTCGTAGAGTTGCGCCCGCACATATTTGGGGGGAGCATCGTTGAACGGATTGAAATCGAGCAGCGCCAACACGGGCGGACTTGCTTCGAGCAGCCGACGCAACAGGCCTACGATCCAGAGATTCTCTCTCGGGCTGCCGAGCGCGGCGAACCACATCTGCCAATCCAGCCGCGGTTGGTGCGGGATGTTCCACATTGCCGGACGCGATAACGGTCCCGGTTTGTAGCGGAATACATATTCGCGCCAGACTCGCCCATCAGCCGATCCTTCGATCACAATCTCAGGCCGAGTGGTGGTCATCACGGCGAAGAGGCCGTACGGATTGACGATGAACAACGGCGAGACCGCCCGCGTCACGGCACCGAGCACGGGCAGATCCGCACGCGCCACCGTCTGCCAGATCCGGTTCAGCCCCACAGGCACCACGATGAGTGCGAGCGCAGCGGCGACAGCGGTTGCCGTGCGGCTCGGGAGCGGCGCATGACTCGGCGCGCGCGACTCCAGCCACCGTGAACTCAAGCGGTGCAGCGCTGCGTCGTCGAATAGAAAGACGCACATCAGCATGGTGAGCAGATTGAAGAAGTTGTAGTTTCCGGTCAGAACGATCAATGATTGCAGCAGCAGCACACCGCAGGCGGCAGCAGCTCGAAGGCGTCGCGGCAGGAAGATTAGAAACACACTGCCCAGCTCGATGACCAGAGTGGCGGCGGTTCCTCCGATGAGCAGCCAGGGCGGCAATTGCGAGGCATACCACGCGAGGGGGGTCGGCAGCGGCTGCGTCCAGAAGTGGTACTCGAGCGCCGTCAAGGTGTGCCATGTCGGGTCGCCGGACAGCAGCTTCACGACTCCCGCCAGAAACAGGTAGCGAAAGACCAGCCAGCGGAAAAGCCAGACGATTATCCTCGATCCACCCGGAAGGAATAGGGCCAGAAATCCTGCCTCGAGCAGCAGCGTGTCCCACTGGAAGCTCATGAAATCCTGCCCGGCGTAGACGTAGGAGAGGTAGAGCGCGAACAGACCGGCGAGCGCGGTTCGTGTCCACCTGTCCACGAACACCAGCAATCCCAGCAATGCGCCGACGACGGTGCCTGCAACCAACGCCATATCGCCCGAGTTCACCCAGAATAGCGTGGGCAGTGCCCGATAGGCTGAGTTGCCGAAAGCCCGGTGTGCTGCCGAAAGATAGTCTCCCACCGGAAGAATCCCTTTCTGGCCGATCAGTCCCACGATCTGCACGCCGAGCGATGCGAACGCGGCGATGTAGATCGCGCCCAACAGTCGCAGGAAAATCCAGCTCACCAGTGCATAGCGCTCCGCCTGGAGCGCGGGTCCCCACAGGATTTTCGTCAGCCGGCTGAGCAGGCCTCGGCGTCGGGCGAGGAATGCATACGCCCATTCGCTCATCGCCGCGACGCCGGGCAGGTGTGAATAGGACCACCACCACGCTCCGCGCCCCGGGGCATGACGCAGAACGCGAAACGTTGCGGCCGCGCCCGAATACACGCGCCCGTCGGGCTCGATCAATTGGATGGCCCGCTGAAACGCCTCCACCGGGATGGTTGGAAAATCTGTCGCGGCCTCTTGATATGGGCGGAAGACGACGCGTCCATTGGTCAGGCCTTGCCAATAGACCACCCAGTAGCGGCAGACGGCGCAGTCGCCGTCGTACACCAATGTCGCAATCCCCTGTGGCATTCCGCTCCCCAAGCAACTGACGGGCGTCGACGCACCCGCCGGAGTTCGGCTAGTCTGCCCTCTTGGCGAATTCGCCGGCGCGGCCCGCGAAGCGCCGTTGGATTTCGCCCACGAAGCCGCGGCGAAAGATCATTACACATACTACAAAGATGGCGCCGATGATCACCGAAACCCAGGCACCCACAAGGTCAGAGAGGTACTCCTGCAGCGTGACCACGAGGTTCGCACCGACCACCGGCCCGAGAAAGGTCCCGCTGCCGCCGAGCAAGGTCATTAGAATCACCTCTCCGGAAGTTCCCTGGCTCACATCCGAGAGCGTGACGAACCCCAGAACCAACGCCTTGAGGGAGCCTGCCAAACCGGCAAGACTCGCCGACAAGACGAAGGCCACGAGCTTGTAGCGGTCGACCTTGTATCCAAGAGAAATGGCGCGCAGTTCGTTCGCGCGAATCGCCTTGAGAATCTGACCGAACGGTGAATGCACGATGCGGCGAATGAGGACGTATACCGCGACGAAGGCCGCCAGCACGAAGTAGTACATCGCCCGGTCACGGCCGAGACCGATGATTCCGAAGATACTGCCCCGGGGAATACCCTGCAGGCCATTCTCGCCGCCGGTGAACTCCGCCTGCAGGCAGACGAAGAACACGAGCTGGGACAAGGCCAGCGTGATCATCGCGAAATAAATACCCTCACGACGTACCGCGATGGCGCCGATCACGAGGCCGAGAGCCATGGCGACGGCGACTCCGGCGGCGATCCCCTCGATGGTGCCCCAACCGTGTGTCGTCACCAGCCATCCCGTGACATAGGCCGACGACCCGAAATACGCGGCGTGGCCGAAGGACAGCATCTTGGTGTAGCCGAGCAGCAGATTGAACGCGCAGGCGAACATGGCAAAGCACAGCAGCTTCATCAGAAATACCGGATACAGGCCGAGGAAGGGCGCGGCCAGGGCCATGATCGAAAGGACTACATACATCCCGGTGTGGGCACGCATCCCCTACTCCCTGCCGAATAACCCGGTGGGCCGCCAAATCAGAACCACCGCCATGATGACGAAGACGACGATATTCGATGCTTCGGGATAGATGACTTTGGTCAGCCCTTCGATCAGCCCGAGCACGAGGCCGCTGACGATGGCACCGATGATCGACCCCATGCCGCCAATGACCACCACCGCAAAGACCACGATCACGAGCGATGAGCCCATCAAGGGACTCACCTGAATCACGGGCGCGGCGAGCACTCCCGCCAGCGCAGCGAGCGCCACTCCCGCGCCGTACGTACTCATGACCAAGAGCGGTACATTGATGCCAAAGGCCTGCACCAGCCGCGCGTTCTCGGTCGCCGCGCGCAGCATCGCCCCCAAGCGGGTCCGTTCGATGAAAAACCAGGTCAAGCCGCACACGGTCAGGGACGCGAGCACCACCCAGGCTCGATAGACGGGCAGCACCATGAAGCCGAGGTTGAACCCGCCCCGCAATAGATCCGGCACCGGATAAGATCTGCCGGAAGAGCCGAAAAGGCCGCGCATGATCCCCTCTGCGATCAACGCGATGCCGAAGGTCAAGAGCAGTCCGTACAGTGGGTCGAGCTGATACAAGTGGCGCAGAAACAAGCGCTCGATCGCCACCCCCAAGAATCCCACCGCGAGCGGCGCGAGGACGAGCGCGCACCAGTAGTTCACCCCGAGAAATTGCAGGCCGATGTACGCCGCGAACGCCCCGAGCATGTAGAAGGCCCCATGGGCGAAATTGACGACCCCGAGGAGCCCAAAGATCACCGCGAGACCCAGACTCAGAAGCGCGTAGAAGGATCCATTGACCAGTCCCAGCATGAGCTGCCCGAGAATCGCCGGCAGCGGCACACCGAACACGGCAGTCACGGGTCACCTATCATCGGTTCACGGGCCATACAGGGTGGTGCGGATCGACGAGCGTGGACGGCGCGCTATTTCTTGGCCAGAGAGCAGGCCGGGTCAGGTTGCGACCCGTCGGCTTCCTCGCCCGACATGACCTTGATCACCTTGTAGTAATCCCACGGATACTTGGACTCCGCCGGAGTCTTCACCTGCATGACGTACATGGTGTGAACCATCAACCCGTCGGCGCGAATGTAGCCATTCTTGGTGAACATATCATTGATCTTGGCCTTTTTCAGTTCCGCCATGACCAAGTCCGGATCGGTCGATCCCACCGTCTTGACCGCCTTCAGGTATTGCAGCGTGGCCGAGTAGTAGGCGGCCTGGGTCATGGTCGGCTCCCGATGCATCTTCGCGAAAAAGCGCTGGGCGAATGCGCGCGTTTCCTCGTTCAGGTCCCAGTACCACGCCGTCGTGAGGTACAGACCCTGCGCGGTTTGCAGCGTAAGGCTGTGGATGTCGCTGATGAAGGCCAGCAACGCCGCCGGTTTCATGGTCTTGGTGATGCCAAATTCGTTCGCGCCCTTGAGCGAGTTGGAGAAGTCGGTGCCGGCGTTCGCGAGCCCCAAGACCTGCGCGCCCGACGCCTGTGCCTGCAGAAGAAACGATGAATAATCGGTTGTGCCCAGGGGTGCGCGTACTGCGCCCAGAACCTTGCCGCCGTTGGCGGTCACGACACGCGCGGCCGCCTCCTGCAGCTGCGTGCCGAAGGCGTAGTCGGCGGTCACGAAGAACCAGGTCTTGCCGCCTTGCTTGACGATCGCGCTCGCCGTGCCGTTGCCAAGCGCGGTCGTGTCGTACGCGTAGTGTATCGAATAGGCTGTGCAATCCGCACCGGTCAGCGAGGCGCCGCCCGCGCCGACAGCGAAAAACGGCACCTTCTTGGCGGCCGCCACCTTGGCCATGGCAATGCTCACGCCGGTATTGGACCCGCCCAGGAGCATATTCAGGCCGTTCTGATCGGCCCATTCGCGAAATTTCGAGGCGCCGATATCCGGCTTGTTCTGGTGGTCGACGCTGAGCACGATGATCTTCTTGCCGAGGACCGTGCCTCCCATGTCGGCGATGGCCATGTTGGCGGCCTCGACGCCGCCCTGACCTTGGACGTCCGCGTAGACGCCCGATAGATCATCGATATCGCCGATGACGATCTGGTCGCCGGCGGCGGCGACCTGCGGGTATGCACACAGGCCGAGGAGCGCGCCGAACGCGCCGGTCATTGATTTCCGCATCATGTTGTCTTCCTTCTTGGAATGCTATTCAGACGCCCAGATATTCGTGAAGCAACCCCATCTGTGAGCCGAGCTCCGATTGGTCGAACTGTTTGACTATCCGGCCACTCTCCATGACATAGAACCGATCTGCCAGAGGAGCCGCGAAACGGAAATTCTGCTCGACCAGCACCACGGTGAAGCCCTTCGCCCTGAGGGTGCGGATTACTTCGCCGAGCTTTTGCACGATCACCGGCGCAAGACCCTCTGAAATCTCGTCCAACAGCAGCAGCCGTGCGCCGGTGCGCAGGATGCGCGCCACCGCCAGCATCTGCTGTTCTCCGCCCGATAGACGCGTGCCGGGACTGGCGGCGCGCTCGCGCAGCTGCGGAAAAATAGCGTAAATCTCTGCGAGCTGCATAGCCTCCGCGCCCTCGAGCCGCCTCGGCAGCAGCAGATTCTCCTCCGTCGACAGCGACGCGAAAATGCCGCGCTCCTCGGGACAATAGCCCACTCCGATGCGGGCGATCCGATGCGGCGCCAGCCGTACCGTCTCCGTCCCGTCGATCCGCACTGAGCCGGTGCGGGCGCCGACCAACCCCATGATCGCTCGCAAAGTCGTCGTGCGCCCCGCCCCGTTGCGCCCCAGAAGCGTGACGACTTCGCCTTCCTGTACGCGGAACTCCACACCGTGCAGGATATGCGATTCTCCGTACCACGCCTCGAGGTTGGCAATTTTCAACACCTCTCGCGCCATCAGCCGGTGCCCGTGAGCTCGGTACTCGAGGTCCCCATATAGGCCTCGACAACCTGCGGATTTTTCGAAACCTCGGCATAGGAACCCGCGGCGATCACCCTGCCTCGTTGCAACACCGAGATGGTATCGGCGATGGATGCGACCACACTCATGTTGTGTTCGACCATGAGCACGGTACGGTTGGCCGAGACCTGCTTGATCAGCTGCGTGACCCGCGACACGTCCTCGTGCCCCATGCCCTGCGTCGGTTCGTCCAGCAGCATCAACTCCGGTTCGAGCGCCAGTGTAGTGGCGAGCTCCAGAGCGCGCTTGCGTCCGTAGGGCAGGTCCGCCGCCGGTGTGCGGGCCCACCGTTCAAGACGGACTTCGGCCAACAGCTGCATCGCGCGATCATCGAACTGCGCCAGGCTCTTTTCCGAACGCCAGAAATAGAACGATGTACCGAGACTGCGTTGAAGCGCCACGCGCACATTCTCGAGAACCGTCAGGTGCGGAAAGACCGCGCAAATCTGAAACGACCGCACGATGCCGCGGCGGGCAACGTCAGCGGGATTTTCCCGCGTAATGTTCTTACCCTGATAGAAAATATCGCCCGACGTGGGCTGCAGAAACTTGGTGAGCAAATTGAAGAAAGTCGTCTTGCCGGCGCCGTTCGGACCGATAAGGGCGTGCACCTCTCCCCGCCGCACTCGCAGCGATACGCCGTCGACCGCAACGAATCCCTTGAACGCCTTGACCAGCGCGTGCGTCTCGAGGATCACCTCATGTCCCAACACCATCGCGCTCCCCTTCGTCGATGCGCTGCGCGGGCTCGTTCCCGGGCCGCAAACGCGACGGTAAACTCTTTTACGCTTCGGTGTCGAGAGAAAGGATCCGGTTGCCGCACGGACCGCCTCCATGCAGGGCTATTCGTCCTCGTCAGCGTCCGTGTGTTTGCGGCTCGCCGGGACCGGATTCTTGAAATCATCCGGATGCACCCGGTATCGAGCCAGAAGCTTGTAGAAATCGGTCCGAGTGCGCTTGGCAAGACGGGCGGCCTGGGTCACGTTGCCGGCGGTGCGTTGCAGGTTCTCGGCCAGGTAGTCGTGCGAGAACTTTTCCCGTGCTTCGTCGTAACTCGGTATTTTCGTCGGGTCCGCGCCCAAAGACTTCTCGACAAATTCCTTGGTCATGATATTGCCGTGCGAGAGAGCAACGTTCTGCTTCACCAGGTCGAAGAGCTGCCGGACGTTTCCCGGCCAGTCCGTGGTCGCCAGCAGTTCGATGGCCTTGGGAGAATAGATCTTCTTTTGCCCCCCCGGTTCGGTGGCCTGCTCCAGGAAATGCGACACCAGCAAGGGAATATCCTCGCGGCGGCGTCCCAGGGGAGGTATCTCAATGGGCAGAATGCTGATTTGGTAGTACAACTCTTCGAGAAACGCGCCGGTATCCATCAGCGGCTTGAGGTCACGAGATGTGGTGCAGATCAACCGCACGTCGGAGCGCTTTGCATCCCTGCCCGCTCTCGAGGGAATAGGATTCTTGTCCAGCGCTTTGGCGAGCGCAATCTGCAGGTGGATGGGCAAATCGCCGATTTCATCCAGCAACAATGTGCCGCCGTCCGCTCGCCGGAGCGCCCCCTCCCGCGGCGTCTCCGCAGGGCCCGTTTCGTCCGGCTGCTCGCCGAAGAGTGCCGACTCCAATGTATCAGGGGCCGTGTCCCGGCAAGAAACAGCGACAAAGCGTCTCTCGCGACGCGCACTCGCCGCATGGATCGCACGCGCAAGAAGTTCTTTTCCGGTGCCGTTTTCGCCGGTTATCAGCGCGGGCTCGTCGCTGCCTGCGGCCTGATTGGCAATCGCCAAGCGGTCTTCCATGAGCTGACTGCGCGATACGAAGTTCGCGCCCCAGTCACCCTCGGTCAGCGCAAAGGTTGAGGCCGCCGTCGCCCTCTGCACCTGTCCCAAGAGCTCTTCCTTGCCGACCGGTTTGACCAGGTACCCGAATGCACCGCATTGGGTGGCCTGCACCGCCTCGGAAATGGTCCCGTGCGCGGTAAGAACGATCACGGTCAACTGCGGCCATCGGCTCATGAGCTCCTTCAGGAACACGAGCCCGTCCATGTCTTTCATCCGCAAATCCGTAATCACGAGATTGGGGCGGGAGCGTACACAGGCATCCAATGCCGCTTGCGCACCGTCAGCGGTTTCAACCGCATAGTTCTCCCTGCCCAGACGGCTCACCATGAGGCGGCGCAATTCCGGATCTTCGTCTACCACCAGAATCCTGGCTTTACGGGCCCCTGCCGACTCGGCATCGTCTCTTGGGCCTGTGGAGTCCTTTGCCCTGCGACTCATGCCAAATCCGAGGGAGGCCGTCGGCGGCGGTGTGTAAGGCTTTTCCAGAGTCCCCTCCTGACGGGCGTCAGTCCAAAAAAGACAACCCGGCAATTGTCGCCTCGCCGGACTGTGGGAAAATTTTGGCATATCGACGCGATCGCGTCATGGCAAAGTTAAATAAACTGTGATCCCGCAAACATTATCCCCCTGCCCGCCGCCGGGGCAAACAACATACCCCTCAAAATGGGGCACGAGCGCTCTGACTCTGCCGCATGGACTCCGCGACTGAGCATTCCGCAACTACCAGGTATAGGCGACCGACAGTGCCAGGGCGCGTTGCACGGTTTTCTGCGTGATCGGACTTTCCCTCGCGCTTCCCAGCAGCCAGTCCGCGGCGGTATCCATATTGACCAGCCAGTGATCCGTCATGAACCAGGTCGCACTGAAGCCGAATCCCACGGCGTTCGTGCCGGCATGGGGATCGAAAACCGGATATCCGGAGGCCAACGCTTGGGCCGGGGTCACCCCGAATTCTTTCCGCAGGTATCGGTGATCCGCATACGTGATGGAGGGGCCGGCGAACATGATGAATTTCTTCGAGCTCCCAGGAAGCGGCATATACACGCCGACATCAGCCACCATCCCGTCGGCGCCGCCGATGATCTGACGAACGTCTCCGCGCAAGACCAGGGGAAATTCCTTTGAGATCGCATAAGAGACGAACAGCTTGACGACGGGCGCACGCCCAATGTCCCCGAGACCGTGCAGATGCCCAATATCGTCCTCGACGCGGCGGCCGAGGTCATAACCAAGAACGACTCCCGCGCGGTAGTTCTCGCCGCGCAGCACGTTGACGCCGACGCCCTCCCCGACGGAGACGAAGGCGATGTCGTTGTATCGAATATTTATCACGGGACCGCCTTGCACCCGGGACAGCTGTGCGCCGTCATACAGCGGCTTCGCCTCTGCGCCGGCGCCGAGCACTACGCGCCAATCCGGCAAATTCGGCTCGAACATTCTTTCCAGCACGATTCCGCTCGAATATTGCCATTCCTGGAGCGGCGA
>WNFG01004990.1_pt1 | contig 12926 bp, 10 predicted proteins | sample 5400431 | NCBI WGS metagenome assembly WNFG01 (sample SAMN13153346, study PRJNA577476) | soil metagenome | isolation source: 120 cm saprolite under Douglas fir tree site 2 hole 3 replicate 2 | place: USA:California | collected 2015-04-18
TCGGCTCCGAGAAGGTCGCGCGCCAGATCGCATTGACCAAGCTCATGGAGCGTCGCTCGCAGGAGGCCGCGCGCGACGTCGCGCCACGCATCACGCTCGAGGAGCTCGCTCGCCGCGCCAAAGAAGGCGAGGTCAAGGAGCTCAGCCTCGTCGTCAAGGCCGACGCCCAGGGCACGCTCGAGGCGCTGCTCGCGGCGCTGCAGAAGATCGAGGATCCAGTGGTGGCGATCAAGATCGTCGGCCAGGGCGTCGGTCAGGTCAGCGACTCGGACCTGCTGCTCGCCGGCGTCTCGAACGCGATCATCGTGTGCTTCAACCTCAAGGCCACGCCTGCATCACAAGCGGCGGCGGAGAAGGCAAAGGTCGAGGTCCGCTACTACGACGTCATCTACAAGCTGACAGAGGACGTGGAGCGGGCCGCGAAGGGCCTGCGCGAGCCCACTTACAGGCAGATCCGCGAGGGCCGCGTCGAGGTCATCACCCCGATCAAGATCCCCCGCCTCGGAATCATCGCCGGCAGCCGCGTGCTCGAAGGCAAGGTCACCCGCGGTGGCTGGGTCAAACTGTTCCGTGCAAGGGAGCTTGTCCACGAAGGCAGGATCAGCTCGTTGAAGCATTTCAAGGAAGATGTGCGGGAGATGGCCGCGGGGCAGGAGTGCGGCATCGGGCTGGAGGGATTCGAGACGTTCGCCCCCGGCGACGCGATGGAGACTTATCGGCTCGAGCGGGAAGAAATTTAGCGAGCATTGGTGCTCGTTTCGGAGGTCGCGATGACCAGCTACCGCACCGACCAGGTCGGCGAGCAGGTGCGTGAGGAGATCATGTCGATCATCAGGCGCGACCTGAAGGACCCGCGCATCGGGTTCGTCAGCATCACCGGGGTCCGAATGTCGCCGGACCTGCGGCAGGCGCGCGTGCGCGTGAGCGTGCTTGGCGACCCCGAGCAGAAAAAGTCGTCGCTGCAGGGATTGATCTCGGCCAAGGGCGTCATCCGACACGAGCTCGGGCGCCGGCTCCAGAACCTGAAGTTCTCACCCGAGCTGCGATTCGAGCTGGATCCGTCGATCGAGTACAGCGTTCACATCAACGAGCTGCTCAAGGAAGTGCTCCCAGGCGGCGACAGCTCTCAGGGGTTAACTGAGGAGGAAGTGCGATAGCCACCGCGCAGAGCGAAACCGGCAGCCTCTACGACCAGATCAAGGAGCTCATCGAGGCCAACCAGGAGATCCTGATCTTCGGTCACAAGGACGCCGACGGCGACACGCTCGGCTGCAGCCTCGCCTTCGCGGAGGCGCTGCGCACCGCGGGCAAGCACGTGTGGGTGCTGATCCCAAATCCGCTTCCGGAGATGTATTCGTTCCTGCCTGGATTCGGTGACATACACGAGGGCCCACCGAGCGGCGTCGAGCCGCAGCTGGTGTTCTTCTTCGACTCGGGCAACCTGGAGCGGTCAGGCAGCACCGTGAAGCACATCGCGTCGCACGCGACCATCGTGAACATCGACCACCACCCGTCGAACTCGCGGTTCGGCGACGTCAACGTCATCGACCCCAACGCATCCGCGGTCGGGCAGATGGTGATGGAGATGCTCGACCACTTTGGATACCGCATCACGCAGACCATCGCAACCAACCTCTACGTGGCACTTCTCACCGACACCGGCGGCTTCCGCCACGAGAACACCACGGTGCACGCGCTCGAGGACGCGGCGAGGCTGGCGAGCCTCGGGGCCGAGCCCGGTCAGATCGCGACGATGGTCTACAAGATGCGGCCGGAGACGACGCTCAAGCTGAGCGGCCTGGCCCTGGCCACGATGCGCGTCGAGATGCAGGGCCGCCTGGCGTGGGCGAAGGTGACCAAGCGCATGCTGCGAGAGGCGAACGCCGTAATGGCCGAGTCCGAGGGCATCATCGACACGCTCAACTCGATCGCGGGGTTGGAGCTCGCAATCCTCTTCAAAGAGGGTCCATGGACGAGTCGGTGAAGATCGTTCTGGCCACGGCCAAGGAGGCGATCCTTGCCGCCTCAGCCAAGGCCTGAGCTTTCGCGCTTCACCTCCGGCGTCCTCAACATCGATAAAGCCGTCGGCGAGACTTCCTTTTCGGTGGTGCGGCGACTTCGCCGCCTGACCGGCGCTCACCGAGTCGGCCACGCCGGCACGCTCGACCCGCTGGCTACCGGCGTCCTCCCGATACTTTTCGAGTCGGCCACACGCCTTGCTGATTTCGCGCTGTGGCTGCCCAAGACCTACGTCGCCGACATCCACTTCGGGTTCACGACCGCGACCGACGACGCCGAGAGCGACCGGCAGGCAGTGAGTGACGCGAGCGCGCTGACGGGGCGCGATGTAGAAGAGGGCCTGTCCGCTTTTCGCGGCCGCATCATGCAGGAGCCGCCGGCGTTCTCGGCCGTGAAGATCGAGGGCAGGCGCGCGTACAAGCTGGCCCGGCGCGGCGAGGAGCCGAAGCCGAAGGCGCGAGAGGTCGAGGTCTATGAGGCGAGGGTGCTCGACTTCACGCCAGGGTCAGAGCCCGTGGCGCGCGTGCAGATTCGGTGCGGGAGCGGCACCTATCTCCGATCGATCGCACGCGACCTGGGCCGGCAGCTTGGTGTCGGTGGCTACCTCGGCCGCCTGGTGCGCACCGCTTACGGCCCGCTGGAGATCGAGGCCGCGGTGAAGCTTGACGCGCTCGCTGGACCTGATGACGTGCGGGATCGCCTCCTTCCGGCCGAGGTCATACTGCCCGACATGCAGCCGGTGCGATTGAACGTCGAGCAGGAGGCGATGGTGCGCCAGGGCCGCGCCGTGCGCGTGCTGCCCGAACCGGGGCCGGGCCGGCTCCGCGCGCACGACTCAGGCGGACGGCTGATCGCGCTCGGCCACACCGACCCGCTTCGCCACACGTTCGTCCCGGAGAAGGTTCTGAGCTGAAGACCCACCTCGGGCTGCCGGTCAGCCACATCGGTCCGGTCGCGATCACCGTCGGCAGCTTCGACGGAGTGCACCTCGGACACGCCGACGTCATCCGCCGCATGATCGCGGCCGCATCAGAGTCCGGCGCCGCGCCTGCGCTCGTCACATTCGAGCCGCATCCGCGCTGCGTGCTCGACCCCGCCAACTGCCCGCAGTCGATCACAACGCTGCAGGAGAAGCTGGCGCTGCTCGAGGCGGCCGGCGTCGAGCATGCGATCGTCCTCCGTTTTGACCGAGCGCTTGCGAGCCTCGGCCCGCAGGAGTTCGTCGACATGCTTGGATCGCAGATGGAGATCAAGCGCTGGGTCATCGGCTTCGACTTTGCGTTCGGCAACCAGCGCAAAGGCAACGCCGGGTGGCTGCGTGAGCACGGTCAGCAGGTGGACGTGGTGCCGCCGTTCACGTTCGAGGAAAAAGCGCTGCACAGCTCCGACATCAGGCGCCTTATCAACACCGGTGAGGTGCACGAGGCCAATCGGCTGCTCGGCCGCGAGTACGCGATGGCCGGCCCTGTCGAGGCCGGGGACCGGGTCGGCCGGCGTCTCGGCTTTCCTACCGCCAACATCGCGGCGGAGCCCAACAAGCTGATCCCAGCCCTCGGCGCCTACGCGGGCCGCGCAATCACCGATGGAACTGAATTCGTCGCAGCGCTCTCGGTTGGGTACAGGCCGACATTTGGCGGCACGCAGCTCCGAGTGGAGGCGTTCCTTCTCGATTTTGAGGGCGACCTGTACCAGCACCGCCTCGAGCTTCGATTCATCCGCTACCTGCACCCCGACATCAGGTTCGACAGCCCTGCGGAGCTGGTGGTCCAGCTCAAGCGCGACGTCGCCGACACGCGGCGGATCATCACGCGGTGACCTCGGTCGTGGTCATCGGCGGCGGCATCGCCGGATACTGCGCCGCGCTCGGTGCCCGACGCGAAGGCGCAGACGTCACGGTGATCGCAAAGGCCCCTGGCGCCACCGCGCTGTACGCGGGCGCGATGGAGGTCGTAGACGACCTCGAAGCGGTGCTCAAGAAGGAGCCTCATCATCCGTTCAGCCGCCTGCGGATGGACCTGGTGCGACTGAGCACCGAGCTGGACACCGCGGTGCCAGCAATGCTGTTCGCCCTCGAAAAGGACGGCTTGAAGGTTGAGGGCGCATGGCGGTCGAGGGGTGCTTACGCCGACATCCACGGGCTCGCGCGCCCCGCCAACCTCGTTCCGTCCACCGTCGCCGGCGGTGAGCTGAAAGGCCTCGTGGGCCACCGTGTCACGGTCGTCGGCGTGCGCGAGGTGGGGGATTACGACGCCGCCTCGACCGCGCAGGCGCTCAAGGAGCTCCACAACATCGAGGCGACTCCGGAGGAGGTTTCGATCAGCGACCTGCCGGCCGGCGCGGCGCTCACCGACCTTTACGGACGCCGCGCGCCTTCGGTGACCAAGGCGCCGGCGTTGGTTGCGTATCCGCCTGGGTTCACCAACCTGCCCGATGGAGCCTTCGAGCTGCTCGCCTCACCGCCGTCGCCGCACGGATGGCGGCTGCAGCAGGCGATCGGACTGGGCGCCTTGCGCGCCGAGGTGGATGGCCTGCAGGTCGACGGAGCACGGATCGTCGCGGCGAAATCCGCTGACAAAGCATTTCGCGCCAACGCATTTGTGCTCGCAACGGGCCATTACATCGGCGGCGGCCTGCGCAAGAACGGCGCCACGTCTGAGCCGCTGCTCAACCTTGGTGTCTTTCACGAGGGCCAGGCGGTGGCCACATTGGGCACGCGTCTCCAGCACATCGACTATCTCGAACCGGCCCAGGAGTTTCGCTCTGGGCTGGCTACCGACGAACGCCTGGGCCCGCTGGACGAAGCCGGGCGCGCACCGTTCGAGAACCTTTTCGCTGCAGGCTCGGTGCTGGGCGGCTACGACTACTCCGGGCCGTGCGGATTCGGCGTGCCGATCCTGACCGGCTGGCTGGCCGGGCGGTTCGCCGCGCGCCTGGGTCGCTGAGGCGATGAGGCCTGAGGTCGAGAACGTTATGAGAGGGAACCCGACAGGTTCCCTCTCATCGCGCCGCTGCGCGGCGCTGCTCTCTCTCCTCGCCACGCCACGTTGCGGTGCATTGGAAACAAAGCCCCGGCCGGGCAAAGCCCGGCCGCCCCTGCCACGTTAGAGGACGACGATGCGAGCTGAAGTCGAGAAGATCGTCGGTGCGGCTGCAATCGATGAGCGGCCCGTGCGTGACCTTTGGCCGGCCGCCACGATGGCCGAGCGCGCCGGCCAGACGCCAGATCGCGTTCTCGTGGTGCGGCCGGCGGGGCGCGAGCAGGTGGCCTCGATCCTGCGGTGGGCGACGGCCAACGCGGTGATGGTGACCCCGCTGGGCGGCGGCAGCGGCGTGTGCGGCGCGCTCGCCCCGAAGCGCGGCGAGCTGGTGCTCGACATGGGAGGGTTCGATCGCATCCTCGAGATCGACGAGGTCAACCTCATGTGCCGCGTCGAGTCCGGTGTGAACGGAATGACCCTCGAGCGGAAGCTCAACGACCAGGGACTGACGCTCGGCCACTACCCGAGCTCGCTGCCAAGTACGACGATCGGTGGCCTGGTGTCAACCCGGTCCTCGGGGCAGGAGTCGAGCCGCTACGGAAACATCGAGGACATGGTCCTCAGCCTGGCGGTGGTGCTTCCCGACGGCACGTTCGCCGCGCCGCGACCGGGTCCGCGGTCGGCCGTCGGTCCCGCACTGCACGAGCTGTGGCTCGGAGCCGAAGGCGCACTGGGGGTGGTCCTCGGCGCGGTGCTCCGCGTCCACCGCCTGCCCGCGTCGGTCATCGGCCGCGGGTACTCCTTCAGCCGGTTGGGCGATGGCCTCGAGGCGATGCGGCAGGTGATGCAGTCGGGCATCAGGCCGCTCCTCATCCGCCTCTATGACCACGAGGACTCGGTCTTCAGCCGGTTCGAGGTCAGCGACGGTGAGTGCGTTCTGGTGATCGCAACCGCCGGTGAGGAGGAGGTGGCGCAGGCCGAGGCCAGTGTCGTCAGGCGGCTGACGGCGGGCGCGCAGGACCTGGGCGGGGAGCCGTGGCGCCGCTGGCAGGAGCACCGCTTCGGCCTGTCGGCCGAATGGCTGAAGCGAATCCTGCAGCCGGCCGGCTCGTACGTGGACACTATCGAGCTCGCGGCGCCATGGACCGTGCTGCCCGAGCTGCACGAGCGGGTGAAAACCGCAATAGCGGTCGGGGGTCTGGCGTTATGCCATTTCAGCCACGCTTACGAGCAGGGCTGCTGCGCCTATTTTTCGTTTGCGGGCGCGGCGGACAGAGAGGAAGACGCGCGCGCCGCGTACAGCCGCGCGTGGGAGGGAGCGATGAGCGCTGCGCTCGAGCTGGGGGCGACCATCAGCCATCACCATGGCACCGGCCAGGCGCGGGCGCGCTGGGTGGCCGACGAGATGGGTGGCTGGATGCGCGTGTGGCGCTCAGTCCGCGAAGGGCTCGACCCCGCTGGCATCATGAACCCGAACGCCATGGGAGGGAGACGGTAAGGGATGGCAGGCGAACCTGTTCTGTTCATCGTCAACCCGGCGTCCGGCGGGGGCAAGACTGCGCGCGACTGGGCGGCCATCGAATCGTGGCTGCCATCGACCGGGCTCAGGTACGAGACGGCGTTCACGACGCGCCCGATGGAGGCGGTCGACATCGCAAAGAACGCGGTGCGCCAGTCGCGACCTGTGGTGGTCGCGGTCGGAGGCGACGGCACGCTCAACGAGGTCGTCAACGGCTTCTTCCACAACGGCGCGCCCATCCCCACCACGTCGCGCATGGCCATGGTGCCGCTCGGCACCGGCGGTGACTTCCGGCGGACGCTTCGGATCTCGCTCGACCCGCGGCAGGCGGTTCAAGTCATCACCTCGGGACTGCCTCGGCGGCTCGACGTGGGCTATGTGACCTACCAGGGCAATGACGGGAACACGCAGGTGCGGCACTTCATCAACATCGCCGACGCGGGGTGGGGAGGCGAGGTCGTCCGCCGCGTCAACTCGGGCAAGAAGCGTTCGGGCGGCGCGACGTTCACGCTCACCGCGCTCATGTCGCTTCTGGCCTGGAAAAACAAACCGATGCATGTGATCATCGACGGCGAGGCGCACGACGTCGTCGCGCAGCAGGTGGTGGTCGCCAACTGCCAGTACTTCGGCGGTGGGATGCGCATGGCGCCGAACGCGTCACCGACAGACGGCGTGTTCGACGTCATCGTCATCGGCAACGCCGGCAAGGTGGAGTCGCTGCGCGGCCTGGCCCAGATCCGCGAGGGCAAGCACCTCGACAACCACAACCCGAAGATCACCGTGATGTACGGCAAGCGCATCGAGGTCACCTCGACCAAGCAGGTGCGCATCGACCTCGACGGCGAGGACCCAGGCATGCTGCCCGCGATGTTCGAGATCCAGCCCGGCTCCATCGAATTCCTGACCCCGCGCTCATGACTTCCCTCCCCGCTGAGCGGGGAGGTCAGGAGGGGACGTCGACTAGTCTGGACGTGTGACAAAGGGCGTCATCGCGACCCCGCATAGGCTGGCCAGCGAAGCGGGGGCCCAGGTGCTGCGCGACGGTGGCAACGCGATTGACGCAGCCATCGCCGCCGATGCCGTCCTATGCGTGGTCTATCCACAGATGACGTCAGTCGCGGGCGACCTGATGGCCATCGTGTGGCCGGCGAGGGCAGTTGCGCCGGTTGGGCTCATCGGCGCAGGCCGATCGGGCGAGCTCGCAACCATCGAAGCGGTGCGGCAGCGCGGCCACGATGTCATGCCGGAGCGCGGCGCGCTGACGGTCACAGTGCCAGGGACGGTCGAGGCTTGGGGTCGCCTCATCGAACGCTTTGGCACGCTTGGATGGAGCGCGGTGCTGGAGCCCGCCGCCGCGCTCGCGCAGGACGGATACGCGATCACGGGACACCTGTCCGACGCACTGAAGAACGCCGCGGCGCTGCTGGGCCGCGAGCAGGCCGCGCACGCTCTGTATCCGCCGATGGACGCGGGCATGGTGCTCCGCAACCCGGACCTCGCATCGGTTCTGAAGGACATCTCCCGCCACGGCTTCAATGGCTTCTATCGAGGCGAGATCGCTGCCGCGATCGCTGCCGCGGTCTCCAGGCGCGACGGGTTTGTCACCGCGCAGGACCTGGCCGGCCATCGTTCGGAGTGGGTCGAGACGGTGACGCTGCCTTATCGGGACGTCGTGGTCCATGAATTGCCGCCACCAACGCAGGGCCTGATCGCCCTCAACCTGCTGAAGGTGCTGCGTGAGAGGACCCAGGCTGAGCTCCAACCGGGCCCGCGTTTCGTCGAAATGTTCAGGTCGGCGCGCGACACCGCATACAGCATCCGAGACCGCATCACCGACCCCGACTTCGCTCCGGTTCCCGACCTGGTCACAGCGGAGGTTCCCGAAGGCGGCGACACCATTTATCTCTGCGCTGCGGACGAGCACGGAAATCTCGTCTCGCTCATCCAGAGCGTCGCGTTCGACTTCGGCTCCGGCATCGTCGCCGAGGGGACGGGCATGCTGCTGCAGAACCGCGGCTGCTACTTCAGCCTCGATCCGAGTCACGCGAACCGACTGGAGCCGAGGAAGCGCACCAGGCACACGCTCATCCCGGCGATGGCCACGCGCGAGGGGCGGCCATGGCTGCTGTACGGATCGATGGGCGGCGACGGCCAGCCGCAGCTTCAGACCCAGGTCCTGGTCAACATCGTCGACCACGACCTCGATCCGGCCGAGGCGGTCGCGCGACCCCGGATCCGCATCAGTCCGGACGGCAGCAAGGTGAACGTCGAGGCCAGCTATCCATCGGCGGGCGCCATCGCCAGACATGACCCCACGGTCCAGCTGTTGCCCGCCGGCCACCACTCGCTGGGACACGCACACGCGATCGTGATCGACGGTCCGAACCAGTGGCGCGCAGGCTTCGATCCACGCTCCGATGGCTCAGTCGAATTTGTGAACTAGCGTGGCAAGGTTGGCCGGGCTTCGCCCGGCCATAGCTTGGGGTTCCTAGGCTCCAGACGCGGCCTGTCTCCAAAGGGAGGGAGAGCAGGGCCGCGAATCCGGCCCGCACGAGTTATGGATTCGCAGCTTCGAAGTTGGGCCGTTGAGCGGCCCGATGAGAGGGAGCCCTAGGGGTCCCTCTCATTCGGTCGAATTTGTCAACTAACGGGTCAACGTATAATCGGGCGTCGGTTTGGCAGAAGAGACGGAAGTCAAGGGCAAGCTGATCGCCGGTTACAGGCGGTCTGAGAAGGACACCGGTTCCCCCGAGGTCCAGATCGCGCTTTCCAACGCGCGCATCAGGGAGCTCACAGAGCACCTGAAGACTCACGCCAAGGACCACCACTCCCGCCGCGGCCTGCTGCTCCTGGTTGGCAAGCAGCGGCGTCTGCTGAACTACCTGAGGGACATCGACGTGGAGCGCTACCGCGCCCTTGTCGGAAAGCTCGGGATCAGGAGATAAGAAGAAGCCCCACCAGGGCAAATAAATAGAGGGAGGACTCCACGCTGGCGCGGGGTCAGCTCCTTATCCGCTCTCATCGAGCTTGCAAGGTTCGACGGCAGCGGCTAGGAATCTGACCTCAACGCACCTCGCGGAAGTCCTCCCATACATGGAGGTAATCGCGTGTCGATAGTGACAAAGAATGTCGAGGTCGCCGGAAGGCGGCTGTCGATGGAGACCGGCCGGGTGGCCGAGCAGGCGAACGGAGCAGTGATCGTTCGCCAGGGCGACTCCGTCGTCCTCAGCACTGTGGTGATGTCGAAGGAGCCGCGGGAAGGCATCGACTTCTTCCCGCTCACCTGCGACTACGAGGAGAAGCTGTACGCGGCGGGCAAGATCCCCGGCGCCTTCATGCGCCGCGAGGGGAGGCCCAGCGAGGCCGCAATCCTCGCTTCGCGTCTGACGGACCGGCCGCTGCGGCCGCTGTTCCCGGACGGCTTCCGGCTCGACATACAGGTGGTGTCGACCGTGCTGTCCGTCGACCAGGAGAACGACCCCACGATCCTTTCGATCAACGGCGCCTCCACGGCGATCGTCATCTCGGATGTGCCGTGGGCCGGGCCCGTGGGCGCGGTGCGCATGGGCCTGCTGGACGGCAAGGTCGTGGTCAACCCGCCGATGGGCCGCATGGCCGAGTCGGAGCTCGACCTGGTGGTCGCCGGCACCGCCGACGCCATCCTCATGGTCGAGGCGGGCGCCAAGGGCGTGACCGAGCACACCGTGCTCGAAGCGCTCGAAATGGCCCAGGACGCGATCCGGCAGATCTGCGCCGCTCAGCTCGAGCTGCGGGAGCAGGTTGGCAGGGAGAAACGCGAATTCATCCCGGCGTCATATTCCGAACAGGCCATCGAGGTGGTCAACGAGTACCTGGCGATGCGCCTCGACGCAGTGCTGTTCAGCCCGGACAAGGCCGCCCGCGAGAAAGGCGTCGACGAGCTGCGGCGACTGACGATCGTTGACCTCGGCGCGCGGTTTCCCGAGCACGTCGACATCATCGGCAAGCTGTTCGACAAGAAGGTCAAGGATCGCGTGCGGGAGCGCATCGTCGAGGAGGGCGTCCGGCCGGACGGCCGCGGCCTCAAGGACGTGCGCCAGATCAGCGTTGAGGTTGGTGTGCTGCCGCGCACTCATGGGTCAGGCCTCTTCACACGCGGCCAGACCCAGGCGCTGACCATCGCGACGTTGGGCTCGATGTCCGACCAGCAGAAGCTCGATGGGCTGACCCTGGCCGACGAGTTCAAGCGCTACATGCACCACTACAACTTCCCCCCGTTCTCGGTCGGCGAGACGCGGCCGCTGCGCGGCCCGGGCCGCCGCGAGATCGGTCACGGAGCGCTCGCGGAGCGCGCTTTGCTGGCGGTCATTCCTCCCGTTGAGGAGTGGCCATACACCATGAGGCTCGTGTCCGAGATCCTCAGCTCCAACGGCTCGACGTCGATGGCATCGGTTTGCGGTTCAACGCTCGCGCTGATGGACGCGGGCGTGCCCATCAAGTCGCCGGTTGCCGGCATCGCGATGGGTCTCGTCACCCGCGAAGGTCGTTTCGCGGTCCTCACCGACATCCAGGGCGTCGAGGACAACCTCGGTGACATGGACTTCAAGGTCGCGGGCACGCGCGACGGCATCACCGCCCTGCAGATGGACATCAAGATCAAGGGCCTGACCCATGAGATCCTCGCCCAGGCGCTGGAGCAGGCTCGTGAGGCAAGGCTCTTCGTGCTCGACAAGATGCTGGCGGTGCTCCCGCGGCCCCGCGCCGAGATGAGCGCTTACGCGCCACGCATCACGACGATCATGATCAACCCCGACAAGATCCGCGACGTCATCGGCCCCGGAGGCAAGACGATCCGCAAGATCACCGAGGAAACCGGTGCGCAGATCGACGTCGAGGATGACGGCCGCGTGTTCATCGCCGCGGTCGACCAGGCTGCCGGTCAGCGCGCCATCGATTGGATCAAAGGCCTCACCGACGAGGTCGAGGTGGGCAAGATCTACAAGGGCAAGGTCGTGCGCATCATGGCGTTCGGAGCATTCGTCGAGGTGCTGCCCGGCCAGGACGGCCTCGTGCACATCTCGAAGCTCACCGACCACCGCGTCGAGCGCGTGGAGGAGGTTTGCAACGTCGGCGACGAGATCGTCGTCAAGGCGGTCGAGGTCGACAGCCAGGGCCGGCTGAACCTCAGCCGGCAGGCGGCGATCGAAGAGCTGACGGCGCAGGGCTTGCCGATCGAGGAGAAGATCAACCCCGAGGTGATGGCGGCCGCCCTGGCGGTGCCGCCCGCTCCGCGAGAGAGCAGCAGCTTCGGCGGACGCGATCGCGGCGGACGCAACGGTGGCGGCCGGAACCGAGGTAGGCGAGACTAATCGGGACATGAGCGGGCAGATCCGGGTCGCGGTGGCAGGACACCGCGGCCGGGTCGGCTCGATTCTCGTGCCGGTGCTTCAAAACGAGCCCGGCATCGAGTACGTCGGCGGCATCGGTCGCGGCGACAACCTGGCCGACTTCCTGAAAGAGAAGCGGCCGCGCGTTCTGGTCGATTTCACGAAGCCCGCCGAGGCGCTGCACATCGCGTTGGCCGCCGTCGCAGCCGGGGCCTCGCCGGTCGTCGGCACCTCGGGCATCTCCGCAGAAGGAATCGACAAGCTCGAGACCGCATGCAAGGACAAAGGCCTGGGCGGGATCGTCGCGCCGAACTTCGCGGTCGGTGCGGTGTTGATGATCCACCTCGCCGAGATCGCGGCTCCTCATTTCGAGGCGGTCGAGGTGATCGAGATGCACCACGCCGGGAAGCTCGACGCGCCATCAGGCACCGCCCTTTCCACCGCGCGACGGCTGGCTTCGAAGCGCGGTGAGAAGCCTTTCGCTCATCGCAAGCCCGAAAAGGAGACTCTCGCCGGCACGCGAGGCGGGGAGGAGGGCAATGTTGCGGTGCACTCCGTGCGGCTGCCCGGCTTCGTCGCCGACCAGGAGGTCATCTTCGGCCTCCCCGGCCAGACGCTGACCATCGCGCACCGCACCACGAGTCGCGAGGCTTACACGCCAGGCGTGCTGCTGGCAATCCGGCGCGTGGTCGAATCGCCGCGCTTCTTTCGAGGGCTGGACCAGCTGCTCGGCCTGTCGCCAGACTGACCGTGGCCCCACCAATAAGGCTGACGACGGCGCACCTGCAGGACGCCAGCTTTCCGGCGATATGCATTATGTCGGGCGGCCCGGCCCAAACCGTCAGCTACGTCGGACCGACCGGCGCTCCGCTGCCGCTGTCGCCCACGAGCGCGCGGCGGCTCAAGATCCTGCCGCGGCTCGGGTCCTGGTTGCTGGGCGTGGCCGTGATGTTCGTCGTGTCGGCCTTCGCGGTGCCCTTTCCGCCCGGCGCCAGATACTGGCTCGACGGCATCTTGAACTTCGTCGGGATGGCGTCATTCCTG
>WNFG01005049.1_pt1 | contig 12924 bp, 8 predicted proteins | sample 5400431 | NCBI WGS metagenome assembly WNFG01 (sample SAMN13153346, study PRJNA577476) | soil metagenome | isolation source: 120 cm saprolite under Douglas fir tree site 2 hole 3 replicate 2 | place: USA:California | collected 2015-04-18
CAGTGACTTTGACATGCTAGTTCTTGCGCCCATCGTGGCCCGTCAAGCTGATCAGGGACCCGGACGCGTCTGCGCGATGTACCGAATCAGGGTCATCGTCGTGGGCATGTCAACTTGCACATTCATCTGCTTGCCCACAAGAGTTTTCCAAGTGAAGTGAATCGTCTCGATCAGTATTCGCGGATCCTCGACCGTTATTTGAGCTAGACTCAGGTGGCTGATGTTCTCCGGCGAAGTCTTAAAGGCCATGTACTTCTTTGCGGATCCCGTCTTCCGATCTTGGAGAAATTGAAAGGCATCCTTGCCAAGGGTCAACGTGCCAAGGAATCGTTGCCGAAAGCCATCGTCCACGACCTTTACGTGTACGTCGATGGGCGTTGAGAAGTTCAGGGCACCGCTGGAATCTTGGGCGGCCAGTGCAGACAGCGTCTCGAGGAGGTCCTTATCGTGGACGCGGGAGACTTTTTGGACTATGCCTCTCTCATCAAAATCAACGAGCAAATTATGAACTGACCAGCGGCGATTCCAAGGATCGCCTTCCGCCCAACCCGACGAAGCCCAGCGGCCCAGAAAAAACCTGTCGCCCTTCACCCCCGCGTCGATCCAACCGAGCTTCTGTTCCACCTCTTCCCGTGTAGTGACGCCAACCTGGATAAAATCCAAGTCGAACTTCTTTCCGACCTCGCCTGAAACACCCCTTGTTTTTGTCGGAACTCGAAGCGGGACGCCGCATCCAGGGGAGAATAGACAAAGGACAGCCGCCAGCGTTAACGACACGACGCGGATTTGCAGGGTTATCTTGAACATTGCAGCTCCGCCTGACACCATCGGCGGCATCAAAGTCTCTGTCTGATCTCCTGGATCAGTGCCTCCACCAGACCAACCTTTACGTGCGTCATCTGCTCTTCTTTTGTGGCCAGCCCACCGCTCATCGTGGCTTGGAACTTAGCTTCCTTTTGGAAACGAAAAACCTCCTGTTTACTTTCGGCATCACGGAACACGAAGCGGGCCTTGGCTTTGCTAACGCCCACCGGCAGAGGCCAAGTCATAACGCGCGCGCCGCTGTTCCCTTTGCTGAAGCCAATGACTGAGCCAGAGAGAATCACTCTGCGTTCCCCCTCTTTTGGAGAGGAGGAAGGTGATCCTTCGGCGGGCTTCGTGCTCCCGTCAATCACTTTTTCAAAAAGCGCGCTCGCTTGCAGACCGGCTATCGTGCTGAGCTGCAAGTTGGCTTCTTCCCCCGCGGGGAAATCTTTTGTGGCTTGGCTGTTCTCAACGATGAACGGTTCGACGACGATTACGCTGTAGCCCGCCAACGGTTTACTGGTCTTCTGCTTTTCCGGGGCGGGAGGCGTTGTTTGTGCCTTCCTGCCGTCAACTTGGAAGGCGAGCGTCGCGGCAGCAAGAACCAACCCAGCTATAGAACGGAGAATCGCTGTCTTCACGCGCAGCCGCAATCGTTCGTAGGCGGCGTGGCAGTCCTTATCGCCCCCGTGTGCCCGGATGGCGGTGTGATATTGGCGCAGGGCTGCTTTGGGGTCGCCTTTTAGTTCAAATGCGCGCCCAAGCTCGCAATTCGCCGGCGAAAAGCGATTCTTTTCCTTCTTCAAAGCCCATTGCAATTCAACAATGGCATCATCCGGATCATTTTTCTTCACCAGCACCCGGCCGAACAAGTAGTGGAAATAAGGCCTCTCGGGCCACATCCGAACGCCTTCTTGGGCTTCTGCAAGCGCACTATCAAAGTCACCGGAGTCCGTGAGAGCACTTATCAGACCTATTCGGGCGCGTTCGTCATCGGGGCTGAGTTGTACGGCGGTTCGACATTCAGAAGCTGCGCGGGCCAAATCGCCCTTTTCTCGAAACAGTCCCGCAATCTCCAAATGCAGTTCAGGAGAATTTGGGTTCCAGGCCAGATCTCGCTGGTACTCCTCCATGGCTGCGTCCAAATCACCAGCCTGATGCAAAAGTTGGCCCTTGTAAGAGGCAGAAAAAAGTCCACCTCCAATTGATGATTCGGGCACCTGTTTTAAGAATTCGCGAAGCTGTGCCTCCGCGGCCTTCTGCTTTTCTTCGGGCAGCTGTTTTAGAAATTCGCGAAGCTCTGTCTCAGCGGCCTTTTGCTTTTCCTTTTGCTTTTCAATGTATTCTGCCTGCGCCGCATGCTGCTTTGCAGGGTCAAGCGCAGCATCTTCAGCCACATGGGCCACCACCCATACGCCACAGCCCCCCAGACCCAGGCCGCCGAACCACCCACACCCTGCGTCTTTGTCAAGGAGGACCTTCTTCTGGAAAAGGCTCATTACCACAAGCACGGGTATAATCGGCGGAATTTCGGCGCCCCAGGAGACGGCATCGGCGACACCATGCGGTTGGTCGCTCGCCGACGTTCCGGTCGATGCCAGGCGAGCCATTTCTCCCGAGACCGTCTGCGCGGGTCCCAGATCAATGAGCACCTTGGCCGGGCCTTTGCCCGTCCGATCAACCTGCCGAAGGCTCCCGGTGACGACCGTCCCGCTTTGAATTGCGATTTGGCCGTTCACGACAACATCAAAGCCGATCTCAAATTTCACGGGCTGCCCGGGCTTCGCGTCCTTCTTATACAGGCTCTCCTTCAGACGGAGTATCACGGGGGTGTTGGCCGGCAGTATCACGGGGCTTGAAGTTTCGGTGGCGGATTGCGCGGTGCATTCCACGGAACCCAGAAGAAACGCAATCATTATTGGAGCTGCTGCCGAAAGTCTACACATCGCGACACTTCCGATCCCGAGAAGGCCGTTTATCTGCCAACCTGCGGCACGAAGAACCAAGCCGAGGGACTGAATCTTGCTGACGCCAAGACCCTACGCGCTGGCTTAGCAGGCCGCAAGCGACAAGGCACGACTCCTGCCGATTTCCACGCGAATGTCGCTGTTTTTCGCTTCTGACTTAAGACGGGAGCCACTTGAGGAAGGTGGCGGCTAGCGGCGGGAGGGTGAGGGCGATGCTGTGTGGGCGGCCCATTTGGGGCATGGGGGCGGACTGAGCGCCGCCCATGTTGCCGGCGTTCGAGCCGCCATAGTTGGCGGAGTCGGTATTCAAGACTTCCTGGTAGAAGCCCGGCTGAGGGACCCCGATGCGATAGCCCGGGCGGACGACCGGAGTTGCGTTCAGCACGACGACGAGCAAGTCTTGCGGATTTTTGCCGCGACGCATGAAAGAGAAGATGCTGTTATCGGCGTCGTTGCAGTCAAGCCACTCAAACCCATGCCACTCGAAATCGACTTCGTGCAGGGCAGGCTCAGCCGCATAGAGTTTGTTTAGGTCGGCGATCAGGCGCTGGATACCGCGATGCGAATCGTATTGGAGCAGATGCCAGTCGAGGCTGTGAGCTTCGCTGAATTCGCTGCGCTGGGCGAATTCCTGGCCCATGAAAAGGAGTTTCTTACCGGGATGGCCGTACTGATAAGCGTAGAGGAGCCGCAGATTGGCGAATTGCTGCCACATGTCCCCGGGCATTTTGTGGAGAAGCGAATTTTTACCGTGGACGACCTCGTCGTGAGAAAAAGGCAGCACAAAATTTTCGGTGAAAGCGTAGAGCATGGAGAAAGTGAGCTGGTTCTGGTGATACTTGCGATGGATGGGGTCGGTGGAGAAATACGCGAGCGTGTCGTTCATCCAGCCCATGTTCCACTTGAGGCTGAAGCCGAGGCCCCCGAGGTAAGTGGGGCGGGAGACGCTGGGCCAAGATGTTGATTCTTCAGCGATGGTGAGGAGGCCGGGGAAGCGCTCGTAGGCGACTTCGTTGAGGCGGCGGATGAATGCGATGGCGGGGAGATTTTCGCGGCCACCGAACTGATTCGGAACCCATTCTCCCGGTTTGCGGGAGTAGTCGAGATACAGCATGGAGGCAACGGCGTCGACGCGCAGGCCGTCGATGTGGTACTTGTCGAGCCAGAACAAGGCGTTGGAGATCAGGTAGTTCTGCACTTCGTTGCGGGCGTAGTTGTAAACGAGGGTACCCCAGTCCGGATGCGCGCCTTGGCGAGGATCGGAGTGCTCGTAAAGGTGAGTGCCGTCGAATTCAGCGAGGCCGTGGGTATCGCGCGGGAAGTGCGCGGGGGTCCAGTCGAGGAGGACGCCGAGGCCGGCGTTGTGGCAGCGGTCGATAAACTCCATGAAATCAGCGGGAGAGCCGTAGCGGCTGGTGGCGGCGAAATAGCCGATGGTCTGATAGCCCCAGGAGCCGTCGAAGGGATGCTCCATGATGGGCAGCAGCTCGATGTGAGAGTAGCCAAGATCCTTTACGTACGGGATGAGCTGATCGCCTAGCTCGCGGTAGGTGAGCCAGCGGTTGCCCTCTTCGGGGATGCGGCGCCAGGCGCCAAGATGAACTTCGTAGATGGAGATGGGCTTCTCGAACCAATTGGTCTTCGCGCGCTGCGTTGTCCATGCGGAGTCATTCCACTTGTAGGTATCGAGGTTGGCGACGACGGAACCGGTGTTGGGCCGGAGTTCCGCGCGAAAGGCGTAGGGATCCGCCTTGAGGGGCACCATGTTTCCGTTGGGGCCGATAATTTCGTATTTGTAGATGGCGCCTTCATCGAGTTCGGGGACAAAAAGTTCCCAGACGCCTGAGGAGCCACGGGCGCGCATGGGGTTGATGCGACCGTCCCAATGGTTGAAATCGCCTACGACGCTTACGCGACTGGCGCTGGGCGCCCAGACAGCAAAATTGACGCCCTTTACGCCTTCGATGGACTGGATGTGCGCGCCGAGCTTGTTGTAGGTGTCGTAGTGGCGGCCTTCCCCCATGAGGTAGAGATCGAACTCGCTCATTAGAAACGGAAAGGCGTACGTGTCGTATTGTTCGTGCCTGGCTCCGGAGGCGAATTGGTATTGAATGCGATAGCTGGCCGGTGCGGGGTGGTCTTGCTGAGTTTCAGGAAGGTTCGCTTCAAAAAAGCCATGTGGACGAAGTTTCGTGGCTTCGATTTCGGTCTGTGAATCGACGAAGCGAATGGCGGCCGAAATCGCGCCGGGATGGAACACGCGGATGACCCAGCGGCGGCCCGCTGAAGTTTCAACCTCGTGTGGACCGAGCAGCGCGAAAGGATCTGAGTTGCGGCCGATGACGAGCGAATCGATTGCCAGATCGAGCGGCGATTTTGCGGGACTCGCGGGCGCTGCGGCTGCCTTTTCCATACTTTGTTCAGGCAAGTGTGCGTCTCTCCGACGGGGCGGGAGGCAGGGCTAGTCTTGCGCACTGCACCAGGATGACAGGCCACGTCGGCTTCGATTCTAGGGTGTTACGCGGAGTTTTCCAAGAAGTCTGCGCCGGGTCGGCCTCCCGCCGTAGGACTGACTCTTTGTACTACTAAGCATTAAGAAGAAAGAACTTCGGCACGAGAATCGGCTAGGCCGCAGATTCTTCTTCCGGCTACGATCGAATCAAGCATGATTGAATTTCAAGGGCTTCGCCGGGAATACGGAGATCTCGTCGCTGTGTGCGATTTGCACGTGTCTATTCCCGAAGGCGAGGTCTACGGCCTGATTGGTCCAAACGGAGCAGGAAAAACCACCATCATCCGCATGGCTTGCGGGCTCCTTACTCCGACCGCGGGACACATCACGGTCTCTGGCGTTGACGTCCACCAGCATCCCGAGTTGGCGCAAAGTCACATCGGCTACCTTTCCGATTTCTTTTCCGTTTATGACGACCTGAAAGTTTGGGAATACCTCGACTATTTCGGCCGCGCCTACAAAATGCCGGATTCGCAATTGCGGCCACGAATCGATGAAGTCATTCAACAAGTTGGCCTGGAGGTCAAGCGTGACGTCTTGATTCGCGGACTCTCGCGCGGCATGAAGCAACGCCTGGGCATCGCTCGCGCCATCATCCACAAACCGAGAGTGCTTTTGCTGGACGAGCCCGCCTCCGGCCTCGATCCGAAAGCGCGCGCCGACCTGCGCAACCTGCTCCTTGCCCTGCGCGCCGAAGGAGCCACGGTCCTGATCTCTTCGCACATTCTTCCGGACCTCGAAGGCTTCTGCACCTCCATCGGGGTCATGGAAAAGGGCGTCATAGTGCGCAGCGGCAGAGTCGCGGAGATTTCCTCGCAGGAGTCTCAGCACTTCTGTGTTGTTCGCCTGAGCTGGGTCGGCGAGGCGCCAGTGGAACAAATCCTTTCCGCCATCGAAACGGTTTCAGATATTGCCATCCACGGCTCTCAGGGGCTTTTCCGGTTCGCGGGCCCGGATGACGACCTCGCCGCCCTCCTCCAGCAATTGATCGCCCGAGGCGTCCGCATCCTTTCTTTTGGCGAAGTGAAGCAGACCATCGAAGATCTCTATCTCAAGCTCTCGCGCAACGAGGTCATGTAGTGCAAGCCCTCTGGCGGAATCCCGAGCTGATTCGCCACGCGCGCACCGAAATGCGCCCTGCGCGTATGGTTACCGCAGCGGCCGTCTCCGTTTTCCTCTGCGTTCTAATTATCTTTATGTTTTATCATCCGGGCATCGACAAAACTTCAGCACCCGGTGACCCCGACCTTGCAACGATTCTCTACACCCTCCTCGCCTCCCTGCAGGCCCTCGCGCTCTGTCTTTGGTGCCTCTCTTCCTGCAGCCAGGCGATCTTCTCCGAGCGTTCCTTGAAGACCTTCGATTTCCTTCGCACCACCCGGCTCACTTCCTGGGAATTGTTGCTGGGCATGGTTTTCGGCGTGCCTCTGATGGCTTACTTTGTCGTGCTTTGCACTCTGCCGTTCACGTTCATCCTCGGCTTGTACGCGGGCTTCTCGTTCTTAACCATTGCGGTTACTTACCTGATGCTATTTCTTGTCTCCGTAGTTTTGTCGCTGGCGGCACTCGCCATCTCCATGACCACCGATCGGTCGCGCGCTGGCGAGGTGATCTTGCTTGTCCTCGTGAGCGGCACTGCCGCGTGGGCCCTGTTCATCAGCGGCGGCGCCGCTCCTTTTCCCGGCTTAACGGCCATCCTCGTTGTCGTCGGGCTTCTCCCGCTTTACCACGTAGCCCCTGCTCCGTATGGGCCCGTTTTCACGCCTGTGCCGTTCTTCGGCGTCCAGGTGCCTTCTCTTTTCGTCAGCGTTGTCCTCTACGTCAGCGCCGGCGCCTGGCTGCTCCTCATCCTGCTCCGCAACCTGAAAAAAGACCGCGAGGACATTCGTCTTCTTTCTCGCTGGCAAGTGGTCGGCTTCACCGTCTATTTCAACTTGCTCGTTTTCGCGCTCCTCGATTTGCGGACCGTCCATTCCAATTCTCCCCAGTCCGCATCCGCTTCTGATATCGCCATTGGGTATCTCGGACTGAATTTCCTGATCCTCTGGGCCGTCGGCCTGGCCTCGCTCACCACTCCCGCCCGCTTGCGATCCGGGTGGGTCCGCGCGTCGCCAAGCGCTGCGTTCTACTGGTCGGAGGATGGTCTGCCCTGGCCCGGGATGGCCGCTTCTGCGCTCGCTGCGTATCTCGTTTTTGTGCTGGAGGCTGTCGTCGCCCGCTATTTCATTCCTTTTGCGGAGTGGCCCCTTGGCTGGCTCGCGGCAGGTCTTTTCGTTCTGCTGGTTTTTGCCGTGCGCGACGTCTTATTTCTCCAGTGGTGTGTTTTAAAGGGTTTCCGGAACCCTGTTGTCAAAGGCATGCTGTTCTTGTTTCTTTTCTACATCACTGTTTTCACCCTCGTTGCCACCGCCGTAACCCTCGACACGCTTTCCTTCCGCTCCGCTCTGGCCTGGTTCACTCCACTCGGCGCACTCGGGGACCCCGAATTCGCCGCGCCCCTTTCCGTTTTTGTCGCGGTCGTTCTCCAGATCGCCATAAGCGTTTATCTCGTGATTGCGATTCGTCGGCGTCTGGCGCCTTCCCTCTCGGCATCCACTTCGTCAAACGCTTGAGTTTCCTAGGTCTTGTTCCAGGCAAAGCAGCAGGCCTGCCACCTGCCCGTCCAGCGGGAGCAGCGTCAGTGCAATCGCTTAGTTAGGGACGTTTTGCGCTGTTCGAGCGGTCAGCGTTTGCGGGTCCGTCATCAGTACAACGACGATGGCAACCGCGACATAGCTCAATGCGACGATTATGGCGCCACCCCCGACCTGTGGCATCAAGCCGACCGTGATGTTGTGCGCAGCGTGCGCCACCATCACGAGAAAGAGACTCCCCTTCGTGCTGTTATAAATCCATGCGTAAATGACCGCCGTCGCGATGAGCCGGAGGTATTGCGTCACGAGCACGTCGGTAAGACTCATGCAGTGACAAATCGGGAGAATCCAAAGATGAAACGTGCCCCAAACGAGCCCGATGAGATTGCTTGCCTTGAGTGCGCCACAGCGTTTCTGCAAACGCGGCTGAGCAAACCCCCGCCAGCCGAACTCTTCGCCAATAGTCCCGGCGAGCACTCCCATAACACTAAAGAACAGCGAACCAGGAAAAAATCCCGAAACTGGGGGCAAGACTATCCAGCGCTGCGGCGGCGAACCACCCCAGACAAGATTGAGTGCTTCATCGAGCAGGAACAAGACCGCTGGCCCAAAGACAGCGATTGCATACCAACCGATGCTCACGCGCCAGGTCCGCACTTGGCGCAGTACGGAGCGCGCTCCGCCGCCCCCAGGAAAAAGGCCTGCTACCAAGAGTGCGGACAGCGTCGGGGTATAACCGACAAACGTAAATCCCGCGATGCAGAGGGCAAATAGCGGCGAGGACGGAGAAAGCTTACCCGAGACCAGAGAGAGTTACACCTCCGATGAGGAAGGGGAGCAAACAAAGAAAGATCAAGAAAAAGAGTAGCACGACCCACGCGACAATCTGTCCGCCAGTCCATGCGTTCTCGGTAAGCGTCTTCGAGTCCTGCATGATTGTTCCTTCTTGCCAGACAGCGTATAGCGGGGCCCGGCAAATGTCCCACCAAACCTGTCGATCCCGCCATGCTGTGCGGCGCCCTCCCCTGGGTTTTTCACAAGTGTTGATTCTAAAGGTGGTTAAAGTGCTTTGTTTTGATACACTTTTGCAAGTGTTGATTCTAAAGGTAGTTAGTTGGGGACGAATTCAGACGGTCGAAATAGCAACCTCAGAAGCTAACGCAGAGGCGCTGAGAACGCAGGGAGACTGCGGATTCATAACACAGAGGGCACTGAGGGCAGAGCACAGAGACCACGGAGAGTTATTGGTGGGCTTCCCGCCGGGTGTGAAACGCGGCGCTAACGGCCATCGGCGAAGGTGAAAGAACACAAAGAGGAACGGTCCTTGGAGCGATTGGTGGACATAGGAGTCTCCAGAAAGAAAGAATCGGGATTTTTGGGGAGTCTCGCAGAGGCGAGGCGCACTACTGAACGAAAATAATCTAGCAGAGTAATGACTGCAATGTCAATAAAGTTCAGGCAGTGGGGACGTCGCGATGGTCCGGCGCCTACTTTTATGAATGCGAGTCATCGGGGCTCAATTCTGATTGGCTATTTGCTGAAGCGAGCTCATTGCGGGAAGCCGACGCGTCGAAGCAAATCATGGAAACGCCGGTCCGGGCGCAGCGTGTCAAGCCTTAGATCAGCCCTTAGAAAATAGGCGATGTCGGGAGATCTTTCTTGGTAGGCTTTTTCGAGGTATTCGAAGGCTTTGTCGTTTTGACCCAACCCCGAGTATATGACCGCAATCATATAGGGCGAAACGTAGGTGACTTTCGATTGCCGCTGCAATTCGCTGAGTATCTTCTCGGCGTCGGCCCTCTTGCCCATGGCGGCGTAGGCGTGTGCAAGTCCCGCTGTTGTATCCGAATCGTGCTGTGACAACTCGACGGCCTGCTGATATTCGGGAATGGCTTGCGCTAGCCGGCCTGAACCCTCATAGCCGACAGCAAGAAAATAGTGGCTGAACCACAGCCCTGGATTCGCGGCCACGGATTTTTGAGCTGCCTCGACCAGTGATTTGTAGTCCCGTTGCTGATAGTAAACGCCCGACTCCTGGAGGGATATTAGAGGATACGCCGGATCGAGTCGGCGCATTTTGTCCACTTCGGCCAGGGCCTCACCGCGCCGGCCACTCCAAGCCAAGTACCAAAGAAGCGCCTCATGACCCTCCATGTAGTTAGGGTTTAGGTCGACTGCATAGCGGAGCTCTTTCTCAGCAGCCTGCCAATCCCAACTGTATTGCCAATTGAGATATCCGAGCGTGCTATGCGCCTCGCCGAGCGTTCCGTCGAGTTCCAGGGCCTTATGAATGGCTTCACCGCCGTGTCGATAGGCATCCTTTGGAGGCAGCCATCGATAAGTCCCAAAATCCAGATAGCACTCTGCAAGCCCCACATACGCAAGCGCAAAGTTGGGGTCTTCTCGAATAGCCTCTTCGAAGTAACTCTGCGCCTGCTTGATGGCTGCCTGCGTACCGCCACGTCTGGTAAAACTTCCTTTCAGATAGGCTTCATAGGCCCTGGGATTCACCACTGGTGCAGAACGGAGGCGCGCCTGTTGCTCGGGAGTCAACTGTATCCGGACCTGCTGCGCTACGGCCTCTGCCACCTCGCTTTGCAACTTCAAGACATCGCCAAGCTCTCGGTCGTAAGTGTCCGCCCATAGGTGCCGGTCCGTACGCGCTTGAAGCAACTGGGCTGTGATTCGTACTCGAGTGCCCGAGCGCATGACAGACCCTTCGACTATGCCGTCAACATTGAGCTCTTTAGCGATTTCCGGCAGCGTCTTTTTCGTTCCCTTGTATTGTATCGCTGAGGTGCGGGAGACAACCCGCAGGGTGTCAATCTTAGACAGATTCGTGATCAGCGTCTCGGTCATGCCGTCCGCGAAGTATTCCTGCTCGGGATCGCGTGAGAGATTTTCGAGCGGCAGCACGGCGAGGGATCGAATGGTGCCGGGGTCGGGCGTTCCGAAAAGTCGCTGGCGCAGCCCGCCGACATTCGTTGAAACGACAACCCCGGCCAGCAGTGCCAGGGCGATGCCCGCGACTAATACGGCGAGTCCACGGCTCTGTGCCGGGCGAGAGGCGCCTGCCGCCACTAACCCCGACCCGGAATCCCGCTTGAGTCTTTGCAGATCCGTGCGAATGTCGGAGGCATTCTGGAAGCGGTGTTTGCGGTCTTTTTCAAGCGCCTTGTTGATGATTTCTTCGAGCTTCGCAGGCACATCTGGATTCAGCCGCACCGGCGCGACCGGCACGCGATTCAGAATCGCTTCGGTTAGCAAGCCTGAGGTATCGCCCCGGAAGGGCAGAACCCCTGTGACCATTTCGTAGAGCACCACGCCAAACGAAAACAGGTCGGTGCGCGCGTCGAGCTCTTCGCCCCGCACCTGCTCCGGCGACATATACGCCACTGTGCCAAGCGCCGCCCCTGGTCGAGTGAGCACGTCTTGATCGGTGGCGGTGGCCATCGCCGAAAGGTTTCCTGCCCCTGCGATACCGCGGGCGGGCGTGAGCTTGGCGAGACCAAAATCGAGAATCTTGGCCTGCCCGCGCGTCGTGATGAAAATATTGGCGGGCTTGATATCGCGATGAATGATGCCTTTGGCGTGCGCGGCGTCGAGCGCATCGGCGATCTGAACTCCCAAATCCAGCACCAGCTCTATCGCCATTGGCTGTCTGCCGATCCGATGCTTGAGCGTCTGACCGTCGAGGAACTCCATAGCCAGGAACGGCCGATCATCCCGCTGTCCAATTTCATGAATTGTGCAGATGTTGGGATGATTGAGAGCCGAAGCGGCTCGAGCTTCACGACGGAAGCGTTCGAGTGCTTGCGGGTCATTCGCCAGTTCCTCGGGCAGAAATTTCAGTGCGACATGACGCCCGAGGCTGAGGTCTTCAACCTTGTAAACAACACCCATCCCGCCGCCGCCGAGTTTTTCCAGAATGTGGTAGTGCGAGATGGTCTGGCCAATCATGAGTGCTGCAGGTACTCCGAGTGGCTGTATGTTAGGGTGCTACTAAACGCAAGTCAAAGCCTTGTGGTGTTCAAGGCGGATGCGATTGTTCTGGACCAGTTGTCGGCAAGCCGGAACTAATGGTCTGCTCGGGTTTACTGGAATAACTTCCGCATAGTCCGTCATCCGCTAAGAGAGAGGACTGCGACTAGCCGCCGAAGACCACGCGCGTGCCCGTGGAGGGCAGGATGAGCTTCTGCGGCATCTCGCGTTCTATTGCCATCATGGTGCGGAAGCCAGTGCAGTGCATAGGAATCAGATAGTCCGGATTGATCTCCTTCAGCGCTTCCACGGTCTTGGCTATAATTTCATCAGGATAGGGGGCCAAGTGCCACCCGCCGACGACAGCGTGCACCTTCTCGATCCCGGTGGACTTCTGGATCTGGCGGACAGAGTTGATGATGCCCGCATGGCCGCACGATGAGATCACGACGAGTCCGCGGTCCTTCACGTTGTAAGCAGTGGCGAAATCGGTGATTCGCGGAATGTGACCTGAGGTGATCGCGTGACCTGCCACTACGGTCGGTTCCTCCGCAATCACGACCTTCAATCCTCGGTTTTCCAACTGATCCCGCTTTAGCTCTCCGTAATCGAGCTTTTTCCCGTCCGGTTGCACAACCCAGCGGTGGCAGAATGTATCACGTCCTCCGGCGTAGAGGGTTAGCCCCGGTTTGGCGTGTCCCTGGAGGCTTCGGGCCACGTCGAGTAGGCCTCCGTAATGGTCCACATGCCCGTGGCTGATAATCAGGGCGTCGGCGTTGGAAGGATCGACTCTTAAACCTTGGTAGTTGTTGGTCAGTGTGCGCGGGGTGAGAGCGAAGTCCAGCAGGATCTGTTTTTCCTCATCACCTCGGACGGACTGTAGGTGATAGGCGAGCCCATGCTCCGACAACAGCATCGCGTCGGAACCATAGGGAAAGGGCAAGGTATTCCGAGTGACCGTAACGTTGCCGATCTTCCCGCCCTTTGCGAAGATGTCGTAAACATTGTCTACTAGATTGGTTAAAAC
>WNFG01003630.1_pt1 | contig 12923 bp, 11 predicted proteins | sample 5400431 | NCBI WGS metagenome assembly WNFG01 (sample SAMN13153346, study PRJNA577476) | soil metagenome | isolation source: 120 cm saprolite under Douglas fir tree site 2 hole 3 replicate 2 | place: USA:California | collected 2015-04-18
TTGCAAATCTTCCCCACCGACCGGCTCAAGGTCGAGCTTTGGTTGATCAATGGTTGGCAAACGTATGGGATGTTCAACGAGGCGCCGGGCGTCGGCTATCAAATCCTCTACCGCCATCTCGTCGCGGATTCGCTTCCACAGCGACAACAGCTTCCTTCTCCGCTATTACAACAACCCCGGCGGTCGAATCTCGAAGGCTGCTTTTTCTCTGACCGGGGACCTCGGCTTCGAGTCAGGAGGCGGGGTCACGCCCTTTGGGGGCGACGGTGGTCCGGCTCAGAATTTTATCAGCGGTATGTTCTACAATCGCCTCTGGTTCTTCAACGATCTGTTTGGCTGGACGGTCGGTTATGGACGCATGCACAATCCGGGTCGCTATCTGGTTCTTCTTCCCACCGGAGTCGCCGCCAACACCTTCACCCAGAACGTCGGGGACGTCTTCGACGCCTGGGATACCCAGACGAATATCCAATACATGCCGAATGAATACTCCACCTGGAGCCTGGAGCTGGTTTACCGCCGGGCCAATGTTCCATACTTTGCCGGACGGGGCGGGGTGACCTCACCCAATGGCTGGAACCCGCCGATTGGCGATCCAACCGGCTTTGAACCCGACCTGGTGAAAGCAGAGACCCGGTTGATATTCTCGGTGTTATTCCGGATGTAGGAGCCCAACCCGATGGGCAGGCCAAGCGGACGATTCGTGGCGATGCTCGTCCTTTGCGAGGGATGCGCGGCATTCTTTCCGGTTCGGCACGACCCGGTGAGCGATGCGAAGGAAGAAGGAGTCTGCGGTCTGTCCTCGGGGAAGTGCGCCTGACTATCCGTCGGGGGTGCTCGATGGTCATTCGGTAGTCCAGGTCGAGCCGATCTACTCAAGCATCAGGACCGGCCGAAGCGGGAACGAATCGCGGCTGCAGGGAGCGAAACTACGCTTGCGCCCGGTGCCGGGTCTCACCACCATTTCGCTCGAGGCTTTGCTCGTCTGTCATCAGGCAAGGCGTGTTCTCGGACGAGATGGAGAAGCGGAATTGGCGAATGATCCGTACTGGCTACCGGGAGGGTGGCTGAACATCAGCGTCGAGAGTGAAGGCGGCAACTTCATCGTTAGCGTCAAGGGACAAGACATCACGCAGGCGAACCAGATCCTCTCAAGAGCGACCGCCTTCGCCTCGGACGCATGACAATCTGCTGGATCAGCCTCGTGTCGCGCAGAGCAGCGATTGTCAGGGTGTTGCGAACACCGTAGCGCGTCGGAGGACCTCTTTCGCCGTTTCGAGATCCGACGCTCGTACTTCCGCGCGAAGCCCGCCGCTCTCCGACCGCACCGAGACCCTGACATCTTGCTCAGCGACCCAGTAAGGATCGTTCGGAACGATCGGCTCCCCGGGGCGCGCAAGCTCGCTCCGCGCATTGTGGCAATTGAGAAGGCTCTCCAGACTCTCGGAGGAGAAAGCCGGGAACGGCCGGAGTTGGATGGTTGCTCCGCTGAGTCGGTATTCGGGGCCGGTGCGAGCGGATCTGACCATCGAATAGAGCGGCTTCACGGTCACTACCGAGCGCCCATCAAGAAGCTCCACTGGATACTCCGGGCCTTTGCCGAGCGGACAGGTCGAGCGCTCTTTGTCCTCAGCCTCCCGTTTCGAGTCTCGCGCTGACGGGAGCAGCAGGGCGCATCCCGGGGCCAGCGTCAGCAGGACGACGACCCACTTCCCGTACACGATGAACGAGGTTGCCCGCATTGGCTCTTTCGGAAGTGGGCTACCGTAGCATCAGGAGTACGCTGAGAACAGTCGGTCCGCCGACAGGTCTGTCGAAAATGGCAACGCCGGATGGGCGCCTGGAACCAGGGCAGCGGCGATTGCACATTGCACTGTCGCCCAATCCGACTCCTGCTATCGGCAAGGCGCTGGCGGCATATAAAGAACAAAGGCCTTGGGCGCTGGATGGTGGCCCGATGGGTATACCTATGGCACGCTGGGTGCAGCGTGGAGATGGGAGCGCCGCGTAGCCTGGGTCGCTCAAGATTTTTAAGCCGGCTTCCTTTGAGGAGTGTTCAGATGCGCACTGTCGTTCAACCTCTCGTCGTCTGTCTATTACTAGGCCATCCCCTGGCAGCGTCAGCAGCTCAGCCACCGCCCGCTCGGGTGGAGTCAGTGGCAACTGAACCCGCCGCGCCATTCGCGTTCGCGGACTTCTCCTGGGTGCCTGGCAATCTTGGTGCCAGCGAAAAGCCCCTGACGTTCGGTCCGTTCGTGGGAGAGCTCAGGGTGGACACCGCCTATCACTGGAGCTTCAACAATCCGAAGGATGACACGATCTCCGGATCGAGCGAGGTGTTTCGCCACGGTGAATTCCAACTGACGCAGCTGGGCATTGGCGGAGACTTTTTCTACAAGAACGTGATGGCCCGACTGATGACTCAGTTTGGAATGTACTCACAGACTACGCCACGCAACGATGCGAGCACGGGGCGGGGGCAGTGGAACCTCGACAACGCCTATCGCTACCTCGCGGAGGCATACGGCGGTTACCACATCGATGTTTGGAGTGGCATCAACATCCAGGCTGGAATTTTCATGTCCTATATCGGTCTCTGGAGCTACTACAATTTCGACAACTGGACCTATCAACCGTCGTACGTGTCGTCGAACACGCCATGGTTCTTCAACGGCGTGCGCGTCCAGATTTTTCCGAGCGACAAGCTGAAGATCGAGCCGTGGTTGATCAATGGGTGGCAGTCGTACGGCAGATTCAACAATGCTCCGGGTCTTGGACTCCAGGTTCTTTATCGCCCGACGGGTTGGCTCTCGCTCCTTGGCAATCAGTACATCGGCGCCGATACACTTAACGTCCCGGACCGGAAGCGCATGCATACCGATGACAGCATCATGGTTAAATACTACGACAATCCATCTGGCTTGATCAGCAAGGCGGCCGCATCGCTCACCCTCGACGCTGGTTGCGAATGGGGCGGGGGCGTGGACTGCTCGTCGCAGTACTTCCTCGGCTTCATGGCTTATACGCGCCTGTGGTTCCTCCGCGATCTCTTCGCTTTCACCGCCGGGGGCGGCGCAATTACCAATCCAGGGCGTTACCTGGTGCTGTTGCCTCCGATCAATGGCGCGACGGCTTTTTCTGGAACGCCTTACTTCACCCAGAATGCCGGCGACCCATTCAAGGCGTGGGACATGCAGTTAACTGCCGACTACATGCCGCGTCCCTTCATCACCTTCCGCGTCGAGTTCAATCACCGCGGGGCAAACGTGCCGTACTTCTCCGGGCGTGGAGGCGTCACGCCTGAAGGTGGCAATCAAGGCCCCCTGGGATCGGTCGTCGAAGGCTTTACGCCCGACCTCGTCAAGGACGAGAACCGCCTCACTGGGGCGCTGTTGATCAAGCTATGAGCGGAGGTTCCAATGACAGACGTTATTTTGATCGTTGCGGCGATCGGTTTTTTCGCCATCGGTTGGGCCTATGTCGAGGCCTGTGATCGTCTTTAGGAGAGTAAAATGCTGCTGGAATACTGGATCGGAGCGGTACTTTCCGCTCTGCTGACGGCATATCTGGTCTACGCCCTTCTCCGGCCAGAAAAATTCTAGAACCATCATGACCACCATTGGTTGGATACAGATTGTCGTTTTTGCATTGGTGATGTTTCTGATCACCAAACCGCTCGGCATTTATCTCTTCAGGGTTTTTGAGGGCCCGCAGCCTCTGCCCGCCGTCCTGGGGCGAATCGAGAGATTCGTTTTGCGGCTTTGCGGCGTCGACCCGAAAATCGAGCAGACCTGGAAAGGGTATGGGTTTGCCCTGCTCGCGTTTAGCCTGTTTGGAATGCTGGTGACTTACTTCATCCAGCGGCTCCAGCACCTTCTCCCCTTGAACCCCCAGCACTTTGCGGCGGTTAATCCAGATCTGGCCTTCAACACCGCCGCCAGCTTCACCACCAACACCAATTGGCAATCGTACACGGGCGAGTCGACGATGAGCTATCTGACTCAGATGGCGGGGCTTGCCTGGCACAACTTCACCTCTGCCGCCGCGGGAATTGGGGTGGCGATGGTTTTCGCGCGAGGCCTGGTACGGCGCCCTGGGCCGGACGGCGCGAAAACGCTCGGCAACTTCTGGGTCGACCTCGTTCGCGCCACGATCTACGTGCTGCTCCCGGTGAGCACCGCAGTGGCCGTCTTCTTCATCTCGCAGGGCGTGGTGCAGACCTTCTCCGCCTACCGGGATATCACCGGCCTCGAGGGAGCAAAGCAGCTCATCGCGCTGGGGCCGGTTGCTTCGCAAGAGGCGATCAAGATGTTCGGCACCAACGGAGGCGGCTTTTTCAATGCCAACAGTGCCCATCCGTTCGAGAACCCGACCCCCTTGAGCAACTTCGTGCAGATGGTGCTCATCTTTGCCATCCCCGCTGGGCTCACTTACACCTTTGGTCGGATGGCCAAGGACCAAAAGCAGGGCTGGGCCATCTTGGCGGCGATGTCCTTTCTATTCATCGCCGGCACGACGGCGGCATATTGGGCGGAGTCTCACCCCAATCCGGTACTCGCCCGGATGCCGGTTGAGCAAGGCCTTGGGAACATGGAGGGCAAGGAGGTCCGGTTCGGCGTTGCCGCTTCCGCGCTCTTCGCGACGGTGACCACCGATGCGTCCTGCGGCGCAGTCAATTCGATGCACGACAGCTTTACGCCGCTGGGCGGGCTCGTCCCGTTGGTCAACATCGAGCTCGGCGAGGTGATTTTCGGCGGGGTGGGAGCGGGCCTGTATGGAATGCTGATCTTCGTGTTGCTCTCGGTATTCATCGCCGGGTTGATGGTTGGACGCACGCCCGAATACCTGGGAAAGAAGATTGAATCCCGCGAGATGAAGCTGGCGATGCTCTACATCCTCATCTTTCCGCTGCTCATCCTCGGATTGTCGGCCTGGTCCTCAGTGGCCCCCTATGCCCTCGCCGGGCTGAACAACGCCGGGCCGCACGGCCTCACCGAGATTCTGTACGCCTTTAGCAGCGGCGTGGGAAACAATGGCTCCGCCTTCGCCGGGCTCAATGCCAATTCACCTTGGTGGAACATCAGCTTGGGCGTAGCGATGTTGGCCGGACGCTTTTTTATGATCGTACCGGTCCTGGCGATCGCCGGTTCGATGCTCGGGAAGAAAGCGGTCGCCCCGGGTCTGGGGACTTTCCCCACCGATGGCCCTCTTTTTACCGTACTGCTCGTTTCCGTGGTGCTGATCGTCGGAGCGCTCACCTTCTTTCCGGCGTTGAGCCTGGGCCCGATCGTCGAGCACTTTCTCGCGATGGGAGGCAAGGTCTTCTAAATGGCGACGCAAAAACAATTGTCCTTGTTCGACCCGCTCATTTTGCGACAAGCCGCGGTGGACAGCTTTCGCAAGCTCTCCCCGAGGTTGGTGGCAAAAAATCCGGTGATGTTCGTGGTCGAGGTCGGCAGCGTCCTCACCACACTGGTGTTCATTCGAGATCTGTTTGTTGGCACGCCTGCCGCTCCCCGCTGGTTCACCGGGCTGGTGGCGATTTGGCTTTGGTTCACCGTGATCTTCGCCAACTTTGCAGAAGCCGTGGCGGAAGGCCGCGGAAAAGCCCAGGCCGATACCCTCCGGAAGATGCGCAAGACAGCCGAAGCGCGCCGGCTGGTCGATGGAAAGGAAGGGCGCGTTCCAGCCGATAGCCTTCGCAAGGGCGACCTGGTGGTTTGCGAGGCAGGGGATTCAATTCCCGGCGATGGCGAAGTCGTCGAAGGCGTGGCTTCGGTCGATGAGTCTGCGGTGACAGGTGAATCGGCGCCGGTGATCCGCGAGAGCGGTGGCGATCGATCCGCGGTGACCGGTGGAACCAAGGTGCTGTCTGACCGGATCGTCATCCGGATCAGCTCTAACCCGGGCGAATCCTTCCTCGATCGGATGATTGCACTCGTTGAAGGTGCGGCGCGGCAGAAGACCCCGAATGAAATCGCCCTCCACATCCTGCTCGTCGGCTTAACGCTCGTTTTTCTTTTTGCCTGTGTGACGCTGGTACCTCTGGCGTTGTACTCCGGCATTCCACTCTCTTCGACCGTGGTGGTGGCGCTGCTCGTTTGCCTGATTCCAACCACGATCGGAGGTCTTCTTTCCGCGATCGGTATTGCCGGAATGGATCGCCTTATTCGCAAGAATGTCATCGCGATGAGCGGCCGCGCGGTCGAAGCCGCGGGGGATGTCGACACGTTGCTGCTCGACAAGACGGGGACGATCACCTTGGGCAATCGGATGGCGAGCGAGCTCATCCCCATGCCCGGGGTGGCCATCGAGGAGCTCGCCGACGCTTCGCAACTTGCCAGCCTTGCGGACGAAACCCCCGAAGGGCGATCCGTTGTCGTGCTGGTCAAGGAACAGTATGGGCTGCGCGGTCGAGAAGTCAGCGACGGCGTCTCCTTCATTCGATTCAGCGCGGTGACCCGGATGAGCGGCGCCGACATTGGCAACCGGATCGTTCGAAAGGGTGCGGTGGAGGCGATTCGCTCCCAGGTGAAATTGCTGGGCGGTCAGATTTCCCCCAAGCTGGACGAGGTGAGCCAGGCGATTTCTGACTCCGGGGGTACGCCGCTCGCAGTCTCCGACGGCAATCGCCTCCTCGGCGTCATCCACCTCAAAGACGTGGTCAAGGGTGGGATCCGGGAGCGCTTCGACCGGTTCCGGGCGATGGGCATTCGAACGGTGATGATCACCGGGGACAACCCGCGGACCGCCGCCGCGATTGCCCGCGAGGCGGGGGTGGACGATTTCCTCTCCGAGGCCACCCCCGAAACGAAGATGAACCTCATCCGCGCCGAGCAGGCAAAGGGCAAATTGGTGGCGATGACCGGAGATGGAACCAATGACGCCCCGGCGTTGGCTCAAGCGGACGTCGGCGTGGCGATGAACACGGGCACCCAGGCCGCGAAAGAGGCGGGCAACATGGTGGATTTGGATTCCAATCCCACCAAGCTCCTCGAAGTGGTCGAGGTGGGAAAACAATTGCTGATGACCCGCGGGACGCTGACCACCTTCTCCATCGCCAATGACGTGGCGAAGTATTTCGCCATCCTTCCGGCTCTCTTCGCCGGCGTCTATCCCCAGATTGCTCCGCTCAATGTGATGAGGCTGGCTTCGCCGTACAGCGCGGTGCTTTCCGCGGTGATTTTCAACGCGATCATCATCGTTCTGCTCATTCCCCTGGCGCTCCGCGGCGTTCGATACCGACCGTTGGGCGCGGCGGCGCTCTTTCGACGTTCCTTGATGATCTACGGAGTCGGCGGGGTGATCGTTCCCTTCGTGGGGATCAAATTGATCGATCTGGTGCTCGAAGCGGTACATCTGGTTTAGGTGACTTAAGATGAAATCTGCATTGCTGATTGCGCTGCGCACCACCGTCGTCACCCTTCTTCTCACCGGGATTTTGTATCCACTGGTGGTCACCGGAATTGGACAGGCGTTCTTCTCCCGCTCGGCGCAGGGTAGTTTTGTCACCGACGAACGGGGTCGGGTGGTGGGCTCCGAATGGATCGCACAGCAATTCGCCCGCCCGGGGTATTTCCAGGCTCGTCCGTCGGCGGCGGGCGACAAGGGGTTCGACCCGACCTCCTCGTCCGGATCCAATCTCGGGCCGACGTCGCAGAAGCTGCGCGACCGCGTGATTGCGGACGCGGATCGGCTCCGCGGCGAAAACCCCGGCGCTCCAGGGCCGCTGCCTGCCGAGTTGCTTACCGCGTCGGGCTCGGGCCTCGACCCTCATTTGTCTCCCGAGGCCGCTTTGTGGCAGGTGCCGAGAATCGCCGCCGCTCGCGGCATCGCGCAGGAGCGCGTACGCAATCTGATCCTCACCGAGACCGAGACCCGCACCCTGGGCTTTCTCGGGGAACCCAGGGTCAACGTTCTTCTGCTCAACCTGGCTCTGGATCGGCAGTTTGGTCGAGCCGAGAAGGGTTCCAAGGCGAGCATGAATTGAGGCGCTCGCGATGCCAACCCTGGTCGCCCGACGCGCGGCCTTTAGGTTTCTCCTTTCGTCAGGGTGTGGTGGGGTATATTCTTTGACACACTGATGAGAGCTCGTGCCGGCTGAAATCATACGCCCGCGGCCAGAGGATTTTCTCGAGCTCATCGAGCAGCGCAAGCGCGGCAGGTTGAAGCTTTACATTGGTTTCGCCGCCGGCGTGGGAAAGACCTACCGCATGCTCGAGGAGGCACAGGCACTCCACCGCCGTGGCGTGGACGTGGTTCTGGGCTTTGTCGAACCCCATGGCCGATCCGACACGGAAAAACTGACAGAAGGGCTGCCGCAGATACCGCGGCGGAAATTCGACTACCGCGGCGTGATCGTGGAAGAAATGGATCTCGACGCGGTGCTCGCGCGAAAGCCGGACATCGCGGTGGTAGACGAGCTGGCCCACACCAATGTCCCGCTCTGTCGCAACAAGAAGCGCTATCAGGACGTGCTCGAGCTGCTCGCCGCCGGCATCAACGTGATCGGCACCTTCAACATTCAGCACCTGGAAAGTCTCAACGATCTGGTCGAGCGGGTCACCGGGGTCACGGTGCGGGAGACGATCCCGGACTCGTTTCTCCGAAGCGCCGATCAGGTGGTGAATCTCGATCTCTCGGTCGAAGACCTTCAGGAAAGGCTCAAGGCGGGCAAGATCTACGCCCCGGAAAAAATCCAGCAGGCGCTGGCGAGCTTCTTTCAGCAGGAAAACCTTTCCACCCTCCGCGAGTTGGCTTTGCGCGAGGTGGCGGAGACGCTCGACCGCGCGTCCGGTGCGCGAAGGCCGGGAGACGAGCCGGCGCCTGGCTCAGCGCTCGGGCGGGTGATGGTTTGCCTCTCCTCGTTTCCGCCCCACGCCGCCACGCTCCTCCGCCGAGGCTCCCGGATGGCGGGTCGGCTCAACACCGATTGGTTTGTGGTCTACATCGAGACGCCGAAGGAGGCCCCTCAGCTGATCGATGCGGAAGCGCAGCGCCATTTGCTCGCCAACATGGACAAGGCACGGGAGCTGGGCGCGGAGGTTGTTCGTCTTCACTCCAAGGAGCCGGTGCAGGCGTTGATCGACTTTGCCCGTTCGCACGGCGTCGGGCTGATCATCGTCGGTCGCTCGCACCTGCCGAAGTGGCGCAGCCTGTTCACGCTCAGCACCGATCTGCGCCTTGTTCGTGAAGCCCAGGGGATCGACGTGCAAGTGGTCTCTTTCGACCCCAAGGAAGCGAAGAAGTAGCAGTCGATGTTTCATCGGTTCGGCTAGAAAGCATAGGACCCGACGATCGCGATGTTCACGCCCGGGTAGACGGCGGCCGGATAGAAGTGGAAGAGGGAGGCGTCCAACTCGATTCCAACCTTGAAGGGGCCCATCGGAAACGAGAGGGCCGCCCCGATTCCCGCCGTTGTGTCCTGCGGGCGATAGCAATGGTCAAACTGGCGGAAGTCTCCCAGGCAGCGGGTGTAGCCCAACTCGGGCCCGACCTCGAGCACCACCGGTGAGCGGAACACCGTGAATAGACCCGCGGCGACGCTGCTGAATGAGCGAAAGCCAATGTGAGGCTCGCCGGGTAGATCGACAAAACTCTGGATGTATTCCAGGTGGAATCGGAAGCGCCAATCCTCAAGCCTGTAGGCGGCTCCGATTCGCGCCCCGGGAGCCCAGCCGAAACGAGCGCTGGGAACGTCCAGATGATCGGGTCCGCCGAAGATCGGTCCGGAGAGCGCGGGGCCGGCGAACAACTCGAACGGTCGCTGCCCACCCTTGCGGCTCGCTACTTCGTAGTCGAAAGGACCGAGCGCGGGCAGATCCTGCGTCGTTCCTTTGGCGAGCAGCATCTGGGCAACCTGGCGCTGGCCCGCGGACCTTCGCTCCACCGTGTAGTCGCCGGCCGGAAGACCCAGGGTGAAAGGGGTCGGGGCGCCCGGAACCTCGGCCGCCAGGCCATCAGGCCCGCGCAGGATGTACTGTGCTCTGGGGTCGGAGGGAAGGTTGAGACGCGCCTCTGCCCGACGCAAGTCCGAAAGCACGACGTCCCCCCGGCCGGACATCCGCAGCGCGTACGTCGGATGCTGAGGACCGGCCACCGTGCCGAATGTTCCGGAGACGGTGCGCTGTGAGGCGTAGCGAAATGCCTCGGCCAAAGTCACCCGTCCGTCGCCGTCGAAGTCGCCCGCTCCCCGGAGCGCGACCTCGAGATGGTGGGAGAAGAAGCTTCCCCCCAGCGCCGCGGATTCTTGGGCCGCCTCGCCCGCGGCGGTCGAAGCCACGAACGCGACGCCTTCGACCGCTTCCTCTCCCGGCAGTGGAAAGCTGACCGAAGGCGCGGCTCGTACCCCCTTGACCTGGGTGAAGGCGCCGGCGTCGCAGGCATCCACGATGGCCACCTTCACCTCGGCGATCGAGCGCATCACTAAGGAACGCAACTCCGCGTAGGGCAGCTGCTCGTCGCGAAGCTCCAGTCCGACCGGATCGGCATGCCCGGAAAAATAGACAACCAACACCGCGTGCTTACCAGCCTCGCGAGAGCGCGCCACCTTGGCCTCGGTCCGGTCAAAGGCCTCGCGCACCTCTTTTACCGAGGAGGCGCGAAGCAGGGTGACATTCTCCTGGGTGACCTCGCCAAGCTCGATCAGCGTCTTCGCGAAATGCTCCGCGTCTTGTTCCGCGAACCACAGCTTGGCTCGGCCGACCGATCCCTGGTTGCTCCCGATCACGATCGCAAAGCGATCCGCGGCCTGCGCCGTGCCGTGAAGGAGGAGCGCACAGGCGAGCATTGCCTTCAATGTCACGTCTGGCTTCAGGAGGGGCCCTCCGCGAACGACGGACGAAATCTAGACGATCTTCGGCTCCTTCACCCCCAAGGCGCGCCGGAAGGGACAAATTTGTAGGCCAGCCGCCGTAATCACCGCTGGTTGGGGGACTTCTCCATCGGCTGCTCGGGCGTGTCCTTCTCCAGAAGCAGGGTGGTCTGAAGCGTTCCGGGCGGGAGCCCACCGATCGCCCGCTGTCGTCTCACCGAAGTCTCGCCGGGGGGAATTGCAGCACGCGCCGCCTGGGCGATCTCATCGAAGCCCAGGGTGCCTGAACCGCAAATCGCGAACAGGCGTTCCGGCCCCGATTTCCCGTCCAGAAGCGCGCCGCCGGCCAGCTCCTGGGCACCCGAGACCGTGGCCCCAGCGGTGCCGGCCTGGGGGAAGACGCGCGAAACCTCGCCGGAGGCGTCCACGGAGATGATCCAAAGCCAGCAGGCGCGATCGGTGCGGAACTTGAAGCGCAGCTTCGCATTCGAAGCAACCGTCGCCCCATCCGATAGTGCCCTGGCCGCGCCGGTGTCGTTCGTAAAGGTGGAAAGCTCCACCGGGCCCCCTTTGACCCCGAGGTAGTCGGCTTGCGGATGAGGATTGCGAGCGATCAAGAGAACCGAAGCGGCCAGACCTGCTGCCGGAACAAGCCAGAGCGCAGGCCGAACCCAGACCCAGGATCTTCGCCCGCGCTTCGCCAGGACCGCATCAATCGTGGCCGGGTATACCGACTGGTTGAACTCGTTTCGTTCCTCTTCCATCCGCGCCAGACGCGCCTGACACTTCTCACACTGCTGAATGTGTACGGTCGAGGGAGCCTGGCCGCCGGCGAGAAGATAAGCCTCGAGAGCGTAATCAGAAGGGCAGGGCGCAGTCATGGCTCGCTCCGATGAATGAACTTCCGCGCGTTGGTCAAAAACCTGGTCAGCTTTCTCGAGACCGTTTTCGACGAAAGCCCGAGCGCGCCGGCAAGCTCGGCGTGCTCCATCCCATCGACGAACACCCCGACGGCGATGGCCTGGGTCTTGGAGTCGAAGCGCGAAAGAATCTGCTGAGTGAGCTCGCGCTCCGGATAACTGTCGGTGGAGACAGTGGGGGCGAAAACCAGGTCGAGGTGCTTCTGCTGCCGCCTCGCGGCGTCGCGCATCACGTTCAAGCAGTGGTGGGTGGCCGTCTGGTAGAGGGTCGGCAGCAGCGCCTCATCGGCTCGAAAGTGGTGGGGGCTTTTGAGAATCTTCAAGAACACCTCCTGGGTGGCGTCCTGGGCCGCAGCTCGCGATTTGAGAATGCGCAGGCAGCGCCGGTAGATGGTCGGCCCAACCCGCCGGTAAAGCTGCGCAACCTGTTGCTGATCTGGGGTCACGTTCTTCCGGGTTGACCGCGTTTTCTAGAGACGTGACCCCCGAAGCTTGACCGATCGGACTTTTTTCCCACTATCTCGGAAGCACTTGTGGCGCGTACATGGCGCGAGCGCTTTTCATCGCCGGCCCATAGTCTCTCACCCCGTCTTGGCGACCACCGCCGCGGGCTGCGCCGGGTCCGCGGTGGGCGCTTGCTGGTACCAGTCGACCACTTTGTAGCGGCTGGCGACCCAGGCGAGGCCGGCCGCGGCGAGATACCCGAATCCGGCGTAATAGAAGAACAGCGCGGTGCCCTTGAAGAAGGCTAGCGCCGAGGCGAGCGCCACCGCCAGATTCGCGGCGGCGATGGTGAGCTTCCAGAAGCTCTGGATGACGCTCTTCATCGTCAGCGGCGCCTGGGTATACGCAAACTCGAGCCCGGCGATCGAGACGAGGACTTCCCCGACGGTGAGGACCGAGTAGGGCAGAATCTGCCAGAGGACGGACAGCTTCTCGCCGGCCGCGACCGGTATGTTGAGCAGCCCGGCGATCACGAACGCGGTCGCCGCCAGGGCGACCCCGATGGGCATTCGGCGAAGGAGGGTCAGCTCCCAGCCAAGCCGTTTGAAGGCCGGATATACGACCGCGGTGGTGAACGGGATGAGGAGCATCACCAGCGCCGGATTCACCAGCTGCATCTGCGAAGGCTCGAAGTTCCAGGATCCGATGCGAAGATTCATCGAGCGGGCCTGCACCACCCAGGTGGA
>WNFG01020360.1_pt1 | contig 12923 bp, 10 predicted proteins | sample 5400431 | NCBI WGS metagenome assembly WNFG01 (sample SAMN13153346, study PRJNA577476) | soil metagenome | isolation source: 120 cm saprolite under Douglas fir tree site 2 hole 3 replicate 2 | place: USA:California | collected 2015-04-18
GAGCTATATCAACGCGGGGCGCGCGAGTCTCACGGACAAATATCACCACCGAATTATCGGATTCAATTATCGCATGGGAGAATTTCAAGCCGCCGTGCTCGGCCCGCAGCTCGACCGGCTGCCAGCACAGGCGAAAATCCGCGCCCGGAACATGAAACGGTTTGAATCGCGGCTTAAAAATACGCCGGGCATCGGCTTTCTGAAGCCCGAGCTTCGTATTACGCGGCAAGCTCCCTACGGTTATGTGATGAAGTATTTTTCCGAAAAGGCGAAAGACATTCCGCGCGCCGCGTTTGTTGCTGCGCTGCAACTGGAAGGAATTCCCTGCGACGGTCTCTTCTATGAGCCCGTGTATAAGAGCTCGCTTTTCCCATTGGACCCAGCTGATTTCCCGGCTTTGAGTTGGGGGCACGAAAAACCGCTGGATCTCCGGAACATGTATTCATGCCCAGAAGCAGACCGCGCTGCCTACCACGAAGCGGTGTGGTTTCCCCATCAGCTATTTCTCGGCACGACCGAGGACGTGGACGCGATCGCCAACGCGATACTCAAGGTACTCGGCAGCATTGAGGAACTGCGTGGACTGGATCACAAGGCCATTCGAAACCAGAAACTGGGCCGCGCGGACCGCGAAAGTTAGAACTGCTATTTCTTTGACCATCTTTCCTCAGGCCCTCGAATCCAGCGCGAAGGAGCCCGGGAACAGCACAGGAGGCGTCTGATTCATGGCGGTGGCAAGAAAGATCGGGTATGCCGTCGTGGGCCTCGGCAACATTGCCCGGAACTCCATCCTGCCAGCATTTGCGAATTGCAGAAGGGCGAAACTCGTCGCATTGGTGAGCCGCGACAAGAAAAAGGCCGCCGCGGCGCGGGCGAAATTTAAGGCCGCGACTTCCTACACCACGAAAGATTACGAAGACTGCCTGGCGAATCCAGAAATTTTCGCCGTGTATATCGCAACACCGCCGGGTGAACATGAGGAGTTCACCGTTCGCGCTGCAGAAGCGGGGAAGCACGTCCTCTGCGAAAAGCCGCTGGCAGCCACGGTTGCGCAGTCCGCACGAATGGTCGAGGCCTGCCGGCGGCAGGGAGTCCTTCTGATGACCGCCTACCGCAAATATTTCGAACCCGCTGCCCTGTACCTGAAGTCCCTGGTGAGCAACGGTTCGCTCGGCCGGATCGACATGATCCACACGTCTTTTAGTGAACTCTTCACACCAGGCGTTTCGTCAGCCTGGCTTTTGGACCCGGCGCTTGCGGGCGGCGGACCGATGATGGACCTTGGCGTCTATTGCGTGAACACCAGCCGATGGCTTGCCGGCGAGGATCCGGTCGAAGCCGTCGCACAGTCCTGGCGTCACGACACTCAGCGATTTAAAGATGTGGAGGAAGGCGTGACGTTTCGCCTGAAGTTTCCAAGCGGCCTCGTCGTTCAGGGCAGCTCAACATACGGCGCCGCGATGTCTTCCTTTATTTTTGTGCAGGGAACCAAAGGCTGGGTTTCTCTTTCTCCCGCCTACCCATTTGAAGACGCGCGGCGGGTCACGGGAAAAATCGCGGGCCGCTCGGTGGACCGACGTTTCAAAGCGTTGGACGAGTTTGCTCTGGAGATTGATGCTTTCGCTTTCGCGATTCAGAAGAAAAAGGCCGTCGAGCCCGACGGGATTCAAGGGCATCGCGACATGATCATTCTCCAGGCGATCTACGAGTCTGCAAGAAACGGACAGCCAGTGGCCATAAAATACTAAGCGCCCCGAACAAGCTTATGTCCAACACGAGAAAAATCGACTCTCCCGGGCCTGCTAGCCATGGTTCCAAGTCTGTGCTAGCCGCGACGCTCGTCGAGCCGGGCCGCTACGAATTGCGCGAGTACCCGTTGCCGGACCCGCAACCTGGCTGCGTGCTCGTAAAAATGGAGATGTCCGGGATCTGCGGCACGGACAAGCACACCTATCAAGGCTACACGACACAATACGGCGGAAGAACCCTGGAGTTCCCGATCATTCAGGGGCACGAAAACGTCGGAACGGTGGCGGCGATTGGAGGCGACGGGAAGTACACTGATTTCGAAGGTGTTCCGCTGAAGATGGGGGACCGCGTGGTGGTCGGTGCGAATGTCTCCTGCGGCAAATGCTATTACTGCCGGCACGGCTTTCCCTATTATTTCTGCGAGAGCACCACCGACTACGGCAACAACCTCAGCGCCAAGAATCCTCCCCATCTTTTTGGTGGATGGTCGCAGTACATCTACATCGTGCCAGGCAGTTTCCTGGTTCGCGTCCCCGATGAATTACCAAGCGAAGTCGCGGTGCTAACGGAAATCATGGCCGTGTCGGTCGGGTTGGACAGGGCCAAGCAGATTTCCGCATTTCCCAACGAGTCCTTCCGGTTCGACGACACCGTTGTACTGCTCGGAGTCGGCCCGCTGGGCATGTGCTTCCTGATGAAAGCGCGGATGCTCGGCGCCGGAACGATCATCGCCGTGGATCTCTCCGACTTTCGGCTGAATTTTGCCAAGCGGCTCGGCGCGGACTCCACTTTGAACGCAAGAACGACAAGCGCCGCAGAGAGGCTCGCGTTTATCCGCGATCTAACCCAGGGGCGAGGCGCCGACATGGTGATCGAATGCGCCGGCATTCCCCAGGCCGTTCCTGAAGGCCTCGACATGCTGCGGCTCGGGGGCCTGTTCGTCGAGGCCGGAAACTTTTCCGACCTCGGGGAAATCAGCATCAGCCCGCACCGGCATCTTTGCGCGAAGAATGTGCGCATCCTCGGCGTAGGCGGCGAAGAACCAGCCGCGTATGGCCCGAGCATGCGGCAGATGGCGCGCTACATGAAGCACTATCCATTACGCGAGTTCGTGACGCATCGCTTCCGCCTGAGTGAAGCTGAGGCCGCATTGCGCAAGTCGATTGAGGCGGACTCGATGAAGGTCGTGCTGGAGCCGTGGAGCTGACTCAAGAACAAACTTTTGCAAACTCTAATTTGCGTGGAAAGAGGCGGATGATGGGGGGAATTGTCGAACGATTTCTGTTTGCGTGCGCTCCGGATAGCTGGGGTGTCCTGGACTACCCAGGCCCATCCTGGGAGCAGTCCTACGAAAAGATGCTCGATGAGATGGTGGAAGCCGGCTATACGGGGACGGAACTGGGCCCTTATGGCTTCTTCCCAACGGATCCGAAAGTGCTCCAGCCGCAGTTGGAGAAGCGAAAGCTAAAGCTCCTGGGATCGTTTGTGCCCGTGAAGATGACGGATCCGGCAGCGGGCGCGGCCGTGATGGAACGCATCCGCAAAGTTGGCAACCTGCTGGCGACGCTCAAGGCGCCGTTTTTGGTGATGGCGGACGACCAGTCACCCGAACGCAATGCGTACTCCGGACGTGTGTACGACCCCGGCTGTCCGACACTGACTGCGGAGCAGTGGAAGCACGTCGGGAAGATTGTCGCCGATGCCGAAAAAGTGGCGAAAGAGTTTGGACTGGATCTGGTGTTTCATCCACACGTCGCCACCTATGTGGAAACGCCCCAGGAGTGTGAACGCTTCTTCGATGCGACCTCTCGTACCAATGTGGGGCTGTGCCTGGACACAGGCCACTGCGTGTATGGCCACGGAGACTCCGTGAAGGAAGCGGAAAAATACGAAAGCAAATTGCGCTTCGTGCACATCAAAGACTGCAATGTGACGGTGCTGCAAGAAGCCCGGCGCAGAAAGTGGACGTTTGAAGAAGCCATCGAACACAAGGTCTTCACGATCATTGGGCAGGGCAGCATCGATTTCCCGGCCTTCTTCCGCACGCTGCTGAAGAACGGGTATTCCGGCTGGTCCGTTGTGGAACAAGATGTGAAGTTCGGCGCCACGGAAATTCCGCCGAAGGTCAGTGTTGCAGCCAGCCTGAAGTATTTGAAGGATGTAATCCGTCAACTCGGAACTCCTGCGAAAGCGTAAGAAATTGTAGCCGCAGTGCAAAAAGAAAGAGGAAATGCCTCGTTCCTGCTGATTTGCCTATTGAGAACTACGATTCGCTGAAATCGAAGAGTTTCGGGCGCAGGCGGAAGCCGCGGGTCTTGAACGCGGCATAGACGATACCTACTACAAGCCAGACCAGGCCCGCGTATTTTGTCCACGGCTGCAGGCTGATGAGCAAGGCAGCGCAGAAAACGAAGCCAAAGCCAGGAACCACGGCGTCAACAAAGAAGTTCCTACGGCCCACGGCTTCCGCGGAAAACCAGAAGTGTCCCACGGAATCGTGATCGTGCCGACGTAGGCGAGAATCCCCACAATCCAAACGTTGTAGGTGGGGTTGCTGCTCTTTGGGTTCAGATAGCCGAAGATCTTCTTGGGCAAGACGTCATCGCGCCCCATGCTGTAGAGCAGGCGCGCCGCGCCCACGTGACCCGCAAGGCCGCAGGCAATGCTGGAAACCAACAGCATGATTCCGTAGGCCGTAAACAGCAAAGCGCCGCTGGCCACCCGCGCAACGTCCATGAAGGCAGTCTCTGGATTCTGGAGCGTTGTGTAGTCCGGCCAAACCCTCTGTGCCAGGTACACCTGGAAGCCGCTGAAAAGGCCCGTGAAAACGCACACCAGCACCGATGCCAGCAAGACGTTGCGTCTTGGGTTTTTCACTTCCTCTGCCAGAAGCGAAACGCCATCGAATCCGATAAAGACCAGCGCGGCAAGTGAAGTACCCGCAGCCAGAGCCCGCAGATGGAACGTCGCTGGATTGTAGATCGGCTGCATGGAGATGAGCCCCGACCACCGCTCGTGCAATACGATGTAGCGGAAGGCCTGCACGATAAATACCACCGTGACCAGCACCATGAAGCCCAGCAGAATCTCATTCGTACGAGCAGTGAACTTGATTCCCTGAGCCGTCATCACGGTGATTAAGCCGACGGCAAGCGCCGCGAGCAAGGCAAAGGGTATCCGCGGAGCCATGCGTTGAATGGCGAGCGCAGCATAGAGAGCGTTCTGGATCGGCTGAAACAGGTATTCGAGAAACATCGCCCACCCGACGATGAACCCCAGATGTGGATTTAGACCGCGGCTGATGTAGGTATAGACCGATCCAGCGGAGGGATAGACGTTAGCCATCCGGCCAAAGCTGATTGCTGTGACGGACATGGCGACCATCGCCAGGAGAAGCGTACTGACCGCGTGCCCGTGCGAAAGGACTTGCGCCTCGCCAAAGAGAGGAACAGCTGCAATGGGCGAGGTCAGGATAACTCCGTAGTAGATCAGGTCCCAAAGACTCAGGACTCTTTGCAGGTGCGGCGTTGTGGCGGCCTGTATCCCGGCTGCAGTTTCTTGCACCCAATCCCCTTTCCCCTGGCGATGCCGGGCGGTTTGGGCCCACTTGGCTCGCGTTAAAGTTTCCTACTCAACTACAGTGGAGCACTCAGAAAAAGAATTTCTCTTTGCGGCGATTCTCTTCATAGTTCTGGCGCGCAACCCGCACCGATTCGATCTCGGAAACCTCAGCGATGGGAACATCCCACCATGACTCGTAGCCTGGAACCCGCTGGTCGATAGCCGTCTCGACCACAACGACTGATGTCTTAGGCTGCTTGCGGCCCTCGGCCAGCGCCTGAGCGAACTCTTCCTGCGTTCTCGCGCGTACGGCAAACGCTCCCAGACTCGCGGCATTCGCGGCGAAGTCCACGGGGATCAAATCTCCCTCATACCCAGCTCCGCGGCGGTACCTGTAGTCTGTACCCATGCCACGATTGCCACACGCGCGGCTCAGTCCGCCAATGCTCGAGAAGCCATGGTTGTCCAGCACCACGATGTTGAGCTTGAAGCCCTCCTGCAAGGAAGTAACGATCTCCTGCGCCATCATCAGGTAAGAGCCATCTCCCACGAGGACATACACTTCTCGATCGGGAGCGGCCATCTTCACGCCGAGCCCTCCGGCAATTTCGTACCCCATACACGAGTAGCCGTATTCCAAGTGGTAGCCCTTGGCGTCGCGCGTCCGCCAGAGTTTGTGCAAATCGCCGGGAAGGCTGCCCGCGGCACACACCACAACATCCTTGGGATTGGTGAACTTGTTCACAACGCCGATGACTTCGCCCTGGCTGATGGGCGGACCATGACGCAGGTTGTAGACGCGCTCCACTTCTTTCTCCCATTCTGCCTGGAATGACTTTACCCGTGCGCCATAGGAATCCTCCGTGCGATATCCCTCGACCGCTCGCGACAGTTCTTCGAGCGTCGCGCGCGCGTCACCGACAAGCGGCAACGCCGCGTGTTTGAAAGCGTCGAACTCTGCGATATTGATGTTGATAAACCGCACCGAGGCATTTTGGAAAGCAGTCTTCGACGCCGTCGTGAAATCACTGTAGCGTGTGCCAACGCCGATAATCAGATCCGCTTCTCGAGCGGCGATGTTTGCTCCCGGCGTGCCGGTTACGCCGATCGCCCCCAGCTCCTGCGGATGATCGTACGCTAGGGAGCCTTTGCCAGCTTGCGTCTCCGCGACCGGAATACCTGTCTGCGTGACAAATGCCGCGAGTGCGTTGTTCGCCTCGGAATAAGTAACTCCCCCGCCGGCAATAATCAGCGGGCGGTGCGAGGCGCGAATCCATTGTGCAGCGCGGCTCAACAATTCGCGATCGCAGCGAGGTCGCGGAATCGTCCAGACGCGCTTTTCAAAAAATTTCGCAGGGTGTTCAAACGCCTCCGCCTGAACATCCTGTGGCAAGGCCAGGATGACTGCGCCTGTTTCGGATTGTGATGTCAGGACGCGCATCGCCTCGGGCAGAGCAGTTAGAATTTGTTCCGGCCGGTTGATCCGGTCCCAGTAGCGGCTTACCGGCTTGAAGCAATCATTGACCGAAACATCCTGAGATGACGGCGATTCCAATTGTTGGAGAACCGGCGCAACATTTCGGCGGACAAAAATATCCCCAGGCAAAAGAAGCACAGGCAGCCGGTTTATGGTGGCAAGCGCCGCCCCCGTCACCATGTTCGTAGCGCCCGGACCTATCGATGTGGTGCAGACCATCGTGCGCAAACGGTTGCTCATCTTGGCAAAGCCCGCCGCCGCATGAACCATGGCCTGCTCGTTCCGGCACAGGTAGTAAGTAAGTTCAGGGTCCTGCTCAAGCGCCTGACCAATGCCCGCAACGTTGCCGTGGCCGAAGATCCCGAAGCACCCTTCGAAAAAGCGGCGCTCCTTTCCGTCGCGGCAGGAATACTGATTCTTGAGGAAAGCGATGATAGCTTGCGCAACCGTAAGTCGTCGCTTCATGGAGTGACACTCCTTGGCAGAATGCGCTGCGGGCCGAAACTCGGATTTCTCTGCCCAAGAACCTGCGCTGACACTATTCGATAATGGAGCGCCACTGAAGGATTTCTCGGAGAATTCGTCACCCTTTGATCAGCGGCAGGCGCGGATCGGTTTCCTTCCAGGTATCCCGAATCCACACGTGGCTGGCATCTTCCGTTACGGCAAGGGTGCGCGAACTCCCGGCCAGGAAGTTCAGGTAATAAACGTTGTACCCCGGCCCAGCGACGACCGGGTGATATCCGCTTCGCACCAGTACAACATCGCCGTCCATGGTCCTCAATGTCAGTTCACTCGATCGATCCGGTGAATAGAGATGCTGGAACGCAAATCCTTCCGGCTGCTCAATCCGGTAGTAGTAGATCTCATCCAAATCCACTTCCTTAGGGGGATTGTGCACATCGTGTTTATGCGGGGGGTAGCTGGACCAGTTCCCACCGGGAGTGTAGACCTCGACCGCGACCAGTTTATCTGCCGGAAAGTCCGGGCGGATGACATCGACGATTTGCCGGGAAGCGTTTCCGCCGCCACGCAGACTGCTGACGACATCAACCGGCGTGATTAGCTTGGGTGCTAGGTGAGCTTCGGAAGGAACTCTGCACTCCGCAAACTCAAAAACGGTTTCGCCCCTGAAATTCACGCGGCTTCCGGCAGGCAGGTAGAGCGCATAGGGAAAGCCGTCAAAAACGTTCTTGCGCTTTCCGATGGATCTCGGGCCTTCCCCCCAATCGGCGAGGCATTTCCCTCCGAGGACGACGAAAACCGCCTCCTCTTTTCCTGTGGTTGTTTGATAGCCCTCGCCAGGATTGAGCCGCCTGACGGAAAAGCTCATCCATTCCCACCTAGCATCTTCACGGGACAATTTCAGAAGTTCGCCCGACCGGCCAGTGGGAAGTTTTCCCGAGTGGACGATGAATTGCTCGCCATTCACGTTCTTATGCGCCAAGGGGGTTTCAAACTCTCCTTCCCTGCTTGCGTGAGAATGCGCCCGAAATAGTCAGCGGTATATGCGATTCCGTAATTCGCAGTTCCAAGCTAGAAGCCTGGAATTTTCTTCCGCAGCAATACTCAGCACGGTCAAACCAGCTCTGTGGAATCTTGCGCGCAAAGAAACTGTTCCCTAGTGCATTTATCAGCCCTCTAACCGGCTAGACAATAGGTCACTTCGGCCTCCTTGTCAATCACGCGATCGTGCGTTCCCTGCATTTTTTCCAAGCGAGTTCGGAAATTTAGTATAGCCGCTCCACACCCTGGACAGCCGCGTTCCCAAAATTCTGCATTCTCACGTTCTGTGGGCGCACAAAATCCGGATGGATCAACCTGCTCGGTGGGGCGTAACTGAAAAGAACATCTGCGAGAAACTCGTTGACCGCGGCACAGCCGCCGATAGAATGGGCGTCATCAATGTTTTCTTAGCCGATTGCCATGGCAACAACGGACATCGAAGATTTGAAATCGATGGGGCCGCACGTCGCAGATCCCGGGGATCTGTTGCGCCGCCATCGCCTCTCCGTGCCCGGCATCTTGATGCTCTCCTGCCTTCTCTTCGCCATCACGAATTGCAACGCTCAGGATGTTGCCGAGGCGGCCAGACAGGAACGCGCGCGGAAGGAAAACCAACAAAAGCCTCCCAAGCACGTCTACACCGAGGAGGACTTGCGTCGGGCCCGCATCCTGACTCCTGAAGACAGCGAGAGGTTGCAAGCCAAGAAGAAAGGGCAAACTCTCCCCGCTGCAGAGAAACCGCCGGAAGCCATCGACGCTCAATCGGCCCCGGCGCAACTTCCTCTCGGCGATATCGCCCGCCAATACCGAAAGCAAAAGCAGACGCGCCAGCCTCAACAGTCTGCGGAATTCCATCTTCCGTTCAGCAATCCACCTCTCGCCGCCCCCATCAGGCCGTCGCCACCTCTTCATCCTCCCTCAAATCGTAAGGACCCATTTCTGCGGCCGCTCCTCCATCGGCCGTCCATTTCCGTGCCTGCGCCAGCGCTGATCGCACCTTCTCGGCCGTCGGTGCCAATGTCACATCCATCTAGTCCAATCTTGCATTCCGTCACGGTGCAACGCGGCGATTCACTCTGGAAACTGGCGCTGCAGAATTTAGGAAGGGGCTCCCGGTGGCGTGAACTGCTCGCGCTAAATCCGGGTATCGAAGATCCGCACAAAATCGAAGCGGGGGCGCAAATTTACATTCCCACTCGGTATTCAGTCTCGAGAACACCGTTGAAAATCAGCGTTCGCAAGGGCGACACGTTGTGGAAAATCGCGCAAACGACGTTCGGCCGTGGTGCACTCTGGCCTTATATAGCGCGGGTCAACCCGCTCCTCCGCGATGCAAACCAAATCGATGTGGGTCAGGAGTTGATCGTGCCGGGCCGCTGCGGCCCTTAGCCGCAGCGAAAATTCCCACTTCCGGTCAAGGCAAAGCCACCGGCTCACTTCCACGCCGGGCGGGAACTGCGGCGCCTTCCTCACTTTGGCCGCCCGTTCAAACGCGAACGCCAACTTAATCAGCCCCGGCTCGCCCCACGTGCGCCCGAAATACGACATTCCCACCATGGTTGCCGTACCTTTGACGAACTGCCCCGTGCCCGATTCGCTTATGCACTCCGTGGCTTTACCGCATTTCCGATACAATAAGAATTGAGGAAAGCGCGTGATCCACCGCAATATCTTCCACAACGAGAGCTTGCTGCCAATCGAAAAGGTTCGCCTTTCGCCCGGCCAAGCGGGCCTTACTTGCGGCTGGGGAATCTTCACCACGTTGCGCATTTCTCGCGGCGAAGCCTTCGCCTACGAACGCCACTGGCGCCGGCTCGAAAAAGACGCCGCGACCATTCACATGCCGATACCCTACACCGCCGCAAAAATTCGCGTCCATCTTCACGAAGTGATTCGCGCCAACAAAGTCTCGGAAGGCGCCGCGCGCATCTACCTCGTCTACAACCAGGTCGGCCACTGGCAGAGCGACGAAGCGCAGCCGCCAGTCGACCTTATCATTTACACGGCGGGCCTCCCTGAATATCGCGAACCCGTGCGACTCGCTCTTCGCGAACACGGCCGGCACGCCGTTTCCCCGCTCGCCGGGGTCAAGACGATCTCCTGGCTCCCGAACGTCTGGGCCGTCGCCGAAGCACAAAAAGAAGGCTTCGATGAAGTGGTCCTCCTCAACGAGCGTGGCGAAGTTGCCGAATGCACTGCCGCCAACATCTTCGCCGTGAAAAATAACAAAGTCTTCACCCCGCCGCTCAGCTCCGGCTGCCTCGAGGGCGTCACCCGCGGCATTCTTTTCGAAATCGCGCCCGAAGCAGGCTTCTCCTTTGTTGAGCAAACTCTCCGCCCCGACGATCTCTACTCTTCCGACGAAGTTTTTATTACTTCCACCAATCGCAGCCTCATCGGCGTCGGCGAAATCGCCGGGCACAAGATCGCCTCCGCGCCCGGCCCGCTTACGCTGCGCCTTGAGGACGCCTTCGCAACCTACGTCACGGACTACGTCTCGCGCCGTCTCGCCTCTTCCGCTGTACGCTGAGTGAATGCCAGCGATCAGGCGCCACTTCCGTGCGCGGGAACATGGTATAAAGGCAACCAATCAAAGGGGCGCGGACAAGAACAATGGACGAGCAAATTCAGAGCGGCCCACCCACGAAAAAAGAAAAACGCCGTGGCCTCCGTTTCCCTGTCGTTGTTCCGGTGGAAGCCAGATGGCAGGACGCCGCCGGGACCGGCGTCAAAGTAACCGCACAAGCAAAGGAGGTAAATGCTCACGGTGGTTTGTTGGAAATGAAAAATTATCCCAGCGTGGGCAGCCAGCTCGAGTTAACGAATCTCCTTACCGGCGAAACGTATCGGGCGCGCGTTGTCGCTCCTCGCCGTTCCAAGGAAGGTTACTCGCTGGGCGTTGCCGTCGAGCTTCTGATTCCCAGTGAAACTTTTTGGGGCGTCAATTTTCAGCTCCGCAAAACCAGCTCCGAGCTTTTCCGCCTCGAACAGGAGATTCGCTCGGGCGGAATAGACCCGCGCATCTTGACAGACTTCCGCGACGCTGTAGATCACGTGCGCAAGACTGCCTGGGCGGTTCAGGAGTGGCAGGAGCGCCAGCTCCAAGATCACGATCCCAGGACGGTGCTCCCCTTGCTCACGACTGAGCGCATCCGCCGCGCCGCCCAGCTTATCGACGCCATCGCCGCGGACCTGGCCAGTCAGGAAGTAACCCGCGAAACCTCGGGAGTTACCGACCTCTCGCAAGCCGTCGAGCACGTCCACACGCTCCTCGATGATTTATTGAAGGACGGAGAGCGCTGAACCGTCTCGGAACATTCGCTGATCTGCACTGCAAAGATCCTGCTACTCGACTCTTACTCTGGAGCCCTCACTGCCTCTGCGGCTCTGAGGCTATCTCCACTTACAAATTGGAAGCATCAAAGGGCTTGGGGAATAATTCACGCATCCGCAGCGTTTCGCTTTTGCCCTTCAAATTTGACAAGATCACCGGAATGTCGCCGCAGAATTCCCAGATCAGCTGCCTGCACGCTCCGCATGGCGGCGTCAGCGAATCCGTGTCTGTCACCACGGCGATCGCATCGAAGCCGCGCTCTCCTTCGCTAATAGCCTTGAAAATTGCCACGCGCTCGGCGCACATCGTCAGCCCGTACGTAGCGTTCTCGACGTTGCACCCGCCGAAAATTCTCCCCGAAGTCGCGCGCAGCGCAGCGCCCACGCGAAAATTGGAGTACGCTGCGTGCGCGTTCTCTCGTGCTCGCTTCGCCGTCGCAATCAAAACATCGAATTCACTCACGTCTGACCCCCGGCATCCGAAAGACAAAAAGGATCACGCAATCGCTTCGGCAATCCGCGGAATCACCGCTTTTAACAGCGCGATGAATTGTCCCTTCACGCGCTCGGCGGTTTCCAGCACTTCCCTGTGGTCCAGCGCCTTGTCGAGAATCCCGGCCGCGGCATTCGTCACGCAAGAAATTCCCAGCACGCGCAGGCCGCTGTGCCGCGCCGCAATCACTTCCGGCACCGTCGACATCCCCACCAGGTCCGCGCCAATCGTGCGCAGATACCGTATTTCTGCCGGAGTTTCGTAGCTTGGCCCGCTCAACGCTGCGTAGACCCCTTCATGCATTCCGATTCCCAGGCGATTCCCTTCCCCCACCGTCATTTCCCTAAATCTTCTGTCGTAGGCGACGCTCATGTCCGGAAAGCGCTGCCCGAATCTTTCCTCATTCGGTCCCGAAAGTGGATTCACCCCTTGGAGATTGATGTGGTCCTTGATCACCACCAGACTCCCCTGCACAAATTCGCGCTTGATCCCCCCTGCTGCGTTTGTGAGGATCACGGCCTTCACCCCCATGCGCACGAACACGCGCACCGGAAATGTTACCTCCTTCACCGAATATCCTTCATACAGGTGCACTCGTCCCTGCATCCCCGCCACGGCTACTTGTCCCACCTTGCCGATCACCAGTTGCCCCGCGTGGCCAATCGCCGTGGACTGCGGGAAGTGCGGGATCTTCGCGTAGGAAATTCTAGCGGCAGCGCTGAATTCCTCTGCAAAAGCGCCCAGGCCGGAGCCGAGGATGAGGGCGATTTTCGGGCGCAGCGAAGTTTGAGAAAAAATATATTT
>WNFG01003631.1_pt1 | contig 12922 bp, 10 predicted proteins | sample 5400431 | NCBI WGS metagenome assembly WNFG01 (sample SAMN13153346, study PRJNA577476) | soil metagenome | isolation source: 120 cm saprolite under Douglas fir tree site 2 hole 3 replicate 2 | place: USA:California | collected 2015-04-18
CGAGCCGTTGCTTGACGACGCGTTGAGAAGCTTGCCCGGATTCTTCTTCGCGTAGTCGATGATCTCCGGCACCGATTTGAGCGGCAGCGCCGGCGATACCGCGAGCAGGAGGTGTCCGCGCGTCACCAGCGCGATCGGCTGGAAGTCGCGCTCAATGTCGTACGGCAGCTTCGCCACCATGTGGCGGGTGATGGCGAGCGCGCCGATCGGCCCCATGCAGATCGTGTAGCCGTCGGGCTCGGCCTTGGCGGTGAGGTCGAGGCCGATGGTCAGGGCGCCGCCGGGACGATTGTCGACGACGATCTGCTGCCCGGTCTCCTTGCCGAGCTCGGCGCCTAGGATGCGCGCCACCGTGTCGGTCGCGCTGCCGGCGGCCTGCGGGACGACGAGCCGGATCGGCTTGTCCGGATAGTCGGCCGCCGCGCCGGCCGCTGACGCGCCGACGAGCAGCAACGGCAGCAATAAACACGCGCGCATCTCCCCTCCCCGGCCGGACCCGTCGACTACGGCATAACACTTCGATCGGCCGATTGCAGCCCGTAGGTTGGGTCGAGCTCTTGCGAGACCCAACAATCCACCGCCGACATCGAGTCAAAGCGTTGGGTCTCGCCATAGCGCGTCGAAAGACGCGCGTAAACGCGCTTAAGGCTCGACCCAACCTACGATGTTGCGGCCCTTCAGGTGCGGCCCCGCGGGTGCTAGCCTCGCTCGAGCCGCCCGGCCCGATGCCGCCCAACGGGGAGGAAGCAACCATGAAAGAGCTGATCAAGCAGTATCTCGACAACGGGATTTCCCGCCGGCAGCTGATGAGCGGCCTGAGCGCGCTCGGGATGAGCAGCGTCGCGGTCAAGTCGGTGGCGCAGTCGCTGGAAACCTTCGGCCAGGGCGCCCCTCCCGCCGCGGCGATGCGCCAGATCAAGGGAACGGGCGGCGCGCTGTTCGTGCAGCAGCTCAAGGCGGCCGGCGTGCAGCACATCTTCTTCAATCCGTCGACCGGCGACTATCCGATCTTCGACGCGCTCGTCGACGAGCCCGGCATCCAGCTGATCAAGGGCATTCACGAAGGCGCCGTGGTCGCCATGGCCGACGGCTATGCGCGCGCTTCCGGCCGGACCGGCGTCGTGATCGTCGCCAATATCGGGCTCGCGAACGCCATGACCCAGATGGTCAACAGCTTCAAGGACCAGATTCCGATCATGGTCGCGGTCGCCTCGGTCGAGCAGGACGCGCTCGGCCGCGACCTGTTCCAGGAGCCCGAGCACAGCGAGGTGATGACGCAGCCGATCACCAAATGGTACTGGGCGGCGAAGACCACGGGCTCGATCCCGGAGACCGTGCGCCGCGGCATGAAGTTCGCGTCGACCTCGCCCTGCGGCCCGGTGTTCCTGTCCCTGCCGACCAACGTGCTGCGCGCGGAGGCGACCGCCGCCGTCTGGGACCAGGCCAAGTTCGACGTGCCGATGCGCATCCGGCCCGACCGGGACGATATCGCGAAGGCCGCGCGCATGCTCGTCGAGGCGAGGAATCCGCTGATGAGCGTCGGCGACGAGGCGACCTGGTGCCGCGCCGGCAAGGAGCTGGTCGAGCTCGCCGAGCTTCTCGGCCTGCCGGTCACCGGCCAGGCGGGCTCGCTCGGCTTCTGGTCGAAGCCATTCCCGACCCGGCATCCGCTCTATATCGGCACGCAGCTGCCCGAGATGCGCTATCCCGGCAAGGCCGACGTGCTGGTCAATCTCGGCAACCGCTACGGCGAGCGGGCGGCGCCCGGGACGCAATTGATCTCGATCCGCCTCGATCCGACGAGCCTCGCCCGCGGCGCGCCGGTCGACCTCGGCATCGTCGCCGACATCAGGCTCGCCGCCGCCGACCTGATCGCGGCGATCCGCAGCCTGGCGACGGACGCGCGGCTCAAGGAGATCGCCGCCGAGCGCGCCGCGCGCACCCGCGCCTACAGCGCGGAGATGCGCGAGTTCCGCCAGAAGATCGCGCGCGAGAACGCCGACCGCACCCCGGTCAGCCTCGAGCGCATCGCGCTCGAGCTCGAAGCCGCGCTCGATAAGGACACCTGCTACGTCTGCGACGTCGATTCCGGCAAGACCATGGACCCGCTCCTCTCCTTCGGCGGCGACGACAAGCAATACATCGCCACCAGCCCGAACGTGCTGGGATGGGGCATGGCGGCGGCGTTCGGCGTCAAGCTCGCCCGGCCGGATCTGCCGGTGGTCTCGGTGGTCGGCGACGGCAGCTTCTGCTTCTCCGGGCCGCAGCCGCTGTGGACGCAAGCGCGCTACCAGGCGCCGGTCATCAACATCGTGCTCAACAATCGCAGCTACAACAACGAGCGCAACCGGATCTGGCACTACGGCGGACGCCAGTTCCAGACCGGCCGCGACATGACCTGCTATATCGGCAGCCCCGACATCGACTACGCCAAGGCGGCCGACGCCTTCGGGGTCGAAGGCGAGGCCGTCAAGGAGCCGGGCAATCTCAAGGACGCGATCGGCCGCGCCAAGCGCGCGGTCGCGGACGGGCGGCCCTACCTCATCGACATCCACACCTACCGCGACGGCCTGGGCGCCGCCTCCACCTGGCACCCGCCCTACTCGATCGCGGACGCGCGGGCGCGCAAGGTCTAGGCCATGACGCGCTTGTCATCGTTGCTGGCGGTCGCGGGCGCGCTCGCGGCGCTCGTCGTTGCCGCGGGCACGCCGCTCAATGCCCAGACCGCGACCGCCTTGCCGCAGGGCGACGGCCGCGACCTCGTCGCGACCGCCTGCTCGCAATGCCACGCCTTGAACGTGATCACCGCCGGGCGCGACGGCCCGGTCGGATGGAAGCACCACGTCTACAACATGGTGCTGCGCGGCGCGCAGTTGACGCCGCGCGAGGCCGACACGGTCATTGCGTACCTGACCGCGAATTTCGGGCCGGGCGTCCCCGCCGCCGGCACGGTCACGCTGCCGAACGGACCGGGCCGGGAGCTGGTCGAGACGCGCTGCGCGGTCTGCCACACGCTCGAGCGGGTCACCATCGTCAAGCGCGAGAAGCGCGACTGGGAGGCGATCGTCGCGCGCATGTACGAGCGCTGGGGCGTGGCGGCGCCCGAGGAGGCGCAGGCGATCTCCGCTTATCTCGTGGCGCAGTTCGGAAGGAATTGAAAACGCCGGCGGCGGCGCCTACCATCCGTCGAAACGAGAACGCGTCGCGCAGCGCACGGAGGAAAGGCGCCATGTTCCTCAGGAATTATTGGTACGTCGCGGCCTATGACCACGAGATCGGGCGGCAGCCGCTCGGCCGCACCATCCTCGGGCAACCGATCGTGTTCTACCGCTTGGAGGACGGCACGCCGGTCGCGCTCGAGGACCGCTGCGCGCACCGCCATCTGCCCCTCTCCATGGGCAAGCTCGTCGGCGACGCGCTGCAGTGCCATTACCACGGGCTGCGCTACGACAAGACCGGCGCCTGCGTGCGGATACCGGGGCAGGACATGATTCCGCGCTCGGCCCGCGTCAAGAGCTATCCGGTGGTCCAGCGGTATCATTGGCTGTGGATCTGGATGGGCGATCCGGCGCTCGCCGACCCCGGCAAGATCACCGATTTCCATTGGTTCGACGATCCGGGCTGGGGCGCCAAGGGCGAGTATCTGCACGTCAAGGGCAACTGGCAGCTGATCGTCGACAACCTTCTCGATCTCACCCATCTCGCCTTCGTGCACGACACCACGATCGGAAACTCGGCGCTGGTCGATCAGGCGCAGGTGAAGGTGCAGCGCGCGGGCGACACCGTCACCGTCACCCGCTGGATCGTCGACGCGCCGGCGCCGCCCACCTTCGTGAAGGCCGGCGGCTTCGCCGCCAACGTGGACCGCTGGCAGATCATCAATTTCACGCCGCCGGCGTTCCTGCGCCTCGACGTCGGCGCCACCCCGACCGGCACCGGGGCGCCGGAAGGGCGGCGCATCGGCGGCATCGGCATGTGGAATCTCAACGCCATCACGCCGGAAACCGAGACCACCAGCCATTACTTCTGGGGCCAGGCGCACGATTTCGACGTCGGCAATGCTAAGACGACCGACATGCTCATCGAGCAGATCAGGACCGCGTTCCTCGAGGACGTGGCGGTGTTCGAGGCGCAGCAGCGCAATCTGCTCCTGATCGCCGATCCGCCGCAGACCGACATCAACGCCGACGCCGGCGTGATCCAGGCGCGCCGCATCCTCGATCGGCTCCATCAGGAGGAGCAGGCGGCGGCGAAGATGGTCGCGGCGGAGTAGCACCTTCTCGTGTCCCGGCCGAGCGAGCGCCCCGAGCTTGCGAGCCCGCGACGTTCGTGCAGCGCGAGCGAGAGCCGGGACCCAGGCCGCCGCGACCGGTAGCCGCTCGATATTGCGCTTCGCGCTTCGTGCACCGGATCCCGGGTCTCATCACGGAATCCGTTTGATGAGTTCATGTGACTGTCGTCCCCGCGCAAGCGGGGACCTAGTATTCCAGAGGCGGTGCTGATCACGCCGAGGCGGCGATAGTTTCTCCTGATCGAGCGGCCGGTGGTTACTGGGTCCCCGCTTGCGCGGGGACGACAGCGATTGATGCGGGAGCCAATCAACCGGATTTGATTATCACGCCAGATAATCCAGCAGCATGAACGCGTAGACCCGCGCGGCATCGGCCGTGCGCTCGACCGAGGCCATGTCGTAATCGGTGTGCGCGTATTGGTGCTCGCCGGCGCCGAAATTCGCCGTCGCGATGCCGACGTGGTTGAGATAGCCCTGGTCGAACGCGGATGGCGAGTAGTGGGTCTCGGCCGGCTTGCCCAGCATCGACTCGCTCGCCCGCAGCAGCGCCCGCACGATCGGGGATTCCGTCGTCACCAGCGATGGATACATGAACGCCCCGAGCCGCACGTCCACGCCGTAGCGCTTCCCGCTGACCGGATCCGCGAGCGCTTCGACCTCCTTGGCGATCCGCTCGATCTCGGCGAAGGCTTCGCTTGGATCCTCGCCCGGCAACAGGCGGCGATCGAGCGTGAGCTCGCAGCGCTCCTGCACGGTGTGGGTCGAGTCCGGAAAGCTGCGGATGTGGTTGACGGTCAGCGTCGGCCGGCCGAGCTGCGGATGGCTGCGATCGAGCTTCACCTTGCCGAGCAGCAGGCGAATGGCCTCGGTCGCGCCGGTGACGGCATTGACGCCGTCTGACGGCCGCGCCGAGTGACAGGGCGAGCCCTTGACCGTCACGAAGACGTCGATGCGGCCACGGTTGCCGAGCGTGATCGTGAGGCCGGTGCCGCCCAGCACCGCCATGTCGGCGCGCACCCCCGCGCCCTCGACCACGCTCCTGATGGCGTCGTGCTTGCCGGTTTCGCCCGACAGGCAGCAGACGAAGACGAGCCGGCCCGCGATCGCGACGCGGCTGGCGATCACGATTTCCATGGCGTGCAGCATCGCCGCGAGATTGGCCTTCTGCTCGCTCGCGCCCTTGCCCATCACGCATTCGCCGGGCAAACCGTAGGGCGCGCCGTCGACCACGTCGCCGTCGTAGGCATTGCGCATCGTGGCCGCCGGCTGATTCATGGCGTTGCCGATGAGCATCAGCGATTTGCCGCTCGCGCCGGCGCCGTAGGTCGCGATCAGATTGCCCATCGCGTCGTAGCGGATTTCCGCAAGGCCCATCGCGCGCAGACGCGGCTCGACCGCGGTCCTGATGAACTCCTTGAGCAGCGGCTCGTCCTCGAGCAGCTCGGTCTGCGGGCTCGGCACCTTGACGAGCTCGATCAGCAACTCCTTCGCGCGTTCGCGTGAGATCCGATCGTTGACGACCTGCTTGATGTCGGCTTCGTTCATCAGCGATTTCCCTACGTTACCTCGGCGCCGCCGTGGCCGAGGCGCCGCTTCACGCCCGGCCACAGCACCAGAAGGAGGCAGATCGCGAAGATCGTCGCCGACAACGGCCGCAGGATGAACACCGAGTAGTCGTGGTCGGAGATCATCAGCGCCTGGTGGAACGAGCCCTCGGCGAGCTTGCCGAGAATGAGGCCGATCACCAGGCTGATCAGCGGATAGCCGTGACGCCGCAGGAAATGGCCGAGCAGGCCGAACAGGATGGCGACGAACACGTCCATGACGTTGCGCTCGTTGGCGTAGGCGCCGAACAGCGTGACGATCAGCAGCATCGGCGCCATCAGCTCGACGCGCACGATGGTGATCAGCGCGAACCACGGGATCATGACGAGATAGAGCACGGTCGCCATCAGCGCGCCGAGGAGGAGGCCCATGAAGAAGCCCCAGATCAACTCCGGGTTCGAGGTGAACAGCATCGGCCCCGGCCGCAGCCCCTGCAGCGTCACCGCCACCAGCAGGATGGCGGAGGTGGCCCCGCCCGGAATCCCGAGCGTCAGCGCGGGAATGAGACTGGTCGGAATGCAGGAATTGTTGGACGCTTCCGGCGCGATGACGCCTTCCGGCGCCCCCTTGCCGAACGCTTCCGGATGCTTCGAGGAGCGCTGCGCGACGCTGTAGGCGAGGAAGTTCGCCGCGGTGGCGCCGATCCCCGGAATCATCCCGAGGAAGGCGCCGACCGCCGTGCTCTGGATGAGCGTGAACGGATAGCGGAAGGTGTCCCAGAATCCGTCCCACAGCGATCCCTCGAGCCGCCCGGCCTTGGCGATGGTGCCGCCCTCGAGGATCATGGTGGTGAGCTCGGTGATCGCGAACAGCCCGACCATGACCGGCACGAAGCTGATGCCATCGAGCAAATAGACGAAGCCGAAGGTGTAGCGCTCCGTTCCCAGGATCGAGTCGATGCCGATCAGGCTGATCGCGATGCCGAGCGCGCCCATCGCCAGGCCCTTGACGGTCGAGCCGAGCGCGGCGACCGCGACGACGGTAAGACCGAGGACGGCGAGCGCGAAATACTCCGCCGGGCTGAACGCGAGCGCCGCCTTCGCCACCGGCCCGGAGGCGAACATCAGGATCAGCACGCCGACGATCGCCGCCGCCATCGAGGCGCCGGCCGACAATCCCATCGCCACCTTGGCCTTGCCCTGCTGCGCCATCGGATAGCCGTCATAGGCGGTGGCCGCGGACGAGGCCTCGCCCGGGATGTTGAGCAGGATCGAGGTGACCGAGCCGCCGAAGGCCGCGCCGACCGAGATCGATGCCAGCATGAGCAGCGCCGAGAGCGGGTCCATCGAGAACGTGAATGGGATCAGGATCGCCATCGCCACCGGGCCGCCGAGGCCGGGCAGCACCCCGACCCACAGCCCGATCACGGTGCCTGCCACCATGAACAGAAACTGCTTGAGCTGAAGCGCCGCGGTCAGGCCGATGACGAGGTGATCGAGCATGCTCAGCTCGGGCGCAGAGCCAATCGGTCGACGAGCCACTCTCCGACGAGGCCGTGCGGAAGATCGACGTTCAGGAGATAGGGCGCGATGAGCGCGAGCACCGCGACCGTCACCACCGCGGTGATCAGGAGCTGCCGGCGATGCCGATAGCCCATCAGCACCGGCATGAGCAGCATGGCGGCGAGCGAGGCGACGATGAATCCGAACAGCCAGAACAGGAGGCCGAACACCGGCGCGGACAGGAGCGCGGTGGCGTAGCGCGGCCAATCGGCCTTGTCGGCCGGATCGTTCTCGCCGAGCGCCGAGCCGGCATCGACGGCGCGCCGTTGTACCTGCTCGACGGCGACGAGGACCGTGAGAACGATGCCGGCGCTGCCGACGACGAGCGGAAACAGCCGGGCGTCGAAGGGCGTGTCGTAGGAGAACGCCACGATGCCGAGGAAAAACAGGAGCAGCATCGCGATCAGAGCGAATTCCTCGCGCCAGTAGCTCCCGATCCGTCGGTAGTGCCCGCTCAACCCAACAGCTCCTTGTATTTCTCGATCACCTCGGCCTGCTGCTTGACCAGGGTCTCGATCTGCGCGCGGGTCAAGAGCTTGAGGTATTCGCCCGCCTTCTGCATCTGCTCCCACAGCATCTTGTCCTCGAACGCCTTGGCGAAAGCGTTCGACAACAGCGCGATCCGGTCGTCCGGCACCTTCGGCGTCGCCATCGCGTACCAGAGCTGATCGATCGGCGTGACGTCGAAGCCCTGTTCCTTGAGCGTCGGCACGTCCGGCAGCGCCTTCTCGCGCTCCGCCCCGGTGACGCCGAGGAAATGCAGGCTCTCGCGCATGCGCGAGCCCGATCCCGGCCCGCTGATCGCCGCGTCGACGTGGCCGCCCATGACCGCCGGATAGGCCTTGCCCGAGCCCTCGAAATGCACGATGCCGAACGGCAGGTTCAACTCCTTCTGCAACGCGGCGAGCTGGATGTGGCTCGACCCCGAGCGCCCGATGCTGGCGACCACTACCCGGCGCTTCCTGCATTCGTCGACGAACTGCCGGAAGGTGCGGATCGGCGAATCCTTGCTCACGCAGAGTTGCCAGCTGACCACGCTCCAGCCGTAGATCGGAATGAACTCGCTCGCCTTGTAGCCGGCGCGCCCGATGATCTCGTCGATGGCGCCGCCCGGCGCTGATTCCGTCATCATCAGGTAGCCGTCGGGCCGCGCGGTGAAGAGCTTGGTGCGCGCCACGCGTCCGCCCGCCCCCAGCACATATTCGAGGCTGGTCTTCACGCCGTTCCTCTCGAGGTAGGGTTGGATGATGCGCGCGGTGGTGTCGATCGAGCCGCCGGGCGCCTGATAGATGATCCAGTTGACGTCACGGGCCGGAAACTTCTCCTGTCCCCGTGCCGCGGAGCCGAGCACGCTCCCGGCGGCGAGGCCGAGCGCGGCCTTGCCCGCGTTCGTGAGGACGATGCGGCGGTCGATTCCCGATTTGCTCTCCATCGCCTGCTCCTTCAGCTCGCGCCAGCTCGGATGGGGCGCGGCGCAATCCGGGCCGTCGGGCGGGGCCCCTGGATCGCGCTTCGCCCCGAGAGGCTACGCCATTTGCTCAATGCGCCGTCGGCAACCAAATCCCCAGGCCCTTTTCGAGCGCATGCCGATACAAGAAGTGTGCCAGCGCCACGTCCTGCGACACAAGCCCGGTGGTGTGGACGAGGATGCGTTCATCGTCGCGCTCACGGCCCATTTTCGTGCCAGCGACGAGCTCGTGGATCTCGGCGTGAAGCCGATCGCGCGAGAACAGGCCGCCTTCGACCATGCGCTTGAACTCGCGCTGCAGCAGGTTGAATTCCCAGCTGTCGATGACGACCTTGTCCATCTTCGACCAGCCGGCGGGATCGAGCTCGCGGCGCGCCAGCGAGATGAAGGTGCAGCCGGGCTTGAGCCAGGGCTCGCGGCTGACCACCTCGCCCGAGGTGGTGCCGCCGACCGCGATGTCGGCGCCGCGCACGACCGCCTCGATCGAATCCATCGGCACGACCGGAATCCCGAGCTCGTTCGACCATTTCTCGGCGAACGCCGCCCGCGTCTCCGGCCGGCGCGAGGTGCAGCGGATTTCCTCGAACCGATACATGGCGGCGAGGCAACGCAGCGAGTTGGTGCCCATGGTGCCGATGCCGACCAGCCCGAGGATTTTCGGATTTTTGGGGCCGACCCACTTGCAGGCGATGGTGGCGGCCGCCGTGCTGCGGATGGCGTAGCTCCAGTGCTCGTCGACGATGGCGATCGGCTCGCCGCATCGGGGATCGGACAACACGATATAGCGCGTGCAGCCGAGGCCGCCGACCGTGTTGCGCACGCCGTCGTCGAAATAGTTGTAGAGCCGCACGCCGGTCGCCGGGAGGTCTTGCAGGAACACCGACTTCACGTGCCAGTGGTTGTGAAAACCGTCCGCCACATCGAGCTTGAAGCTCGGCGGGCTCGACAGCACCACGCTGCCGCGGGCATGCATCCGATAGACCTGCTCGCAGACGGCGAGCGCATCCTCGACGCTCAGCAAGCCGAGCGTGTCCTGGTAGGGGACGAACAGGACGCCTTTTTTCTCGGTCATGCGAAATCCGGCTGGTCGGCGCTGGGGCCTCTCACTCGTCCACCACGAAATCGAAATGCCGGCCGGACGGCGCGTAGATTTCGAAAATCTCGAGCACGCCCGCGCCGAGATTGGCGAGGGCATGCTTCATCCCGGCGGGAATGTAGACCACGTCGTTCTCGCGGACGCGGTAGGCCTTGCCTTCGACCGTGAGCATCCCCTCCCCGCGCTTGACGATGTAGACGTTGTCGGCGTTGCTGTGATGATGCAGCTTGCCGCGCGGCCCGCCCGCAACGAGCCGGTTGAGATGGACGTCGAGCTTTTCGGTGCCGAGGCTCGGATTGACCAGCTTGATCTGCTCGCCCCGCCCCGGCTCCATCGGGCTCGTTGGACATTCATCCAGGTTCATGATCTTGAACACGCGCTGCTCCCCAGCCGTCCTTGCCGCCGCGCGGGTCCGCGGGCAATATCGTCCGACCGTAATTGGCCGCCCGCAGGGACTCAAGCGCGGGCGGCGGCGGAAAGGGTTTTCAGCATGAGCCGCGCCGCCGCGATCGCCCGCGCCCACGCCTATTTCGACGGCGGCGCATTCCTTGCCGACCTGCGGCGGCGGGTGGCGATCCCGAGCACCAGCCAGGAGCCGCAACGCGCCGGCGCGCTGCGCCGCTATCTCGACGAGGAGATGGTGCCGAGCCTCGCCCCGCTCGGCTTCACCTCGCGCGTTCTCGACAACCCGCTCGGGCCGCCGTTCCTGGTCGCGGAACGCGGCGAAGATGCGGCCTTGCTCACGGTCCTGCTCTACGGACACGGCGACACCGTCCGCGGGCTCGACGATCAGTGGCGAGCGGGCCTGTCGCCCTGGACGCTCACCGTCGAGGGCAATCGCTGGTACGGCCGCGGCAGCGCGGACAACAAGGGACAGCACAGCGTCAATATCGCGGCGCTCGCGGCGGTGCTCGCCGAGCGCGGACGGCTCGGCTTCAACGTCAAGATTCTGATCGAGATGGGCGAGGAAGTCGGCTCCGCCGGATTGCGCGAGCTGTGCGCCAAGCACGGGCAAGAACTCCTCAAGGCGGATCTGCTGATCGCCTCGGACGGGCCGCGCATCGCGCCGGAGCAGGCGACGATCTTTCTCGGCGCGCGCGGCGGCCACCCGATCGACCTGACTATCGATCTGCGCGAGGGCGCGCACCATTCCGGCAATTGGGGCGGCCTCCTCGCCAATCCGGGAATCATCCTGGCGCATGCGCTGGCCTGCATCACCGACGCCCGCGGGACCATCAAGGTGCCGGAATGGCGGCCGCCGCTGCCGCAGTCAGTGCGGCGGCTGCTCGCCGGCGCCGAGGTCGACGGCGGCGGCAATGGTCCCACCGTCGACCGCGATTGGGGCGAGAGCGAGCTCACGCCGGCCGAGCGCGTCTTCGGCTGGAACAGCTTCGAGGTTCTCGCCTTCACTACCGGCACGCCGGACCAGCCGGTCAACGCCATTCCCGGCGCGGCGCGCGCGCACTGCCAGCTGCGCTACGTGGTCGGCACCGACGTCGACGACATCATCCCGGCGCTGCGCCGGCATCTCGACCGCCACGGCTTTACGAAAGTCGAGGTGCGCCGCGGCGGCGGCGGATTCTTTGCGGCGAGCCGGCTCGATCCCGACGATCCCTGGGTCGGCTTCACCGCCCGTTCGATCGAGCGCACCATGGGACGCAAGCCGACCATTCTGCCGAACTTCGGAGGATCGCTGCCCAACGACTGCTTCGCCGATGTGCTGGGGCTGCGCACGATCTGGCTGCCGCACTCCTATGCCGGCTGCTCGCAGCACGCCCCCGACGAGCATCTGCTGGCGCCGATCGCGCGCGAAGGGCTCGGCGCGATGGCCGGACTGTTCTGGGACCTTGGCGAACCCGGCACGCCGCGCGCGGCTGGCGCGACCCGTTCCTGAAACGGCGCGCGCGCCTGCACGCCGATAGCGGCGAGGTAGATTGCAGCCCGGCCGCGCTCAGGCGGCGCTTTGGCTGATTGCCGATTTCGCCACCGCCGGATCGCGCAGCCCGAGAATACGCCGCGCGTTGGCGTAGAACAGCTTCTCCTGTTCCGCTTTCGACAACTTGAGCTCGTCCAACAGCTTCAGCGCCGTCGCCGGATCCCAGCAGGGATAATCGGTGCCGTACATCACGTGATCGATGCCGTAATAATCGATCGCGAATTTCATTCCCGCCGCATGCGGGGAGACGGTGTCGGTGTACATGCGCCTGAGATACTCGCTCGCCGGCCGCGGCAGCCGCGCCTTCCCCGAATTCTTGTCCATGCGGCCGGACTGATACGGCAGCGCGCCGCCGGTATGCGACATGACGATCTTCAGCTTGGGACGGCGCTCCATGATGCCGGAGAGCACGAGCCGCATCGCCGCGACGCTCACCTCGATCACCCGGCCGAGGCTCAGGTGCAGCGCGCCCTCGTAGCCGTCGAGCATGTCGACGAACACGGCATCGGTCGGATGCAGGAACATCGGCAGGCCGAGCTCCTCGACGCGGGCGTAGAACGGCTCGAGGCGCTGCGCATCGATGTGGGGGTCGCTGCCGATGCTGCCGGGCAGATTGACGCCCATCAGCCCGAGGCGACCGACCGCGTCGTCGAGCACCTCGATGGCGATCCTGGTATCTCTCAGCGGCACCGCTGCGCTCGCCCACAGCCGTCCGGGATATTTGCGCTGGGCGCCGGCCATCTCCTCGTTCCACTCGATCGCGGCGTCGCGCCCCTCCTCCGCCGGCAGGTCGGAGAAGAAGACGGAGAGCGGCCCGATCGAGCACACCACATCGACCCGGTGGCCGAGCCCGTCCATGTGCTCGAGCTCCTTGTCGAGGTCGAACCACTCGCCCCAGCTGTTCAGGACGTAATCTCCGCCGTCCTGCCGCAGATAGGCGTAGCCGCCCTGGCGGTTGACCTCGGCGCGGGGATAGGTCTTGCGCTTGCACAGCCGCTCCGACGCCGACCGCGGCCACCAGTGG
>WNFG01003632.1_pt1 | contig 12922 bp, 7 predicted proteins | sample 5400431 | NCBI WGS metagenome assembly WNFG01 (sample SAMN13153346, study PRJNA577476) | soil metagenome | isolation source: 120 cm saprolite under Douglas fir tree site 2 hole 3 replicate 2 | place: USA:California | collected 2015-04-18
CCCATTTCTTCGGGATCGCCAAGGCCAACACTTTCTCCAGCGGGAGCACCAGCGCGGAGCGGCTGAGCGATTGGAGAAATGCGCGGCGAGTGGAAGACAAAAGAACCGATACCTTTCCCTGCGAGCCTCGTGCTAGAATCCGGCGCTTTCTCTTATAGTAAGGCCAACGAGGCAATAGAAGCACGCGACGCAGCGGGGGCCACCAGAATGCACACCACTCCGGGAAATCCTGTTCGCTCTCAGAAACAATTGGAATGGATGCGGCTGAAATATTTTGCCGCGTTCATGGTGGCCGCGGTGATCCTGGGGATCGGCGTCCCCTCTGGCCGGAGCCAGCAGGCGCAGGAAAAGCCGCACGCGCTCGAGCTTTCGCGCGCGGTGCGGCCGTGGGAATTTTTGCCGGTCACGGGAACTCGCGCGGGATTGCTGGGGGATGAATCCGGCCGGATGGAAGCGTGGGTGTACCCGCTGAAAATTTTTCGCGAATTTCATTTGGAATTTCATACTGAAGGACGAGACCTGGCGGCTGAGTCGCTGGCGAGAACGGCCACGGTGCGGCCGGAGTCCGCGACGATTCTTTATGCGGGAGACACGTTCACAGTGCGCGAGACCTTTTTCGTTCCCGTGCGGGAACAAGGAGCCGTGATTCTTCTCGATGTGGAAACCGAGCAGCCCCTGGAAATCGAGGCGTTTTTTCATCGCGACTTTCAACTGGAATGGCCGGCGGCGCTGGGGGCCACGTATTTGGATTGGAGCGCGCAACAGCGCGCGTTTTATTTTGGCGAAGAGCAGAAGAAATTTTCGGCGCTGGTGGGTTCGCCGACGGCGGCGGAGCCGCATTCTGAATTTCAGACCAACTATTCGGAGAGGCAGGAGAGCTCGTTCCGGCTGGGGCCAACGGCAAAAGGAAGAGAGTCCAAGTTGATTGTCATTGCCGGCTCGCTCGAAGGGCGCGCGGCAGCGGAGAAGACGTATCAGCATCTGACCGCCGATTACGCGCAGTTGTTGAAGGATTCGGCGGAATACTATCGAACCTACCTGGAAAAAACCGTGAGCGTGGAACTGCCCAATGCGCAAATCCAGCAGGCGTACGATTGGGCGCGCGTGAGCATGCTGCAGGGAATGGTGAGCAATCCTTTGCTGGGCACGGGCCTCGTTGCGGGTTACCGGACTTCCGGAGAAAGCCAGCGGCCGGGATTTGCGTGGTTTTTCGGGCGGGACTCGTTCTGGACTTCCTTCGCGCTCAATGCCTCGGGCGATTTTTCCAATTCGCGTACGGCACTGGAGTTCATCAGCAAATACCAGCGGGAAGACGGCAAGATTCCGCACGAGATTTCGCAGGGCGCCAGTTTTGTGAATTGGTTCAAGGATTATCCGTATCCGTACGCCTCCGCGGATGCGACTCCCCTCTACATCATCGCGGTAAATGATTACGTCGCGGAGAGCGGCGACACCGCCTTTGCGAAAGAAAAATGGGAGAGTCTGCGGAAGGCTTATGAGTTTCTAAAATCCACCTATGATGCGCGGGGACTGCCGCAGAATTTTGGCGTGGGGCACGGCTGGGTCGAAGGCGGGCCGCTGCTGCCGGTGAAGACGGAGTATTACCAGAGCGGGTTGGGCGCGGAGGCGTTGGGGGCGCTCTCGAATCTGGCGCGGGTGATGGGCCAGGAAGAATTGAGCAAGGCGTTGGAGAAGGATTACCAGAAACAGCGAACTCTGGTAAATGAAAGCTTCTGGATCGCGGACAAAAAACGATTCGCGTTTGCCTTGGACAAGAACGACAAGAAAGTGGACGAGCCGAGCGTGCTGGCGACGGTGCCGATGTGGTTCGGCCTGCCCAGCGAGTCGGAGGCGGCGCCCATGATCCAGCAACTGGCGGACTTCGATCATCAGACGGATTGGGGGATGCGGATTATTTCGAATCGCTCGGCGCTCTTCAGCGGGGGCGGGTATCACTACGGTTCGGTGTGGCCGCTGTTCACGGGCTGGGCGTCGGTCGGAGAGTATCGCTACCATCAAACGCATCCCGCCTATGCGAATCTGCGGGCCAACGCCCTGCTGGCCTTGGAGGGGTCGCTGGGACACGTGACGGAAGTTCTTTCCGGGGATTATTACCAGCCCCTTTCGACGAGCTCGCCGCATCAGATTTGGTCCGCCGCGATGGTGGTGAGCCCGCTCTTGCGGGGGATGTTTGGATTGGCCATCGATGCCAGGACCGGGACCGTCACCTTTGCGCCGCATGCGCCAGCGAGCTGGACACGCTTCACGATTCGAAATGTTCGTGCAGGCGCCGCGCAGATGGATTTCACTTATTCCAAGAAGGCCGGCGCAATAACGCTGGAGGTAAATTGCGCGGCCACGGCGGCTTGCCCGGTGGAGTTCGCGCCTTCCCTGAGCTTAAGCGCGGAGGTGCTTGGAGCGGAGCTGAACGGCAAACCAGTGCCATTTCACATCGCGGCGAATGGTGAGGATCAGCATGCCTTGGTCCGGTTTGAGGTCCGCGGCAAGTCGAATAGTTTGAAGATTCGTGTGCGGAAAGATTTCAATGTCAGCTACGATTCGAGCCTGCCCGGGCTGGGCTCGCGGAGCGAAGGACTTCGCGTGCTTGGGCAAACTTGGACAGCCCGGCGCGATGCTCTGACGCTGGAGTTAGCCGGTAGTGCAGGTGCAGAATACGAGCTGGCGGTTGACCCGGGCCAACTCACAAGCGTAGACGGAGCCGGTGCCGTTCGTTCCGAGTCTAGCACGCAAGCTGTGCGCGTCCGATTTCCCGCGGGCGAGCCAGGCACTTACGTGAAGAGCAAAGTCGTGTTTCATTTTTCGGAGAAGCCAAACAAGAAGGAGTGACGAGGCACCGCTCTTGCGATGTGCTTCCGAGTATGCAGGGTAAGGAGAAAGCAAGCTTGTTTAAGAAGATCATTGCGGCGGGGCTATTGGTAGCGGGCTTGTTCGCCGTCGCTGGGGCCGGCGCGCAGCAACAAAAAGCGGTGGACGCGGAAGGACACCCATGGTGGCAGCATGCGGTGTTTTACGAAATTTATCCGCGCAGTTTTGCGGACAGCAATAACGATGGGATCGGCGACCTCAACGGCATCACATCGAAACTGGATTATCTGAAGGATCTTGGGGTGGACGCCATCTGGGTCACGCCGTGTTTTCCGTCGCCGCAGGTGGATTTCGGATACGACGTGTCCGACTACGAGGCCATCGACCCGATGTACGGAACGATGAAGGATTTCGATCGACTGGTCGGCGAAGGGAAGAAGCGCAACGTCCGAGTCATCCTCGATTTCGTGGTGAATCACACTTCGGATCAGCATAAATGGTTTCAGGATTCGAAGTCGTCAAAGACCTCGGAGCATCGCGACTGGTTCATCTGGCGCGACGGCAAGGGGCCGGGCCAGCCGCCGAACAACTGGCTTTCCACGTTTGGCCTGTCCGCGTGGAAGCTCGATTCGAAGACGAATCAGTATTACTACCATTATTTTTATCCCCAGCAGCCTGACTTGAACTGGCGCAATCCCGCGGTGGAAAAGGCCATGCTGGATGTGACGCGCTTCTGGTACAAGCGCGGCGTTTCCGGATTCCGCCTGGATGCTGTGGATACGCTATTCGAAGACCCCAAGCTCACGGACAATCCGCTGCTGCCGGGCACCGACAAATTCGGGCGGCCGAACATGGACGAGAAGTACGACAAAAAGCTGCCTGAAGTGCATGACGTGATGCGCAAGCTGCGCGGGGCCGCGGACGAATATGGTTCCGTGCTCATCGGGGAGACCTGGACGAGCAACGTCTCGGAACTGAAGGACTACTACGGCGCGAACAACGATGAGCTGCAACTGCCGATGGACTTGATGATGACGGGATTCAGGGGACTTCACGCGGATGAATACCGCAAGCATATCGGCGCCGTGAACGCTGCAGGACACTGGCCCGTCTACGTCATCAGCAATCACGACATCATGCGTTCCTACACGCGCTACGCCGACGGGGCGCACAACGACGACATCGCCAAGGTGATGGCGGCGCTTTACTTGACGCTGCGCGGCACGGCGATCATGTATTACGGCGAAGAGATCGGCATGGAGAACAACGACCCCAAGAGCAAGGACGAAGTGCAAGACCCGATCGGGAAGCTTGGATGGCCGCTGGAAAAAGGCCGAGATGGCGAGCGCACGCCCATGCAATGGACCGATGGCCAGAACGCTGGATTCAGCAGAGCGAAACCGTGGCTGCCGGTTCCGCCGAGCGCCAAAACCCACAACGTTGCAAGTGAAATGAAAGATCAAAATTCCGTTGTGCGCTTTTACCGGCAGTTGCTGGCGCTGCGCCACAAGGAACCAGCATTGCTGGAAGGCGATTACCTGGCCCTCAACGAAAACGACTCGAATGTGCTCGGTTACGCGCGCCGCTACAAGGACGAAGCTTTCCTAATCCTGCTGAACATGTCGGGGACGGAACAACAGGTGCGGCTGGACCTTTCATCTATCGGTTTTCCCATGCCAAAAGTCCGCGTGATGTTGACAAGTTTTCACAAGCCGCTGCCGCCGGCGAACGGTTTTGTGCCGATGGAGCCTTACTCTGCATTCATCGCGAAGATAACGAAATAGACGGGGGCTGCCTCGAGGAGTAAGCTGCGCTTATGTCACGTCGGGCGCATACTTTCTTGCACATTCATTTTCACGCTTACCGGCGCGTCTCTCCGGCTCGACTAGCGATTGCCGCTATCCTGATATCTCTTGTTTCCATTTTTCCGATTAGTGCGGGGCAGCAAGCTCTTGACCTCGGTGGTTCCCCTAAAGATCCGCTCAAAGAAACTCCCGGCAAGGTTGTTGTGCTGGTTTTCGTTCGAACGGATTGCCCTATTTCGAATCGGTATGCGCCGCTGCTTCAGGAAATGAGCGTGAAATACGTAGGCGAAGCCGTCTTCTGGCTGGTCTTTCCGGACAAAAACGAATCGCCGGAAAATATTCGTTCCTACTTGCAGGAATTCAACTACAAGCTGCCGGCTCTGCGCGATACGGAGCATTCCCTGGTGAAGAAGAGCGGCGCAAGAGTGACGCCGGAAGCCGCTGTTTTCAATTTGAAGCGGTCTCTCGTCTATCACGGACGGATCGACGACCTCTACCGGGAGTTTGGCAAAGCTCGTCGCGCGGCGACGACGCATGAATTGGCCGATGCCATCCGAGCCGCGAGCAAAGGCGTGGCTCCCCCGTCAGCCGGTGCGGAGGGTGTTGGCTGTTTCATCTCCGACCTCAAATGACGCGGACTGTACAAGCTCTTGGCGCGAGCATGTTTTTCTTTTTTCTGGTAATTGCTCTGGTCTTAGAGAGTCGTTCGGCTCCCATACCACAGAACCAAAGCCCTGCTGCGAACCAGCAAGTCACTTTCAACCGTGATATCGCGCCGATTCTCTTTCGCAATTGTACGGGCTGCCATCGGCCCGGCGAAGCAGGACCATTTCCGCTGCTCACCTATAAGGATGCAAAGTCTCATGCCAGACAGATGGCCGCCGTAACGCAGAGCAAATTCATGCCGCCCTGGCTGCCGGAGCCCGGCGAATTCAAGTTTGCCGACGAACTTCGTCTCACGGACCAGCAAATTGCGCTGATCGCAAAATGGGTCGAAGATGGCGCGTTGGAAGGAGCGGCAGCCGACCTGCCACGCGCGCCCAATTTTGTGGAAGGCTGGCAGATGGGCAAGCCCGATTTGATCATCAAGGCCGAGAAGCCCTACTTGCTGCCGGCCAAGGGAACCGACGAGTACTGGAATTTTATTTTCCGCACGCCCGTGAATCAGACGCGCTGGCTGAAGGCCATGGAGATCCGTCCCGGCGACAAACACGTGGTCCACCACGCGAATGTTCTGGTGGACCGCACGCAGTCGGCGCGCTTAGAAGAGTCCTCGCCCGGCGCGGGGTTTGCCGGGATGGAAATCAAAATCGAATCGGAAGCCTTCGATCCCGACAGCCACTTCCTTTTCTGGAAACCGGGGACAGTGCCGTACACCGAGCCGGATGGCATGGCGTTACGACTCGATGGGGGCACGGACCTGGTGCTCAACATCCACTTGCAACCTTCGGGCAAGCCGCAGTGGATGCAACCCAGCCTGGGGCTGTACTTCACGGATCATCCCGCGACGCGGTACCCCATGCTGGTGCAACTGGAAAATGACCGGAAGATTGATATTCCAGCCGGCGCCAGAGATTTCATCGTAACGGACGAATTCACGGTGCCCGCGGACGTGGAACTCCTGGCGATTTACCCGCATGCGCACTATCTCGGGAGAAATCTCCAGGCTTTTGCAACCTATCCGGATGGGACCAAAAAATCGTTGATCCACATCCCACAGTGGAATCTGAACTGGCAGGCGGTCTACCGGTACGCCATGCCCGTGGAACTGCCGGCAGGGACCGTAGTTTCGATGCGGTATTCCTATGACAACAGCGACGGGAATCCGCTTAACCCGAATGATCCGCCCAAGCGGGTGACTGCCGGCAACAGTTCGCGCGATGAGATGGCGCACCTGTGGTTGCAAGTGCTGCCGCGCGCGGCGTCCAGCGAGGCCAATGATCCACGGAGAGTTTTGCAGGAGGCGCTGGCGCGTCACAACGTAGAGAAAAATCCGGCAGACTTTGAAGCACACTACAATCTTGCCGCGATGCTGCAGGCGCGCGGTGAATTGGCGGAGGCCATGAAGCATTACGGGCTGGCTTTGCGGCTGCGACCGGAAGATGCCACGGTAAACAATGCTTTTGCAGCCGCAAACATAGCCGCAGGGCATCCCGAGGCGGCTATCAGGTATTTGGAGACCGCGCTGCGGTCACGCCCAGATTATTTTGACGCACACTACAACCTCGGGACTGCTCTGGCGATGCGGGAGGACTTCGAGGGAGCCGTAGAACATTTTCGCGCCGCCGTTCGGCTCCATCCAGAGGACGCCAACGCGGAAGCAAACCTCGGCGGCGCGCTGGCCGAAACCGGGCACTGGAAGGAAGCGCGAACGCATTTAGAAAGAGCCCTGGCGATCGACCCCAACAATACTCTGGCGCGTGAAAATCTCGAACAGGTGAAGCGCGAAGCCCTTCGCGACCACGAGTGAAGTCCCGCGATTCGGGCTTTGCGGAATCCTCAAGCGATGCGAAGTTTCTTCTGCATGTCCTCCAGCGAAATGCCTTTGGTTTCCGGGTAGAAGAACATGACGACAAAGAATTGGAGCACCATCATCGCGGAAAAGAACACGAAGGGATAACCCCCGGAGGAAGCTGCCATCAGAGGAAAAGTCCAGGAGATCAGCGCATTCATGATCCAGTGGGAGAAGCTCCCCAGACTCTGGCCCTTGGCCCTCACGCGATTCGGAAACACTTCGCTGATATAGACCCAGATCACCGCGCCCTGTGAAAACGCAAAAAAAGCGATGTAGCCAACCAGCATCCAAACGAGAAGGTTTTCATGCCGGCCGGTCAGAAAGATCGCCGCAACTCCGGCCAGGCAAAGCGCCGTGCCCACGGATCCGACGAGCAAGAGTTTCTTGCGCCCCAGCTTGTCGATCACCGACATTGCGAGCATCGTGAACAGCAAGTTGGTCGCTCCAATGGCCACAGCCTGGAGATCACCCGAGACTTTGCTGAAGCCGGCGTGCTCGAAAATCGCATTCAAGTAGTAGAGAATCGCGTTGATCCCGGACAATTGATTGAACATGCCGATGGAGATCGCCAGAAAAATCGGGACTCGGTATTTGGCAGTGAAGAGAGCGTCGCTGGTGACATGCTCGGCGTCAATGGACTCGACGATGTCCTTCAGCTCCTGCTCGTAATTCTCCTCGCCGACGAGGCGCAGCACCTCGCGGGCTTCATCGATTCTGCCTTTCTTCACCAGCCACCGCGGGCTGCGGGGAATTCCGAACAGCATCAAAAAGAAAAAGGCGGCCGGCACGGCGGTTACTCCGAGTTTCCAACGCCATTCCGCCGCGGCAAAACCCATGGTCCCGAGGACGTAGTTGGAGAGGTAGGCGAGAAGGATCCCCAACACGACATTGAACTGAAACAATCCCACCAACCTTCCGCGCCACTTGGCCGGGGCGATTTCCGCAATGTACATCGGGCCGAGGACCGAAGATCCACCGATGGCCAGCCCGCCGATGAACCGGAAAATCACGAGCGCAGTCCAGTTCCATGCTAAGGCACAGCCCAACGCGGAAACCACGTAGAGAACAGCCATCCCGCGCAGGCTGTCGCGCCGGCCGTACCGATCCCCCGGTATCCCAGCGAGCATGGAGCCAATCACGGTTCCTATCAGCGCGCTGGCAACCGTGAACCCTTCCCCAAGCGGAGAGAGCTGATAGAGGGTCTTCAATGCCTGGGTCGCGCCGGCGATGACGGCAGTGTCAAATCCGAATAGCAAACCGCCCAACGCCGCAACCACTGTGCTTTTCAATAGTGTCGAGTTCAGTTTCATGGCTCCCGCTTCGAACGGCTAGAGTAGCGGGATTGTACAGAAGGCAACCCGCAAATGCCCGCAATTTCGCCCAGTAATTTGCGGCCGCAAATGTCCCTCTTGTTCTTCTGTCCTCCGCTTGCGAATCAAACTTCCCTGCAGGTGAGCATCCGAGTAGACGGGTTAGAGTTGGTCTAGGTGGTCGCTTCCAAGCATTTAGTGGGGCTAGTGTTTTTCAATTATTGCGTCCATTCGCCATTGCCGCTCTAATCTTCAAAACTCGCTCCTCCACCCCGGAGTGGGCGGTCTGCGTGTCCCGGTGCTTCTTGACTTGATTTTTTGGGCGCTGATCCTTGGCGTTTCTGTGTGTCATACCAGGTGGGGGTGAGTTCGTGCGAAGAGCAGTTTTCGTTTTCGTGTTGTGTGTGGCGCCGGCTGCGTTTGGACAGAGCAACTATGCCGTCTTGACAGGTATCATCACCGATCCACAGCAGAGCCCGGTGGCGGGCTCTGCCGTGCAGCTCACGGCGAAAGAGACTCGCGCCGAGCGCCGCGTCACCAGCAACGCGCAAGGGATTTTCCAGATCACGGCGCTCCTGCCCGGCGATTACGAACTGGTTATTCAAGCCCCGGGATTTACCCAGGTCACCAGCGCGCTCCGCCTTGAAGTCGGCGAGCAGCTGGTCATCGATTTCGCCCTGAGGCTCGCGTCTTCCGCGAGCAGCGTGCAAGTGGATGCCTCCGCCGCGGACGTTCTTCACATCGTGGATGCCAGCGTCGGAGAAGTGATCGAACCCGCCGCGGTTAACAATCTTCCTTTGAACGGGCGCATGCTCATTGACCTCGTGCTCACGGTTCCCGGCGCGCATTTGAGCCACGGCGCACAAGCCGGCGACATGAATCCGCTCTACTGGCGGCCGGGGCAGCGCTCCGCGGTCAGCATCGGCGGCAACCGTCCGAACGCCAACTATTTTCTTCTCGACGGCACCACGAATACCGATCCTACCTTCAACACTCTCAACCTGAGCCCTTCTCCTGATGCCGTGCAGGAATTCAAAGTGCAAACTGGCAGCTACTCCGCGGAAATGGGCGGCGCGGGCGGCGGCCAAATCAATATCGTTACCCGTTCGGGCTCCAACGCCTTTCACGGCACGGCGTACGACTTTCTTCGCAATGGCGCCATGGATGCCTACACCTTCGGCGCGATGGGTTCTTCAAAATTCCTCGTGCAGAACAATTTCGGCGGTTCCTTCGGCGGCCCCATCGTCCACAACAAGACTTTCTTCTTCCTCAACTACGAAGGCTTCCGCCATTCGCAAGCTGATTCCATGACGGAAACTGTTCCCACTCCTGATGAGATCGCCGGCAATTTTCAGATGAGCGGCGTCACCATCTACAATCCGTACAGCGTTAGGAACCCGGGCCAGCCTGCCAGCCCGACGAATCCACGCGCTGCTTTTCCGAATAACACCATTCCCTCTGAAAACATCAATCCGGCCGCGCAGCTCTTCCTCGAAACCTATGTTCCGCAGCCCAATATGGACGCGGGCATGATGGCTTGCGGCGGAACGATGATGGGTCAGCCGGGAGTCGTCGGCGCAGGCGTGGACTGTAATAATTATCTCGACGTGCGCGATGAGCATCATGTCACCGATCAGGGCACGGTCCGCATCGACCACATTTTCTCGAATAGCGACAATCTTTCCGCGCGCTACTCCCTCAGCTCCGAGCACGGCTTCATGCCCATCAACTTACCCGGATTTGGCACGCGCCACGACGATTTCTCGCAGCAGGGAAGCCTGGCGTGGAATCGCATCATCACGCCGAACATGGTAAATATCGCGGCGCTCACGTTTTCCCGCCTGTCCATGAGCCATTTCACGCAAAGCGCGTTCAGCAATGACATCGTTTCGCAGCTTGGAATTCTGGGCATCGGCTTTGGCGGACCGGGCGCCTGGGGCGCGCCGTGGTTTAACGTGCAGGGCTTCTCCGGAATGGGCGACACGTATGCCGCCACCCCCATGCGGGCATGGGACACCACTGTTGAAGCGCGCGATTCGCTCAACTGGCAGCACGGCCGCCACAGTCTCAAGTTCGGCGGAAGTTTCCGGCGTTACATCTGGCCGATGTGGGGATTTTTTCAGAATCGCGGCTACTACCAGTTCACGAATGGCTACACTTCGCAAACGGGGACCAACGACGGCACGGGCTCGGCGCTCGCCAGCTTTCTGCTTGGGCTGCCCGCTGTGAAGCAGCGCCAGGCCGGAATCCCGCAGATGCAGCTTCGCGCCTGGTCCACCGACGCCTTTGTGCAAGACAGTTTTCAGATTACGCGCAACACCACCGCCGAAATGGGCGTGCGCTATGAATACGCGAGTCCGTTGCACGACATCGCCTACACCAACACCAATGTCATCTTTGAGAACGGCACTCCCCGGATTTTTATCGGCGGGCAGAATGGCTTCCCCAGCGGCCTGATGTATTCCAACAAACGCAATTTTGCTCCACGCTTCGGGATTTCGCACCACTTCACCAACGCGGGCCTCGTTCTTCACGCCGCGTACGGCATTTTCTTTACACCCGTGGACCTCAACACCTGGTGCAACCAGCGCCACAACGTTCCTTTTGTCTTTCCCGAAACGCAGCAGTTTGACAATTTCAATCCGCCCGCCGCTCTGCTCAACTCCGCCGCGGCGCAAAAGTCACTCAATTTCAACCCGGCGGTTCTCGGCACGACCACCGTCAGCTTTACGACGTTTGATCCGCACGCTCCCGCGCAGTACGTTCAACAGTGGAGCACTTCGGTAGAAAAGAGCCTCGGTCGCGAGACCACCTTCGAAGTCGGCTACCTCGGCTCGCGCGGCATTCATCTCCAGCGTGCGGATCTCATCAACAACGCGCCTCCAGGGCCGGGCGCCATTGGGCCGCGCCGTCCGTACAAGTTCCTCACGTTCGTCGACAATTCCGTTTTGCCTGCCGGTGTCACTGTTTCTCCCACGATGCCTGCGGGCTGCCCGGCGGGCGCAATCTGCACACCGGTCAGCACTATCAACCTCCTCGCCAACTCTGCCGAAAGCTGGTACGACGCGGGATACGTGAACGTCCGCCGCCGCTACGCGCGCGGTCTCAGCTTGCTCGCCAACTACACTTTTGCCAAGAACTTGAGCAACGCGCCGGACTTTCGTTCGCCAATGTTTGAGTCTGCGATCCCGCAAAACGACAGCAACCTTCCGGCTGAAAAAGGCCTGGCCTGCAACATCAAGCACCGTTTTGCTGCCAGTCTGGTCTACAGCATCCCCGGATACGGCGATTCGGGTTTCCTGCGCGCGCTTTCGCACAACTGGATTCTCTCCTCTGTTTACCAAATCCAGACCGGCTTTCCACTGACCATCTCCGTCTTCGGCGATACGGCGAACGCTGGCACCGTCCTCGGCGAGAACCCCATCCGCGCCAACATCACCGGACAGCCCATTTTCGGCGTCGGCACGCACACGGCGGAGCACTGGTTCAATCCGGCCGCTTTCGCCCCGCCAGCCGCGTTCACATTTGGCAACGTCGGCCGCAACACGGTTGTCGGACCGGGAATGCAGACGCTGGATCTGGCGTTGGCACGCGATTTCGGCCTCACGGAGCGCATGAAATTCCAGTTCCGCGCCGAGTTCTTCAACGCGCTGAACAAAGTAAACCTCGGCATGCCGGACCGCTTTGTGAACACGCCGCAATTCGGCACTATCACCGAAGCCGCGACGCCCGGCCGCGAAATTCAACTCAGTGCCCGTATCTCTTTCTAGACGGATTATTTGCAGGACGACAGACTCAACTCAGCGTTCCTTGCAGCACTTCGCGAAGCAGCTCTTGTTTTTGCTGGGAGAGCTTTTTTCCTTGCGCGGTAAGATAAAAAACATCAATGGCTTTCTGGCCTTCCGTATCGATCAGCGCGACCTCGATGTTGCATCCCAGGCGCGTCAGCGCCGAGCCGATTTCGTACAGCAGGCCCGGATGGTCCTGGGTGACAATTTCCATCAAAGTGCTGTGCGCCGATGACGAATCGTCAAAATTGATGCGCGTTTCCACGGCCACCTTCGGGGTCCGCGCGCGGCTTGCCTTTTCCCGACCCTTCAGCAGAGGCTCCAGAGCCGCTTTGCCGTTCACCACATCCGCGAGGCTCTTGCGGAATCTCTCGATTTCGCCGGGATTCAACTCCAGCGTGCGGTGCAAATCCGCGAAGTGAAACGTGTCCAGCACCACGCCCGCGGCGTTGGCAAATGCATCTGCTTTGATGATGTTCATGCCCCATCCCGCAAGCACGCCGGAAATGGTGGCGAAGAGCGCAGGGCGGTCTGCCGTAAGCAAAGTGAGCGAGAACGCATGGCGCGTCGCGAGCAATTCGGTTTGCACCGGCTCCGCGCCCAGCTTTTCATAAAGCGCGAAGTGCGCGGCTATTTCCGCCGCCGAATGCACCGCCATGTACCTCCGCGGGAATCCTT
>WNFG01005223.1_pt1 | contig 12921 bp, 8 predicted proteins | sample 5400431 | NCBI WGS metagenome assembly WNFG01 (sample SAMN13153346, study PRJNA577476) | soil metagenome | isolation source: 120 cm saprolite under Douglas fir tree site 2 hole 3 replicate 2 | place: USA:California | collected 2015-04-18
AATCCGCTCGAGAAGAAATTCTGTGGAGATTGCGGCAGTGCGCTCGGCACGGATGTGGTTCCGGAAGGCGGCAAGCCGTCCGCGGCGGAAGCAACTGGCGGCGTGCGCATCCCACCCGAGCGGCAAACTTCGGAAACAATCGACGGCGAGCGCAAGACGGTGACGGCGCTATTCGCGGATATCAAGGATTCGACAGAAATGATCCGCGACCTTGATCCGGAGGAGGCGCGCGCGATCGTCGATCCGGCGCTCAAGCTGATGATCGACGCGGCGCATCGCTACGACGGTTACGTCGTGCAATCCACTGGCGACGGGATTTTCGCGCTGTTCGGCGCGCCGGTCGCGCACGAGGACCATCCGCAACGCGCCCTCTACGCGGCGATCGCGATGCGCGACGCGCTTCGGCGCAGCGGCGCGGAGCTCAAACAGCAGGGCCGGTCGGCAGTCGAGGTCCGGATCGGGATCAACACGGGCGAAGTAGTTCTCCGCATGATCCACACGGGCGGGCACACCGAGTACACGCCGGTGGGACATGTGGCCAACCTCGCGGCGCGGATGCAATCGGTCGCACCGGCGGGCGGCATCGTGATCAGTGAGGATATGCGCCGTCTGGTCGAAGGCTACTTCGAACTCCGCGATCTAGGGCCGACCGAAGTCAAAGGCATCGGTGAGCCAATCGGCGTCTATGAGGTGGTGAACATCGGGGCGTTACGTAGCCATTTCGAATTGGCGGCGCGGCGCGGGCTGACAAAGTTCGTCGGACGGGAGCGTGAAGTGGCGGAGCTGAACCGTGCGCTGGAACTGGCGCGCAACGGTCACGGCCAGATTGTCGCCGCGGTGGCGGAGGCAGGAACCGGCAAGTCACGGCTGGGCTACGAGTTCAAAGCGATGTTGCCAGGCGATTGCAAGGTGCTCGAAGCCTATTCCGTGTCCCACGGCAAGGCCTCGGCTTATCTGCCGGTGCTGGAGCTGCTCAATCAGTATTTCGGCATTGAGGACGCCGACGACAAGGCCGCGCGACGTGCCAAGATGGAGATGCGGCTGAGCGCGCCTGACTCGGCGCTCAACGATACCCTGCCGTTGCTTTATACCCTGACGGGACTGCATGAGGGTGCTGATCCAATCGCCCAGATGGACCCACGGATCAAGCGCCGCCGCACGCTAGATGCGATCAAACGCATAATCCTGCGCGAAAGCCTGATTCAGCCGACCGTCGTGATCTTCGAGGATTTGCATTGGATTGATGGTGAGACCCAGGCGCTGCTCGACGTGTTGGCCGACGGCATCGCCAACTCACGCATCCTGCTGCTGGTGAACTATCGTCCTGAATATCGCCACGAGTGGACCAATAAGTCCTACTACACGCAGTTGCGGTTGGATGCGTTGGGGCGGGAAAGCGCGGCGGAGATGCTCTCGACGCTGTTGGGCAATGGCGTCGAACTCGAACCGCTCGAACGCATGGTCATCGAGCGCGCCGAGGGCAATCCCTTCTTCATCGAGGAGATAGTGCAGGCACTGTTCGACGAGGGAGCGCTGGTGCGCAACGGCACCGTCAAGGTTGCTCGCCCGCTTTCGCAGCTGCGTCTACCGTCGACAGTGCAGGGGATACTTGCCGCGCGTATCGACCGGCTGCCGGCCGAGCAGAAGGAACTGCTGCAGACGCTGGCCGTGATCGGAAGGGAATCACTGCTCGGCCTGCTCGGGAAGGTGGTCGCCCAAACAGAGGCGCAACTGCAGCGAATGCTTGGGGACTTGCAAGCGGGCGAGTTCATCTACGAGCAGCCGACAACGAGCGATATAGAATACGTCTTCAAGCATGCGCTGACCCAGGAGGTCGCCTACAACTCGTTGTTGATCGAGCGCCGCAAGCTCTTGCACGAGCGGATCGGCGATGAGATCGAATCGCTGTACGCAAGTTCGCTCGACGACCATCTGGCGGAACTCGCCCATCACTACAGCCACAGCGATAACGGCAACAAGGCGGTCGAATATCTAGGGCGGGCCGGCCAGCAAGCGATGCAGCGCCTTGCGTATATCGATGCGATCGGAAGTCTAAATGCGGCCACTGATCTGCTTCAGAGACTGCCAGATAGCCCCGAGCGTATTCAGCGGGAATTGCTCCCCAGTTGGTCGTTGCTCCAGCATTAATGGTCGTCAAAGGCTGGGCCGCGCCTGAAGTGGTTCGAGCCTTCAGTCGTGCGCGGGAACTTTGTGAGCAGGTGGGCAACACCCCGGAGCTTTTCCCCGCCTTGTGGGGACTATGGAACGTGTATTACATGCGAGGCGAGTTGGGAGCCGCCTATGAGCTGGCCGAACAGCTTCTGCGGTTGGCACAGGGTGCGCATGATCCCACGCTATTGGTGTATGCGCACCTCGCTCTAGCAGAAATATCGCTTTCTAGGGGCGAGCTGCTCTCTGCCAGGAAGCATTTCGAGTTGGCTATCTCTCTATACGAACGTGAGCGCCATCGGCCGATGATATTTCGCTATTATGGGCAAGATGCTGGAGTCCGGTGCCTGTCAGTCATCGCCGGATGTCTTTGGCACCTTGGCTACCCGGACCAGGCACTCACGAGGATCCATGAAGCGTTCACGTTAGCTCAAGGATTATCCCATCCCCAGAGTCTGGCTTTTGCCCATTTTTTTTGGGGCTGGGTTTCTCAATGTCGGCGGGAAGCACGCACGGCTCAAGAGGCGGCGGAGGGTCAGATCGCACTCTGCGACGAGCACGGGTTAACCGCCACTTTGCCTTTTGCGACAGGCCAGCGCGGATGGGCGATTGCCGAACAAGGGCGTCACGAAGAAGGGATTGTACAGATAAAGGAAAGTCTAGCCGGGATTCGCGCGACGGGGGTGGAAGTGATCCGGCCGATTTACCTGTGCTTGCTGGCGGAGGCGTGCATGAAGGCGGGTCGCCTCGAGGACGGGCTGAGTGCTTTAACGGAAGCGCTGGCAACTGTAGATGAAAACCGCATCTTTGAGCCCGAGATGCATCGGCTCAAAGGCGAGCTGCTGCTGAGGCAGAATAATTCTAACATCGCGGAAGCTCAGAGTTGCTTCGAGCGGGCGATTGAGATTGCGCGCAAGCAGAGCGCCAAACCACTGGAGTTGCGCGCGACGACGATCCTCGCGCGGCTGCTCTCGAAGCAGGGCCGCCGCGACGAGGCGCGGGCGATGCTCGCCGACATCTATGGCTGGTTCACCGAGGGCTTCGACACCGCCGACCTCAAGGAGGCGAAGGCGTTGCTAGACGATTTGGCAGCCTAAGCTTTTGTGGGGGGAATATGCGCTGCTCGAACTGCGGAGCGGAAAATCCAGAAGGGCTGAAATTCTGCAATGAATGCGCGGCGCCCTTCAAAAGGCAGTGCGCGAAGTGCGGATTCGAAAACGCTGCAACTGCGAAATATTGCGGCGAATGTGCCGCGCCTCTACGCGCAACAGCCAGCAAGCTTGACCCCTCCCAAGCACCAGCCCACGCAGCTCGCATCACGGCCGAGGCTGATTCTCAAACCATCATCGAGGGCGAGCGCAAGACGGTGACGGCGCTGTTCGCCGACATCAAGGGCTCGACCGAACTGATGCGCGACCTCGACCCGGAGGAGGCCCGCGCGATCATCGATCCGGCGCTCAAGCTGATGATCGACGCGGCGCATCGCTACGACGGTTACGTTGTGCAATCCACCGGCGATGGCATCTTCGCGCTGTTCGGCGCGCCGGTCGCTCACGAGGATCATCCGCAGCGCGCGCTGCACGCGGCGATCGCGATGCGCGACGCGCTTCGCCGTAGCGGCGAGGAGCTGAAAAAGCAGGGCCAGTCGGGAGTCGAGGTCCGTATCGGCATGAACAGCGGCGAGGTAGTTCTCCGCTTGATCCACACGGGCGGGCACACCGAGTACACGCCGGTGGGACATGTGGCCAACCTCGCGGCGCGGATGCAGTCGGTCGCGCCGGCGGGTGGCATCGTGATCAGTGAGGACACGCGCCACCTGGTCGAGGGTTATTTCGAGCTGCGCGAGTTTGGGCCGACTGAAGTCAAAGGTATCGAAGAGCCGATAAACGTCTACGAGGTGATCGGTGTCGGACCGCTGCACGGTCACTTTGACCTGGCGGTGCGGCGCGGTTTGACAAAGTTTGTCGGGCGCGAGAGCGAGCTCAAGCAGATGGCGCGCGCGCTCGAACTGGCGCGCGGTGGTCCCGGGCAGATCATTGCGGTGGTGGCCGAGGCAGGTACGGGCAAATCGCGGCTGTTCTACGAGTTCAAGGTGATCCTGCCGGCCGAATGCAAAGTGCTGGAAGCCTACTCGGTGTCGCACGGCAAGGCCTCGGCATGGCTGCCGGTGCTGGAGCTACTCTATGGTTACTTCGGCATCGAGGAGACTGACGGCAAGTCCGCGCGGCGCGGGAAGATCAAGACGCGGATCAGTGCGCTCGACGCGGGGCTCAACGATACCCTGCCGCTGCTCCACACCCTGATGGGACTCCATGAGGGCCCGGACCCGCTCGGGCAGATGTATCCGCAGATCAAGCGCCGGCGCACGCTCGAGGCTAACTGGCTATTGATAGTCCCACAACTATCAGGATGAATTGCCACATCGCGGAGCACCCCCCTTTGGCCGCCTCGACGGTATATCTGGATCTAAGGGCAGATTGACTTAAGCCGTTCCTCTGGGCTTCTTGAGAGCGTCGCGCGAAAATACAGCGCCCGCTTCCTGTTTCCACGCTGCCCTTAGCTGAAAAGCAGTCCGTTACGCTCCATTCCAATCTGAGCGAAGTTCGTGACCGTCGTTGCCGGGTCGGCGACGAATCCGAACCCATCTTGCGCACTCGGCGTGAATGGAGGCTTGGTTGCAGGAGTTCTTGTCGTCACGGCGAATCGAGCTTGAGGGCGCGGTCGCTGCCTGAGCGACATGTCGGATGATGCTGCCGCTTGTCTGCCTACCCGCTCAACTTTATCCGCCAACCTGAAAGCCGCCCTCCAACAACACTTCGTGAAATGTCAAACCGCTGACGGTAAGAACGGACATCGCACCCGGTCCGCCCCGCTGCATGACAAACGTAAAGGGCACGTTGCTCCCTGCTCCTAAACCCGTAACGTTAGCCGTGCCGGTTAGGGTTGCGGTATCCCCGTCCACCGACGCCCCCGTGACGCGACCTGTGACGTACATGACGTTCACGGTAAATTGTCCGCTGTGCGCTCCGGTCGACGCCTCTGGGGCGAGAGCCAAACACTCGAGACCGCCGGTAACACCAGTGCCTGTCCGTTCGGCGTGAGCGCCTAGTTTGGTGAGAACGGGAACAAACCCAGGCGCCCCCGTTCCTCCTTGAATGATTGTTGTTCCACCGCCCTCGGCAATAATCGCAGCGTCGGACGGCGGGCCCGCGAGTAGTCGCGGGGCGAACGTCATGCCCAGTGCCACTCCGCCAACAATCATCAAGAACAAAATAGATCTCCTCTCGCTTAGCATAAGAATGCCTCCTCACCCCCTCGCTTTGAGAGATTCTCGGTTATCGGACAAAAGAATTCGTTAAGTTCCACCTCTCTCGAGACGCAACCTAGAGAGAAGTAAACTCTTTTCAGCAGAGCTTCGCGTCCTGAGGTAACTAACCCTCGAAGTGGAACAATGTTTGGAGCGCTTGTACGGGGTTGAAGAAATCCACGAACCCCTTCGACGCGGTGATTCCCTCGAAGACTGTGGGTGGCGATCCCGGCAGCGTACAGGAAAAAACCAGTATCCCGCGCTCTCCATCCGAATAGAGGATACTCAGTATGACGAGCCCTGCGCGCGCGTCCTCTATGTCGTCGATGGTGTCGGTCAGCCCCGTTCCCACCAGCGTGCCGGGCGCCTCATCGAATCGGACCAATCCCTCCACCTCGTAGGTACCGCTCGCGCTCGGGGTGTCAATCTTCCAAGTTCCCCCGCCGGTCACGGCGTCGGAGCTTCCTTGACCGTTCGCAGGCGCTACGAAGGTGCCCGTTCCGGTCAATGTGATCTTGGACCCGTTGTCGGCCTTTGCGGAAAGGGACCCCCCTGGCAAAAGGGGATTGCCGGGCTGAATGATGTCCCAGCGAACATGATTTGCTTGAGCATTCGCCGCAGGCGCGACGATTGCAAGCAGAAGAAGGAAAGCGATACCAGAAGTCCATACTGCTCTGTTCATTTTCGCTCCTCCCTGCTTAGAGATTCTTGCTGACACGCTGACTGCCACGCTGAACAAGCTGGCCACCCATCAAAGCTCGTAAGCGAGCCGGCCAATCACCTTATGTGGAAAATCGTCCGGTTCTGGTTCACACCGGGGAGGGGCGGCTGGCCGTCCCAGTAGGTCACAGAGCCTCTCGAAGCGATTACACCCTCCAGCGTTCCGTCAGGTGCGCCGGGGCCGTGGCAACCGAGGCCCAGAACGCCCTCGCTGCCATCGGAGTAGGCGATTCGGAATACCGCGACGCCGTTAGCCCTCGCGCCGTCATCGATCAGGTCAATGAAGCTCCCGGTCGAAAAATTCGAGAAATGCCAACTCACAAGTTCCGTGACATCATAGGTGCCGCTTCCAGTCAAAGTGGCACCGCTAAAGGTCTTCCAAGTCCCGCCGCCGGTGACACCGCTAGACGTCCCGCCACTGGCAGGCCCGATGAAAGTCCCCGAACCCGTAAGCTTGATCGTCAAGGTATTGGGATTGCGGGCTGTTGCGAATGCGACGCCGCCCGGGCTAATCGTGTTTGGAGTTGTGGAGAAGTTTTGGCTGGTGATGTCCCAGCGGACATGATCACTATCTGCAGCTTGAACGACACTTACCCGAGACGCCGAAAGCATCACTATGAATCCCAGAAACCCCAGCACCGTAAATTTAAATCGACTCATGTTGAATCTCCTTTTTGTTCACCGGCAGCGGGATGAGTCCGAGCTAATAATGCTTCAAAAGGAGGTCCTCGGTGCGTTCCGCCCCGATCAAGAATACGAGCACCGAGACCACAACGATTGCCGGCACCAAAGTCCTCTGACCAGCGAATGCTTTTTCATGGTTGATTCCTCCCAGAGTAGAAATTGAGTACTCAAAATGGCGGGTAACACTTCCTTCTCCCGAGGTCAAGTGAATTTGCACAAGTTTGTGACAGTAGGGCACATGTGGCCCGACATATCTGGCTTCAGTGTGGGATGCAGATGGTACCCAGGCCGAGCTCACACAGCATTGTGTCCAAGTCGTAGTAATCGATGTTGCTGGTGATGAGATTGTTTTCCGTGTCGATGACCGTCACTCCCACGAACGAGTACTTCTTGCCCGTTCCGAAGATGCTCACATCTGTCCCGCTAAAGATCCATTCGATGGTGCCATGGTGGCCGTTGAAAACGCCCCGCACAAGCTGAATATGAAGGTCCGGAGACGCACTAATGAAAAATGCGGCAAAGTCGTGAATTTGCACGGTGCCTACACTCTTTACGTTGAATGGCACGTCGAGATAGGTCGCGTCGTTGGCGAACAGGGAGACGAGTTGGTCGGGATCGTGTGCGTTCCATGCATCCACCCACGCCTGTATGATCTGGCTATCATCGGCTCTTACGCTCGAAGCAATAAGCAAAACCGCAGCACAAAGACAGGTTGGCAACATCAATCGTTTCATTTGAGCCTCCCCAAGTTATCTTGTCCGGGATTTGCGCTTTGATAGCTTTGCGACCACGGCGCATCTTTAGTGAGTCTCGACCGATCTGACAATGGAGAAAAGCTGAAGAATTCCTGAAGATTGCGGTTTTGACCACGTTTATGATTAAGTCCGAACCAGATTCCGCTTGCCGCGTTGGGGGATTCTCGAGTGAACGCGGAAGTATACCGATTCGAGGATTTCGAACTTGACTTGGGCGCGCATCGGCTGCGCCGCAAGGGCCGCGCGATCCACCTCGAACCCATACCTTTCCGATTGCTATGTCTTCTGGTTGAGCGTCACGAGAAGCTCGTGACTCGCGAGGAAATCATCGAGCGAATCTGGGGCAAGGGCATCTTCGTCGACAGCGAGAACAGCATCAACACCGCCGTTCGCAAGATCCGTAGGGCACTGAATGATGACCGCGAGACGCCACGATTTGTCATCACCGTGCCTTCCAGGGGTTATCGGTTTGAGGCAATGATTCGTGCGGTGGGCGGCACCCCCACTCAGTCGCGTTTGCTTCAAAGTGCGTTTATCGGACGCACTATCGAGATCGCCGAGTTGCGCGCCGGACTGGCCGATGCGGCTGCAGGGCACGGACGCCTGTACCTTATTTCCGGCCAACCCGGTATCGGCAAGACGCGGATGACGCGGGAGCTCGCCGCATCAGCCGAGGCTAGCGGGATGACAGTGCTGGCCGGGCAGTGCTCGGAACACGACCAAGCGGTCCCCTATTTGCCGTTCGTTGAAATCCTCGAAGGCTACGTCGAATGCGCGTCAGGTCCAGACGGTTTACGCACGGTTTTGGGAGGGGAAGGATCCGAGTTGGCGCGGTTGCTGCCGAAGCTCAAGCGCCTCCTGCCTGATCTTCCGCCACCGATCGAGTTGCCTCCGCAACAGGCGCGCCGCCACTTGTTCAGCTGCTTTTGCGACTTTTTTGCACGCGTCGCCAGGGAGCAACCGACGCTCTTGATTCTCGAAGATCTCCACTGGGCCGACGATTCCTCTTTGTTACTGCTTGGTCACCTGACCCAGAGTCTTTCTGGCCTGCCTCTGCTAGTGGCAGGAACTTACCGCGACGTCGAGCTGGATGTCGCTGGCGAGCTGGCGAGGACGTTGGAGAATCTACTCCGTGGCCGGCTTGCAACGGCGCTTACGCTCACCGGGCTGCGGCGCGAGGATGTCGCCGATATGCTGTCCAGCCTGAGTGGTCAGGCGCCGCCCGCTGCCATAGCGGCAGAGTTTTACCGGGAGACGGAAGGAAATCCGTTTTTAGTCGAGGAGCTATTTCGCCATCTCGAAGAAGAGAACCGTCTGTACGACTCGGATGGGATCTTTCACACCGAGCTCAGGGTCGCCGAACTGGAGGTGCCGCGAAGCGTGCGGCTCGTGGTCGGGCGACGGCTGGCACGACTCAGCGACCGCACGCGGAGGACCCTCGGGACTGCCGCGACCATTGGGCGATTGTTCGGCTTTGAGCTGCTCGAGGCCTCGACTAAGGTGGAGGCCAGCTTGCTAATAGACTCCGTCGACGAGGCCGAAAGGGCGGGGCTGGTGCTCTCCATCGCGGAAGGCCCGACCGCCCGTTTTGAGTTCTCCCACGAGCTGGTCCGGCAGGCAGTGGTCGGCGGTCTGTCGGCGGGGCGGCGCCAGCGGTTGCATCTCGAGGTGGCCGAGGCGGTCGAACGCGTTTACTTCCACGCGCTGCAAGATCATTACGGCGAGTTGGCCCATCACTATCGTCTTGGAGGTAATGTTCCAAAGGCGGTCGATTACCTCACTCGCGCCGCCGAGCAGGCCGCACAACTTGGGGCCTATCCGGAAGCTGTCACCCAGTTGAATGTGGGTTTGGCATTGCTCGAAGGCCTGCCCCAAGGAGCCGATCGGGCACGACAGGAATTGGCTCTGCAGAACATATTGGGCCGCTCACTGTTTGGCACTCAGGGTCCTGGCAGCCAGTTGATGGAACGCGCATATTCCCGGGCGCGCCAACTCGCGGTCCAGTTGAATGATAATGCCGCGCTCCTCTCAGCGCTGACAGGATTACGCATATGTCTTAGGCTCAAACTGAACTTGGAGAAAGCACGCGAGCTGGCGGAGCAAATGGTTGTCACAGCGCGCGCGCACGAGCCAGCGATGCTTGCCGCAGCTTACGCGGCTCTAGGCGAGATCTATTCGTTCCTGGGCCAGTTCGATCGAGCGCGGGACTGTTACGGGCAAGCCGTCGCGCTTCCGGAATCCAACCGGAAAATGCACTGGACCCTGGGGTTCGGTGCGGCGGCTCTTCTGCCGTATGTCCTGCAACACTGGTCGTGGGCTTCGTGGGCTCTAGGATCTCCGGGACAAGCTCGGAGCATGAGCCGCGAGGCAATAGCTTTAGCACGGCAGGAGTCGCTGCGGGTTTCACGGCTCGCTCCTCTGGCACACGCGGGCAGGTTGAGCCAGTGGCTTCGCGACTCGCGCGCGGCCATGGAGCAATCGGAAGAGTTGTTTGCGCTCGCCGGTGAGTATGGCTCGCCCTTGTTCCGCGCGCTCGCGCTTTCGTTCCGAGGTTGGGCGTTGGCCGAGCAGGGGCAGATTGACGAAGGCGTAGCAGAGATGAGACAGGCGATTACCGACTTGCAAAGCGCTGGGCTATCGCCGCGCAGCATCGAACTTGCCCCGCTGGCCGAATGGTACGCTCGCCGCGGAGACGTCAAGAATGGCCTAACGACTATAGCCGAGGGATTGGCGCAAGTTGATAGAACGGGCGAGCGTACTTGCGAGGCAGAATTACATAGGCTCCACGGCGAGTTACTACTAGTGCGGAATATGCCCGATAACAGCGAAGCGGAAAAAGCATTCCGCAGAGCGATTGAAATTGCTCAACTGCAATCCGCCAAATCCTGGGAACTGCGCGCAACGATGAGTCTCGCGCGGCTACTCGACAAACAGGGCAAACGCGCTGAGGCTCGCACGATGCTCGGCGAAATCTATGGCTGGTTCACCGAGGGCTTCGACACCGCCGACCTGAAACACGCCAAGACCCTCTTCGACGAGCTCAACCGGTGACTAATAGCGGAGCGCGACACTCGGTCCTTGTTTGGGAAAGCAGCGGCATTTCCGCTGTTAAGCGCGACGGCGGCTCTCGGAAATCCCGAGCCTTCATAGGTTAGATTCGAGTTCGGCCGTGTCTGATTTGAAAGACCGGCCCTTTGACAACCGACTGGGTTCGCACGATTATCAGTTGCGCCGAGGGGTGGGTTTTGGAGCGTAAGCTCACCGCCATACTCTGTGCCGACGTCTTCGGCCTCTGTCCTCACATCGCAAGCTGATCGATTCGCTCATCGAGCAGCATCGCGGCCGCTTCGTCAATTCCGCGGGCGACAGCGTACTGGCGGAGTTCGCCAGCGTAGTGAATGCCGTCCAATGCGCTGTCGACATTCAGACCACGCTCAAGGCTGAGAACGCGAGCATCCCACCCGAGCGCCGGATGGAATTCCGTATCGGCGTGAACCTCGGCGACGTAATGGTCGATGGCGAGCAGATCTACGGCGATGGCGTCAACGTTGCCGCACGCCTCGAGAGCCTCGCCGACCCCGGCGGCATCTGCATCTCACGGACTGTTCACGAAAACATAAGGAACAAGCTTCCTCTCAACTACGAGGATTTCGGCGAGCAAGCGGTCAAGAATATCGCCGATCCGGTACGGGTGTTCCGGGTGCTCAGTGAAGCCGGCGGGGCGGCGACGCCAACCAGGCAGATACAAGGAGTCGCGCGAAAATATGTGCGGCCGGGAGCCTTCTCGCTAGTCGGACTCGCGATCATCGCCGCGACGGTCGTGCTCGTGCAGCATCTGTCCCTGCTCCCGCCAGCGCCGTCCGGGTCGATTCCGCGAGCGCAACCTGCCGCGCTGTCGTCGCCAAGTATCCCCTCGATAGCGGTGCTGCCTTTCACCAACATGAGTGGCGAGCGAGACCAAGATTATTTCAGCGACGGCATTACCGACGATTTGATTACTTCCCTCTCGAGAGTGCCGAACCTGTTCGTCATTGCTCGCACCTCAACCTTCACCTATAAGGGCAAAGCCGCAAAGGTGCAGGACATCAGCCGCGAATTGGGGGTGCAGTATTTATTGGAAGGCAGCGTACGCAAGGCTGCCGACACTGTACGGATAACCGCGCAGTTGGTAGATGCGAGCAGCGGCGACCATTTATGGGCTGCCCACTACGACCGTCCACTCCGCGATATATTTTCGCTCCAGGACGAAATCGTCCGGAGGATCGCCACGACCTTAAAGCTCCGGCTGTCTGTGGACCAGTTTCAGGAAGCGGTCGGCCAATACACTGATAATCTCGAGGCCTACGACTACTACCTGCGTTGTTGGGACTTTGCGTGGAGCCTGACCGAAGAGGAAAACGCAAAGCGAGCGCGGATGTGCGCGAAAGCCATCGAGCTGGATCCTGGCTATGCGGACGCATACGCGGGGCTAGCGTTGCGCTATGGGTACGCTTTTACCGCTCAATTCAAGCAATACGGCGGACCCAGCGCACTGGATCGCGCGATCGAACTGAACCAACAGGCGATTAGTTTGGATGACACGAACGCCTTAGCTCACGCGGGGTTGGGCCGTAATTATGTGTACAAACAGCAATATGACCAGGCCGTCGCGGAAAGCGAACGGGCTATAGCCCTCGCGCCCGGATCGGCTTGGGTCAATTTTTGGGTGGGTGCAACGCTTAGCCGCTCTGGCAAGCCAGCGGAAGGCCTCGCGTACATCGAAAAGGCCGAACGGCTCGACCCTCACAGCCGAGCCTTCGACGAATTCGAAGAAGGTGTTGCCTACGTCCTCATGGGACGGTACCAGGAGGCAGTCCCCGTTCTGCGGGCGCATCTGGCAACTTACCCGAACTTTTTGGGGGGTCATTGGTATCTAATCGTTGCGTATAGCGAACTGAGCCGCCCGGCGGAGGCGCGGGCGGAAGCGCGCGAACTTCTGAGGGTTAGTCCTCATTTCTCGGTCGGAACTTGGAAAGAATCAGCCCCGTTTAAGGACCGAGCCTTCGTGGACCGCGCCGATGCCGACCTGCGCAAGGCTGGCCTGAAGTAATGGGAGCTGGGTATTGGAACGTAAGCTCACCGCCATACTCTGTGCCGACGTCTTCGGCTATAGCCGCCTCATGGGGGAGAACGAGGAGGCGACGCTAACTGCGCTCTCGTCCTACCGTAAGTTAATCGACTCGCTTATCGAGCAGCATCGCGGACGATTCGTTAATTCCGCGGGCGATAGCGTGCTTGCGGAGTTCG
>WNFG01003647.1_pt1 | contig 12901 bp, 8 predicted proteins | sample 5400431 | NCBI WGS metagenome assembly WNFG01 (sample SAMN13153346, study PRJNA577476) | soil metagenome | isolation source: 120 cm saprolite under Douglas fir tree site 2 hole 3 replicate 2 | place: USA:California | collected 2015-04-18
TGGTTTCAGGTAAGTATCGCGCGGCCGACTTGCCGGCGGTATGCACCCACCTAATGCCGCTCATCGCCGGCGAGATCTCTTCAAATGGGTAAGTCGGATCAGGCAGCGCGCCGGCAAACCGAGCGAGTCCGCCGAACACGACGCTGCCTGACAGTCCTTTTAACAAGTCCCGCCTTGAAAAATGCAGCCGTCCTTTGCTTTCCTGTGAAATAAAGTTGCTCAATGCAGTGACACTTTTTCCGCAGCCTCGATCGCAGGCGCCACAACAGCGGCGGGACAGCTAGTTGGAATTTTCGGGCGGAGCAGCGGGCGGCGCATCTGGCTTGGCACCTGCCTTTTCGGTCATTTGGCGATGCACTGCAAATTCCTTGTCCGCATCTTCTTTCCGTCCGGCGCGATTGTAAGCCATGGCCAAATTGTAGTGTGCGGCTGGATTTCTCGGTTCCAATTTGACCGCAGTCTCCAGTGGTGGGACCGCTTCCGAAAATCGCTTGGCGGACATCAGCGACAAGCCAAGCCCAAGGTAGGCATCGCCGAATCCGGCGTCCAGCTTAGCCGCACGCGTAAAATGTGCGATGGCTTCGGGCCACTGGCTCTCCTGCCGCGCCAGTTCGCCCAGTACGTACTCAGCGCCTGCGTTATTTGGGTCGATTTCCAGCTCCTGCTGAAATTCCTTCTTCGCCCGTTCGGAAGCATCGGCTGGTGGATTGGGCTCTGACAGCAGTAACCTTCCCAGCCGAAAATGAAGACCCGGCAGCCGCGGATTCTGCTGCGCGATGGCTGCATATTCTTTGGCGGCCTGATCCCACTTCCCCTGCACCTCGAATGACTCGGCATTGAGTTCGTGCGCTGGCGCTGAGTTCGGAGCCGATGTGGCCAATTGCTGCGATGCCCGAGTTGCGAGGTCTGAATAGGTGTGAACGGAGGTGTAAAGCACTTCAGGATCGCCGGGAAACTCGCGATTCAGCATCCGCAGGAAGTCTTCTGCCGCGTCGAACTGATTGCTGGCCATGGCACAGCGCACGCCGTCCAATCCCGCGCTGCGCTTCAGGTTCCTGTCGGAGGTCTGTGGAAGAGCTCTTTTCAACAGCGGCATTGCTTGCTTGCACTTGCCCGATTCCGCTAAACGCAGGGCACGTGCAACCGGAGACGACAAATCGGATGGCGCGGCCCGTTTAGAGCCCTGCGCCACCGATTGCGGAATGGAAAGCAGTAAAGGGAACAGTGAGATCTGGACCAGGAAAGGATATCTGCGCATAAAAATAAGGCAGGCGTCAAAGACGCCTGCCTCGATCATACATCGCTCAGTAATAGAGTTTCAGAGCGAACTGGATGTTACGTGCCGGCTGAGAAGTGGAAATAACTCCCATGCCTTGCCCAGGCGCGGACCACGCGGTAAAACAGCAATCCGTATTCAGATTCGTGCGATTGAAGGCATTGAGGAAATCGGCGCGGAACTGAAGCTTCGTCCTCTCGCTTATCGCGAAGTTCTTCTGTAGGCTCAGATCCACGTCACCGTAGCCGGGGCCACGCACCGGGCCCTGGGCGGGACAGCTCCCAAAGCCCTCCGTCGCCGTTGGTAAAGAATACGGAGTAGGGTCAAACCACTGGTAACCGATGAAGTTACCACCCGAAATTGCAGGTCGCCTTCCGAAGACGCGCCCTGCTCCTGGTCCGCAGTCAGGACGCGCCCCGCGCGAGTTTGTGTTGGAAGGATCGTTGGTGAAGTTGTACAGAGCCAAGGGGAAGCCAGTGTGGGCCGTGATAATCGGAGCGATCGACCAACCACCGGCGATTGCATTGACCGCACCATTCACGTCGTGGCCGAATTTCTTGCCGTGGCCGAATGGTATCTCGTATACCGCATAAGCGCTGAGTATGTGCTTGGAATCGAAGTAGCATGGAGCATAGTCAGCTCGTGGATTGTAGAGGTTTTGATAGTAAGGATTCGCGGGAACTCCTTGCGAACTTCCCCAAGTACCGTAGTAGCCGCTGTTGTCGGTCATGCACTTGGAGAAAGTGTATGCGACCTGGTACTCCAGTCCGCTGGTATAGCGTTTTTGGAAGACCGCCTGAAGGGCGTCATATTTCATCTCGCCAACCGAAGCCGTACCTGAGATCTGAGAAATATCGTTCTGGAACGTCGGATTTCCCGAGAAGAAAATGCTCGGCGCGGTGCAGGTTTGCGCGACAGGGGGGGTGCCCACCATGCACGTAGTGCCCTTTAAGAACTGCTTTTGCAGGTAGGGCATGGGAACCATCAAATGGGTTCCATGCTGTCCCACGTAGCCGACCTGGAGTGTGCCAGAATTCCCCAGTTGCTGCTGAATGGTCAGGTTCCACTGCTGGGTAAGAGCCGGCTGAACCTTCGGATCCCACACGCGGATAAGCGAACCGGCAAATGGATCACTGGGTGAACCCACCGGCACCAGGCCTTGATCGGTGTTGGTCGGCGGAGTCGACTCTCCGTTGTAGTTTACGAAAGTCTCAGCTGCGGTAAATGGTGGATTTTGCGCCAATCGGAGATTGGTACCTGTGCCTTCCATGTAGGAAGAAATAGTGAAGGCGCTGCGCACGACGGTCTTACCTCCCAGAGCAGCGGGCGTCCATGCAAAGCCAATACGCGGCTGGAAGTCTTTCCCGCCATAGGTGCCGTTGTAAAGGCCGCGGCTGCTGTTCTTGCACGTCGTGGGCGCAGTCCCGAGGTTTACCTTCGAGCAATCCGGCGCCAAGGCCTGCCCGGTGATGAGGTCAAAGTTTATCTGGTGATTCTGTACTTCGACCCAGGGAGTGTGAGCTTCATAACGCAAGCCGAGATTAAGCGTCAAATTACTGGTTGCACGCCAGTCGTCCTGGAGATACGCGCCAAAAACACTCGCGCGTTGTCCCCACTCGCCACCGCTGACGCCTCTGCCATAGTTTGAGGGCAGTCCGAGCCAGAAGTCCGCACCACCGTAGCCTCCGCCGGCGCTGTTGAGGCAACTGGCAGGTGGAATCTTCTTGCCGCTTGGATTGCAGTTTGTGAAGGTACCAGTAAAATTGATGCTGCCCAATGCTCCATTGTTACCCGTGTAGAAGGTATTGACGCGATCGCGCCAAAATTCAAATCCGGCGTGGAAGAGATGGCGATTGTGGGTGACGATTACCGTATCAGAAGCCTGTATCACTGCATCATCAAACTTTTGCTGGACTCCTGAATTGCCTATACCATTTGGGATTCCGTTAGGGAATCCATTTGGAAACCCAATTGAAAGCAAACCAGGGACGCCTGACGGGTTACCATTTCCGATACCCAACTGATCTCCGAGATTGCCAACTGAAGTGGCGAAAGCGGTTCCGTTGTGCAGCCGGATATGGTTCACACCGACGCGGACGTCATTCAGCAGCCTCGGACCGAAGGTATGACTCCAGTCCAGAACGGTGTTTTCGAGCGGAGCGTCCGAAAAACCAGTCCCGATGAGCGCGAACGAATTGATTGTCGGGTTGTGCTGCTTGGCATGCGAATAGCGCCCGAAAATGTGATCATTCGTCGTGGCGTTGAAATCTATCTTGATGTCGTACTGACTGTTGTTGAACAATTGTGCTGTGGTGTAGGTCGCATTGTCGTGAAGACCCGGTCCGGTTGGAGATAGGTAAAGAGGCGAGTTGAACAGGGCCTGCGCTACGGGATCAATCGCTGCAACAGCCGCAAGGTTGTTATTTGGAATGGCAAGATTGCCGTTCTTCGGGTCATAGAGCTGGTTTGTGACAAGGCAATTCGGGCCCGAGTCCCCAGGATTACAGGTACCGGTGAACGTGGACGAGGGGACTCTATCATTGCAAATTCCCCCTGTGAATCCGCTGCTACAAATATCTCCAAAGTTCCCGGCTCGCTCCGCCGCCGTGAAAACACTGACGGACTTCGTCGCGGAGGGGTGATCGAAACGCTGTCCCTGATAGTCGAAGAAGAAAAACAACTTGTTCTTGATGATCGGCCCACCTATCGTGCCGCCAAACATGTTCCAGCGCAGGGGATCTCGCTTAGCATCCCTAAATCTATTCTCCCAGGAATTCGAATTCAGTTTGTCATTGCGGAAATACTCCCAGAGGTCTCCATGGAAACCGTTCGTACCGGATTTGATCGTGGTACTGACAATGCCTCCCTGAAAGTTTCCGAATTCGGCTGAGGCATTGTTCGTGATCAGGTTAAATTCCTGGATGGCATCCGGCGCGGGTGTGTAGCCGAGAAGGTTATCCGATACCTGGTTGTTGTCCATCCCGTCCAGGATGAAATTGTTCGCCTGCTCACGATTGCCGTTGATGTACGGTCTCGCTCCGCTCGCCGTATTGTCGCCATTATTAAAGTTAGCGGGATCAGGCGAAATGGCACCTGGCGAGAGCAGGGTTAATTCCACATAATTTCTCGTGGCCAGCGGCAGCAGGTCATTGGTCACCGAATCAATAACAGTATTCACCTGCGTGCTCTCTGTTTGCAACACCGGTGCCGCGCCTGTAACTTCGACGGTCTCACTCACTTTTCCGACCTTCATCTGCACGTCCACACGCGCCGTCTGGTTGAGTACCAGCGTAAACGCCGGATAAAGAGCTGTATCGAATCCCGAGGCCGACACCTTAACAGAATAATTTCCGACCGGCAGCCGTGGCAGACTGTACGATCCGGAATCATTAGTCTTTGTCGTCCAAACTGTGCCCCGCTCGGTGTCAGTCACCGTGACATCTGCGCCCTTAATCGGCGCTGCGCTTGGATCGGTGATTGTTCCGACAACAGCCGCAGTTACTTCCTGGCTCCAGGCAGACTGAATCGCGCCCGCAAGCACCATCAACAAAAACAGCGCGCAGCAAACCGCAACTGATCGTCGTCCCGTCATCACAGAACCTCCTCCGGACATTTGGCACAACAAAACAATGTGGGTCATGCTATATAGCACATCGCTGACCGAGGTCAAGAAAAAAACGCAGACAGGCGCAGATTTCTTCCCGGGCCGCTGGTCTGACTGGAAGTATCCCTTCATCGACGCATACTGCCTATGAAGAAACAGAATGAACACAGGAAGGTTTCAAATATCCGTATAGTATCGAGGAATTCGCTGCTCGATATTGAAGATTTCGCTGCTTGATCTAAATCTCATCGCCGCGCTGTCTCGTTACCTCTAGTTCAAAAAACGTTATTGCGTGGGGTTTTGTTTCGAGAGTTGTGCTTCCTGCTGAGGATTTGCTCTTGGGAATACGTTCTCCGTAATTTTATATTGAGCTATATAGCACTACTGTAGTATGGTTCACGTGCCCAAAGGAGTGTTCATGCCACAGGTCCGGCCAAACGGGCTGCCCGCGTACAAGAGAATTCAGGGTGCGATTCTAAAACGGCTCGAATCCGGGCAGTTGAAACCGGGTGATGCGGTCGACTCTGAGCGGGAGTTGGCGAAGATTCATCGCGTTAGCCTGATGACGGCCCGTCATGCGCTGGCAGGACTGGAGCGCGAAGGCATGGTCGTGCGCCGTCGTGGGGCGGGTACGTTCATAGCTCAGCCAAAAATCCATTTCAACAAGCTGATGAGCTACACCGAGCAAATGTCGGGCCGGAGCCTGGCGGCTACCTCCAAGTTGCTTTCTCTCGGAGTGATCGATACCGAGCACGAGATTGCGGCGCGCCTTGCTCTGCCGGCCGGCAGCCGGCTGATTAAGGTGGAACGACTACGCCTGGGCGCGAATGAACCGTTTGCCGTTGAGACCTGTTACCTGTCAGCCGAGGACTTCGCCGGGCTGACTCAAGCGCCGTTGGACCGGGTCTCGCTTTTTTCCATCCTGGAGCACGATTATGGGTTGGAGATAGCGCACGCCGACGAAGAAATCGACGCTACAACCGCCGACCCTCATACCGCCAGGCTTCTGCTCATTCCCCACGGTGCGCCAATCCTCCGAATTCGCCAAGTGATCTACTCCACAAAGGGCAAGACTGCGCTATATGTGTTGGGTCTCTATCGCTCGGACCGGCACACGCTTTTGATCCGCAGGTTCCGCTAGGAGAGAAAATTGAGAGCTCCGAGCTCAAGGCTTCTTGCGCGCGAATTGCTGCAGTTGCAGCTGATCTTTTCCTTCCTCGATCAGGTAAAACTTATCGGCCTCGACATTGCGGAAAACCTGCTGTTGTCCGCTGGGCCAAGCTATCTCCACGATTTCTGCACGCTTCGCCTTGCCCAAGCCGAAATTCGCGCGCAGGTCGCTTTGTGAAAGATAACTTCCTCCCCCTGCGATCTCGCGAATTTGCGACGACGTCCCGGCAACAATGCGGATGCGGGCTCCCATCGAGTCCCGATTAGATTTAGTTCCTAACAACCTGAAATTGAGGAAGTGGTTTCCATTGCCACCGCTGTTGTGGAGCAGAAGAGGCGAATCTCCATTGTTTGCCACAACCACATCCATAAATCCGTCGTTATCGAAATCGGCAAAAGCGACTCCACGAGCCACGTGGGGAGTTTCAAAGCCAGGGCCGGCCAGCTTGCCGACTTCAGTAAACTTGCCGTTCCCTTCGTTGTGAAACAGGGAATTTATCTGCTTGTAATGAGTCCCCGGCGTGGCCTGCTCCACTTCGGGATAGACATGACCGTTGGCGATAAAAATATCCAGCCAGCCATCGTTGTCATAATCGAAAAAGCCCCCACCGAAACTGAGCACATCGCGTGTCGGCCGGGTGATGCCGGCTTGATCGCTGACCTCGTCAAAAAATCCCTTGCCTTCGTTGTGCCAAAGGTGATCTGAGGATCGCTGAAAATCTGAAATGTAAAGGTCGAGCCGGCCGTCGTTGTCATAGTCCCCGAGGGAGATGCACATGGCAGCCATAACTCTCCCTTGGGCATTTAGAGCCATACCGCTGACAAGTCCCATCTCCTTGAACGTACCGTTACGTTCATTGTGATAGAGATAAGCATTCAGCCCATCGTTGGCGACGAATAAATCCGGCCATCCGTCGTCATCATAGTCAGCAGCCGCTACCGAGAGATTTTTGCCATTGGGTTGGTAGATCTTCGCCGCGGCAGTCACATTGGTGAACGTGCCGTCGCGATTGTTGTGATAAAGCGCGTCCGCACTGCCGCGGTACTCGCTCGGGGCGCAACTGCTCAGCACATCGCCTAACTGGCAGTAACGTTTGTCGCCTAAAGCGACGTAGCTCCCGACATAGAGATCGAGCCAGCCATCGCGGTCATAATCAAAAAACGTGGCTCCAGAATGAAACGCGCCAGATTCAGTGCCGGCCACGCCGGCCTTGTCTGTGACGTCGGTAAATGTTCCATTTCCATTATTGCGATACAGAACATCGCGACCATACTGAGTCACAAAAAGGTCGGGAAAGCCGTCGTTGTTGAAATCTCCCCATACGCAACCGAGCCCGTATCCAGTTCCAGGAACACCGGCCTTTTCGGTGACATCGGTGAATGTGCCGTCATGGTTGTTGCGATACAGCGCGTTGCTGACGGAAATGCCCCGATTATAGAGATCACGTCCATTAACGAAATAAATATCCTGCCAGCCGTCACCATCGAAATCGCCGACGCAGACTCCCGGACCAAACTCCTCGCGATTAATCGAGATGCCCTTATTCCCTTTGAAGTGCACAAACTTGATACCGGCTGCCGCCGTGACGTTGGTGAACTCGATCGGAGCTGGCCGCGCGTCTTGTGCGTAGAGGTAGAGAAGAAAGCTTGACGTTTCGACGATTAAGACAAGCAGGAAAGTTTGGACGAAACGTTTTCGGATTGGCAAGGACGAACGGGATTCTCGTTTTACGAGTGCCGCCCGGCTTGGGCCTTGTATCATGGGGAACCTAACCGACCCAGGAAATGCCATTCTCCGGAAGCGACAGTACAACACGTAACTTCCGTAGATCAACTGGTTGTGTAGTTATCGCATGGAGGGTACAGGGCTCAATCATGTTCACCAAGTCAAGATGGAGTAACTGGATGGGCAAAGCCCGCGGGATCGGCATTGCCACCGTCCTCTGCATTTGCATGGTTTCTCTGGGCACCTCTCTCACCGCACAGCAAATCGTTCCCGAGATGCCCATGCAGGCGAGGGATGAAGACGGCGCTGAATTCCGCTGGCTGAACAAGAAGGTCCTCGATTCGCGGGTGCTGGACAGCATGGAAGACCTTTTCACCTGGTCATTCGCCGGCCTGGGAGAGATGACGTTAACCGACGTCCACGTCAAAGATGGCCGGCATTCGCTGCGAATCCGTTCTACTACCAACGTCGCCCAGGTTGACGGCAGCGGGGAGTGGGAAGATCTTGTAGCAACCAGAAAGGTTCCTGGCGAAGACTGGAGCCGGTACAACCGCATCTCTCTTTGGGTCTACCCCGATGTCATCGGTGCGCCTGCTATTTCTTGCTCCCTCACGCTCCACAATGACGGCTCCCACAAACTGCCGGACCAATACAACGAGGGGCGTCACGAATCGATAATTCTCAAGAATCACGTCTGGAACCATGTCGTGTGGGAAATCGCTCCACTCGATCGCGAACGTGTCACGGCGCTCGATTTTGCATACAGCCTTCCCAAAAAGCTTCCCGAACCCGGCGACCAGACGATCCTGTACATCGATCAACTGGAATTGCAGAGCGTGGTGGCCGATCACGTGGAGGGATGGAATGTGGCGCCTGGAAAGATTGCTTTCAGCCACAGCGGATACACAACCGGTTCCTCGAAGTCCGCAATCGCCAGTGATCTCGCGGCCCATGAGTTCTCTGTAATTGACCCGCAGACCGGCCAGATCGTTCTGACCAAACCGGTCGAGCAAAAAACCACTCCGCTGGGCAACTATCAAGTGCTGGATTTTTCTGCGGTCCGCGAACCCGGCTCGTACGTGATCAAAGCTGGAGATACACTGACTCGCTCTTTTCGTATCGGAGATGACGCCTGGCTCGACAGTATTTGGAAGTCGATCAACTTCATGTACAGCGAGCGATGCGGAACCGAAATCCCAGGCATTCACGGCAGGTGTCATCAGGATATCTACACAATTCATGACGACAAGCGACTGGTCGTCAATGGTGGATACCACGACGCCGGGGACCTTTCTGCGACAGGAAACACGCCTGGAATGGTGTACGCCCTCCTGTCCCTTGCGGACAGTCTGAAGCGGCACGGCGAAGATCCGGTTCTCTCCGATCGTCTGCTGGCGGAAGCGCGGTGGGGCTTGAACTGGGTGCTCAAAACGCGATTTGGCGACGGCTATCGCAGCACCGGCCAATTGGTTAGTTACTGGACCGATGGGATCATGGGCACGTCCGACGATCGCTTCGGACAAGCCGTCAATAATCCGGAATGGAACTTTCGGGTAAGCGGAGTGGAAGCCTTGGCGTCGCGCATATTGAAGGACAGCGACCCGGAGTTGGCGAACCGCAGCCTCGTGATCGCGGCAGAAGATTGGAAATATGCGGTCGAAGGCCTGAAGACGGCGCCTCCACTCGCTGAAGTCTATGGAGCACAGGACGAATTGGAGCGTATCTCATTCGGCGTGGTCGCGTCGGTCGAGCTTTACCAGGCAACCGGAGATCAGCGCTACGCAGATGAAGCCGTCGCGCTGGGTGACCTGGTACTGGCTTCACAGGAGCGCACCATGCAGCCCTGGACGATTCCTTTGACCGGCTATTTCTACACCAGCCCGAAGCGAGAGAATCTTTTTCATCGTTTTCACATCGGCCAGGAGCAGGAGCCGATTGTCGCTCTCATTCGTCTGTGCGAAGCGTTGCCGGAACACGAGAAATGGATGAAGTGGTACTCGGCAGTCGTCTTGCACTCACAGTACTATCTCAAGCCAGCGGCTGCCGTCGATGAGCCCTATGCGGTTTTACCAGCCGCGGTGTATCGCGAGAGCGAAGCACGGCTTATCCCTGAATCCAAGAATTGGACCCCGCTTCGGGCTGCAGACCGCGATGCCTACGTGCAGGAAGTGCGGCGCGGAATTCCGTTGGGTGGCGAGAACTATCTCCGCAGATTTCCAGTGTGGTTTGATTTTCGTGGCAATTCCAGCGTCTTGCTCTCGCAGGCCAAAGCACTCTCGGCGGCGGGACAGTTGCGAGGCGATCTAGAAGCCGAAGACTTGGCTCAGAAACAGGCCCAATGGTTAGTCGGCCGCAATCCTTTCTCCGCCAGTGTGATGTACGGCGAGGGCTACGACTGGACGCCGCTATACAGCGTCCGTTCTGGCCAAATGGTTGGTGCGCTTCCCGTCGGCATTGAAACCAAAGGTTTCGACGACGCCCCTTACTGGCCCACCCAGATTTGCTGGACCTATAAAGAGGTCTGGACCCAACCGGTAGGGCAGTGGATATGGCTGATGCAAGACATCAGTGTGCCTGCCACCGTGCGAGGAACGGCCAATCCTGCGAGCCACGAGCGGGTCGAGTTCCGCGAACAAAACAGCGGTCATGTGACAACCGCAACTTCGGGCCAACCTGACGGCGAATTCAATATTCATTTGCCGGAAGGTCACTACGATGTGCGGCAGGGTTCAGCACACACGAGTATTACCGTCCTCCCGGGCGGATTCTATGATGTTGATCTGCGTCCTGACCGCGTGCTCAAGTTCAAAGTGACATCTCAGGATCTCGGTCACAATGAAGTCGTATTGCGAGTCTCGGCCGAAGGCGCTGGTCGTCACACGTTCACGATGCGCAGCGACAATCTCACCCTAAAAGAACCAGTCCAGCAGGAGATCAATCTGACCTCAGGAGGTGTCCGAGAGGCCGTCTGGCACGCCCATGTAATCTCGCCGAAGACCCCTTGGGTGGCGGTGGTAATTCCTGACGGCACCCTGAGTGAACGCCGCGAAGTCACAGGGAGCGAAATCCGCACATTTTTGTCGGAAACTACCCAGGGCCGTTCCAAAACTCCTTAGCGGCGCAGTGAATCTGGTGTGCAGACAGCGCGCTTCTTGAAAGGGCCTTAGTCCCCAGGCATTGCCGCAACGTACGCCCAGAGTTCGTTCGAATGCAGTGATTCATGAACATCTGAATCGTGTCCTTTCCAAGTTGGGAAAGAGTGAAGATCAAAATCCCGCTGTGTCTTCCAAGGATACCGTCTCATGATAAGGAGAGCGTCTCATGATAAGGTCCCATGATAAGTAAGCAGGAGGGCCACCTGCACCCTGACAATCGAATCCGATTTGTTCGCGCAAGTCCGGTACTTGGCAACCGAGGGATCATGCTCGTTGCGTGTCTCTTGGTCAGTATGCTCGCGACCGCCTGCTCTGTCATCCCGCCCGCTCTCCCGCCTTTGCAATGCAGCCTAAGCGCTTCCTCGCGCGCCGGGGAATCGGATCCGCTTCAAGTGTATCCGAAGGGTCGCGATGCCGCGTTTGGCAAAGATGGAGGGGTCAACCTATCCCATGTGGTCCGGGTTATGGGATCACCCTTTGATAAAACTGGGGGTATCCCCCCTCCCCCCTCGATCCTTGAAATCAACGGGTTAGACAATGTTTTGACCGCAAAATCTAGATATCAAAGAGCTTAGAGGTCAAAATATTGAAAACGCTGGAGTTAGTCCAGCACTGGGAGAAGGCTCGTTATCCTGCCCCGAACAGCATGCGCGAATCAAGCTGTGGACGGCAAGGTCGGATGTCACACCGCCTTTCTTTTTGTTCTTTTCTTTTGTTCTTTTCTTTCGGCCCGGATGAGGGTTGCTGTCGATCCGCCCTTTATCCAACAGCTCGCTCCGCGGGCTGCATTCTTACGCCGCTCCGCAGATGCGTGCTTCAGCCGCGCTCGAATAAATAAATGGAGGCTAGGCCGCACGCCCGACCGCTGGAACTACAGCGACGGTCTCGCCGCGGGACCTCTTGAGCGCGACAATAGTTAGAAGGACGAAAAACACCAGAACTACGAGTTGCGAAACCAGGAATGGTGGCTCTTTCTGTGTCGGCGCCAGCGTTCTCAGTGCAGGCACCTTTTCGAAGAGCTGCACGACCAGGACAAAGACATTGAAATACAGGGCTAGAGAGGCACAGACCACGTAGGTCCCGCGCCAGGCGCCCCCGAGGTGAAGGGCGTAGCGCGCCACCATGGCAATCGCCAGCACCAGCAGCGACAGGATGCCGATCTTGTTCCCCGGCGTGAGATGAGTAAAGGGGAAGCCGAACCCGGTCACGCTGGTCGCCACGGTGGTCACCAGAAAGAGCGCGTTCCAGCGGTTGAGCCGTTTTCCGGTGAGCAGCCCGTACATCGCGACGAATCCCGAGCCGATTCCAGCCAGGCTGATCAGCACGTGCACAAGAGTGTAGGTGGCGGTCGTCATGCCGAAAATCATGGTTGGCGTCCTTTCAGAAAACGGTCTGATGGTACGCCGCCGCATGGGAAATTACCAGATGTGCTGCGCGCAACTCGGTTAGAAGGAAAGCGGCCAGCTGTCAGCGGGCGGAGCCAATCCCTCACACTTCTCCTTCCACGCCTTCCCGCGGCCGTGTATAAAACAGGAGCGCCGCCAACGCCAGCCTGACCAGCGATCGGCCCCAGATCAAATACGGTGGATAGAGGCCGGCGAGCAGCTTGAGCGACAGCAGCGGCGCGATGGCGAGGATGCAGAGACCCACAATGAGCGCGTCGAGGATGGCGACGTTGCGCGCCGGGTCGCGGGCGGCGAGAAACAGCATCACGCTGAGCATGAGCATCAGGCCACCCACCTCCTTCAGCAACGCCAGCAGCAAGGTGGAAACCTCAGCCTCGGGAGGGTGCATGAACACGCGGAGGATGAGGGGCTTGCCGCTGAGGATCATGAGCAGACCTCCAACGGCGATCAGCGCGGACACAACCCGCAATCCCAGCGACAACCCACGGTAAGGTGGCCTTGACATGGATAGGTCCTCCTTGTCACGGCGGGAATATATCACGCAGGTGGGGAGGGTTGTTCGCG
>WNFG01003655.1_pt1 | contig 12882 bp, 10 predicted proteins | sample 5400431 | NCBI WGS metagenome assembly WNFG01 (sample SAMN13153346, study PRJNA577476) | soil metagenome | isolation source: 120 cm saprolite under Douglas fir tree site 2 hole 3 replicate 2 | place: USA:California | collected 2015-04-18
GGGCCGGCCGAGGCGGGGGCCAACACGATCGCCATCCGCCACGACCGGAAACTGAGAACAGCGGAAGGAGACCGCTTCGTCTTCTCGGTCTATTACCACAACTCCAAGCTGCTTGCGCAGGTCGGCCAGCGCGTCCGCATCGGTGACGTGATCGCTCTCGTCGGCAACACCGGCCGCGCTACGAACGACCACCTGCACCTCGAAGTCCACGTCGCTCCGACGACCGACTCCAGCAAGATCGTGGATCCGAGCGTTCGCTACCCACCGTACAATGCCAACCCGGAGTTGTGGATCGAGCCGCTCCCGGGCACGGGGCTCGTGGCGGGTCAGGCGTGGGACTCCAACGGACAACCAGTCCTGCAGGCACGCATCTACGGCCTCGTCAAACCGGAGCCGCAAGAGACTCCGTTCTCGTTCATCGAGACCTACGGATCGCGCAACCATGCCGACCCCGTCTACCATGAGCACTTCGCTGTTAGCGACGTGCCTGTGGGCGAGTATGTTCTCGGGATGGAGATCGAGGGCCGCCGGGTCTCCCGCCGGATTCGAGTGGCCGCGGGACAGCTCACCTGGGTCGAGTTCCGCCCGGATGCACATTGAGCTGATCGAGCATCTGCGTTGTCCCGAGGAGCACCGCGAAGAGTTCCTCGTGCTCTCGACCAGCGAGATGAACGGCCGCATGGTGTGGCTCGGCGTCGTGGGGTGCCCGGTCTGCCACCGCGATTTCGAGATCGTCGACGGCATCGTGGACTTCACCGCGGTCGTGCAGGGGAAGCCCCAGAGCCGGTCCGTGCGTCGCACACCCGCGCCGGCGTCCCCTGTGGTCCTGGAAGCCGAGTCCCTCCAGGCGCTCCTCGACCTCGGCGGCCCCGGCGGGTTCGTGGTGCTGCTCGGCTCGGCCAGCCGTCACGCCGTCGGTCTCGCGGCGCTGATGGGCGGGGTCCATTTCGTCGGCATCAACGCCCCACCCGACGTGGAGCCGCTGCCCCCCCTCAGCCTCCTGCAGTGCGACCGCATGATTCCGCTGCGCCGGGCCATGGCCCGCAGTGTCGTGGTCGGCGCCGAGGTCGCGACCGCGTCTTGGGTGGCCGAGGCCCGCCGGGTTCTGTTGCCGGGACGGCGGCTGGTGATCGAACAGGAAGGCGTGACGCCCGAGGGGGTGAAGCCGCTGGCCGTGGGCGACGGCCTCTGGGTCGGCGAGAAGCGCTAGCCTTCGACGGCGGCCGCCATCGGGTCGGCCTCGGCGTACGTTTTGTCGATCAGCTCCGCGTACCGCTTCTCCACCGCGCGGCGCTTGACCTTGAGCGTCGGGGTCAGCTCGCCAGACTCGATCGTGAAGTCGTTCTCGATCAACACGACCTTCTTCGGCATCTCGAACTTCGCCAGGTCGCGTAGCATCCCCATGACCTCGCGCTCGATCTTCGCTCTCACATCAGCGAGGGCGAGCAGCTGGCCGCGCGAGCCGTACGACAGGTTCCGCTCCCTAGCCCACCGCTCCAGCGTCTCGTAGTTCGGCACGACCAGCACGATGGGGAACTTGCGCTTGTCACCAAGCACTACAGCGTTGGCGATGAACTTGTTGAGCTTGATCAGGTTCTCGATCGGCTGCGGCGCGACGAACTTGCCTCCGGCCGTCTTGATCAGGTCCTTCTTGCGGTCGGTGATCTTGAGGTAACCGTCGGCGTCTAGCTCGCCGATGTCACCGGTATGGAACCAGCCCGCGACATCGATCGCCTCAGCGGTGGCGTCGGGCTTGTTGTAATAGCCCTTCATGATGTTCGGGCCCTTGGCGAGGATTTCGCCATCCGCCGCGATGTTGAGTTGCACGCCGGGCACGGCCTGGCCCACCGTGCCCAGCTTGGGGCGGTCGAATGGATTGACCGTCAGCACTGGGGCAGTCTCAGTCAGACCGTACCCCTCAATGACCGGGAGCCGGGCGGCGAAGAAGAACCTGGCGATGTCGACCGAGAGCGGCGCACTCCCGGACAAGAAGAACTTAAGACGGCCGCCCGTGCGCGCGCGCAACTTCGCGAACACCAGCCGGTCGGCGAGGGCGTACTTGAGGGCCAGGAAGCTCGGCACCGGTAATCCGGCGAGCCGGTAGGTGGCCCACTGGTCGCCGACCTGCTTGGCCCAGAAGAAGATCCGGCGTTTCACCCCGCTGCCCGCCAGCGCGCTCTCCAGCACCCGGGCGTAGATCTTCTCGTACAGCCGCGGCACCGAGAGCACGATGGTGGGGCGGACTTCGCCGAGGTTCTGCGCCACCTTGTCGAACGACTCAGCGTAATTCACGATTACGCCTGCAGTCCACATCGTGTAGTCGACCATGCGCTCGTACACATGGCTGAGGGGCAGCATCGCGAGACACTCGTCCTGAGTGGTGAGCGGGAACACGTGCAGACAAGCGTCGATGTTGCTCCAGAGGTTGTTGTGCGTAAGCATCACGCCCTTGGGGTCGCCGGTGGTCCCGGAGGTGTAGATCAGAGTCGCTAGCGCGTCGGGCGACACGGTGAGCGCCTCCTCGCGGAAGCGCGGATGGCGCCCGTCGGCGCTGCGCCCGCGGGCCTCCAGCTCTGCGAGGGTGATCACCCCGTCTCGCCCCGCTCCCGGATCATCGAACGCGATGATGTGCTTGAGAGACGGTAGACGGCTGCGGCTCTCGCGCAGCTTGTTCACGATCTCAGCGGTAGAGCAGAACGCGGCTACCGCGCCCGAGTCGCTCAGGATGTACTCGGTCTGTTTCTGGGTGAGTGTCGGATAAATCGGCACGTCGGTCGCCCGGGCGCACAGACAGGCATAGTCAGCCAGGGCCCATTCGGGGCGCGTCTCCGACACGATCGCCACGCGGTCGCCGCTTTGCACCCCCAACTCGCGCAATCCGAGGGAGATCGCCTTCACGCGCGCCTCCGCGTCCCGGTGCGTGATCGGCCTCCACACGCCGCCAACCTTGGCGCGGTAGGCCGCTACGTGCGTGCCGGCGTACTTGTCGATTCCCTCGAAGAACAGCTGGGTGAGCGTACCAGTCTTCATGGCAGGAACCCCACGACAAAGTGGACCGGAGACCCAGGAACCGGCGTGCCGTCCACGTGGCGCGCGCGCGCCAGCACGACGACGGAGTCGGGACGCGGTCCGCCGGTATAGCTCACCTGCACGACGGCGAGACCGCTCGCCGAAGTCCGCGCCGTGTCCTGGGGCACCAACATGATCGTCGCCCCCCCCGCGGGATAGACGGTCGCCGCGTAGGCCACGCGACGGGCGGCGAGGTTCTGGGCACCCGTCGGGGTAGCCCAGGCCTGAATCTGCAGCGAATCGGAGAGCGAACGCGCTGACACCGAAACCGTGGACACGGTGTTGCCGAGCGCGGTGATCGAATCGAGCGGTGGTTGCACGGTGACGTTCAGCGGGTTCGACCGCAGGTTCCCGATACGCGCCTGGACGCGACCGAGGCCCGCGGCCTTACCCACCGTCTTGCCGCTGACGCTGTCCACTACCGTGAGGATCGCCGTGTCGAGCGTGGCCCAGGTGATCGTGGCCGCGACCGAATCGCCTTGGCCGTTCAGCCCGCGCGCCTGAGGTCGCAGCGTGTCGCCGACTTCGATCCGGCCACTGTCGGGCAGGCTGGCGTCCAGGGCGACGACCTGGCGCGGGTCGCTCGAGAGTGCGCCGCACGCTGCGGCGCCCAGGGTGAGCCAGGTGAATGTGCCGGCAGTGGTGAGCCGGGTCAGGGCGACTCCGGCGAGAGCGACCGCGCGGGGGGCGGGGGCGGGGCGGTGGGAGCGGGCGAAATCCCCATTTCCTGCAGTGCTTTGGTAGCGTGCTCGATCCATTTCTGCGCGTCGGGGCCTCTGGGCGGTTGCGCGAGGAACGCCTTCAAGTGCTGTGCGGCACCGTCTGGGTCCCCACGCTTCAGCAGGAGAAAGGCCAGCCCGTAGTGCGCGCCCGCGAGCGTGGTGTCGAGCTCAAGGGCGCGCCGGTAGTGGCGAATGGCTTCGTCCACGCGGCCTGTCTTGGTGAAGGCGATCGCCATGTTCTGCAGGATGCGCGCGTCGGTGGGGTGATCGCGCAGCGCCAAGCGGTACGACGTGAGTGCCGCATCGTAATCGCCCTGCCGCTCGAGCGCGAGCGCCTCGTTGAGATAGTCCAGGCGCTGGGGATTGAGTTCGTCCGCGGACGAGCCGCCGAACAGACGGCGCCAGAAACCCATGCGCCGAAAATAGCTTGCGGCCTCTCGGCTTCGCAATGTAGCTTCTCGCACCATGCCGCCCCCCCCGCCCCCCCCGCCCCCCCCGCCGCCGCCGTCTGCCTCCGTGCCGCCGTTTCCGCCTCCCCGGAAGTCCCGCAGCGGTCGTCAGTCGCCGCTCGGCGTGCTGCAGGTCGACTGGCCGTTCTTCGGCGAGTTGTGCAGGGCGCTGGCCCTGAAGGTGTTCCGGGAGTACGACCCCCATGTGGTAATCGGGATCGCCAAGGCTGGTGTGATCCCCGGCGCGGTGGTGGCGAGCATCATGCAGCGCGACTTCGCTTCCATGGCTATCACACGCTCGCAGACCGGCGCCCGCCCCGTGGTGATCGCGGCCCCGCCGCGGCTGGTCACTGGTAAGCGGGTGTTGATCGTAGACGAGACGTGCGACTCGGGAGACACCATGAAGCTGGCCCTCGCCGCGGTGCGCGAGCTCCAGCCGGCCGAAGTGCGGACGGCAGTGTCGTTCCGGACCGGCCCGTATGCGCCGGATTTCCACGCGCTGGAGACGGAGAGCTTCATCATCCTGCCCTGGGACCGCGAGATCATCGTGGGCGGCGAGATCGTCGTGCGGCCCGATTACGCCGAGAAGCTGCGCGAGCTGGGGGCGTGAAGGACCGGCTCCGCGAAGCGCTCACCCGCTCCCGCGCCGACTATACCGAAATCCGCGTCGAACGTACCTGGAGCAGTGCGGTCTCGTTCCGAGGACGACGGCTCGAGGCCGCCACCGCTAGCGAGGACGTCGGCGGCTTCGTGCGGGCGCTGAACCGAGGCCGCGGCTGGGGCATGGCCTCGTTCACGTCGCTGGAACAGCTCCCCGTCATGGTCACTCGGGCGCACGAGCTATCCCGTGCGGTCCGGCTGGAGCAGCCAATCCGGCTGGCGGAGGTGGCGCCGCGGCAAGCCGAGGCGTTGCTCGATCTGGACGGCGACGTGCGCGGCGTGCCGCTCGCCGAGAAGAAGCGGCTGCTCGAGGCGTACAACGGGGCCATGCTCGCGGTCAGCGACCGGGTTGTGGACACGCTCGCGACCTACCGTGACGAGGTCAGCGAGTACTGGTACGTAAACTCCGAGGGCAGCGTGGTGCACGAGCTGCGTCCGGAGGTGGTGCTCTCGGGGACGGCTACCGCGCGCCGAGACGGTGCGATCGAGAAGGGCCTGGAGTCGATCGGCCTGCGCAAGGGATGGCGCAGCGTCCGCGACTGCGTCGCCCGCTTTCGAGCGGCCGCCGAACGGGCTGTCGCGCTGCTCGACGCCCCGGCGGTGAAAGGGGGGACCTACCCGGTGGTCCTCGACCCTGAGCTCGCGGGGGTGTTCATCCACGAGGCGTTCGGCCACCTCTCCGAGGCCGACATCGTCTACGAGAACCCCCAGGCGCGCGAGATGATGACCCTCGGGCGCCGGTTCGGGAAGCCCTTGCTAAACGTGGGCGACAATGGGGCGGCGGCGGGACTGCGCGGCACCCTGCCGTTCGATGACGAGGGCACTCCGACCCAGGACACGCCCCTCATCCGCGAGGGCATCCTCGTGGGCCGGCTCCATTCGCGCGAGACCGCGGCGCGGCTCGGCGAGCGCCCCACCGGCAACGCCCGCGCCATCTCCTTCCGACATCCGCCCATCGTCCGCATGACCAATACCTACATCGCCAACGGACGCGGCACCCTTCAGGATCTGATCGGCGACATCCCGCTGGGCGTCTACGCGTGCTCGGCGTTCGGCGGGCAGACCCTGCTGGAGAACTTCTCCTTCACCGCGGCCTACGGCTACATGATCCGCGACGGCCGCATGGCCGAGCTCGTCCGAGACGTGGTGCTGGCTGGCAACCTGTTTCAGACGTTGGACCGCATCGACCGCGTCGCCGGCGACTTCCGCTGGAATCAGATGGGGGGGGGCTGCGGCAAGGGGGGCCAGTTCCCGCTGCCGGTAACCGAGGGGGCGCCGCACGTGCGCATCGCGGAGGCGCTGGTCGGCGGCGAACTCGGGCGGTGAGCGAGCCTGGTCTGGAGGGGCTGCTCGACGCGGTCCACCACCGCGCCGACGGCGGGGACGCGCTGTGGCGCCGCGAAGAGCGCACCAGCCTCGCCTTCGAGGCAGGGCGCCTTAAGAGCGCTGGCGTCACGGAGGAAGCGGGGACGAACCTCCGCGTCGTGCAGGGCGGTCGGGTCGGCGTCGCCGGCACCACCGCCGCCGACGCCCGGCCCGAGGAGCTGCTCGCGCGGGCGCTCGCCTCGGCAGAGCTGGGCGAGGCGCTCGCGCTTGCCTTTCCGAGCACGGTGCCGCTTCCCCACCTTCCACTCTACGCGGATCAGGTAGCCAACGCCTCGCTCGACGATCTGGCGCGGATGGGGCGTGCGCTCGTCGAGCGGCTGACTCGCGACGGATGCCAGGTCAACGTCTCCATCGAGCGCGAAGTCAGCGAGACGCGCGTCGCCAATACCGCCGGCGGCAACGGGAGCTACGGGGCGACTGCTTGTGCGGTGTCCGCCGGTCTCGTGCGGTTCTCGGGCGACGACGTCCTGATGGTCTATGACCAGGTCGTCAGCGCCGCCCTCCCGAGCGATGCGGATCTCGATGCGCTGGTGGCCTCAATCCAGTCACGATTCGATCTCGGGCTGCGCATCGCCCAGCCGCCCGAAGGCTCTCTCCCCGTCGTCTTCACTCCGGCCGGCCTCGCGGCCATCCTGCTGCCCCTCGAGATGTCGCTCTCGGGCAAAGCCGTGGTGCAGGGGACCTCGAAGCTGGGGGAGAGCCTGGGCCAGGAGGTCTTCGACCCGCGGCTCTCGCTCACCGACGACCCTCTCGCGCTCGGACGTGCATCTTCGCGGCCGTTCGACGACGAAGCGGTCCCGTCACGGACCCTGCCGCTCGTCGAGCGGGGCACGGTGCGTGGCTTCGTCTACGACCTCGAGACGGCGGCGCGGGCCGGCACGGTGAGCACCGGCCACGGGCGCCGGGGCGTGTTCGGCAAGCCGCGCATCGACTATTCCAACCTGGTGATGGGGACGCGCGACGGAGCAGGGCCGGGTCCGCCTGGTCCACTCGGTGGTGGGCTGCTTGACGGCATCGCCGACGGCCTCGTGGTGGACGATCTGATCGGCGTCGGGCAGGGCAATGTGATCAGCGGCGCGTTCAGCCACCCTGTGGCGCTCGCTTACCGAATCCAGAACGGGCAAATCACAGGCCGAGTGAAGGACGCCGCGGTCGCGGGCAACGTCTATGCCTTGTTGAAACGGATCGGCGGGCTGGGAAACGACGCCCGCTGGTCGGGCTCGCGTTGGGCGCCATCGCTGCTGCTGGAGGGTGTCAGCGTCGCCCGACGGTAGGCTACGCGCGCAGCGCCTCCAGATACGTTCGCCCTTGCGTCATCTCGTCATACACACGCTGCAGCACGGCGGGGGTCGCCGTGAGGAAGCGGCAGCGCGCGTCGTCGCGGCTGCGGCATTCCACTTCCATGGCGGCCACGGTCTCGCCGGAGATCCGGCCGAGGAAGTCGGCGAGCATCCCGGAGGAAAAGAAGCACATGGGCATCTGGGCCGTCCCGGGCTCGGCCTCGACCCAATCGGCCGAGTCCACGGCGAGCGCCCCGGTTCCGAGCGGCGCTACTGTCAGGGAGCCCCAGCCCGTGGCCTGAAAAAACGCCGCCAGCACATCGCTGAACTCGGCGGCGTCGAGGTCTTCGGGCCGCTCGACGCCGGCCTGCCCAGGGAGCCACTCGCAGAACGCGCGGTAGACCCCCTCGCCCGACGCGTAGCCCGCTTCCTGGAGAATCGTGATCGCCTGGTCTGGCGCGTGAGTGAGCAGACTGGTGTGGAGTTGCCGCAGGGCGCCCCGGCCGATGGCGAGGCCATCGTTGCCGGCGAACAGGTGGGCGGGGGCGGTCATGGCCGTCGCCAAGTTAAGGTGTATCGGCCAGGCGGCGCAACAGTTCCGCCTCGTCGATGATCGGGATGCCGAGCTGGCGCGCTTTCTCCACTTTGGAGCCGGCATCCGCCCCCGCCACCACCGCTGTGGTCTTCTTAGACACGTTGTCGGTCACGTGCCCACCGCCCTGCTCGATCCGGTCCGCCGCTCGGGCGCGCGACAGCGACGGCAGTGTCCCCGTGATGACATAGGTCTGGCCGGCGAGGGGTCCGCCCCCGACGCCCTCGCCCGCCGGCGCGCTGGGCTCGATCATGTTCAGTCCCAACTTTTCGAGCCGCTTGACGAGCGCCTTGTTCCGCGGCTCGGCGAAGAAGCCCGCGACGGCCTCGGCGATCGCCTCGCCAACGCCACGGACGGCGTTGATCTCCTCAACGGTGGCCTTCGCCAGCCGCTGCGTCGTGCCGAAGTGCCGGGCGAGCAGCCGCGCTCCCTGGACCCCGATGTGCCGGATGCCGAGGGCAAAGAGCAGGGTCGAGAGCGGCTGGCGTTTGGAGGCGTCGATCGCGTCGATCAGTTGCTGCGCCGATTTCTCGGCGAAACCCTCGAGTGTGAGCAGCCGCATCACACTCACCTTGTCGCGGTCGTACAGGTCGGCCACGTCGGCGATGAACCCGGCGTCGAGCAGTGCGGTGATCCGCTCGTAGCCCAACCGTCGGATGTCCATCGCGTTGCGCGCGGCGAAGTGGACGATCCCTTCCTTGACCCGGGCGGGGCAGGAGACGTTGGGGCAGTAAGTCATCACCTCGTCCTGCGGGTGCTCGACCTTGGCGCCGCACACGGGGCAGGTACCCGGCATCTCGAACGCACGCTCGGTGCCGGTGCGCCGCTCACGGACGGGCCCGAGTAGCTGAGGGATGACCTGACCGGCGCGCGTCACTTCGACCCAATCGCCGATCCGGAGATCCTTCGCCGCGATAAGAGCCGCGTTGTGCAGCGTTGCTTGCTTTACCTCGACGCCCCCGATTTCGACCGGCTCCAACACGGCGTACGGGTTGAGAGCCCCGGTGCGCCCCACGTTGATGCGGATCTCGAGCAGCCTCGTGATCTGCACTTCGGGAGCGAACTTCCGCGCGATCGCCCAACGCGGCTCGCGGTCGCCCACCGTGCCGAGCTCGGCGTGCAACGCGAGCTCGTTCACCTTCACTACCACGCCGTCGGCCTCGTAGTCGAGCGTGGGGAGCAGGCTCTCGAGCCCCGTGATTTCCCGGTGGGCCGTCGCGAGGTCGGGGACGAGGCGGTGGTGGGGCTCGACCGGGAAGCCCCAGGCGAGCAGCTGCTCGAGCAGGGTGCGCTGCGTGTCGAACGGCAGCTTCCCGGCGGGAGCCTCGACGTGGAAGCAGAACAGGCGCAGGCCGCGCGCCCGGGTGATCTTCGGATCGAGCTGACGGAGCGCGCCTGCCGCGGCGTTTCGGGGATTGGCGAAGGTAGGCTCGTCCGCCTGCGCCCGCTCGCGATTCACTCGCGCGAACTGCGGCTTGGACAGGTAGACCTCGCCGCGCACCTCCATCCGCTTGGGCCAGCCCTTGCCTTGCAGTCGCAGCGGCAGGTTCAGCACGGTGCGCAAATTGGGGGTGACGTCCTCGCCCACGAGGCCGTTGCCACGGGTCGTTCCCGTGATGAACACCCCGTCGTCATAAGTGAGGCTCACTGCGGCGCCGTCGATTTTGACTTCGAGCGTGTAGCCGGCTTGCTTCACCTCAGGGACGAGGCGCGCGTTTCGCTCCTCCCACTCGATGAGTTCTGCCTCGTTGAAGGCGTTGGCGAGCGACAGCATCGGCACCAGGTGCCGGTGCTTCGTGAGCGCCGCCGAGGGCTCGGCGCCGACGCGGAGGGTGGGCGAATCGGTGGTCCGGAGCTCGGGGTGGGCAGTCTCGAGATCCTGCAGCTCCCGGAACAGTCGGTCGTACTCGGCGTCCGACAGCTCCGGAGTGTCCAGCACGTAGTAGGCGTAGTTCGCTCGCTCGAGGAGCCGCCGCAGCTCGGCGGCCCGCGCGGCGAGGTCCGTCACCGGCCTTTGGCTTCTTCCTGGATCACGGCGAGCGCCACGCCCACCAGGCGGTCGAGCTCCTCCGCGCTTGCCCGCGGCAGCAGGCCCTCCGCCCAGGCGCCCTCCCGCTGGCCGAACGCCTCCATCAGCCTGCGGAGAAACGCGAGCAGCGCCACTCGCTCCAGCTCCATGCCGCGGTTCTGCTCTCCCGTCTCCTGCTGGCGCAAGGCCAGCCGCTCGTAGCGGTGCGCGTTGCGCAACGCCTGCGCCGTGAGCGCGGCCACGACCTGCACGAACCGCACGTCGCTATCGGAGAACGTCGGGCCATCGCGGAACGTGCGGAGGAAGATTGCCCCGATGGCCACGCTGCGCCAATTGATCGGCACTACGGTGATCGACTTCACCCGGCGGTTGATCAGGTCGCTGCGGACGTGCTTCAGGCTGGGATCGCTGGCCGCGTCGGGGATGAAGACCGTCTCGCCACCGCGGATCGCCCGCCGCAGCTCCGGATAGCGCTCCAGGTCCACCACGTAGTTGCGGATCGTGGGATCCTCGTACGAGGCCACCAGGCGCACCGAAGCGCCGCCGCGCTCGGCTAGGAAGATCGAGCACCGGTCCAGCCCAAACGCCTCCCCCAACTTGCGGGCGATCGATTGCAGGATGTCGATGAAATGCAGCGAGCCGGAGATCTCTTTGAGGATTTCGATGATCGCCAGGAGATGCTTGCGCTCATGCTCGAGCTCGGCAATCCGCGCGGCGAGCCGCTCGGCTTCCGATTGCGGCACGGCCGGTGTGGTCATGGCGCGTAGTTTGACCAGCGTTGCGACGTGGCGCAAGCCACGATAGCTTCGGAGGCGATGCGCACCGCCTAGCCTTTGCGCAACCGGTCGCGGGCGTCGTCCACATGCCCGGTTTCGACGTCCTGCAGTGCCGCGGCACCGAGCCGCTGATAATAGGGATCCATCGGGTCGCCGACTGGCAGCCGCGCGAGTGCTTGGAGCTGCTCGGTGGCTTTCGCGGTCTCCCCGACGTCCAGGTAGACTCCGGCGAGCTCGAGCCGATGATAGACGTGTTGGGGATTGAGGGCGACAGCGCGCTCCAGGTTCTTCGCGGCGTCGGCCCACGTGGCGCGGCTCATAAAGCCGGCGCCGAACAGGGTCTTGGCGAAGAAGCGGGTGAGACCCGACAGCCGCTTGACCTCCGCGTTCCAGGCGCCGAGGATGTGCCAGGCACCGTCGTGCATAGAGTCGAGCTGGACGGCCCGCGCAGCTTCATCGTAGATGATCCTGGCGAACCGAACGCGCTCCTTGCCGCCGCGCGTGCGGGAGAGGCGTCCCAGAACCAGGGCGAGGGCGAAGTGGCCGCTGGCGTCTGTCGAGTCCGCCCGCAGCGCCGCCTCCGCGTACGTGCGCCCGAGCGAGTACAAGCTGTCGCGCCGGTTCTTGAGCGAGTCACCGAGCAGCTGCTTGGCCACGTCGGCGATCTCCCGCGCGGCTTTCCAGTTGGCTGCGTAGCTGCCCGGCTCGAGCGCCAACGCCTCCTGGTAGTGGCGCAGCGCGAGCTCAGATTGCAGCGACCGCCGCAGGCTGTCGCCGATCGCCAGGTGCTCGGCGACCGACTGCGCTGGCAGCCGGACCGCCGCAGCAAGGAGCAGCGCGGCGCTGAGAGCGAACCGCATCGGGGACTCCGGATTGGAAGGGGCGGGTAAATGTTCGTCGTGCCTCTCATCGAACGCAAGCGCGACGGCGGCGCGCTGACACCGGAGGAATGGTCGGCGCTGATCGCGGCCTACACCGCCGGCCGCGTCGCGGACTACCAGATGTCCGCGTTGCTCATGGCGGTGGTGCTGCGCGGGCTCGAGCGGACGGAGCTCGCCGCCCTGACCGACGCGATGCTCGCCTCCGGCCAACGCCTGACCTTCGACGGCTGGCCCACCGCGCGGGTCGACAAGCACTCGACCGGCGGGGTGGGCGACAAGGTTTCCCTCGTCCTGGCGCCGCTCGTCGCCTCCTGCGGAGTCGCCGTCCCCATGATGTCGGGCCGCGGGCTGGGCCACACCGGTGGGACCCTGGACAAGCTCGAGGCCATCCCCGGGTTTCGCACCGCGCTGTCACTCGGGGAGGCGAAGGCCCAGCTGATGAAGCTCGGTTGTGTCCTCATCGGCCAGACCCCGGAGATCGCCCCAGCCGACAAGAAGCTCTACGCCCTGCGTGACGTCACCGGCACGGTCGAGGCCATCCCCCTCATCGCCGCCAGCATCATGTCCAAGAAGCTTGCCGAGGGGCTCTCCGCCCTCGTGCTCGACGTCAAGCACGGCAGCGGCGCCTTCCTGCCTGCCACCGAGCTCGGGCTCGAGCTGGCGCGCACCATGATCGCTTTGGGCGAGGACCGCGGCTGCCCCACCGTCGCGTTGCTCACCGCCATGGATCGGCCCCTGGGCCGCGCCTGCGGCAACGCGCTCGAGACCGAAGAGGCGATCCTCGCGCTCCGCGGGGAGGGGCCCGAGGACCTGATGGAGGTGACGTACGCGCTTGGGGTCGAAATGCTGCTCGCCGCCGGAGTCGAGTCCTCGCCCGCCAAGGCCAGGAAGCGGCTGGAGGACGCCCTTGGCTCCGGCCTCGCGGCGGAGAAGTTCGAGCAGGTGATCGAGGCGCAGGGCGGCAACCCCAAGGCGGTGGAGGACCCGTCGGTGCTACCCCAGGCCCAGGCGGTTGAAGTGTTCGCTGCCCGGGAGACG